>Ga0164292_10005384_pt1 | contig 10476 bp, 6 predicted proteins | sample GEODES117metaG_FD_111486 | JGI IMG/M metagenome (GOLD analysis project Ga0164292, IMG submission 111486) | Eutrophic lake water microbial communities from Lake Mendota, Wisconsin, USA - GEODES117 metaG | ecosystem: Environmental > Aquatic > Freshwater > Lake | place: USA: Lake Mendota, Wisconsin... | reverse complement strand
GCCGGCCAGATCAAAACGATGCTCAAGGGGACGGCGTATCATTTTCAGTTGACGACGCCTCGGTTCGGGGCAGAGTCGTTGCCAGATAGTCACGAGGCATCCAAGGCGTGGCTGGTTCACCCTTTTGCCACGGACGCGGGAGAATTCGTCGTTTGCCTAAGGCTGTCGCCGTGTGAAGACGCGTAAAGTCAGCATCCGCGGCCGGTTGTTGGCCAGGTGTTGGCAGTTCGCGTCGGTTGTGGTCGTATTGTCGAGCCTGACGCGGGGCATCTGTCCCCGTGCGATCACGTATCCCCGTGCGATCGCGTATCCCCGTGCGATCGCGGGGTTCATTAAAGTTTGCGGTAGGAATCACTTGGAGGAATGAAGGGATGGCGGAAATCGAGATTCGGAAGGAACGGCCGTTTGTTGATGAGCTCTTCGAACCCTATCGCGAATTGATCGGCAAAGATTTTGATGGGTATCGCAATCATGTGATGCGGGCGATCACCTACGCGATGCATTTTTTGGATGGGGCGCAGGGGTACGAGCGATTGGTCGAGGCGGCGTTCGTCTATCACGACATCGGGCTGTGGACCGATCGTGAGCTGGCCTACCTCGAACCATCCGAAGCGGTCGCGCTTCGCGACAATGAGCGGCACGGATGGGGGTTGGACGCGGGCGCCTTGCGTGGCGCGATCCATTGGCATCACAAGGTTTTTCCCTACCGTGGGCCGCACCAAGAAGTGATCGAAGCTTGTCGCAAGGCGGACTGGATCGACGCGACCAAGGGTTGGATGCGCAAAGGGATAGCTCGGTCATCGATCGCCATGGTCGAAGCGACCTTCCCGAATTGCGGGTTCCACGATTCGTTGCTGAGGTTGGCGAAGGAGTATGGCGGATCGACGCTTGTCGGCGGCTGGAAGGTCACGCGTGGCATCGTGAAGTGGTAGGACTGCGATCGCATCGGATAGGCAATCGCGGCCCCTGAGTGCCGCTCGTGAAATCGAGCGACACCACAGTTGTGACGCGGCGATCACCCGGCCGCTTTCTTTTCAGCGGGCTCCTTTTCGATTTCGCTTTTTGTTTCGACAGGCTTGGGGCCAAAGGGGACGATCACCGGGCCATCGGCTTGGGCATGTTCGGCTTCCCAGGCACGTACCTTGACCCTTGCGGCGTCGATCAGGCGTTCGTAATTGCGGAGCCGGATCGCTTCGGACGCCTCGGGCGTCAGCAATTTCCAGAGCGGGTCGTACAACTTGTAGGTCCGCATGTAGTAATCGAGGTTGCGTGGGGCGACGGCATCGGAACCGAAGAGAAAGCGATCGGGGTAGGCGTTCAGCAGCTTTGCCCAGGCTTGTATCGTCGCGTCATCCTTGACGACCCACTTGGCGACTTCGTCCCAAGAGATGTCGAAGGCGACATGCCGCAAGTTCGGGTCATCGAGCAGTTCTTGGAGCAGCTTGAGGTGGTCATCGGAAGGTCCGACGTAGCGACCCAGTCCGGTGTGTGCGTGGATGATGCTCGTTTTGGAGTGCCGTGCGAAGAGTTTTTTGAGGTTATCGATGTGGGCGGGGCGTTCGGGGGTGGGACGCATTTCGTCGATGTCGCAGTGGATCAAAACGATCAGCCCTGACTCGGCTGCGAACTCGAAAATCCCATCGATCGCGGGGTTATGCAGCGACGCCACGTGACCGGTCACGCGTGAAGAGACGAGCTCTTTGTGGATCGAAAATTCGCCAACACCGACGAAGACGCCGGGGAAGGCGAGCAGGACGTTGCGGATGTGGTCCTTGCCATTCATGTCGGTCGGGTTGAAGCCGACGATGAACGGGTCGAACCGCTTGCGGTCGGACTCCTTGAGCCGCAAGTATTGCTGCGCGATCAGGGCATCGACGAAGCTGTAGTAATACATTTCGGAATCGGACTCGAGGTAATACCGAGGCCGTCGTTGACCATCGACGAAGTAATCCCATTTCTGGATCAGCGGGATGCCGAAGAGGGCGAATCGACCGACCTTGTCGCCGACGATGTCGAGCACTTGGGTGGTGTCGATCCCTTCTTGGACAAAATTCGTGAGATGGAAATGGCTATCGTGAAAGAGTGGCCCGGAATCGGCTGCCGCCGGTTTGGTTGCCGGCGAAGGGGCAGCGGCATTTTGTGCCGGCGGCGAAGGAGTTGCCGTTTCGGTCGACTTTTCTCGTTCGGCGGCTTGGGCTGGTTGGGCCTTTTCGCCGGCGGCGATTGTCGGCCATGAACTTGCGACGTACGTCAAGGTGACGAACGGCGTGCCGATCGCGAGCAATAAGAAAGTCAGGGACAAAATCGAGCGATCGGCCAGGGTTCGGCTGCGGCGCATCTTCGAAATCCGGTGCGATTTGGGGGCGGGAATATTGCTGTTTCGGGGGCGAGCACTGGCTGTTTGGCGATTTGGGCGTTTGACGACTCGGCGCGGCCCGTGAGGCCTGATCGCGACCTCGGGCGCGGCCCGCGAAGCCGCGTCGGATGCTCAAGCGCGTCGTCAAAATCGGGTGGCGGCCAGCCCCTACCGATCGCGGGTCAGCCCCATGATGGGACAAGCTAATGACGGGATGGCAGCACGTCGAGAGGTGTTTGGGGTGGCGGCTGGGGCAGCCGGGTCAGACGATACGAAAGTCGCATTCTTGATGCAGCCCCCACCACGGCGGCGGAAACGGCTAGAATGCTGGCATTCGGGAGCGGATCGTCCCCGCCGGTCTTACGGCAGATCCCCCGAGTGCTTTGAGGAGTTTGCTGCAGCGTCGATGATTGCCGCCTATTTGCTGATCGCCGTTTTGTTGTTGCTGTTAAACGGTTTTTTTGTCTTGGCGGAGTTCGCCGCGGTCAAGATGCGGCCTTCGCGGGTCGAGGAGTTGGTGGACGATGGCGTCCCTGGGTCGCTCGCGGTCAAGCACATCCAAACGGAGCTCGACCAGTACCTGTCGGTCTGGCAATTGGGGATCACCTTCGCATCGATCGGGCTCGGTTTCGTCGCGGAGCCGGCGCTGGTCAGGCTGATCGAACCTGCGGTCGCGTGGCTCGGCTTTTCGACGCGTGAATCGGCGGGTTTGTGGTTAACGGCGCACGGGATCGCCTTCACCATCAGCTACCTGATCGTCAGCTTTTTGCACATCTTGATCGGCGAGCTGGTCCCCAAGTCGGCCGCGATCCGATTGACCGAACAGGCCTCCCTGTGGACCGCCAAGCCGCTGATCGCCTTCCGCTACGTCTTCTGGTTACCGTTGCGGGTGCTGAACGCTTCGTCGGATTTCGTCCTCAGGATGATCGGGCTCCGCGAGTCCGGCCATCGTGACGTCCATAGCGAAGACGAGCTACGGATCTTGCTCAGCCAATCGCAAACGCAAGGGGTGATGTCGTTCCGCAGGTTGCTGTTCGTCGAAAACGTTTTTGACTTGGGCGACTTGCGGGTTCGGGACGCGATGCGGCCTCGGTCCCAAGTCCGTTGCCTCAAGACGGGTGTCCTTTGGGACGAGAATTTGGCGGTTTTGCAGCGGTATCGATTCAGCCGCTACCCGCTGGTCGAAGATGACGCGGCCGAACCGATCGGGATCATTCACATCAAGGACCTGTTGCTGGCCGATAAGGACGAGCCAGACCTCAGGGGAATGTGTCGTACGTTCCTGACCGTCCAGGAGACCGCGCAGTTGGAAGCGTTGTTGTCTGAGATGCAGCGGAAGCGGATCCATGTCGCGCTGGTCCGAAACGTCGAAGGGAAATGGACGGGCTTCTTGACGTTGGAAGATGTCATCGAAGAGATCATCGGGACGATCCGTGACGAGTTCGAAGACGAAGAACATGTCCACCTCTCGGATATCCTCGACGAAAGCCAGGTGCATTTGGGTCGAGGCGGGCGACACGGTCGAAGCGGTGCGGCTGGCATTGGGACGGATGACGACGTGGGACCTTCCGGTCAGCAAGGAACAGGTGATCAAGTCGATCGATGAACGGGAACGCGTCGTCGAGACTTATCTCGGTAATGGCCTTGGCATGCCCCATGCGCGTGTCGTCGGGATCCAAAAGCCGGTCGTCTTTTTTATCCGGTCCGAAAAGGGGATCCCCTATCGAGGGAACCAGGAGCGGGCTTATTTCCTATTTGTTCTGCTGAGCCCTGCCGGTCAGCCGCGGGTGCACCAAAGGTTGCAAGCGGTGATCGCGACGATCATGGATGAGAGCGAGTTCATCCCTGACCATTTGCAAAGCGCCGCGACCCCCGCCGAGATCGTCGAAATCTTGCGAACCGGGGAACAGGCGGCGCTCGATTGATGCGCGGGAGCGCTCAGCGGCATACGGCCATTCATGCAAGACGTTTTCGGTGAGCGTGTTGGTTTGAACAGCGGGTCAGCGGATCGCGAAAGGGCAGATCAGGCTTACTAAAAGGCTCAATTTGCCCATTTTCCCCCTTGTCTGAAGAAAGTCGTAGAATTTTTTTGACAACGGTGAGTTTTTCCGCTTTAATCCGACGTTAAGGTAAATGTGACGGCTTGTTTTTCCTTCGGTTTCGCCAAATAGGAACGGGATCATGCTGGAGCTTAAGTATCCGCGGCTTCGAACGAATTGTGCCGGTTCGACGCGACGAGATTTCTTGCGTGTCGGGGCATTGGGGATGGGGTCATTGACCCTGTCGGATTTGCTCCGTTCGCGGGCCGAGGCGGCTTCGGCAGGGGTATCGACGAGCAACAAGTCGGTCGTCTGGTTGTGGCTGGGTGGTGGTCCGACTCATGTCGAGACGTTCGACCCGAAGATGACCGCGCCGGCGGAATACCGCAGCGTGACGGGTGAAGTGAAGACGAACCTTCCCGGCGTGACGCTGGGTGGCAATTTCGAACAGATGGCGAAGGTCGCAGACAAGATGGCGTTCGTCCGATCGTTTGCCCACACCAACAGCGGGCACTCGGGCGGGACGCATTATGTGATGACCGGTTATGACAACCGGCTAGCCGATAACGGCGCGGTCCCGGCGCGGCCGGGTGTCGGGTCGATCGTTGCGCGGGTGCGTGGGACGAATCATCCCGAGACGGGGATCCCGACGTACATCCGCTTGGGCGGGATTTATGCCGACGGTCCGGCCTTTTTGGGGACGGCCTTCGCCCCGTTCGATCCCGCGGGTGAGGCCCGTCGGAACATGGCGCTGTCGGTGCAAGAGCCGCGGCTCGATTCGCGCCGGGTGCTCCTCAAGGGGCTCGATACGATCCGTCGCGAGGCGGATCGGAGCGGATTGATCAAGGGTCTCGATTCGTTCGACGAGCAGGCCTTCAACATCATCCTCAGCCGTTCGCCGCAAGCGTTCGATTTGAAGTACGAGGATCCGCGGGTCGTTGACCGGTATGGCACCGGGTTGGGGCAACAGTTGTTGCAAGCGCGGCGGCTTTGCGAAGCGGGTTGCGGTTTCGTCACCGTCAGCTTCGGCGGGTGGGACATGCACGGCAACATCAAGCAGTCGATGGATCAGCTCGCGCCGCAGGTCGACCGCGCCGTTGCCGCGTTCGTCGAAGACCTGTCGCTGCGCGGGATGAGCGACGACATCCTGTTGGTGGTCAGTGGTGAGTTCGGTCGCACGCCGAAGATCAACGGCGGTGCGGGTCGCGACCACTGGGCGCCGTTGAGCACGCTGGCGCTGGCCGGTGGCGGCTTGCGGATGGGTCAAGTCATCGGCGAGTCGGCCGAGAAGGTCGACGTGCCGAAGACGACCGCGATCACGCCACAGGATTTGCTCGCGACGGTCTTCCAGGTGATGGGGATCGAGCGTCGGATTCAGTTCACCGATCAGGCGGGGCGACCGACCTACATGGTCGAGAACGGCCGGCCGATCAAAGAGTTGGTCTGAGCCTTTCGGCAACGCCCTCCATGCCCTGCCCCGCCCTCCCCGCCTCCAACCTATCGGTCGATACCATGGACTTCGGATCCCGAAGCGGGGCGGTCGTGTCGGCGTCTTCAAGCCCGCGTCGTGCGGGCTTTTTTCGTCCCGGTTGCATACGCATGCCGCGAAGTGTGTCGCGAGTCGCTGCCGCCGCGATGCTGCTTGGCCTGTCGATCGCTTGCGGAGTCGTTAGGGTCGCTAGCGGGCAGGATCAAGCGGAGCCGGGAACCCTGAAGGGGCATTTGGGGGCGATCGCGATGGGGGTGTTGACCCCTGACGGAGGTCGCGCGATCACGGCCAGCACCGACCAAACGGCGCGGGTCTGGGACTTGGCGTCCGGTGCGACGATCCGTGAGTACGCCGGGCACACCGGCCCGCTTTATTCGCTCGCGCTCAGCGGTGACGGCCGGACCTTGGTGACGGGTGCGCAGGACAACTCACTGCGTGTCTGGGACGTCCCGCAAACGGTGCCGCTGCTGGCGATCGCGGCACACGGCGTTGCGGTCACCGGTGTCGCGGGGACCGCCGATGGCAAGGTGTTGGTCTCGGTCGGTGCCGATAACAAGCTTCGCGTTTGGGACACGACGCAGCTCGATGTGGCGATCGTATCGGCATCTACGATCGATCCGAATGCCGTCTCGAAAGTCTTGTCGGGGCATGACGCGGCGATCACGTCGGTGGCCGTTCGTCCCGACGGGAATCTGATCGCGACGGGGGATGTTTCGGGCCGGATCCTGTTTTGGAGCCCGTTCCTGGAACAGCCTCAGGGGAAGGTCGAAGGCCCCGGGGTCGTTTCGCTGGCGTTCAACGGCAACAACCAGCAGTTGTTCGTTTGTGGCGTGGACGGGATCGTCCGGCAATGGGAGACCCCGACGCCGGTCCGCAGGCAGCTCGACCCGCTCCCGCAACCGGTGATGCGATTAGCGGTTTCCAAAGGGCAACCTTTGGCGCTTGTCGCCACGGGTGACCAGGTGACGCGGCTGATCAACGTCGACACCGCACAGGTGGCTCGCGAGTTTACGGCCGCGGGGGCTGCGGTGACGGCGGTCGCGATTTCAGGAAGCAACGCGTCGATCGCGGTCGGCGACGCGCAAGGGGTCGTGCGGATTTTGAATGCGGCCAATGGCGAGGTGCAGGTCAGCTTCACGGTACCGGGGGGCGCGGTCCATGGGCTTGCGTTTCACAACGACAACCAACGGTTATTGACGACGGGTGCTGATGGTTTCGTTCGCGTCTGGAAGCCGATGCCCCCGGCCGAAGGGTCGCCGGCGGGGACCCCGATGACGGCTTCGAGCGAAGGGACCCAGTGGGGTGTCCTCCCGGGAGGCGGCTGGGTGATGGCGACCAGTGGTGACGCGTCGCTGCTCTTCGCAGGTGGTGCCGATGGCAAGGTACGGCAAGTGGCGACTTCCGATGGGTCGGTCCAAAAGACGCTCGAAGGGCACACCGGCGCGATCACGGAGCTCGCCGTTTCGCCCAACAACCAGCGGCTGGCGAGCGTGTCTCGGGACGGTAGCTTGCGAGTTTGGAATTTGAATGACGGGACGGTCGCGTTTAAGTCCGATCACCCTGGCCCCGTGAATTCGGTCGCTTGGTCCGCCGATGGTCAGGCCTTGGCGACCGCGGCGGAGGACGGCATGGTCCGGCTTTACTCCGCGGAAGGCGGGAGGTTGCTCGAACAATTCTCCGGCAATCCTGTGGGTTGGTCGGCGGTCGCGTGGTTGGGTCCGGCGGGGCAATTGGTTTCGGCATCGGCCGATAAATCGCTGCGGTTGATGAAACGTTCGGCGCAGCGTTCGATCGCGCCGCATACCGCGTCGGTTTTCGCGATGGCGATCCTCGGCGGGCAAGTGTTGACCGCGTGGAAGGATGGCAAGGTGACGCTCAACGACCCGAACTCGGGTCAATCATCGCGCGAGTTCGTCGGGTGCGCGGCGGAGATTCGATCGCTAGCCGTTCGCGCGGACGGACAACGGGTCGCGGCGGGTGCAGCGGACGGGAAGGTTTACCTTTGGAACGCCGGGAATGGCGAATTGATGCAGACGCTCGAACTCGCTTCGCCCGTCGTCGCTTTGGCTTGGGGGTCTGACAACCAAAAGCTTGTCGCGGCGACGGAAGACCGCAAATTGCATTGGTTCGGCCAGCCATTGCCGCCGACGCAGCCTCGTCCGGGGAATGAGCTGGTGTCGCATCAACAAACCGTTGTCGATGCGCCCGTAGCCGGGATGGTTTTTTCGCCCGATAACCGATCGGTGCGGATAGCCCAGGGGTCGGGCCAGCTCGCCGTTTGGGCATATGCCGCCCCGGGGTCGCTGCGGCAGATGAATCAGGGTGGGGCGGTGTATGGGATCGCGGTCAGTCGCGACGGCAAGACGATCGTGTCCTGCGGGGCGGATCAGAACGTCCGCGTATGGGACGGCACGACGGGTAACCAGCGGTTCCAGATGGGCGGGCATCAGGGTGCGGTGCATGCGGTGGCGATGAGCCCCGACGAATCGTTCGCGGTCTCCTCGGGTGCGGACAAGACGGTCCGGCTTTGGGACATCGTCGGCGGAAGGCAATTGAAGCAGCTCGCGACGTTGGAAGGTACGATGTATTCGGTGGCGATCCATCCCGGTGGCCAGCAGGTCGCGACGGCCGGGGCCGACCGCAAGGTCTACTTGATGGACATGATCAGTGGCGCGGTCCAGCGGACGTTGGAAGGGCACACCGATTACATCCATTGCGTCGCCTTCAACCCGACAGGGACACGATTGATCTCGTATGGCTATGCCGGACAGGTCCGGGTCTGGGACACGGCCAGCGGGAATTTGGTTTGGGAAAATCGCGTCGGCCGGATCGGCAATTACGCCGATTACGACGCGAAAGGGACGAGCGTTTTGTTTTCGAGCGGCGACGGCGCCGCGAGGCTGGTAACGTTGCCAGAAAACGCCCGTTGATCGCGGACGGTGAATCGAGATTTCGACCATAACCTTGGATTGGAAGACCGAGAGATGACACGACTGATCATCCCAGCGCTGCGGTGCTTGCTGTTGCTCGTTGCTTGTTCGCTGGTGAATGTTTCTTGCAGCGGAAGGGCGGCGGAGTTTCCCGGTTTGGGCCCGGCGGGTGACCTCGTTTCGATCGAATTCGAAGCGGGTGGCGTCGAGACGCTCCAGGGCCGCAACGCCCGCAGACAATTGGTCGTCACTGGCGTTTATTCTTCGGGCCAAAAGCGTGACGTGACCCATGCGGTGAAGTATCTGGTCGACAAGCCCGAGGTGTTGAAGGTCGATGCCGATGGTTTGGTCACGCCGCTGGCGGATGGCGAAGCGACGATCACCGCGACGACGCCCGAGCAGAAGTCGGTGACGGTCAAGCTGCAAACAAAGGCGTGCGCCGAGGAATTGCCGATCAATTTCGTCAATGAGGTCGTCCCGATTTTCACACGGCTTGGTTGCAACGCGGGGGGATGCCACGGGAAATCGGACGGGCAGAACGGTTTCAAGCTTTCGCTGCTCGGTTTTTATCCCGACGAAGATTACGAATACATCGTCCACGAATCGCTCGGACGCCGCGTCTTCCCGGCGGAGCCCGAATTCAGCCTGTTGTTACTCAAGCCCGCCAACATGCTCCCGCACGGCGGCGGCAAGCGGATGGCACCCGGGACTTACGAGTGGGACCTGATCGTAAGCTGGATCCGTCAAGGGATGCCCTACGGGAGCGAGTCGGATGCGAAGCTGCAGCGGATCGAAATCATCCCTTCGGTTCGGCGGATGCATTTCAACACGTCGCAGCAAATATCAGTGATCGGCCATTACAGCGACGGGACGAAGCGGGACGTGACGAGGCTCGCGTCGTACGAATCAAACCAACCCGACATGGCCTTGGTCCGCGACAACGGGACGGTCAGCGTCTCGACGACCCCGGGCGAATCGGCCGTGATGGTCAGGTTCCAAGGGGAGGTCGGCGTCTTTCGTGGCGAGATCCCTCAAGGGTTGCCGGTGACGCAGACGCCTCCCGAAAAAGGGTTCATCGATACGCTCGCGATCGGCAGGCTGAAGGTGTTGGGGATCCCGCCATCGCCGCTGTGTGATGACGCGACATTCATCCGCCGGGCGACGCTCGATATCACCGGGCAACTGCCGGCCGAGAAAGATGTCGAAGCGTTCCTTGCCGACACAAACCCGGCGAAACGGGACGCGCTTGTAGACCGCCTCGTCGACAGCCCAGGGTATGCCGAATATTTCGCGAACAAGTGGTCGGCGGTCTTGAGGAACAAGCGTCGCAACAACAACGACATGCCGTACACCTACCGTTTCCACGCTTGGATCCGCGATTCGCTGGCGGCGAATTTGCCCTATGACGAGTTCGTGCGAAACATCATCACCGCGACCGGCGATGTCGAGACGCACCCGCCCTCCGCGTGGTACCGCGAGGTGGCGACATCGACCGCGCAGTTGGAAGACGTCGGTCAGCTCTTCCTCGGGACGCGGCTTGCGTGTGCCAAGTGCCATCACCACCCGTTCGAACGTTGGAGCCAACAGGATTATTACCAGTTCGAGGCATTTTTCTCGCAGGTCGGGCTGAAGACGAGCCGTTTCAACCCGCAAGCGAACATG
>Ga0164292_10005381_pt1 | contig 10479 bp, 12 predicted proteins | sample GEODES117metaG_FD_111486 | JGI IMG/M metagenome (GOLD analysis project Ga0164292, IMG submission 111486) | Eutrophic lake water microbial communities from Lake Mendota, Wisconsin, USA - GEODES117 metaG | ecosystem: Environmental > Aquatic > Freshwater > Lake | place: USA: Lake Mendota... | reverse complement strand
GGCCTTCGGTCTCTTCCTAAGCCAATGGCTGACTGCGCGTGAGCAACAGGAATTCTTTGCCGGTTGGCTGACTGAATATTCTCTCTCTTTCGATAATCTCTTCGTCTTTGTACTTATTCTCACGCGACTAAAGATCGATAAGCAGAAACAGCAATTAGCGTTACTTATCGGAATCCTAATTGCCCTCATTCTCCGCATTATTGCAATTACTCTTGGCAAGGCAGCGATAGAGAGATTTGAATGGGTCTTCTTCATCTTCGGAGCCTTCCTCATCTATACCGCGGTCTCGCTCTTTATGGAGAGTTCACATAAAGATAAAAAAGAAGAGAAAGACAGCAAGCTTGTTCAATTCTTACAGAGAAGAGGTTTGAAACCATTTACGATCGCCTTATTGGCTCTTGGGCTCACTGATCTGCTTTTCGCCTTAGATTCAATCCCTGCAATATTTGGATTGACGGAGAATGTTTATCTAGTTATTACTGCAAATATCTTTGCGCTGATGGGACTTCGGCAACTTTACTTCCTTATCGGTGGACTCATGAGTCGCCTTGTCTATATTGGAAAAGGGCTATCCGCGGTTCTGGCCTTTATTGGGTTTAAATTACTATTCCACGCCTTTCATGCAGTTGATATAGATGAAATCGGCGGATGGCACATCCCAGAAGTTACAATTACACAAAGCTTGATCGTGATTGTTTCCTGTCTTGGTCTGGCCACTATCGCAAGTCTTGTGAGCACTCGCGATAAAACCGATTAGAGAGTTACCTCAACAGCTAAACCACCTAGAGTGCTTTTGCGCATAGCAAGAATTCCACCATGCTCGTGAACAATTGCAGCGATAATCGATAGACCCAGCCCAGAGCCACCGGTTTCGCGAGAGCGCGAAGAATCAAAACGATTGAGAAGTTCGATACCGTCGCGATATGACTCTTCCGGTAAGCCTGGGCCCCCATCCTCAATAAGCAGATATGACTTCTTTCCTACTCGCGATAACTTTATTTGTACCGGAGCATCAGCTGGTGTGTGTCGAGAAATATTGTTAAGTATGTTCTGCATTAACCGCCGCAAGTGGTCTGCAGAACCTAGGCAAGAGAGACCAACTTCGATTTCCATAGCAACAGGACGTTGAGAGTGAAGTGTCTGAAAGTCCCGAGAGTGCGAACTCACTAGATCAGATAGGTCGACCTCTTCGCGGATTGGTATTGAAGTCTCGCCAAGTTCGGCCAAAAGCAAGAGATCGTGAATCAGATTTTCCATTCGCACTATCTCTGAATCGACTCTGTCGAAAGCTCTCTGGCGATCACTCTCTGTGGAAATCTGCCCCTTAGCCAACATCTCCGAATACCCTTTAATCACAGTCAGTGGAGTCCGTAGTTCATGGGAAGCATCAGCTAAAAAACTCTGCATGCGAGAGAGGGAGTCTGCCCGCAATTTTCGATTATTTCTTCGAATGACTAGGTAGGAGAGAGCGATCGCGACTAGATCTGCTGTGAAGGTGAAAAGAAAAAGCCGCTTCTGATTCTTGATAAAGGTCTCATCTGTGGCCTTTAGTGAATCTGCTACTAATAATCGATCGCCGCCTGAAATATCAAGAGAGACTAAACGGTAGCCCTCCTCTACATCAACGGTCACAGCCTTTTGAAGTGAATCAATGATTACTGATTCAGTTGGTGGATTTGTCAGATTGAGTTGTGACTCATTTATAACGGTAAGTTTGCCACTTGCCGAGAGTAGCGCGATGGTCACATTGAAATCTTGTTCTGCAGCGCTATCGAGTGCGGCACTGACAGGGGCATCCGTGTTTTGTCGCACAGAGTCTGCGATCGTGTTGAGTTGCGAATCAATGAACTCAATTTGAGAGTTCTTCACCGAAATTGTTGCAAATCCACCTATAAGAAGTGAGAGTGCAGTTGTTATCAGTGCACTTGCGACTAGATACCGAAGACTCTTCTGTTTCACTATTTTTTTGGCTCCTGAATTACAAAGCCGATGCCTCGAATAGTTTTAATGCCCTCAAAGCCATCTCTGTGAAGTTTTTTGCGTAGGTAAGAGATGTAAGTGTCGACGACTGTACTTTCTGATTCAAATGTAATGCCCCATACATCGTCAAGAAGCACACTCTTTGAAAGCACTCGGTTTTTATTTTCGATAAGAACCTGCAATAGTCGGTACTCAGTTGGAGAAAGATCTATCAAATCTTGATTGAAATTCACAGTGTGTGTTGAATCGTTCATAGCGATCGGCCCGCACTTCAGCAGGCTATTTGGCGCTTCAGATATGTGCGAACGTCGCAAGATTGCCTTAAGTCGAAGTACTAACTCCTCAAGGCCAAAAGGTTTGATAACATAGTCATCAGCGCCAATCGTTAACCCACGAGTGATGTCAACTCTGTCCGCTCGAGCGCTCAACATCAGAACTGGAACGCTATTTCCGTTCTTACGTAGCCGTTCTACAAGTTCAAATCCATCCATTAATGGCATATTAATATCAATGATCATTATCTCTGGGGTGTAGCTGCGAAGAGCGGTAAGTGCGCTCATCCCATCGCTAACAGCTAGGGTTTCAAATCCGGCCAACTTGAGTGCATCTTTGAGTAGTTCGCGAACGCCTGCTTCATCGTCAACAATCAAGACCTTGACGGGTTGGGTAGCCGCTGTGCTCATACCCATAGCCTTACAGGTCTGCCCGCACAATTCCACCTACGCCCTGACTATCCCTGCGAGTCGATGAGATATTCACAGAGTCTTCACAAATTCAACTGGCATCCTTTCTCTTATCGGATCGGGGGAATCATGCGCAAAGGTGTGCTCATTGCAGCCTCACTTTCCCTCTCCCTTTTTGCTCTCCCCGCATCGGCTGAAATCACACCTACGCCAACACCCACATCAACACTTTCTCCACTTCAGCAGTATGCAATTGATCTAGAGGTTTATCGCGGAGAGTTTAAGGATTACAAGATTGCTCGCGGTATATATGATCGTCAGTTAATTGCGATTTCACTTGAGTTTAATCGGGCGCTTGAACGTGCTTCTCGTGATGCAAAGATTTTGGGTAAGGGTGCTGCGAGTAGGGCCAATCTTGCTGCAGCTCGGGCTCAGGCTGCCACGGTACGCGATCTAGCAGTTGCAGCGTTAGGAACTCCACCTATTCCACCTCTGCCACCTCAGAAACCACAGATGTTAAATAAATTTAAGAGCCAAAGCCCGCAGGCAAAGAAGAAGAATTAGTCACCGATTAGATTTAAATCTAAGTGAATCGCGATCTTTGCTTTTACTCTTTTCGTGAATCTTTCTAATCTGCAATTCAATGCTTTTGACCGCCTCATCAAAAGCCGCCAGATCATTAAATGACTGTGCTTGCGCCCTCATCAAAGGGCCAGCGCCATGTGTAGTAATAATGACGTGATGGGCATGTTTACCTTGACGTGGATTGGCTTCGTGCAGGATTTCAACTTCAATTCTCTCAATTAATACGCTGAAGCGTTCAAGCGAATTGATCTTCTCTTCAACGATCTGTGAAAAATCTTCTGCAAGAGCTGCATGGCGTGAGTGGATAATTAACTTCATTGGGACCCTCATTTCTCCAGGAGAGGAGTGCCCTCTAACAATGGCAGTAAACGAGAGAAAAAGTAAGGGGCTACCAGATAGACGTTGGTAGCAGATACATCACAGCTGTACCTACCGCGGCATAAATAAGTGCCTGCACTAAGATCGAAATTGCAGTCAATCGATCCGCACGCTTTGCTGCCTTATCTGCAACGCGTGAGATTTGGCCAAGTTTTCCAAAATTGAATGTGCCCATAAATCCATAAGCTAAACAAAACTTTTTACGTGATTGAACCCAACCGATACTTGCAACCATGAGCGGAAAGAAGAGTCCTAATCGCGCTGAACGAGGAGCGTCAATACCAAAAAGTGAGATGGAAGAAGTGATAAAGAGTAGAAATCCGGCTGCTGCGACGAATTGGCGGCGCTTAACTTCCCCAGCTCCGATGTTGCAAGTACCTGGGATGTATTCAGTACTCATTTATGCTTCTTCGAGTTCAGACTCATCCAACTCGTCTTCATCAAGCCATGCTTCTGCTGGTTGATCATCCTGACGCTCGACCCAAGAGAGAAATGATGCGACCCCTTTAAAAGCCAAGGCGATGATGGCCAGCCCGGCAAGGATTCGTCGAATGATTTTCATGTCTCAAATTTACTACTCTTTTTCAGAAAATGCCCACTACGGAGTTAAATGGCAGAGAGCGCTCTTTGGATATCTTCCCAAAGGTCTTCAACATCTTCACAGCCAACGGATAAGCGAATGAGGGTTTCTGGAACTGAAGGACTCTCGTTGGGCCAGCGACGTCGACGCTCCCAGAGCGACTCAACTCCACCAAGGCTGGTTGCATGAGTAATGATCGTGGAGTTATTGCAGACTCGGTCCGCATCGTCTGCGCTGCCGGAGATTTCAAAGGAGAGGACTGCACCATAGGTGGCCATAAATTTCTTGGCGCGCTCATGCTGTGAATCGCTAACAAGTCCCGGGTAGCGAACGCGAGAGACTTTGGGGTGGCTACTTAAGCGTTGAGCTAACTCTTCTGCGCTCTTGCACGATCTGGCGAAGCGGAGAGGAAAGGTACGGATTCCTCGAAGAGCCAACCATGCCTCAAATGGACCAGCGATTGATCCGTTCAATTTCCGAGCGTTCTCGAGTGAGGCAAAGAGTTCAGCACTGTTGGTAGAGAGCGAGCCCATAAGAAGATCGCTATGGCCTGAAAGGAATTTGGTTACAGAATTCATGACAACATCAGCTCCCATTTCAAGGGGACGTTGCGTTAAGGCTGTAGCAAAAGTGTTATCGACCATGACGAGAATCTTTGCTGCCTTAGCAGCCGAAATTATCTGAGGTAGCTCTGCAACATCTAAACATGGATTTGTTGGAGATTCCAGCCATAACAAATCCGCACCTGGGAGTTGAGAAATAACCTTATCTGTTTTTGAAAGATCTACTAATGAAACTTTAAAGCGACCGCTCTCGCTGTATTGACTCAGCAGCGCCATTACTCCGCTATAGCCTTGATCGGAAGCGACGACACGAGCACCCCAGGGCAGAATTGAAAAGGCTGCAGAAATCGCCGCCATACCGGAAGAGAAAATAAGTGATCGTCCGCCTTCGAGTGCACTAATTGCATCTTCTGTTGCACTCCATGTGTCATTACCGTACCGACCATAACCAATCGGCCCGCCTGCAGTAAAGGTGCTGTTGAGTGAGATAGGTGTATTCAGTGGGCTATCGCCCTGACGCGGTGGACGGCCAGCAGTAACTGCTCTCGTTGAGAGCTTCTCTTTGGATGCATCGTGGCTCATGGTGCAAGCCTAATGCAGACTATCGGCGAGAGAGAACTGACATTGCGGCGTTATGACCAGCAATGCCGCTGACGCCTCCCCCGCGCCTAGCGCCTGCTCCAGCAATAAAGATATGGGGGTCATCGGTTTCGCAACCCCATTGCGGCATATCAGTTGCTTGATGATCTTCAATAAATGGGAAATCAAGATCACGGTGAAAAATATTTCCTCGAGGCAACCCAATGGCCTCTTCAAGATCAAGGGGAGATTTCGCTTCGAGTGCGAATGTGCCATCTGAATTTATTGCTAGAACACTCTCTATCGGATCTTCCAAATATTCATTGAGGCTGGCAAGGGCGCTGGCGACTGCAGCATCTCTAGATTTTTCTGGGTGAGCGTCAAAAAGTGATGCATCAGTATGTAATCCAAAGAGCGTGAGTGTGTGATATCCCTGACTAGCTAATTCTGGAGAGAGAATGCTTGGATCGGTCAATGTATGGCAGTACATCTCAAGTGGGAGTCGATCTGGCATTTTCCCACCAGCGGCAATCAGATACGTCTGATTAAGGTGCGAGTAACTTTCATTAATATGGAATGTACCCGCGAAGGCAACACGTGGATCGACGCCTGATTTCAATCGCGGCAAACGAGTAAGCAGCATATTTATTTTGAGTTGTGAACCCTGCAGTGAATCAGGTGGCTTCTTTCCTCGTAGTTTCGCCAAAGTTTGTGGCGCGGCCGCAAAGAGAAGATCGGTAGCGACGAAGTTGCGTCCATCGGAAGTAGAGATCGTTACACCATCACCACTGCTATCAATTGCACTCACCTGGGAATTGAGTTCAATCTCAACCCCATGCCCTCGAGCGATTCGCTCTAGTTCAGTAACCAGCGCTCCCATTCCTCCACGAGGGACTTTCCATTGGCCTACACCGTTGCCAATGAGGTGATACAGGAAACAAATATTGGCTTGAATGCTCATGGAATCAATAAAAGTTCCAATAAGCGCATCTGTAAGTACAACTCCACGCACAAGATCATCAGCAAATCGTTCTTCAATTACTTCACCTATAGGACGTTCAATCATGTAATTCCAGACGGAGTCCATTCCTACAGTTGTGCGCATTTGCGAACGAGTCATCAATGGTTGGAGCATTGATGGCGCAGATCGAGCGGCGAACTCAGCAATCTCAGAGTAAAAGCTTTGCCAAGCAGCGCTTTCTGCATCAGAGCCCGTGAGTCTGGCAAAAGAATCAGCCGTCTCCTTGTTCCATTTCGTTGAAACGCTCAGGCCATCATGTTCGCCATTTTTTACATATGGGGTGTAAGAAGAGACTTCGCGGCTTAGCGTTTCAAAGTTGATTCCAAGATCCTTGACAATCTGATCTGGAAGTAGCGCTACTAGATATGAATAGCGAGAAAGGCGAGCGTCGAACTCAGGAAATGCTCGAACGCTGGCAGTTGCTCCACCAAGTTCATTAGCTCCTTCAAGAAGGAGTACTTTCTTTCCCGCTTTTGCTAAGTAGGAAGCGGCAACGAGTCCGTTATGTCCTCCACCTACGACGATTGCGTCATAGACATTAGCCACGAATTCCCCTTGCCATCTGAGTGATTGCCTGCTTAATTATTTCAGGACTTGTAGCAAAATTCATGCGAGCAAACTGGCCCCACTGTGCACCGTAAATGTGACCTGCATTCAGCGCCACGCTACTTTTTTCAAGAATGACTGCAGTGGGTTCATTTCCGAGGTTTAGTGCAGAGAGATCCAACCACGCTAGATATGAGTGTTGCGGAGGATTGTAGGAAATCTCTGGCAAATGTTCGTCGAGCAACCGTGAGATGAGATGACGATTGTGGTCAAGCTGAGCAATGACTGCATTAAGCCAAGGAACACCTTTATCGAATGCGACAGCAGTTGCGAAAGCGCCAAACAGTGATGCGCGAAAATGAAGAGCAGGCGGAAGTGCGTTAAGTCTTTCGTGCATCGCATCACTGGCAGAGATGATAATCGCGCACTTGAGCCCTGCAATATTCCAGCCTTTGCTGGCAGCGGTGACCACAACGCAGCGACTTTCAGCCTCTTTGCCTAGTGTGAGTATCGGAATAAATGGATGTCCTGAATATTCAAGCGGTGAGTGAATTTCATCGCTAATAATGATGACGTTGTATTTGGCCGCCAGGGAGATAAATCTGCTGAGCTCTTCTCGCGAAAAAACGCGGCCTATTGGATTGTGCGGAGAGCATAGAAGGTGAACTTTGATTCCGCTGCTATAAGCCTTTTCGATCCCTTGCCAATCAATACTCCATGCAACTGAAACATCTTCGGATGGCTGGTGAATGAAAGGAACATCGATGCACTTCACATGGGTCTCATTCATCCACGTATAGAAATTCTGATAGACGGGCGAGCTAATTAAGACTCCATCGCCCGGAGTTGTGAAGGCCCGGAGGATTTCAACAACGCCGACCCCGACATCTGTTGCTACGCGTACGCGCGATGGATCAACTTTCCAGTTCCAACGTGTGGCGGTAAATGCAGCAAAGGAATTGCCGAGTTCGGGGATTGGACCGAGGTAACCCATATCTGAGTTATCAACCAACGAGTGAAGAAATTCTCGAATAGGAGCTGCGACTGGAAAATCCATCTCGGCTACTGGAAGTGGAATTACATCAGGAGCGAAAGCACGCCATTTCTCACTGTGGTGTGTGGCAAGTTCGGTAAGAGAGGGTGCGGTGACATCGATCTCGCTCATAGTGCGAGTATTCCACTAAGAGAGCTCAGGGGCTAGGCGTTTTGTCGAGTTTCGAACTACAAGAGTTGTGGGAACAATGAGAGGACTTGGTTCTTTCTGAGGTTTGCGAAGGCGTTCCATAATCGACCAAGCAGCCATCTCGCCCATGAGTTGTACCGGTTGCTCGATTGTCGTCAACTCTGAAAATTCAGACATCTCATGTCCATCAAAACCAATAATCGAAATATCATCTGGACATTTAAGGCCGTGGCGGCGAATTGCCTGCATTACACCAAAAGCCATTTCATCTGACTCGCAAAATATTGCAGTTGGCCGATTAGGACGTGCAAGAAGATCATCCATGGCTCGAGCTGCAGTATGCATCGTAAATCCACCATGAACTTCACGAGAAGGGTGCCACTCAAGTCCATTTTCTACTAAGACTTGTAAGAAACCTTTACGACGATCTTGTGGAACACTGAAATTAAATGGGTCATCAGGGTGGCCAGACATTAAGGCTATGTTGCGATGTCCTTGATTAACTAAATGTTGAGTTGCAGTACGTGCAGCAGCAACGTCATCAATTGCAACGCTTGCGCAATCTTTGTGATGCATACCTACCAGCGCAACTGGAATACCAAGGCTGAGCATTGATTCAAACTCTTCCTCAGTAGGTGGAAGGCTGATAACAATTAAGGCATCGACGCGACCTTTGAGAAGTTGGTGCTGGAAGAGGCGCTCTCGCCCCTTCATCTGGCTAAAGTTATAGAGAAGTAGATCAAGCCCTGCCTCGCGAAGTGCTTGTTCGGCGCCGCTGATAACCTGCGCAAAGTACCAACGAGAAATATATGGAGCAACAATTCCTACGCTATTTGTTCGAGGTGGTGCTGACGTACTCGAATCACCTTCGATGGGATAACCAACTGACTCAGCGGCATCAATGATTTTTTTGCGAGTCTCGGGGTTTACGTGGTGAAGACCGCGAAGTGCACGAGAAACCGTGGCGATCGAGACTCCTGAGAGAGCTGCGATCTCTTTGATTCCTGCCACTCTAGCTCCAATGTGATTGCGACTGTAAAAAACTGCAACAACTGTAAAAGTATCGCCAGATCCTGCAAATATCAAGGGGCGAGCGCTATGCAGGGAAGGCAACACCCGTGCTTGAGTGGCAGTCATATCCGTTGGGATTCTTAGCTAAATATTTCTGGTGGTACTCCTCAGCAAAGAAATACTCCATCCCTGAAGCGCTCTTGATTTCTGTGACAATCTGATCAAGTCCAGCAGAAGTCAATGCACTTTGATAGAGCTCACGTGAACTCAACGCCGTCACCATCTGTTGATCGTCAGTGGTGTAGATGGCACTTCGATACTGAGTACCGATATCCCCACCTTGAGCATTGAGGGATGTCGGATCGTGCATGACCCAAAATTCTTCAAGTAATCGACTGTAAGAAATTAGTGATGGATCAAAGGTAATTGCCACCATTTCAGCATGACCAGTTGATCCTGTGCAAACCTGCTCATAACTTGGTGAGGAAGTTCTTCCACCCATATAGCCGACTGAAGTCTCGATGACACCATCGAGCAACCAGAATCTACGCTCAGCTCCCCAGAAACAGCCGGTCGCAAAATATGCAATCTCATGTCTAGCGCTCATGGGTGAAGTCTTTCATGGTTGGAGAGAACTTTCTTCACGTAAACTAGGGATACCTGCGCCCCCGTAGCTCAGGGGATAGAGCACCGCCCTCCGGAGGCGGGTGCACAGGTTCGATTCCTGTCGGGGGCACGCGCGATCTATATCACTCTGAAATGTGAAATCTTTCTCTCTACCTTCTTGTTTAAGAGAGTAATACGCGAGAGAATATGAGTTCCGCCAGATGAAAACTCATCGTATGGCAGCGCGCATTTGTAAAGGAGAGATCATGGATTGGCGACATCAATCAGCATGCCGCGATGAAGACCCTGAACTCTTCTTCCCAGTCGGTAACACCGGCCCTGCGATCACTCAGATCGAAGAGGCGAAGAAAGTCTGTCACCGTTGCATCGTGCGGGAAGCCTGTCTCTCCTGGGCTCTTGAAAGCGGACAGGATGCTGGAGTATGGGGCGGTCTTTCAGAAGATGAGCGTCGTGCACTCAAGCGCCGTGCTGCTCGAAATCGTGCTCGCACTATGGATCCACATAACTAATTCCCCGGTTAATTTGCCCTAGATCGGGAAGGTAAGTCGAGCAGTAGTTCCACGCTCTGTTGATTCTAAAACTAATTGACCCTTAAGCTCATTTTCTGTCAGGGTTCGCACAATTTGTAGACCTAAGTTAGATGAAGTCGTGAGATCAAATCCTTCTGGAAGTCCCACACCGTTATCGATAATTGAGATGTGGGCAACACCTGCACTTCGTTCAAGGAGAATTTCTAGCGAACT
>Ga0164292_10005380_pt1 | contig 10479 bp, 10 predicted proteins | sample GEODES117metaG_FD_111486 | JGI IMG/M metagenome (GOLD analysis project Ga0164292, IMG submission 111486) | Eutrophic lake water microbial communities from Lake Mendota, Wisconsin, USA - GEODES117 metaG | ecosystem: Environmental > Aquatic > Freshwater > Lake | place: USA: Lake Mendota... | reverse complement strand
ATTTCGGTCAAAAATAAATCTACTTGAGCTAACAATAAATTCATATATACATACCAATCAACCCAATTATAAATAGTTACAACATTGGTTACTTCATATGCGAATCCTCTGATTTGTTTCGGTTTAACAATATTAATATCTTGCACACTATTTATTAGCCATGGACTCAATACATTATGAATGCTAGTTCTTATTAAACTATTTATAAAACAATATAATACAACCGTAAAATATTTCCCTGGTGTATTAATCTGTATTCCTATTATTAAAAAATCATCATGTGGCCCAAATCTGTAATAATTTGCACCTGTCTCATTCATATGATTATATAAACTGCTTATAGTTATTGATATGATCACAATCCAAATAATTACTATTCGGCTTACTAGTTTTTCCATGTTTGCCATTATTATGATCTTTATATTCATTAATAAATTATATTTAAGCTTTATTTATATTTACACCTTTAGATATTATTTTTTTATTAAATATAAAATCTTATCGTTATTAAAACAATTTCTATTTTGATGATGACAAATAATAAATGTATGAAATTCCCATATGTCTGTATCAATAACATAACTATTTATATGTTGGTTTCTATAAATATCTTCAATTATTAACATACCACCTGGATTTAAATATTTCGAAACTGTGTTTATAATATTATTCTGGTGTTCAATAATATGAGTGCTGTCATCAATAATTATATCAAACATTACATTCGTTTCCTTAAACGATGAATCAAGATATTCAATATTATTAACATCAGTATGGACAAATTTAGTATTTTTTAAATTTAAATTCTTTGCATTTTCTATCTTTTGTTTTTCAAATTCAAATGCATAAATATTACACTTTTCAGAAAAATAATTATTCCAAGTTAAAAGACTAGCTCCCGCTTCTATGCCTATTTCAGCAAAATTTAAATTCGTATTCTTATATTTTGAAAACAACATTGAATATACTGCAGTATAACCTTTTCTATGCTTACAACAAACACTATTTAATGCAAATGGAGCTTTATCTGTATTCATTTCACTACCAATTTGACATAATTCAGTCTTACAATATGTTGAATCTATATACATGGTTTTCCCATAGTTTTGTAACATTACATATATAAATATTTTTATCTTTAAGTAGAAACTTTTTTGGTATTAAAATTTTTGTCAATTAAATTAAATTAAATCTCTCGTCATTATATTTCAAACTGATAAAAGTCTGATTTTACCTCGCGTGTAGCAAAAGACACATTCGGATCCTGTGCCGGTGGATCTGGTATTACTTCCGGAATGTAGCGCAGCTTCTCCGGTTTCAAAACAAACGCACGTCCTGCTTCATTAAAAAATAAGTCATTTTCCTCCAAATTAGTATCCACTGTTTGATATCTCATCGCCAACATCTGGACCCCATAAGTTCGCATTGTAATTGAACTAGGATTCTCCGGATTTGAACCTTTGTCCGGCATTCCTATTGTCATGTTTAGCTTATTATATTCAATCAGTTCTACCATATCAGGTGCATTTATTATATCATAATAATGCAATGCACGCATAAAAATCGAATTACTTGTCATATTTACATATTCATAAAATGCTTCTGACTCCATAAATGCGAGATTGCTTCTGTCTACAATTATCACCACTTTTCCTGCCATTTCCGGCAATTCAACTGAACCAAAATTCTTACCATGATATTCAAAACTATATTTTTTCCCCATTAACATATCATTATGACTTTCCAATAACTTGGCAAAATTGTCATACATCGGTTTGTTAGAGCTCTTTATACGAAGATGTAAAATAATAGGATCGAATGGATTCGGTGCGGTTGAGCTAGCAAAGGCATAATCTCGTATGATATTTAGGACATCACCAAATGGCACTGAATTAAAAGTTTCCTTTATGCAATAACTATCTGATGTAGAAGTTGCTACAACTGGCTGATCATCAATGGAATACACTTCGAAATCTAAACCTCTTACACCTTGCTTAATTAGATCTTTTAATACACACGAATTCACATATCCATTTTTGTAATTACCCCCTGAACAACAATTATAAGCCGATTTAATATAATAATCTCTGAGAGAATATTGATATGATTCATTGTTAGTATCAATAGATCTTATCTTGCCATTTAATGTTCCAAACATGTCATCCATGTATTTGCAATCTCTGACCTTCATACCATCCGAAAATAAAGTTCCTGAGTAATAAAAATAAACCATAAATGCTATTAATATTATGAATGTTGTTACAATTGAAAATGCTTTTAATGCTGCGCCTTCTTGCATGTTTTTTAATGCATCGAATCCTTCTTTTATAGCTTCTGTTCCTGTTCCAGACATATATTTATATTAATATAATATTTTTACTTTTACTTTTTACTTTTTATATAATATACTCAAATAAAGAATTAAAAAATAATAACAATATATACTAATTATGGCCGGTGGTTTAATGCAATTAGTTTCCCAAGGGCAACAAAATATTATCTTAAATGGTAACCCTTCAAAAACATTTTTTAAAAGCACTTTTGCACAATATACAAATTTCGGTTTACAAAAATTCAGAGTTGATTTTGAAGGTTCTAAAACATTACGCCTCTCAGAAGAATCCACTTATACTTTTAAAATTCCTCGATATGCTGACTTGCTAATGGATTGTTATCTTTCCGTTGCTCTTCCTAACATTTGGAGTCCCATTTTACCTCCACAAGATCCTAGTAATGCTACTACTGAACAAAATTCTAATAGTCAAAACTGGGTTCCATATGAATTCAAATGGATACAAAATTTAGGAGCAAAGATGATTTCTAAAATTAGCATTACTTGTGGAAATTATACCCTTCAAGAATATTCTGGTGACTATTTATTAGCCGCGGTTCAACGTGATTTTACTGGTCAAAAAAAACAACTATTTTATGAAATGATTGGTAACATTCCTGAACTTAATGATCCTGCCAATGCCGGATCTCGTGTCAACTCTTATCCAAATGCTTATTATAGTTCTGCACTAGCCGGACCAGAGCCATCTATTAGAGGTCGCATTTTATACATTCCACTTAATAACTGGTTCGGTCTTAAAACACAGATGGCATTCCCTCTCACATCGCTTCAATACAATGAGTTACACATTAATGTGACTTTAAGACCAATTAATCAACTATTTCAAATTCGTGATGTTTTTGATTCTGTCTTTAATTTTCCATATATAGCTCCTAATTTTAATGCTTGGTATATGCAATTTTATCGATTCTTGCAGCCACCCCCCGACATCAATATTGGCATCAATTCCTATTCTGATCAAAGAACATTATGGAATGCCGATGTGCATTTGAATTGCACTTATGGCTTTTTATCTAATGAAGAAGAACGCGTATTCGCATTAGAAGAACAGAAATATTTAATCAAACAGGTCCATGAGCAAAAATTTTACAATGTCACTGGACCTAACAAGGTTGAGCTTGATTCGCTAGGAATGGTTGCTAATTGGATGTTCTATTTCCAGCGAAGCGATGTTAATTTACGTAATGAATGGTCTAATTATACCAATTGGCCTTACAATTATATGCCACAAGATGTAATACCTGCGCCATCAGCCGGAGATTATATAGTTTATCGAACAAATTCATTAAATCAACCAGTTCCAGTAAATATCGGTCCCGGTGTGAATCCCAATGGTAACCTAACAGGTTTGTTAATTACTCCCACTTATACTCCAGAAAATGATAAGTTTATTTTGGTTGTTTTAGGTATTTTGTTAGATGGTTCTTATCGAGAGAATATACAGCCTGCCGGTATTTTTAATTACATAGAAAAATATACTAGAACTAGTGGCAATGCGCCTCCAGGACTTTATTGTTATAACTTTTGTTTGAATTCAAATAATGCTGATTTGCAGCCATCTGGTGCAATGAATATGAGCCGATTCAATCAAATTGAGCTAGAATTTACCACGATTATTCCGCCTGTAGATCCATTGGCACAAAGTTTGACAATTTGTGATCCTGCAACGGGTGATATTATCGGTGTCAATAAACCGACTTGGCGTATTTATGATTACAATTTTAATATGACTTTGTTTGAAGAGCGAATCAATCAAGTGATCTTTATTGGCGGTAACTGCGGTTTAGCTTACGCGACATAAGCAAAAAGATAAAGCGATAAAGCGAAAAAACAAAAAACAAAAAATTGAATATAATTTTACAACTATTTGTAATATTATAACTAACAAACCAAAGCAGAATGTATTTATCTAAAATTATTATCTTATTTATTTTGACTATTTGCTTTATTTATAGTCATGAAATATATACAAGAACACAATTAAGAGGCTTGCATCATCACTATATGAATAAAGCGTTTAATGAAGAAATACAGCATATTGTGGATAAAGTTATAGAGTTAGCTAGACAAAATCTAACCAGTTATACACTAACTTATTATGTTCCTACTGGTAGACCTGATGATATAAGGTATGTTGGCCTTCTTAGCAATTTTAATGATAAAATAATAATTAATCGTTTAAAAAATATATTAATTGATAGCAATATTACCATCTCAGATCCGAAATGTTGTTCTAGAATATTTCCTGGTTGTGAGCAACATGAAATGAATTTATGTAAATTTATTAGTATTAAATGGTAACCCTTTATTTATTAAGTTATATTATGCAATAAAAAAAGATTATCATGTCTGCTCTTATAAGCTATAACATAATTTTACGTTCCTTAATGGCAACCTTTCTTTTTTTGTATTTTTTTAAAATGCCTTTATTAAAAATAAAATTGAAATACTTTTGACTTGATATATGGATGTATTATACTAACAAACTAATAAACTAATAAATGTCAAAAATTATATTCATATTTATATTCGTGATATTAGGTCTAATTGATCTTATATTATGTCAGCAAACGTATACAAAAATACAACTGAAAAATTTATATCAAGAGCTAATAGATCGTAATTTTGAAGCCGAAATACAGCAAATTGTAGGCAAAGTGATTCATAAAGCGAGCATCCAAGATAAGGAAACCAGCTACAAGCATACATACAGCACAGCTGTTAACCGATTCGAGATTCTTAACAAAAAGAGCGATCAGGCGATAATAGAGCGTTTAAAAACGATTCTAATTGATGTCGATATTACCATAACCAAAGTCAAATGTATGTATTTATTTGGCCAAGATGCCAGTTGTAAGGAAATTTTAATCGTCTGGTAGACATCAAACTCATATGTTATTCTGTGAGCATGTATGGTCACAATTATTTCATATATTATCTGCCATCTAAGAGCATAATCCCGACCAAAAAGTCGGCACAAATCGGCAGCATAATGGTCTCAAATTTATCAAATCTTATACTTTTTTGTCTAGATTTTCAGTCACAAAAGAGGCGGAAAATGATAATTCACAAGAAATGTCCAACTCCTAGCTTTCTACACTTTTTCACCCAAATTTGAAATTTTTTTTTTGATTTTGGACATTTTTTTTATGTCCAAAAAAAAGATCCGAAAGAAAGGTTTGAAAAAGGGGGTCTCAAAAAGTGACTTGTGAGCATAATGCTCTGAAAATCATTTTTCTTCAGAAAATTTTGTTACGATAATTTTTCAATATTTTCCAAAAAAATGATTTAGAGCATTTTTTAGTATGTTGCTTATATATATGGATTTAGCAACATTTTCGCAACAAAAAAACGCCAAAAATTTCATATGTCAGCAATGTGACTATAAATGCTGCAAAACTAGCGAATGGGACCGACATATTGCCACAGCAAAACACAAAAAAAAGCAAAATGCTACCATTTTAGCAACAAAAATGCCAGAAAAAGCCTTGTTTTGTGAAACCTGTAACAAAGAATATAAAGATCGAACCGGATTATGGAGACATAAGAAAAAATGTGTTGAAAAAATGCAAGACGATAAAAAAATCGCCAAGGAAAAATCGCCAGAAATAAAATCTTCGGATACCTCTGATAAAGAAATTATTAAATTACTTATTCAAGAAAATTCTGAATTTAAAAATTTGATATTGGAACTTGTTAAAAAGGATAACATGAATATAACCAATAATGCTAACAATAATACTAACAATTCTCATAACAAAACATTCAATTTACAGTTCTTTTTAAATGAAGAATGCAAAGATGCACTTAACATCAGTGAATTTGTTAGTTCAATCAAAGTTGAACTAGAAGATTTGGAAGCTACTGGAAGACTAGGTTATGTAGAAGGTGTTTCTAGGATAATGAATAAAAATTTGAAAGAGTTAGATATAAACAAACGACCAATCCATTGTTCGGATCTAAAAAGAGAAGTTTTATATATTAAAAATGATGATCAATGGACCAAAGAAGATGATACAAAGCCTATTTTAAAAAAGGCAATAAAACAAGTTGCATTCGAAAATATCAAAAAAATAGGTGAATGGCGCAACAAATATCCTGGTTGCATGGATTCCGAATCGAGAAAAAATGATCTATATTTAAAAATAGTTGGTAATGCCATGTCAGGACTAACAACAGAAGAACAACTAAGTAATATCGACAAAATTGTTAGTAGGGTTGCCAAAGAGGCTGTCATAAATAGAGTCTGATTCCTTTTTCGTTTCCTTTTTTCGTTTCCTTTAATCTCGTAATAACTGCTTAAAAAATTTATATAATTAATATAATTATATAAAATGAATTATACCTATTTAGCTAGTCAATATTGCAATCCAGAAATAGACGCATCTGATATATTTTCAGATCTAACAGATGGACAATTGCATTACATTTGTTACCATGTTACCAAAAATGGCAAATATCCTTTTGTCCAAATTATGTTAGAGTTATCAAACAATGAATTTATTCTACCATCTATTACAATTGATAAAGACTTTACTAACAAAAATATTGAGACATTGATATTTAGAAAGATAAAAGCTGATTTAAAAAGAATAAGATGCAACTTAGTAACACTCGAATATAAAGGTATCCTAAAGACGAATGTAGAATCAAATAGAAAAAATGTATATGCTTTAATAGATGTTAGTTCAGTAGATATAACCTGTCTAAATTTATCTAAATTAGTTACAACATGGTTTGCATTACCAACAGAAATTATCAACATAAATAGTGTATATAATATTCGTGTTTCTAACAAGGTTTCAAACTTATTTCAAAATATAATGCCAGAATTAGGTGTATTAATGAATAATGGATCACCTTATTTGTTACCCGATGTAGTTTATACTAGTTCACCGGATTTAAAAGAAACAGAGTTTCGATCATTGTTTGGACCATCAAAGACAGGAAATTTTTTTCGTTTTTGCACGTTAATTTCAGAGTCAGAAAATAATAATCGATATGCATTATTTATTGAAAATCCAATTTTAAAAACGGAATTAGATTCAGATCTAGATGTAGACATAGATGATCAAAATGACTTATGCATACTAGATAATAATATGATATTGGTAACAGAATATGAGTCATTTATACCACTTTCATATCATATTAAATAATTATAGTATAAACATCATTTATTTATTTCTTAAATAAATATATAATGTCTTATTTAAATTTAATAACAAATACAAGATTTGTCCCTGGACCTGTTTCAGATATAGGAATAGGAACTGGAAAAAGTTCTAGTAAAAATATGAGTTTGGTGACAATTTTTGGTTTTACAGTTTTATCATTATATAGCATAACAAAAATACTTAACTTTTATGGAATAGGAGTAGAGAAATATGGGCCTTATTTGTTGTTTTATATATTTTTAATATTATGTGTGAATATTTTGACTACAGAACATCCTAAAATATAGTATTTGATTTTATCTTTAAGTTCTTAAAAACTTATATATTATATTTTGAATCACTTTTATCGCTCCGCTTTTGTCGCTTTAACGAAGTAAAGCTTATACCGGCAAATCAGATATATCCATACTTAAAATATTTACATTTGAATCTAGTTTTGTTAGTTTCGCTGGTTCTGTTGTTGTCGGAACAGTATTTATATTTATTTCTTTTTGTTTTTCATTTAAGATCTTATTAAAAATCTCTTTGATTTTTTCAATATCTAATTGTTCTTTTAAATTATCTACTATTTCGCTTTCAATTGGTTCACGACCATTGATCTTCACAAAATCATCTATAAATTTCTCAATAAATTTCTTTAGCTTATTTTCTCTTTGCAGTTTCAAGCTATTCTTCTTTGCCATATTTTCACTAGTTGACCATTGATTTCTGTATCTCTCTGTCGAAACCAGTTGACCACACATTTCAGGTTTCACAATCTCGTCATATTCAAAATTTCCTTTAAATACCAATTTAAATTCATTTATTATTTGATCTGGAATATCAGGGCATGTCTCCACGAGACGATCGAATTCTTCCTTACTCATCTTGATAAGCTGATTCACATCCATGCGTTCATCTGGATGTCTTGCTATCTCGATTTTAATATTTCTGTAAAATTTATCCCATGCAATACCTGATACCCTATGTGCCTCGTTTAATTGTGTTATTTTAAGAAATTGTTGAATTGTCGTTATTATTCCTGCCAAAATATTGAAAAATCCAACAATCATTCCGAAATATCCTTGATAAGCTAATGGAACACGCGCTTGAGCAAAGTTTGCAGTCCCTGTTAGTGTAGAAATAATAATAACTGGAATTGTATAACTGTAATTTAGTTTACTATACATTGCATGAGCTCTTGAATGTAGCCAATTATAACACATGGCTTTATCAGCCCATTCAATAAGAATATCTTCATGATCTGTTGTCCACTCAAAATGAACTAAATCTGTTGTATCAGACTCAATAATGTTTGCGTTTGCATCAGCTGTTGCCGTATTATTCATAATTAATATTTATAATTTATTTTAATCATAATTATTAATTCTTAGAGCATTAATAATTTTTGTAAATATTTTTTATAAATAAATTTTATAATGGATAATAAAATTCAATTAGTTAAAACAAATTTTAATAATATAAAAGAAATTAGAACAAATGTTATGTATTGTTTTAATGCATTAGAAATCAAACTAACAAAATTAAAAAACACAACCAATGAATTTGTAAAAAACAATAAACATAATATATTTGTTTTCGGTCTAGATTCATTTCAATTCCAAGGTAAGTTAATTGACTATGAATATAACGACATGAGAAAATTCTATTTTGCATTAAATAATCGAATGTATTGCGAATACTACAAGTTATATAAATTAATAATTCAATATGCAGAAGAAATAATTGGAACTAACAAAAATATCGAAATGTTAAAATCTCAAGCTATATTTCCCATTTACAAAGATCTTGAACCTTTTAAACAATATAATTTTGAAACCATCGAAGAAATTCACAAAACTATTGTTACTTTATTAAATGATTTAAATGAGCACATAATTGCTAAAGAAACTCAGCTGCAATTATTTCATTTGAAACAACGATCTGGTTTAAATATTAACAACTTTGTCACCACATTTGACTTTGATGTCATTGTCATAAAACAAAAATGTCTCTTGTATTTGTCTTATTTGGAATTTTTTCATAATATACACACTAAGCATTTTAAACGATTCTCCAAAAAAATGAAGCTCATGAATGATTATTTGGATGAAGATATTAAATTTGATGAGGGTATGAATGTTAAAGAAGATGACAGCAGTATTAAATCCTCTTCGTCCTCTTCATCATTCGATTATGTTGAAAATCTTATAGATAGTCCTACAAATATATTCGATAATAAAAACTCTAATCCAAGTTCTATAAAAACATTAATTAAATCAAATGTTAAAAAGGTGATGAATAGTTTTAAGATATCGAAACCCGATATTACTCCTTTATCAGAACAAAATATAGCCATTTCATTTAGTGAAATAGATAATAATTTAAATAAAATAACAGATTCTTTTACAAGTTCAGAATTAAATGAAATAGTTGCAAATAATGAGACCACAAATGCTGTCGTGTCTGAGCCAAATATATTGCCAACAGAGACCATGATTGTCGCTAATCATGATGTCAATTCGGACCAAAATGTTGAAGTTTCTGAGACCATAAATGCTCACGTTTCTGAATCAACTGAACCTAAAATAGAGAGCATGAGTCTGCAAACATGTGCTCTCATTTTGAGTCAAGACAGTAATATTTCTGACACTATATATGCTCACAATTTAGAAGCAATTGAAGTGGCTTCTGAGACCATAGAAAGCGAAGAAGAAGAGGAAAAAAACGATAAACCAGAAACAAAAGTTAATAAAAAGAAGCGCAATAAAAAGAAGAAGAAATAATATAAAAAATTGAAATACTATTCTTACTAGAAATTAATAGTATTTATCATTATAACAAGCTTTTAAAACACTTACTTAAAACTTAATTTATATTAATATTAATATAAATGGAAAATTCTATCTCCAATCCATCTATTTCTAATAATATAGGAACCTCGGGAATTTTAGATGATACATTTTATGT
>Ga0164292_10005378_pt1 | contig 10481 bp, 8 predicted proteins | sample GEODES117metaG_FD_111486 | JGI IMG/M metagenome (GOLD analysis project Ga0164292, IMG submission 111486) | Eutrophic lake water microbial communities from Lake Mendota, Wisconsin, USA - GEODES117 metaG | ecosystem: Environmental > Aquatic > Freshwater > Lake | place: USA: Lake Mendota, Wisconsin... | reverse complement strand
CTTCGTGGCGCCGAGCGCGTCGCTCGCCTGGCGCGCCTTGATGACGACCTCGCCCTGGTCGGCGAAGCCGTTGGCGGCCGTCAGCGGGCCCTGGCCGTGCACCAGCGGGATCCAGCGCCCGGTGCCGTCGGCATCGAAGCGCGCCACGTACAGCGTGCCGTGGTCGAGCAGCTCGCGGTTGGCCTGGGCGGCGGTCAGGCCGTTGCCGGCAGGCTTGATGCGGTCGCGGCTGACGAACTTGTAGATGTACTCGAAGCGCGCGTCCTCGCCCGAGTAGACGACCGCGCGGCCGTCCTTCGTGACCGCGACCCAGGCGCCCTCGTGCGCGGCGCGGCCGAGCGCGGTGCGCTTGACGGGGGTGCTGGTGGGGTCCATCGGGTCGAGCTCGACGACCCAGCCGAAGCGGTTGGGCTCGTTCGGGTTGCGCACCGCGTCGAAGCGCGGATCGTGCTCGTTCCAGCGGTACGAGCTCGTCTCGCGCAGGCCCCAGCGGCGCTGGTGCGCGTCCAGGGTCTTGCCGGCGGCGAAGTAGAAGGCGAAGTTCTCCTCGCCCGAGAGGTAGGTGCCCCAGGGTGTCATGGCGCTGGCGCAGTTGTTCAGCGTGCCCAGCACGCGCCGGCCGCCAGGGTCGGCCGCGGTGCGCATCATCGGGTGGCCGGCCGCGGGGCCACCGACGTCGAAGGGCGTGTCCATCGTGACGCGGCGCGCGTACCTCGACGGCCGCACCATGGCCCAGTTGCCGTCGCCCTGCTGCGCGACCTCGATCACCGACAGGCCGTGCCCGTTCTTGCTCTTGCGCACCTTCTCGACCGACCAGTCGGCGAAGCCGCCCGGGTGCAGCAGGCCGTCGTCGGTGTACTCGTGGTTCATCGCCAGCAGGCCGCGCGTGCCCTGGGCGTTCAGCGGGTAGAAGACGATCCCGTCATGGTGCATGCCCATCTGCACCGCCTGATCGTCGGCGCTGTTGGAGCCGTCGAAGCGGAAGGCTGGCATGCGCCCGGGCACGCCCACGGGCTCGCCCCAGGCGGCGATGACGCTCGCCACATAGCCTTCGGGGACGACGAGCGCATCGCCCATGTCCACCGGGATGCCCTTGAAGCCGAGCTTCGGGCCGGCCGGCAGCGGCGAGCCCAGGTCCAACCCGGCGCAACCGGCCAGCGGCGCGAGCAGGGCCGCCAGGGAGGCGGCGGCACCGCCGCGCAGCACGGTGCGACGCGCCGGCAGCGACACCTCGTGGATGCTCGGGTTGGCGCTGCGGTTGCTGTCTTCCATCGAGTCGAAATCCTTGGCCATGGTCTCCTGCGCTCCTGTCGTGGTTGATGCAGCCCGGTCACCGACGATGCCGGCTCAGGGCCTGCGAGCTTGAATGACTCTGAAGGAACTTTAGGCAGTCGCCGCTGCGCCTACCATCGGGGCGATCCCAGGCCCGGGGGCGTCGCAGCGCGCCCCGGGGCTGTCGCCCCCCACCCCCTCGTCCAGGAGCCCGATGACCATGTCCGACACCGCCCACCCCACCGCCGCGGCCGCGCCGCGCGTGCTGCTCGTCACCGGCGGCAGCCGCGGCATCGGAGCCGCCACCGCGCTGCGCGCGGCCCGCGCCGGCTGGGACGTGGCCGTCAACTACACGCGCGACGCCGCCGCGGCGCAGGCGGTGGCCGAGGGCGTGCGCGCGGCCGGCCGGCGCGCGCTGGTCGTGCAGGCCGACGTGGCCGAGGAATCCGAGGTGCTGGCGATGTTCGCCGCCGTGGACCAGGGCCTGGGCCGGCTCACCGGGCTGGTCAACAACGCCGGCGTCGTCGACCTGCCGGCGCGCGTGGAGGAGATGTCGGTCGCGCGCCTGCAGCGCATGTGGGCGATCAACCTGACCGGCACCTTCGTCTGCGCCCGCGAGGGGCTGCGCCGCATGAGCCGGCGCCACGGCGGGCCCGGCGGCGCGATCGTCAACCTGAGCTCGGCCGCGGCGCGGCTGGGCGCGCCGTCACAGTACGTGGACTACGCCGCGAGCAAGGGCGCGGTCGACACCTTCACGCTCGGGCTGGCGCGCGAGGTCGCCGCCGAGGGCGTGCGCGTCAACGCGGTGCGCCCCGGCATCATCGACACCGACATCCACGCCAGCGGCGGCCTGCCCGACCGCGCGCGCCAGATGGCGCCGCAGGTGCCGATGCAGCGCGCCGGTTCCGCCGACGAGGTGGCGGCCGCCATCGTCTGGCTGCTGTCCGACGACGCGAGCTACACCACCGGGACGGTGGTGGACGTGACCGGCGGGCGCTGACGGGCAGGGCGCCGGCGAGACGCTGGTTCAGCCCAGCAGCACGTCCTGGTAAGCGAACAGCGCCGGCATGCCGCCGGTGTGCAGGAAGAGCACGCGCTCGCCGGCGCCGATGACGCCCTGGCGCGCCAGGCCGATCAGCCCGGCCATGACCTTGCCGGTGTAGACCGGGTCGAGCAGCAGCGCCTCGGTGCGGGCGAGCATCTGCACCGCCTCGACCATGGCGGGATTGGGCACCGAGTACTTGGGCTGCCACCAGCCGCCCACGCATTGCACGGCCTCGGCCGGCACGCTCAGGCCCAGGCCGAGCAGGTCGCACACCGCCTGCGCCTCCTTCAGCACGAGCGGCGCCTGGGTGTCAGGGTCGCGGCTCACGCCGATGCCCAGCAGCGGGATCGCGATGCGGTTGCCGAGAAAGCCCGCCACCAGCCCGCCGTGCGTGCCCGAGCTGCCCGAGCCGACGACGACACGGTCGAAGGCCAGGCCCTGCTCGTACAGCTGCTGCTGCAGCTCCTGCGCGCAGGCCACGTAGCCCAGGCCGCCGAGCGCGTTCGAGCCCCCGCCAGGGATGACGTAGGCCTTGCGCCCCTGGCGGGCCAGGTCGTCAGCCACGCGCCGCATGGCGGCGCCCATGTCCGTGCCCGCGGGCACCACGGTCAGGTCCTCGACGCCGAGCAGGCGGAACATGAAGTGGTTGCCGCTGGCCGTCTCGGAGAAGCTGCCCGGCACGCGCTCTTCGATGACGAAGCGGCACTTCAGGCCTTCCTTCACCGCCGCGGCGAGCGTGATGCGGCAGTGGTTGGACTGCGGCGCGCCGCAGGTGACGAGGGTGTCGGCGCCCTGCGCCAGCGCGTCGGCCACGAGGAACTCGAGCTTGCGCGTCTTGTTGCCCCCGGGGGCCAGGCCGAGCAGGTCGTCGCGCTTGACCCAGACCTCGGGGCCGCGGCCGCCCGGGCAGCTGGCCGCCAGCGCGGCGCTGAAGCGCGGCAGCGGCTCGATCGGCGTCGCGCCCTCGGTGTAGCGGCGGCGGGGGAAGCGGGAGAGGTCCATGGTCGGGGCTCGGCTGGTGGGCCGAGGCCGGGTGGAGTGACCGCCGGACCCTGGTGGAGGCTTGGCGCGACCGGCAGGAATCGAACCTGCGCCGCAGCCTTCGGAGGGCTGCATGATATCCACTTCACCACGGTCGCCAACAAACTGCATTCTACCCCGCGGGCCCCTACCGCGGCCGCGACGGACGCCCGGTAACAGGGTGCACCCTTATACTCGCAGGTTGCGCTGAACACCTGTCAGACACGAGCCCATCCGCACCCGCCGCCCCGCAGCCTGCCCGGACGCCGGCGTGACGAGAACGACGATCCCTCCGAGGCCCCCCATGAGCGACACGCAGCACGACGCCCACGAAGCCCACACGGGCCCGATCAAGACCCCGAAGCAACTGGTCTGGGCGGTGGTGGCCTCCTTCGTCGTGCCCATCATCGCCATCATCCTGCTGGTGAACTACGTCGCCATGGGCGACAAGACCGGTGCGGGATCGCGCGCGATGGACGCCGAGTCGGTCGCCCAGCGCATCGCGCCGGTCGGCCGGGTGGAACTGCGGGACGCCTCTGACGCGGCCACGCTGAAGAGCGGCGAAGAGGTCTACAAGGCCGCTTGCACCGCCTGCCACAGCGTCGGCGCGGCCGGCGCACCGAAGACGGGCGACGCCGCTGCCTGGGCGCCGCGCCTCAAGACCGGCTACGACGCGCTGCTGAACTCGGCGCTCAAGGGCAAGGGCGCGATGGGCGCCCAGGGTGGCGGCGACTACTCCGACTTGGAGATCGGCCGCGCCGTGGTCTACCTGGCCAATCAGTCGGGCGGCAAGTTCGAAGAGCCCAAGGCCCCGGCCGCTGCGGCCAGCGCGCCGGCCAAGTGATGCGGCGGGCGCTCAGGCGCGCGGCCTGAGCACGTAGCCGAAGCGCTGCGGCATCTCCTCGAAGCGGCATTCCTGGGGCGCCCAGCGCCCGGATTCGACGGCCTCGGCTGCGGCAGCCATGTCCAGCGTGTGCACGAGGCCGAAGGCCTCGCCCACCGAGTTCAGCCGACACCCCAGGAACAGGCGCCCCTGCTCGTCCAACCAGGATTGCAGCACCTGCGCAGCTTCGCCGGTGTGGGCCGTGACCGGCCAGCCCTGTGACGCGTCGCCGACACGCCAGACGTAGGGCGCCGCCTCCAGGTCCACGTACACCCGCTGCGGCCCGTTCTGGAAATAGGCCGCGCCTTGCGCGTCGCGCACGTAGTTGCGGTGGATGAAATCGCGCAGCTTGTCGTGGCGGATCACGCTGCCCTTGATCTGCGGGAAGGGGCCAGCCGCCTGAATGCGCTCGTCGCGCATGTACCAGTCGCCCCGGGCGTCCAGTGCCAGCCAGCCGTGGCAGTGCGGGACGTTCGGCCACTTGCGCAGCGCGGCTTGAACGAGGGGGTCCATGGTGTGTCGGGCGGGGTCGGGACTGCAGGGTGGCGGGGCTCGGGCGGCAGCGTGCAGACGATGCGTCACACGGCGCCGGGGGATGGGCCGCCGGCGGGTTCGGCCAGCAAGCCGCTGTCGCCCAGCGCAGCCAGCAGACGCTCCAGGCTGCCGAGTACGGCGTCCACCCGCAGGGCCACGGCCAGCGGCGTCGAGGCGACGCCGTCGTCCGGTGCGGCGTGCGGCCGCTGGGTGAGGGTACGGCACGCCTGCTCGAGTTCAGCCGCGGCCGCCTGGACCTCGTCAGCCGCCACGTTGGCGCACACCCCACGCAGGCTGTGGGCGAGCGCCAGAACATCGGCCCAGCGCTGCTGTGCGAGCGCAGGCTCGAAGCGGCTGCGCGCATCGCCCCAGGATGCCGCAAACTTGCGCAGCAGCATGAGATAGAAAGCCTCGCGGCCGCCGCAATGGCCGATGCCACGGGCCATGTCCAGGCCGGTGATCCGCGGCAGGCCGGCGGAGGCGGAGGCCGTGGGGAGGGGCTTCGGCCCGGGTGCCCGGCCTGCTGCCACGGTGTCGACGTTGGCTTCGACAACCGCGCGGCGCGGCAGCCAGCGCAGCAGCATGTTCCACAGCCGCGGCGGCTCGATCGGCTTGGACAGATGGTCGTTCATCCCGGCGCGCAGGCAGCGCTCGCGGTCCTGCGGCATCGCATTGGCCGTCATCGCGACGATAGGCAGGGCCGCCCAGCGCGTCTCACGACGGATCTCGGCAGTTGCCTTCAGGCCGTCCATCACCGGCATCTGCATGTCCATCAGGACGAGATCGAAGTCCTGCGCGCGCAGGCACTGCAGCGCGGCGGCGCCGTCGCCGGCGACCTCGACCTGCATGCCGACCATCTGCAGCAGCTCGCGCGCGACCTGCTGGTTCAACTCGTTGTCCTCGACGACCAGCACGCTTGCGCCCGCCAGCGGTACGAAGGCCGAGCGCGCGCCCTCGACGCGCGGGCGCTCCTGGCCCTCACCGGCTGTCGCCACCGCGTTCTCCCGCACGCCCACGCGCACGGTGAACCAGAAGCTCGAGCCGCTGCCGAGCTCGCTGCGCACGCCAACCTCCCCCCCCATCAACTCGGCCAGGCTGCGCGAGATGGCCAAGCCCAGACCGGTGCCGCCGAACTGGCGCGTGGTCGAGGCGTCGGCCTGCTCAAAGTTGCGAAACAGCCGCCCCTGCTGCTCGGCACTGAGTCCGATGCCGGTGTCGGTGATCTCGAAGCGCAGCCGCGCGTGGCCGGGACCCTCGGGCTGGCTGCGGCCGCTGAGCACGATCTGGCCGCGCTCGGTGAACTTGACCGCGTTGTTCAGGTAGTTCAGCAGCACCTGCGCCAGGCGCTGCGGGTCACCCCTGAGGTGGCGCGGCAGGGTCTCGGGGCAGTCGACGACGAGGGCCAGACCCTTGGCCTGGACACGCTCCATCACGATGGCGACGACGTCGCCGAGCACGCGGTCGAGCTCGAAGTCCACGGTCTCGACACTGAGCTTGCCGGCCTCGATCTTGCTGAAGTCCAGGATGTCGTTGATCAGGCCCAGCAGGTGCTGGCCCGAGCGCTGCACCTTGAGCAGGTAGTCGCTCTGCCGGGCGTCGAGCCGAGTCTCCAGCGCCAGGTGCGAGATGCCGATGATCGCGTTCAGCGGTGTGCGGATCTCGTGGCTCATGTTGGCCAGGAACAGCGACTTCGCCTCGTTGGCGACCTCGGCCTGGCGCTTGGCCTCCAGCAGGTCGGCGGTCTGCTCGCGCACCAGGGCCTGCAGGTCGTCGCGGTGGCGGGCGAGCTCCTGCTCGCGCTCGACGTCGTCGCTGATGTCCCGGCCCGTGCCGCGGAAACCCGTGAACGCCCCCTGCTCGTCGAACAAGGGTTTGGCGTGGACCTCGTGCCAGCGCAGGCCCCGGGCGGTGCGCATCGGGTAGCGCAGGGCGAAGGGCCGGTGGGCGTCGAAGTCCGCGCGCACGGCCGCCCAGCGTGGCGCGTCGAGCTCGATCGTCAGTTCCCAGGGCGTGCGTCCGAGCGCAGCGTCCGGCGACCACCCGTCCTGGTCGAACAGCGTGTTGACGCTGAAGCGGTGCTCGCGGTCGGTCTCCCAGTACCAATCCGAGGAGAGCTCGGCGATGTCGGTCAGGCGCTGCTGGACGAGCTGCCGCGACTGCTCGGCCTGGCGCAAGCGGCGGAAGACCAGCCGGTGCAGCCCGAAAAGCATCAGGAAAGAGACCAGGCTGCCGCCGACCAGCGCCGCCGCCATGTAGGGCACGCGCTCGCGCAGCGACTGCGATACGCGCAGCACGCCCACCGTGCGCCCGTAGGCAAGCACCGGGTGCTCGGCCGTGACCACCGGGCGTTCCACCACAGGCGGGCCCAGTCGCATGACCGTCTGGCCCTCGGCCAGCACCTCGGTGACCATCCCAGGTTCGAGCACCTCGTGCAGCTGCGCCTCGAGATGGCCTCCGCTGTAGGCCCAGGTGTCGGGGTAGGCGGTGGCGTAGCGGCTGATCAGGCGCGCCTGGATGCGGGCGTCGCTCTGCAGCACCTCCTCGAGCTCCTTGAACTGCCGGATGTTGAACATCACCGGCGGCGCCAGGCAGACGAAGACGACCGAGGCCACGGCCACATAGCGCAGCAGTCGGCTGCCCGACTGGACCGTGCGCGTGAGCGGGGCGTCGGCGCGCGGCGACGCAGCGTCAGCGGTCGACGTCGAGGTGGCCAAGGGCGCGGGCCAGCCGCAGGCTGGGCGTTGAACGCAGGAAATCGATGAAGCGCGCCACTGCGGCCGGGGCGTCGGGGCGTCGGGCGAGCAGGTAGGCGCGGGCGAGCGGATAGCGGCCTTCGGCCAACGCCTCCAGGCCCGGTGCGACGCCGCCCCAGGCGAGCAGGCGCAGCGCTGCCGGTCGCGCCATCTGTACCAGGCCGTAGGCGCTGGTGCCGAAGGAGCCCGGGATGCGGGCCAGGAACTCCAGCGCTTCCAGGTCGTCGCCGGGCATGGGCAGGTCGCGCCGTTCGAGCACCGACCCGACGGCGCGGTCAAGCCCCGGCGAGAGGCTGCGCAGGATCAGGGTCTCGGATTCCTGGGCCCCGCGCAGCACCAGGCGCAGCGGCCGGCCGTCGTCCCAGCGCGTCAACTGGCCGGTGTAAACCGCTTCCAGCCGTGCCGCGTCCAGGCCGGACAGCACCCCGTCGGAGGTGGCGAAGACGAGCGGCGTGCGCAGCCAGGGTGCAGACACGACAGCCTCGCCCGGCTGCTGCGGGCGGCCGATGACGGCCAGGTCCAGCCGGCTCGCGGCCAAGGCGCGCAGGGCGCCTGCCGAGCCCAGCGGCGGCAGCACGACAGCGACCCGGGTGCCCGGGTGGGCGCGCTCATAGGCCTCGGCCAGGCGCTGCATCAGCGGCATGGCGGCACCGACGCCGCCGACCGTGAGCGTGGTGGCGGCCTGGGCTTGCCTGGGAGCGGACACAGCGGCAGCCAGACCGAGACCGACCAAGGCCCGGCGGGAAGGGCCGGGCGGGGACGCGGCGAGCGTATGCAGTGCAAGGGACATCGGGTATCGATTCTGGCCTGTTTCCGACGCCCGGGAGTCGTTCGGGCGCGGGGGCGGGCGGGCAGCGGTTTCCGGTGGCCGTCCGGGGTCCGGCTCGGTGCCGCATCCCGCCTGTCGGTCCTCGCCTGTCAGTCCCGCCGATCAGTGCTGCGCCAGCCAGTCCAGCACTGCCCGGGGCATCGTGTCCACGTGGGCGGGGAAACGACCGCTCGGGAAGCCGACGTGTCCGCCTTCGGTGGGCTGCCACAGCATGACGTGGCGGCTGCCCGCGCGTGGCAGGCTCGCCGCCGGGATGAAGGGGTCGTTGCGCGCGTGCAGCACGAGCGAGGGGATGCGCAGCCGCCCAAGGTGCGGTTGCGCCGACGCGCGTGCCCAGTAGTCGAGCGTGCTCGCGTAGCCATGCAGCGGCGCGGTGAAGGCGTCGTCGAAGTCGTGGATCGTGCGCGCGCCACGCACGCGCTCGCCATCGAACAGGCCGGGGTGCTGCCGCAGCTTGGCCAGGGCCCGTGGCTTCATGGTGGACAGGAACATGCGCGCGTAGACCAGGCGGTTGAAGCCGGTGTCGATGGCGCGGCCTGCGGCGGCCAGGTCGATGGGCGAGCACACCGCCGCCACCGCGCGCGCCACGGCCGACGCGCTTTCGCCGGCCTCCTGGGCCCAGCGCAGCAGGGCGTTGCCGCCGAGCGAGATACCCACCGCGCGCACCGGCTCGGCGCTGCGCAGCCGCAGACGCTGCAACATCCAGCCGATCTCCTCGAAATCACCGGAGTGGTAGGCCCGCGGCGCGAGGTTGAGCTCGCCCGAGCAGCCGCGGAAGTGCGGCAGCGCGAAGCCCCAGCCGCGCGCGCGCGCCACCACCGCGAAGGCGCGCGCGTAGGGGCTGGCCGACGAGCCCTCCAGGCCGTGGAAGAGCACGAGCAGCGGCGCCGGTCCGGCCGCACCGGCGGCGGCGGCCGCGGGCAGGAAGTCGACGTCGACGAAATCGCCGTCGGGCGTAGTCCAGCGCTCACGCTCGAAGGCCGGCGGCGGGCCCCCGTGCGCGCGCGCGAGCTTGGCGGCCCAGATCGTCTGCAGGTGGCCCCCGGGCAGCCAGCGCGGCGCCCGGTAGGCCGACGGTGCTCCAGGCGCGGGCCAGGTCATCGCCGAACGGTCCGTCTCGTCACACCCGGCATGCCTTGCGCGCGCTTGCCGTGGGTGAGCCTTTGCATGCGCGCGTTGCCGTGCCGCGAGTCAGCCAGGGCTGCCGGCGCGCGAGCCGCCTTCAGTGCAGCACCGCCGGCACCTCGCCCACCGCCGTCGGCGGCTGGTCGACGCTTCCGGGGCTGGCGTGGTGCAGCACCAGGCGCCAGCCCTGGGCCGTCTTCAGGTAGACGTTGGTCGCCAGCACCCAGGCCGTGCGCGGGCCTTCGCTGGTCTGGACGCTGATGCGCTCGGCCAGGTGGTGCACGGCGCTGCCCAGGGCCTGCAGCCGGTGAACCTGCTCGGGCACGACCGGGATGCTGCCGTTGGCGAAGATGGCCTCGAAGCTGGCGCGGATGGCCGCCGCGCCGATGACGCGCGGGCCGCCGGGGTGGATGCAGGCGATCTCGTCGTCGTCGGCCCAGACGGACATCAGGCGGTCGATGTCGGCCTGCTGCAGCGCCTCGTAGAACTGGGCCTCGGTGTCCTCGGGCGAGGACATCAGGGCGGCCGGCGGCGGCTTCGTGGGGCGGGTCATGGGATCGTCCTGGCGGATCTCAGCGGAAGACCACGGTCTTGTGGCCGTTCATCAGCACGCGGCGCTCGACGTGCCAGCGCACGGCGCGCGCCAGCACCACGCTCTCGACGTCGCGCCCGAGCGCGGCCAGGTCCTCGGCCGAGAGGGAGTGGTCCACGCGCGCCACGTCCTGCTCGATGATCGGGCCCTCGTCCAGGTCGGGGGTGACGTAGTGTGCGGTCGCGCCGATGAGCTTGACGCCGCGCGCATGCGCCTGCGCGTAGGGCCGGGCGCCCTTGAAGCTGGGCAGGAAGCTGTGGTGGATGTTGATGGCCCGGCCGCGCAACGACTCGCAGAACTCGGCGCTGAGGATCTGCATGTAGCGCGCGAGCACGACCAGGTCGATGCGCTCGCGCTCGACCAGGGCCTGCACCTGCTGCTCCTGCGCGCGTTTGGCCGCGGCGTCGCGCCCGTCGGCCAGCGGCAGG
>Ga0164292_10005377_pt1 | contig 10482 bp, 8 predicted proteins | sample GEODES117metaG_FD_111486 | JGI IMG/M metagenome (GOLD analysis project Ga0164292, IMG submission 111486) | Eutrophic lake water microbial communities from Lake Mendota, Wisconsin, USA - GEODES117 metaG | ecosystem: Environmental > Aquatic > Freshwater > Lake | place: USA: Lake Mendota, Wisconsin... | reverse complement strand
GATGCGCCAGAGAGCTTGGCGAGTGGCGACGATTGCGAGATGGCGAGTGCGCCGAGCGCCGCGCCCAAGCGCGGGTGGCGTGTGGCGAAGGCGAGCGGCGCGGAGCGCGCCTTAGGTGTCACGCGAACCTATCGCGTGTAGGAGACGCTACCGTCCGCCGCAACACTCACTGCGATCGGTCGAAGGGGTGTTCGCGCCGGACCGACGATCGCGTCGCCGGTGGAGGAGAATCGAGCACCGTGATTGCTGCAGTAGAAGCTGCCGTTCGCCGGCTCCCAATCCACGTTCGTCCCCTGGTGCGTGCAGGCGCGCTCAAAGGCGCGATACGTGCTGCCGTCCTTCAGCAGCACCGCCGCCGTGCTCCCCGCTGAAAAGTTGAGTGCCTGGCCCGCGCCGAGCGAGCTGCCCCCCGCAATCACGGTGCCAACAGATCCACCGCCAGCGGTCGCGGACGGACTCGGCTGTGGGGTCTTGCCGCTCGTGGCGCTTGGATTTGGTGATGCGCTGCCAGCGGGTGTCTCACTCGCCGTCGCCGAGGGACTCGGCTCAGGAGATCCTGATCCGGCGCCGCTCGGCGTTGGCGTGGCGGTCGCCCCTGGCGTTGGCGTGGCGTTAGTGCCGCTGTTCGGTGCGAACAGCCCAGCGAGGCGCGAGCGATCGAGTGCGACGAGCGCAAGGAGGGCGAGGAGTGCGCCGCCGCCCGTGAAGAGGGCCGCGCGTCGCTGTGGGTCATGGCCGCGCGTCACTGGCGTTCCGGCGCGCAAGACGCCACCGTCGCCGATCGCTGCGAGCGCAAGGAAGGCGACGAAGTATGGAAGGTCATTGCCGTAGTAGTACGGGCTCACACCCCACGATGCAGTGAGCGCAAGTGAGAGCGAGATCGCAGCACCGAGCAGCGCGCCGAGTCGAACCCACAAACCACTCAGGAGCAGCGCGCCAACCAGCACCTGTGTGCCCGCCATGACGGCACCGATCAGCACGGGCTGTCCAACCGCCACTGCACTCACGAGCGGCGCAAGTGGCCCGCCAGCGGTGACAAAGAGACGCAGCGTCTCGCCAATCGATCCCACACCGTCTGGCTGCAGGAATCGCGGGTCGAGGATCGCCTTGTCTACTCCAGCGTAGAGCATGGTGCCGCCAAGGAAGGCGCGCAGCAGCACCGCCGCGGTTGCCACGTTCATCAGCGGCGCAAGCGCGCGCTGAATGCGCGCCGCATCTAGGCGTCGTGTTGCGCCTCGTGCTGGCCGCTTACTCATCTGCCCAGTTTAGCGTGCGCTCAGCGGCGCGAAGGTGGCGATGCAAAGGGTGAGTAAATCGCGGGGAGCGAGCGCGACGGAGAGCCCTCGCCGCCCCGCCGAGACCAGCATCTCTGTGTGGTCCTCGGCGGAGGCATCAATCAACGTGCGCATGGGACGGCGCGTGCCGATGGGACTGACGCCGCCAGGAACCGACCCGGTCGCGCGTTGCACGGCGTCGGTTCGCGCCAGTGATGCGCGCTTGGCGCCAAGTGCGGCGGCGGCGGCGCGCTCGGAGAGTTCGGCACTGCTCGGCAGCACTGCCAGGGCGAGCTCGCCAGGTGTTGCACTCCCCCCTTCCAACGCAATGACGAGCGTCTTGTAGAGGCGCTCGGGGGGCACGCCGAGCGCCGCCGCCGCTGCGCTCCCATACGAAACGCGCGCGCCGCGGTGTGCCTCAGGGCCGCTCGGCTCCTCAATCTCGTACTCGTACACAGTGTGGGGTACGCCACGCGCCACGAGTAGTGCGAGGGCGGGTGTTGATTCGGCGTGCGCTTCGCCCATTCGCCACGAACGCCTAGAGGCGCTCCACCACCCAGTCGACGCAGGCGATCAGCGCACTCACGTCATCCGGCTCAACCGAGGGGAAGGTCCCAACGCGCAGGCCGTTGCGTTTCAGCGCACGGTACGGATCCACATCCACGATCCCGTTGTTGCGCAAGACCTCGCGCAGCAGCGCCGCATCAATCTTGGCATCTAGGTCAATGGTGACCACGCTCTTGGAGCGGATCGTTGGATCTTCAACAAACGGTGAAGCCCACGGTCGCGACTCCGCCCACACATACAGAAGACCAGACGATTCGGCGCAGCGCGCCGCCGCCCACGGTAGCCCGCCGGATGCGTTGAGCCAATCGATCTGCTCTGCGGCAAGGAGCAGCGTGGCGATCGCAGGCGTGTTGAGCGTCTGATCCTTGCGACTCTCCTTCACCGCCGCGGCGAGTGAGAGGACGGCGGGGGCGTAGCGCTCCACCGCCAAACGCTCGGCGCGTTCAATGGCGGCGGGCGAGAGCGCTGCAATCCAGAGTCCACCATCCGCGCCGATCCCCTTCTGCGGCGAAAAGTAGTATGCGTCCGCCTCGAGCGGATCCCAGGCAACGCAACCTGCGGCAGAGGTCGCATCAACAATCGTCAGGCCCGCCGCAGCTGCACCAGAGGCCAGGCGCGGTCTACGGGCCGGTGCTGCAACACCGGTACTCGTCTCGTTCTGCACCAGCGCCCACGCATCAATGGAAGTCGCATCAGCACCGCGCGCAACAGCATCAAGCTCAGCGCGCGAACCGGGTGCCGCCTCAACCAGCAGCGGCTCACTAAGATGTGATGCACGCGCTGACTGCGCAAACTTGGCGGAAAACTCCCCAAAGACCGCATGCGCCGATCGGCGTTCTACAAGTGAATACGCCGCAAGATCCCAGAAGAGGGTGGAGCCGCCCACGCCAAGCGCCACCTCATACCCAGAAGGGAGCGCAAAGAGCGTGGCAACCCCACTGCGCAGCCGTCCCACCAGCGCGCGCACCGGCGCCTGTCGGTGTGACGTCCCCAAGAGCGCACGTCCTGCCCGCGAGGCGAGAGCATCAACCTGCGCGTCGCGCACGCGGGACGGCCCTGAGCCGAAGCGGCCATCCTCAGGCAAGAGGTCGCGTGGAATACGTAGGGTGCGCGGATCAGAGCTCATGCGCAACAGCGTACAAGAGTGGGAACAGTGGTTTGGTGCGCCCGGAGGGATTCGAACCCCCGACCCTCTGGTCCGAAGCCAGATGCTCTAATCCGCTGAGCTACGGGCGCATGTGCAGTGCAAGCCTACCCTCACGACGTCATGCTGGTCGGGGCGAGAGGATTTGAACCTCCGACCTCGTCGTCCCGAACGACGCGCGCTACCAAGCTGCGCTACGCCCCGACCGATCCCGCACGGCGGCGGGAGGGAAGGATAGCCGATACCCTATCCTGCAGATCTTCAGCCATGCTCGCTCGAGGTTCTGGCTGCTCTCCCTCTCTCTTGCGCGACGCCGTACGTTTCGGCGGTGCCTCAACCGCCTGCAGCGGTCGGCCCCACGGCTCCAGTGCGGCGGCGCGCGCCTCCACCGCGGCGAAGGCGCGTTCTGACGCAGCGTATGCGCCGTACCGGCTGAGCATGGCGCGATTCGACCAGCCGCCGAGCACCATCACGTCACCCTCCCCCACGCCACTGCTCAGCATGCGGTGGGCCCAGGCGTGACGGAGCGCATGGGGGTGCAGGTGTGGGATGCCCGCATCGCGTCTTCGTGCCGCCACAATGGCGTTGACGGAGCTCGTGGTGAGCGCGCCACGCTGGCCGAGCCAGAGCACGGGGCGGTGCGCATGCGGCGACTTTGCGCGCGCCTCCAAATACGCCCCCAACACCGTCAGCATCCCGGCCATCAGTGGGATCTGGCGCTCACGGCGACCCTTCCCCAACACCTGGGCACGCGCCTCGGTCAGATTGAGATCTGAGCGTTCAGGATCCGCCGACCAGCGCATACCGATCAGCTCCGCGCGCCTGAGCCCTGCCGCCGCCAGGAACCAGATGATGGCAAGATCACGAGGACCGTTCAGGTCCTGGTAGCGCAACGGGTTTAAGAGTCGCTCAAGCGCCGCGTCATCCGGGAAGGAAATGATCGGAGCCCGCGCTCGCGGCGCGCGAAGATTCTTCATTGGGTTCTCAAGGATGGCGCCAACGGCAACCATTCCGCGCATCAGCACCGCCAAGTAGCGGTAGCGCACCAGCAGCGTGGATGCGGCGAGCGAACGCCCCCGCATCTCCTCAATCCAACGCACAACATGAACGGGCTTCAGTGCGCTCACAAGGATCGTACGTGAGGGATCCACAGATAGCAGGAAGGAATCGGCCGCATCTCGCATGGCTCGCAGGCTATGGACGGAGAGCCCCTCAATGGCGCGGCGGCCGAGCTCCTCTTCGAACGCCTCCGCTAGTTGCAAGCCTACTCTTGACACTTACTTCTTCTCAACCCCGCACTTTCTGTGAGAGATTTTTTCGTGTCTCTCATAAATGCAGAGTAAACCTGAAGTCGTATCAATTACAAGACTTTTTTGCTCTGCGATTCATGATAGTACATCAAGAAGAAGTTTGCAACTGCGATTGCAACTTCGGCACTTCTCGCCGGGCTCTTTGGCTCTGCGTTTGTGCCGAGTGCAGCTGCGCGGGGAGAGCGCTGGCATTCCTCACCTTCAGCGACACCGGCTACAGCGAGGACTACGAGGTTGCATACAAGGCTGACGACAGCTCCGCTGACGTTGATCCGTACACCAACCTTGATCTGAGCGAAGTCTATGTGGTTGACGGCTCAGGTCTCTACTACGTCGGTGACGGGTACAACTACCTCAGCGACTTCACGCCAGAGGCTTTCGAGCTGACGGTAGGAAGCCGCGAGTACACCGGCTGGAACGAGTTCATCATCACGATCGACGACAACCTCGTTGATGGTGGTGGGGACACGGATGTTGAGTTCAGCTTCGCGTATCGCGTTGCCACACGCCTGGTCACCATCACGGCGACCGGCATGTCCGTAACCGCGAACTTCGGCCAGGCGGCCGCGGGCAAGACGGTCACGCTCCTCGTTGAGAAGCTCAACGGCGACGTGGTCTACCGCTCGGTGATTGCGAACTCAAAGGGCGTCGTTAAAAAGACGTTCAAGGGTGCTCAGAAGACCGTCACGGCCTTCTTGGGCAACTCCTACACGAATACCGTTACGGTGAAGTGAGGAGCTAACCCGATCCGTTAGCTGAGCACGATCAGTTGACACTGAGGCCCCGAGAGTAATCTCGGGGCCTCAGTCTTTATCCAGTTCCCTCTCACTCACGTCCGCGCTGGTCTCGCGACCCGAGCCCGGGTGATACCTTCCGCGCTCGCGTCGGGGGGGGGTAGAAGACCGGAAGTGGTGCGCGCTGTTCGTGCGCCCCCACGGCTCTAGCTCTGGGATGCGCGCGTTCACCGCGGCGAGGGCGCGTTCGGAGGCGGCATAGGCGCCGTAGCGACTGAGCATGGCGCGGCTCGACCAACCGCCCAGCATCATCACGTCCCCTTCGGAGACGCCGCTCCCCAGCATGCGATTCGTCCAAGCGTGGCGCAGTGCGTGAGGATGAAGGTGAGGAATGCCAGCGCTCTCCCCGCGCAGCTTCACGATGGCATTGACAGAGCTTGCGCTCAGCGCGCCGCGTTGGCCGAGCCAGAGGTGCGGCAGATGACTGCGTCGAAGCCGACTTCGCATCTCCAAATACACCTCCAGCGTGGAGACCATCCCCGGCATCAGCGGCACCACGCGCTCCTTGCGCCCCTTCCCCAGCACGCGGGCGCGCGACGCCGCGAGATCCAGGTCCGAACGCTCGGGATCCTCTGACCATCGCATGCCGATCAACTCCGAGCGCCGCAGCCCCGCGGCGGTCAGGAACCAGATCAGCGCCAGGTCGCGCGGGCCGTTCATGTCGTGGTAGCGGAGCGGATTGAGCAGGTGCTCTATGGCTTCGTCGTCTGGGAACTTGACCAGCGGCACAGACGCACGTGGGGCGCGGAGGCCGCCGGCGGGATTGGTGGGGATCACCCCCGCTTGCGCAAGGCCGCCCAGCAGGATGTTGAGATAGCGGAAGCGCACCAGCAGCGTGCTCGGGGCGAGGTGCTGGGCACGCATCTCCTCGACCCACTGCACCACGTGCTCCTGAGCCAGCGCACCAGCATCGAGCACGTTCCGCGGGTCCACCACCCGAAGCAGGGATGCCGCCGAGTCGTGCATGGCCCGGATCGTGTGGGCGGAGAGCCCCTCCACGAGTCGGCGACCGATCTCCGCCGCGAGCGCCGAGGCGAGTTTCACCTCCACTGGCGACATTATTTTCTCACTCAGGCAGCTCGATGCGCCCCAGCCGGGTCATCTTCGCCGCGCTATATGAGCACGAATCATTATCTTCCTCCCAAGATAATTGGCGAAAATCTAGATTATCAAGAATAAGCTCGTGACTGCGGTCACGACGGCGGGCTTGCTCGCGGGGCTCTTTGGCTCTGCGTTCGTGCCGGCTGCGAATGCCGCAGCAGCGACAAGCGATCCAGCAACTGTGACCGCAGCGGAATACACAGCGGTCACCGGGAAGGGAACTTCGGCCCGACCTTATGGACTAGCGACTGCCGACCTTGCGGCCACTGGCATCGGCGTAGACCTCACAGTGAAAGACTTCGCTGCAACGCCAGCAGTAGTTGTTTCAAAGCCGTTGACATATACGGCTAGCAGCGGTTTCTATGTTCACGCGACTAGTGCTGCCTGCGCGGCCAACGGTGCTGCGACAGCAGCCAGCGTGACCCAGGCCACCTCTGCCCTTGGACTTGCTTGTCTCACGGTGAAGGCCGCTTCACTAACCCAAGCACCTGGAGTTGGCACGGTAACAATCTCGTCCGTAAATGGCGTTATCAAGACGCTATATTTTGCCAATCTGGGTTCAGTCGCTAGTGTTGCGATTGCTGTGCGCTCAGCGAATTTTAGTAATTACATCGCTGTATCAAACACAGCGCTCACAGATTACTTGACTTTTACGGCAAAGGATTCAGCGGGAACGGTACTCGAAGCCGCTGCCTCAGGGGACTTTACGCATACAAATACAGCCGTTGGAACTGTGTACAGTGATGGAACTGGCGCCGCGGGAAGACTGAATTTGTCGGCTGCGGCCTGCAATGGAACTAAGGTGTCAGGCGATACCATTACCGTGAAGGTTACTCATACGGCTACGAGCGTAGTCTCGAATACTGTGACCCTAACGTGCACAGGCACCGCGAACGCGATTTCAGCCTTGTCCTTGTACGATGCTGATTTCAACGTGTTGAATGGAACAACTGGAAGCGAAAAAACTGTAGATGTTTATGCAACTCTTGTAGACGCATCTAATCGACCAGTTGGTGAGGGTGCAGCTGCTGTCGACTTTACGACCGTAGCAGGCGTGTTCGCGGATGTAGACGGTCTTGATCAGGCCGCCCACATCAGCTTTGCTCCGATTGATACTACTGAGAATGAAATCGACTTCTCAGGCGAAATCACCGCCAACACGGTGGCTGTACTTAACGAAGTGCAGCTTGGTACGTGGGTTCTCCGAACGGACGCGTACGGAAAGCAGAGCCTGCGAATCACGGTTCCAAACAATGATCTCGCCTATGCGGCGAGTTCAGGTTTGACCAAGAAGTCCGTATTCACGGTGTCGTACACTTCGGAAGATTTCAGTACAGCCGCCGGGTCAGGGACTGGCACTGCGGCGATCACTGCTGGCGCGAAGCTCAAGACCGCCACGATCACGATCTCGGCAGCTGCCGGGAAGCTCGTGACTGTGACGATCGAGAAGGTTTCGACCGGCAAGACCTTCACCTACTACCGCAAGGCGAATGCCTCCGGTGTGGCGAAGTTCACGATCCGCCGCACCGGCACCTGGGAGGTCTTCGCCTCTTACGGTGACAACGTGACGGATACGGTCAAGCTGAAGAAGTAACGCTTCTTCGCCCGCAAAGGGCACGACCTGAAACGGGTGGCGAAGGCCTCGGGGGAGACCCCGGGGCCTTCGCTTTTGCCTGGGGCTGCTGTGGGGGGGAGGGGGTATCCTGTCCTCATGAGTGGACGGATCTTCCGCACGGTGACCGCAAGCCTGATGGTGGCGGGGCTGATGCTCGGGAGCGCCCCGCAGCGCGCGCGGGCGGAGGACAACGCCGCAGAGATCCCAGGCGTGCCGTGGGTGGGTCGGGCCGTGACTGGGCTGATCGGGGCGGAGACTGTAGACAAGGTCTGGCGCTTGGAGCTCCCAGAGGGGCGCGTGGGGATCTTCCGCGTCACCGGTGAGGCGGGTGCGGAGCTCGGGCTCTACCTCTTTGATTCCAGCGCAACATCAGTTTTGACTGCCACGCCGCTGAAGACGTCTGCGAAGGCCGGGTCTTCGCAGCGATTCGTTTCGCTGCTGCCGGCGGGGACGTATTACGTGAACGTCAACGGGCGGAACGTGGATCGGAAGTACGCGTTCAGCCTCTCCATCAGCCTGATTGAAGATCCAACGCCGCCGTTCATCAGCATTGTCACGGCGAGCGGCAAGACGCGCGTGAGCAGCACCGAGGTGCGCATGAAGGTGTTCGCCTCCGACGGACTCTCTGGCGTTGAGGCGCTGCGCTGGCGCGTGGATGGCGCGAGCTGGAGCGACTGGGCCGCATACACCTCTTCACTGGTGACGGTGAGCCTTCCGGAAACTGAGGGGTCACACCTGATTGAGATGCAGGCAAAGAACGGTGCAGAGCTTGTCTCTGAGGCGGCGGAGTTCTCCGTGACGCTTGACCTGACGCCGCCCGTCTCCACGCTGCTGCTGCCAAAAGAGACAACCGTGGTGAGCTCTGCGCGGCCGCTGATCAAGTACCAGTTCAACGAACCGATGAGCGGTGCGGCGTGGCGACGCGGCGGGCTGCTCGTGTACGAGTTTGAGGCGGGCACGGTGCTGGGGACGCACGAGTACGACCCGATCACGCGCACCGGCACCTTCCGCCCAGATGCACCGCTGACGCCGGGCGGTACGTACGTGGTGGAGTTCAGCGAGGCGGCAGATACGGCTGGCAATGCGCCAACGGGCGGCGCCTGGTCGTTCACGTACCTTGCCAAGACCTCCTTGAACGCCACGATCCGAAGTCTCAGCGTTGCTGGCGGCGACGGCGTGCGCATTCCCTTCCGCGCCAAGGGGGTACCGGCAGGTTCGCCGATCTACCTTGAAGAGCTCGTAGATCTTGGCGGTGGCGTCTTCCGCTGGACGCTGCTGCGCGAGACCACCGCGCGCGGTGATGGCGAGCTGCAGTCGCTGCGATTCACGCCAGAGCGCAGCGGCCGCTATGCGCTGCGTTTCCCTGGTTCCGATTCGCATCAGTCGAGCCGTACCGCCAGCATCCCGCTGACGCTGACGCCAACTGTTGGGATTGTTGGTCGCACGGAGATCCGAAGCGTGACGGCGGGAAGCGAAGCGAGCGCAACGTTCCGCGTGCTTCCGGCCAACCTGGACCAGGTGAGCCTGGTCAAGTACCGCTGCAACAGCGACTTCACCACCTGCACCGTTGCGGAGACGCTCCCCGCGATTCCAGATGCTGAGGGCTTGGTGCGTACCTTCTGGACCGCCGAGTCCAGCAACTGGGCCTGGCGCGTGCGCGTGACCGGTGACAGTGGGAACGAAGCGGCGCGCAGCCGCCTGCTGCGCTTCGCCGTCCGCTGATGCGCAGGCGCATCGCACTCCGCCAAGCGCTCGTCGCCGCTGGCCTGGCAGCCCTGCTCGCCGCCTCGGTCGCCCCCCAGGCAGCCGCCGCCGTGGAGCCGCTCGGCGGCGCCCCCAACGACCCGCGCTGGTCGCAGCAGTGGAACCTTGCGGCAAACCCAGGCGTTGGCGTGGACGTGCGCGAGGCGTGGCGGTACGGGCGCGGTAAGGGCACCGTGCTAGCGGTGGTGGATTCGGGGATCATCGCCCACCCAGAGTTCGAAGGTCGCATCCTTCCTGGCTACGACTTCATCAGCAGCACACGCGTTGCTAACGACGGTGACGGCCGCGACGAGGACCCCTCTGATCCCGGCGACTGGGTCAGCAAAGAAGATGTTGATAGCGGCAACTTTGATGAAGATTGCAAGGAGTCCAACTCCGACTGGCACGGCACGCACGTGGCGGGGATTGCGCTCGCCGCCGCCGACAATGGCGTTGGCATTGCCGGCATTGCGCCGCTCGCCAAGCTGCTCCCCGTGCGCGTGGTGGGCAAGTGCGGCGGCACCGAGCGCGACCTGATCGACGGCATTCGCTGGGCGGCGGGCCTTGAGGTCTCTGGCGTCCCAATTAACGAGAACCCCGCCGACGTTATCAACCTCTCGCTTGGCGGCGAGCAACCGTGCAGCGGACAGCTGCAGTCAGCAGTAGACGAGATCATGGCGCTCGGGGTGATGATCGTGGCCTCCGTTGGCAACTCTGCCAAGGATGCGTCAACGCAGTCACCAGCCAACTGCCTCGGCACCGCCACCGTTGGCGCGCTCACGGTGAGCGGCACGTTGGCCACGTACTCGAACTTTGGCAGCTTCGTTGATCTTTCAGCGCCTGGTGGTGACACCGGTTCGCTCACCATGAGCACCGTTGATCGCGGTACCACCACGCCCGTTGGCGCCGGATACGCCGCTTACCGCGGCACGAG
>Ga0164292_10005376_pt1 | contig 10483 bp, 10 predicted proteins | sample GEODES117metaG_FD_111486 | JGI IMG/M metagenome (GOLD analysis project Ga0164292, IMG submission 111486) | Eutrophic lake water microbial communities from Lake Mendota, Wisconsin, USA - GEODES117 metaG | ecosystem: Environmental > Aquatic > Freshwater > Lake | place: USA: Lake Mendota... | reverse complement strand
GATGAAGAAGCCCGGCAGCTGAGCGGTGAACATAGTTTGGTGAAAGCCGCCAAGAAGATTCAGGCCATGGGTCCTTCTACCCTAATCATTAAGAAAGGCGAACACGGTGCCCTGTTGTTTGGCGAAGATCAGATTTTCTTCTGTCCGGCCCTGCCACTGGAAGATGTTTTCGACCCCACCGGGGCAGGAGACACCTTTGCAGGTGGATTTATCGGCTACATGGCCCGCACAGGAAGCAATCGCTTTGAAGACATGAAGAAAGCCCTGCTGTATGCCAGTTGTATGGCCAGTTTCTGCGTAGAAAAATTTGGTACCGAACGCCTGCAGGAAATCAGTATGGACGATGTGAATGAGCGCCTGGAAGCGTTTAACCGCCTTATCCGCATCGATTAACGCACAGCGCAACGAAACAGCTGGGTATCGCCCAGGAATCCTTTTAATTCATCACCGAAGGCCACCGGGCCTACCCCTTCAGGGGTTCCCGTGAATATTAAATCGCCGGTTTTTAGCATAAAGTACTGTGACACGTGTGCTATCACCTCATCTACAGAATGCATCATCATTTCCGTATTGCCTTGCTGCACAACATCTCCGTTTTTGGTGAGGTGAAAGTCCAGTTGGTGTATGTTTAGCCCTGCTTTGGGTATGAATTTTCCAATAACGGCCGAATGATCAAATCCTTTGGCCTTTTCCCAGGGCAGCCCTTTTTCTTTGAGTTTGCTTTGAAGATCGCGGGCAGTAAAGTCAATGCCTACCGTAATTTCATCGTAGTAATCGGCGGCAAACTGCACCGGGATGGATTTCCCATTCTTTTTTATTTTCACCACCACATCTATTTCATGGTGCACATCCTGCGTGAATTCCGGAATAAAAAAGGGGGCATTGTTTCGCAGCACTGCAGAATCGGGCTTGATAAAAATAACCGGTTCATCGGGCATGGCATTATTCAGCTCCCGCACATGGGCGGCATAATTGCGGCCTATGCAAACGATTTTCATTTGTTGCGAACGATGGTTTTGTCTCTTTCAGGTCCCAGTGAAATTACACGAATGGGTGTATTCAGGTTTTCTTCAATAAAAGCAATGTAGTCCTTGAAAGCATCAGGCAATGCTTCAAAACCTCCGCTGTGGTCGAGATGGGGGCCAAAGCCGGCAAATGTTCGGTAATTGGGTAGAACTTCAGTGCTGCATAGGTTGGCCGGCACCTGCTGGGTTTCCTCTCCGTGGATGGTATAGGAGGTGGCTGCTTTTACTTCGGGAATATCACACATCACATCCGATTTCATCATGATGAGCTCGTCTACACCGTTCAGCATGCACGTATATTTCAGGGCTACCATGTCCAGCCATCCGGTTCTGCGTGGCCTACCGGTGGTGGCGCCGAATTCATGTCCTTTTTTACGCAGCAGTTCCCCCATGTCATCATTCAGTTCTGTAGGGAAAGGACCGCCGCCCACACGGGTGCAGTAGGCCTTGAAAATGCCATACACCTTGCGGATGTGCTTGGGTGCAACGCCCAGTCCACTGCATACGCCGCCGGCCAGCGTGGTGCTGGAGGTAACGAAGGGATAGGAGCCAAACTCCACATCAAGCATGGAACCCTGGGCGCCTTCTGCCAGTATTTTCTTGCCTTGCTGTATCGCTTCGTTAATCAGGTATTCAGAGTTTACCAGCTGTAGTTTTTTCAGCGCTTCCAATGCGCTAAAGAAGGCAGTCTCTTCTTCCTGCAGGTTGAATTGGGTATAGCCGAGAGAGGCGATCTGTGTAAGATGCATTTCCACGGTTTGGCGGTAACGCTCCATGAAATCTTTTTCCAATGCATCGCCAATGCGAAGTCCGCTACGTCCGGTTTTGTCGCGGTAGGTGGGCCCTATCCCACGCAGGGTACTCCCGATTTTAGCATCGCCTTTGGCGGCCTCAGAGGCGGCATCCAGAATGCGGTGCGTGGGCAAAATCAGGTGTGCCTTTTTTGAAACCAGTAATCTATCTGCGTAGTCGGGGCACTCGTCTTTGATACGGTCAATTTCGGCCTGAAGGCGAATGGGATCCACCACCACGCCGTTTCCTATCACATTCAGTATTCCTTTTCGGAAAATACCGGAAGGAATGGTATTCAGTACAAACTTTTTGCCTTCAAATTCCAAGCTGTGGCCGGCGTTGGGCCCCCCTTGAAAACGGGCGACAATGTCGTATTGCGGGGTTAAAAAATCGGCGATTTTGCCTTTGCCTTCGTCGCCCCATTGAAGGCCTAAAATTACATCAACCATTCGGGTTTATATTATCAGTGTTGGAGAGATTTTTACCACAGTGCATGCAGTCGCCATTTAAAATTTGTGGCTGTGCATAGAGATGCAGGGAGTGGTGTGTTACATCGAACTTTAGCAGATTGCCCATGGTGGTATTGATCTGCTGTACCCTGGGATCGCAGAACTCTACCACTTTTTTGCAGGTAACGCAGATGAGGTGATCATGCTGCTTAAAACCGAAGGCCTGCTCAAAATGGGAGGTGTTTTCGCCAAACTGGTGTTTTTTGACCAACCCTGAATCTACCAGCAAATCCAGTGTATTGTATACCGTGGCGCGGCTAACATGGTAGTTGCGGTTTTTCATTTTCAGGTACAGTGTATCTACGTCAAAATGTTCTTTGTGGGTGTAGATTTCATCCAGAATGGCGTATCGTTCGGGGGTTTTGCGCTGTTTTTTCTTTTCCAGGTATGCCGTAAAGATTTCGCGTACTTCCTCTTTAATTTTCAGGGTTTTGCTATCAAGTTTACCGGGCATGTGTTTTCAGCGAAAGCGCAAATTTATTGAACATGGCGAATTAAACCACACTTATTTTGCAGTCCGCCTTATAATGTCTGAAATGCGTGTGGCGCTGCTGAATTTTCGGCGTATTTCCACCAATGCTGCATCGGCGTCATCCGAAAGGGTAAACTGGCCCACGTAAACTTTAAAATTGGGCTCATCGTAAATGACAGTAACCCCATATTTGCCGCCGAACGGCTCCTGCGCCTGCTCTTTCAGGGCTTCTGCTTCGGCACGTGTAGAAAAAAAACCGATGAGAATGCGATAACCGCGCACTTTGTCTGAGTTGGCTTTTCGGCGTGCAGTTCGTGTTTCTTCCATTTCTTTCACGGAAGGTTCTACCTCCACTACTACCTGCCCCCGGGCGAATCCGGCCAGCAGTAACATGCCTGCCAAAATACAGAATCTGCGCATGGTTGTATTGAGTGCAAAAAGTGTGCTAAACCGCATGGAGCTCATTGATGATACAAACCTACAATGATTGGCGCTGAAATGAAAGAAAAGTTATCCCTTGGCCGCGGGGATGATGTAACTTTGCAGCATGTCGGAAAAAGCAGCACTCGTGATTCTGGATGGCTGGGGCATAGGAAGGCATGACCGCAGCGATGCTATTTGGAATGCCAAAACCCCTTTCACCGATATGCTGTGGGATACTTTTCCTCATGCTTCGCTGAGAACTGATGGCGAACATGTGGGTTTGCCGGAAGGGCAAATGGGAAACAGCGAAGTGGGCCACATGAACATTGGTGCCGGACGGATTGTCTGGCAAATGCTTGTGCGCATCAACAAAGCATTCTCTGATGGCAGCATTTCCGAAAACACCATGCTGCAAAAGGTTTTTGCCTGCAAAGGCAATTTGCACCTCATGGGTCTGGTGAGTGACGGTGGTGTGCATTCACACATTGATCATGCCATTGCGTTAGGCAAAATGGCCGCAGAAGCAGGCGTGAAAAATGTATTTATACATGCTTTTCTGGATGGCAGGGATACCGATCCCAAAAGTGGATTAAAGTTTATTAAACGCCTTCAGAACGAGCTAAATGGAACCGGGGTAACTCTTAGTACCGCTGTGGGTAGATATTACGCCATGGACCGCGACAAGCGCTGGGAACGCGTAAAAAAGGCCTATGACCTGATGGTAAATGGCGTAGGTGAATATGTAGCGTCTGCCGAAGCCGGTATTGCTGCCCAATACGAAGCCGGCATCACCGATGAATTCATGGAGCCCCTGCGCTTTTTGCCGGGTTCAGAGGGGCTGATAAGTGAGGGTGATACGGTGTTGTGTTTTAATTTTCGCACCGACCGCGGACGGCAAATAACAAGGGCGCTCACACAGGAAAACTTCCCCGATCAGGGAATGCGTGCCCTGAGTCTGGATTATTATACCCTCACCGAATACGATGAGACTTTCAAAATAGCTGGCGTAATTTTTGAAAATCAGAACCTGACCGATACGCTGGGCGATGTGCTTTCGGCTGCCGGCAAAACGCAGTTGCGTGCCGCTGAAACCGAAAAATATCCCCACGTTACCTTTTTCTTTTCAGGCGGCAGGGAAGAGCCCTTCTTAGGCGAGGAGCGCATTATGGCCGCTTCGCCGAAAGTGGCCACTTACGATTTGCAACCGGAAATGAGTGCGCACGAGCTTACCCAAAATGCCATCGCTTTTCTCGAAGAGAAACAACCCGATTTTATTTGTCTCAATTTTGCCAATCCGGATATGGTAGGCCATACCGGTGTTTTTAATGCCATTGTGAAGGCCTGTGAAACGGTAGACGACTGCCTGAGAAGACTAGTGGAAGTAGGTTTGAAGCACCAATACCACTTTCTTATCATTGCCGATCATGGCAATGCAGATATGGCCGTGAATGAAGATGGATCGCCTAATACCGCGCATACCACAAATCCTGTTCCCTGCTGGCTCGTAAGCCAAACAATTAATCCGCACCTGCACAATGGGATACTGGCTGATGTGGCACCTACCATTCTGAAAATGATGCAACTTCCACAACCTACGGCCATGACGGGGAGGGCGCTGTTTTGAGGTTCCTGTTAGTTACCCCGTTGGTTGTGTTGTTGGCATGCAATAGCAATTCCGGCAAGGTTCGTCTGCAATCCGGATTGCCTGATATTAAGGCGTATTTTCAGGAACAAATTAAAAAATTGTCAGCAGATCAGCCCGGTCTGGATAAAACCATCGCACAGGAAGATGACATTGCCGCATTCAGCGAGGATTCCCTGAACTGGGCTTCCGAACTGTTGCCATTCACTTCTTTGGATATGACATCGGCCTCCTATGCACAAGCATTTAATGTATCGGCCGACAGCAATGATCGACTAAGCATAACCCGTTTCACGGCCAAAGATACTGCATTGGAAATTCAGGAAATTAGCCTCACGCGACGAAACCAAAACCTGGAAATGATGGAGATTAAAACCCGAAAACGCAGTATGTGGGTAGACCGGGATCAGGTGCTAAGCTATTTGCCCGGAAAGGGCTACAATATTATGATAACCGAAGATTACATTTGGTCTTCACCTAATCGAACTGAAATAATGGGTACTTTTAAACGACAGCAATTCAAACCATGATCAGCATCAACCATTTTATCAACGGCGAATTTGTTGCGCCCACCGGCGGCGAATACCTGGATAATTTTAATCCTGCCACCGGAGAAGTTTTTGCAAAAATTGCAAACGGTACAAGCCATGATGTGCAAAATGCCGTAGATGCAGCTAAAATCGCATTCCCTGCATGGAAAGCCATGCCGTCCGAAGATCGTTTTCGCATCCTGAATGCCATTGCAGAAGGGATTGAAGCCAACCTGGAGGAATTGGCCGCGGCTGAAAGCCGTGATCAGGGAAAGCCACTTTGGCTATCAAAATCTGAGATGCTGCGTGCATCACAGAATTTCAGGTTTTTTGCTACTGCAGCGGTTCAATTTGCATCAGAAAGCCATCAGACCGATACCCGTGCCATTAATTATACGCTGAGACAACCGGTGGGAATTGTGGGATGTATAAGTCCCTGGAATCTGCCCCTGTATCTTTTCACCTGGAAAATAGCACCCGCACTGGCTGCCGGAAACTGCGTAATTGCTAAGCCCAGTGAGTTTACGCCGCTCACTGCACACTTATTGTGCGAAATTGCAAATAAGGCCGGCTTACCTCCCGGGGTACTCAATGTGGTACATGGTTTGGGTAGTACCTGTGGTCAGGCAATTGTGGAACATCCCGAAATAAAGGCCATTTCCTTCACCGGGGGAACATCCACCGGCAAACATATTGCCGCTGTGGCCGCACCCATGTTCAAAAAACTGAGTTTGGAACTGGGAGGTAAAAATCCCAATATCATATTTGATGACGCAGATCTGAACGAGGCGGTGAAGACCAGCGTGCGTTCTTCATTCCTCAACCAGGGTGAAATATGCCTTTGCGGGTCCAGAGTATTCGTACATACCCGTGTGTATGGTGCTTTCAAAGCCGCACTGTTGCAGGAAGTGGCCAAAATGCAGGTGGGAGACCCGTTTGATGAAAAAACCCGGGTTGGTGCCATTGTTTCAAAGCCCCATTTTGATAAGGTTTTGTCATATATCGAACTTGCCAAACAGGAGGGAGGCACGATTTTATGCGGTGGAGAATCCGTAAAACCTGCCGGGTTAGAAAGTGGTTGGTTTATTGCACCCACCATCATAGAGGGTCTTAATGCCACCTGTCGAACCAATACGGAAGAGATTTTTGGTCCGGTGATTTCCTTGATTCCATTCGATACGGAAGAGGAAGTGTTGGAGATGGCCAACGGAACCGCCTACGGACTGGCTTCTACTTTATGGACCAACGACCTGAAAAGAGCCCACCGGATGGCGGAGGCACTTCATTCGGGCATTGTATGGGTGAATTGCTGGTTGCTGCGCGACCTCCGCACCCCGTTTGGCGGCGTAAAACAAAGTGGCGTAGGGAGAGAGGGCGGATGGGAGGCCATGCGATTCTTTACTGAACCTAAAAATGTGTGCATAGCTTATTAAAATATGTTTGAAAACAACGACAGAACGGAACTGAGCGACCTGGGTGAATTTGGACTGATTAACCACCTGGCCTCTTTTTTTGAAAATAAAAACCCCTCTACAGTATTGGGTATTGGCGATGATGCAGCCGTGATTGAATCCGGCGGCACTGAGTATGGACTGCTTACGGTTGATGCCATGTTTGAAGGCATCCATTTTGATTTGTCATTTCATCCGCTGAAACACCTTGGTTACAAAGCGGTAGCCACCGCTGTGAGTGATATATGTGCCATGAATGGCACACCCTCGCAAATTTTGGTTTCGCTGGGACTGAGCAACCGGTTTTCGCTGGAAGCCGTGGAGGAACTTTATGCCGGCATTAAGCTGGCCTGCGAGAAATACAACGTAGACCTCGCAGGTGGCGATACAACCGCATCTCCGCGTGGTCTTTCCCTAACCGTTACGGTGTATGGTCATGTGGCTAAAGATAAGCTGTGCAAGCGTTCAGGGGCTTCGGAAAATGATTTATTGGTGGTATCAGGGGATCTGGGAGCTGCCTATATGGGATTGCAGATTCTGGAGCGTGAGAAAAAGGTATTTATGGACCATCCCGGCATGCAGCCGGACCTTGCAGGCCATGAGTATATTGTGGGTAGGCAATTGCGTCCCGATGCCCGTATGGATGTTGTACAAACCCTTTCACAGCTTGGAATAGTGCCCGGTAGTATGATTGATATCAGTGATGGTCTGGCCAGTGAAATTCATCATTTAGGGATGCACTCGGGTTGTGGCTTTGATATTTATGATGAAAAATTACCCATCGACCCTCAGGCAGTAACTCAAGCCCTGCATTTTGATTTGAATCCAACGGTGGTGGCGTTAAACGGAGGTGAAGATTACGAATTACTGTTTACGGTTGCTCAGGAACACTACGAAAAGTTGAAGAGTCACCCCGATTTTACCATTATAGGTCATGCTACTGCCAATAAAGGGACTTACCGCCTCATAGGTAAATCTGGGGCAAGTTTTGATATCAAAGCCCAGGGATGGCAGCATTTTAAGGGCTGATTTTTCGCGTTTTATACCGGAAATCCTGCGCTCGTAACTGGCTTTTCCTGTAATTTCGCGGTATGTACCGATCGCACACTTGTGGAGAATTGAAATTGGCCGATGCCGGTAAGGTAGTGACCCTTGCCGGTTGGGCTGCACGCATCCGAACCATGGGAGGTATGGCCTTTATCGATATCCGTGACCGCTATGGAATTACCCAGCTGGCATTTAATGAGGGATATGATGCAGGAATTCTTGAGCAGGCATCGCAAATAGGTCGTGAGTTTGTAATTCAGGTCACCGGAAAGGTGGCAGAGCGGGAAAGTAAGAACCCTCAGATACCTACCGGTGATGTGGAGGTAATTGTTACAGAATTCAAAATACTGAATCCTGCCAAAACTCCGCCATTTCTGATTGAAAATGAAACTGACGGTGGTGATGACCTCCGCATGCAATATCGCTACCTGGATTTACGCCGTGAGGTAGTTCGCGCAAATATGGTACTGCGGCACAAAATGGCCCAGGAAGTTCGACGCTACCTCAGCGACTCGGATTTTATTGAGGTAGAAACTCCGGTGCTTATTAAAAGTACCCCGGAGGGAGCCCGAGATTTTGTGGTTCCCAGTCGACTCAATCCCGGACAGTTTTACGCGCTGCCCCAAAGTCCGCAGACCTTTAAGCAATTGCTTATGGTGAGCGGTTTTGACCGATACTTTCAGATTGTGAAGTGCTTCCGCGATGAGGATTTGCGTGCCGACCGACAGCCCGAGTTTACACAGATAGACTGCGAAATGAGTTTTGTGGAGCGTGAAGATATTCTGCATGTATTTGAGGGGCTTACCCGTCATTTGTTTCAAAAAGTGAAAGGCATTGACCTTCCTGAAGTCCCGATGATGTCATACGCGGATGCCATGCAATTCTATGGTTGTGATAAACCTGATTTGCGATTTGATATGCGTTTTGCGGATTTAAATGACATGGCTAAAGGCAAAGGATTCGGGGTTTTTGACAATAGTGAAGCTGTGATTGGTATTTGTGCACCGGGTGCTGCGTCTTATACGAGAAAGCAACTGGATGAATTGACAGATTTTGTAAAACGCCCTCAGATTGGTGCAACCGGTCTCATTTATTGTAGGGTAGAAGCTGATGGAACATTCAAATCGTCGGTAGATAAGTTTTTTGATCAAAACGCGCTTTCCGGCTGGGCTGCTGCGTGTGGTGCCAACCCCGGTGATTTGATATTGGTTTTGGCCGGTCCTCTCAATAAAGTACGCAAGCAGATGAATGAATTGCGTTTGGAAATGGGTACCCGATTGGGGCTGCGCGATCCATTCAATTATAAGCCGTTGTGGGTGATTGATTTTCCCCTGCTGGAGCAGGATGAGGAAAGTGGCCGATGGCATGCAATGCATCACCCCTTTACCAGTCCGCTACCCGAGGATATTCACCTGATGCAATCCGATCCGGGAGCAGTTCGTGCCAACGCCTATGACCTGGTAATCAATGGTGTAGAAGTGGGCGGTGGAAGCATTCGCATACACAATCGCAGTTTGCAGGAACGCATGTTTGAATTGCTGGGTTTCACCCCAGATCAGGCCCGTGCCCAGTTTGGCTTCCTCATGGATGCTTTCGAATACGGGGCGCCTCCACATGGAGGAATTGCCTTTGGCTTCGATCGGCTGTGTAGCTTATTCGGTGGCAGTGAAACCATCCGCGACTATATTGCATTCCCCAAAAACAATGCAGGCCGCGATGTAATGATAGATGCTCCTTCTGCCCTGGATCAGGAACAGCTTGATGAACTTTCGGTGTCAGTAAAACAGCGCTGATATTCTTACGTAGAAAATCCAGAAACCGGCAATAGCACTGCAGACGGAAGCCAGCAGAACCGCTGCCGCTGCAATGTCTTTGGCTTTGCCAATGGCCTCATCTCTTTCAGGGTGGATTTTATCCAGTAAAACTTCTATGGCGGAATTTATCAGTTCCAGCCCCATAACCAGTCCTACGCAGACAAACAGGATGGCCCATTCCATACGTGTGATTTTCAGCCAGATGCCCAGGGATATGGTAAGTGCAGCTACCACCGCCTGAATGCGCAGGTTTCGCTGTTCGTAAAAAGCAGCTTTCAGTCCGTTCAGGGCGTTTTTCAATGAAGATTTGAAATGGATGTTAGGCATAAAAAATCCCGCCGTAGCGGGATTTAAGGGTTAGAATGTGTTGATTTTAATTCGCTTTTCTATTTCCTCCACATCGTGGCGGAATTTTTTATCGGTTTCCATAAGGTCGTTAACGGTCTGGCAAGCGTGAATCACGGTGCTGTGGTCACGTCCACCGAAGAACATACCGATATTTTTGAGAGAAGCTTTGGTCAGATCTTTGGTGAAATACATGGCAATCTGTCGTGCCTGCACAATCTCGCGTTTGCGGGTTTTGGATTTCACCGCTTCCACAGGAATGTTGTAGAAATCACAAACCAGTTTCTGGATGTATTCGATGCTGATTTCGCGGGTGCTGTTTTTCACGAAGTTTTTCACCACCTGCTTGGCCAGGTTTAGGTCAATTTGTTTGCGGGTGAGTGAAGACTGCGCCAGCAACGAAATAAGGGCACCTTCCAGTTCACGGATGTTG
>Ga0164292_10005374_pt1 | contig 10487 bp, 10 predicted proteins | sample GEODES117metaG_FD_111486 | JGI IMG/M metagenome (GOLD analysis project Ga0164292, IMG submission 111486) | Eutrophic lake water microbial communities from Lake Mendota, Wisconsin, USA - GEODES117 metaG | ecosystem: Environmental > Aquatic > Freshwater > Lake | place: USA: Lake Mendota... | reverse complement strand
GCCCAAACTGGGTTAACGTTTGTGGTGAATGCGATCATGGCCCTCTTAATGTCCTTGGTCATCTTCATCATGACTCGAGGCAAAAACAATCCGAATAAACACTTTAAGTTTTCCGATACGATGAAAATTGGCGCATGGGCACTGTTAGCACCTGCTTTATTAACCATCGTTGCCGGGGCATTATTCCCTGAATTTGCAGGCACAGCCTTTGTCTTGTTTGTTGGTTTGCGCTTGATGTGGTTATCGTCTCGTTACTTGCGACCCGTTGATATGGTTGCAACCGCACCTGCTAAAAAATAACATTACTTTTTGCTACTTGGTCGACCAATCGAATGATATTCCACACCCTTCATCGTTGAAGGTTGATATAAATTTCGTCCATCAAAAACAATTGGTGTTTTCATGAGTTTAATAAAGTCTTTTGGTTGTAAGGCTTTGATTTCAGGAGCGTCGTTCAAGACAATGGCCACATCCGCATCCTGAAGAGCGTCTTCAATCTCGACAGCATACGCCAAACAAGGTTTTTCTCCACGTTGTTGAAAGAAATCAAAGGTCGATTGGCGGTCATACGCAAAAATAATCGCCTCTTGATCGGTGAGCATATCAATGACTGAAAATGCTGGAGAATTGCGGACGTCGTTGGTGGATCCTTTGTAACTTAATCCAAGAACTGCAATCTTTTTTTGTTTGATGTTTCCTTGAAAACGATCAAAGACCCGAGTCATAAACCGCTTGATTTGTTGTTGGTTCATGTTGAGGGTGGCTTCAATCAAGTGGTCTTTGATGTTATGGTCATTCGCAATCGATTGAAGTGCTTTTAAATCTTTGGGGAAACAACTTCCACCAAACCCTATGCCTGGTTTAAGAAAACTTTCACCAATGCGTGGATCAAGCGACATGCCTTTGGCGACGTCTTCAATGTTGGCATTCGTGACTTCGGCAATCTGAGACATTTCGTTGATAAAAGAAACCTTGGTTGCTAAAAAAGCATTGGAAGCATATTTGATGAGTTCTGCGGATTGAGGGGTGGTGAATAAGAAGGCAACGTGGTTGGGATACTTAAACAAGTCGTAAATCTCGCTTTTCAGGGAAGGGTGGTCTAAACCTACAACCACTCGACTTGGATGGGTCATGTCACTTAAAGCTTGACCTAATGAAAGAAACTCTGGAATTGAAACGATCTTGATGTCGTCACGCTTGTGTTTCTTTGCTTCAAGAACCAAACTCGCTTGCGTACCAGGTGGAACCGTGGATCGGATGATGACCAAGATGTCTTTGTTTCCATCTTTTAGAATCCTATCAAACCCGTCATGGATGGCGGTTAAGTCTGGTTTCCCTTGTTGACCATCGGGAGTAGGAACAGCAAGGATTACCACTTGGGATTGTTGTAAAGCTTTGGCAGGTTCGTGAACAAAGGATAATTTGGTTTTGTTTTTCTTAAGTAGCGTAGCAAACCCTTCTTCGTGAAAGAATTGTTGGCCTTGTTGGAGTTCGTTGATTCGATTGACGTCAACATCATAGCCAAAAACATAATGATGCTTGGATAAGTACAGTGCGTTCGTTAAACCAACATAACCAACGCCAATGATTGTGATGTTCATGATGTCCTTTTATTTTAACTTCTTCACTTGATGGTGAATGTGTCTTGCAAGGTACCAGGATAAGTAGATGCCTGTTACTAGTTGTAATTCTACTATATTGGGATTGGATTTTACCGAATACACGTAAGGATTATTTTTATTTAAGTAAAAGACTGAAATCAGCGCGTAGGTCGCGCCAATGGTTTTGGCAGTTTTGAGGGCAACCTTAGCCACGGAAGGTGGTAATTTAGCTTGTTTAAGGTAGTCTTGTTGATTGACCGTGACAACTTCAATCCCCGCTTGTACTTTTTTACCTATGACAAGCACTTTAAACATTTGACGATTTTCCGGTGGCACGTAAGCTTGAACGATTAAGGGCTGCATGCCAATTGGACTTAAGGTTTTGATTAACTCTTTTTCATCGCGAACGAAATATATTTTTTCCTGCACTTGAGGGTAACGATTTTTAATGAGGACGGGATATAAAATATCTTGCATCATCGCTTTGACTTCTTGGATCCCTTGCATGATGTTGACGTTCACGACATAGGGTAAGGCAATCGTCGCAGGACTTGGAATCAGCGCGTTCCTTAAACTAATCGACAACAAAGCTCGATCAATCGAAAGATTCATGGAGGATTCATCGTTGAACACTTTGATACGGTGTTCAATTTGTAGGTAGCGGGCAATCTGGGTATCTTCATCCAGTAAAATGGCAAACTTAAAGAACCCTCGTTGGGAGGTTTCTAATAAACGATTGGTGTCTTGGGTGGTGACGGCGACGAGGTTTAAATGCCATTGCTTAAAAGCGGCAATGATGGTTTCTAGTTGGATTGTTTGTTTGGTTTGGTCAGCAAGCTGACGATAAATTAATAACCCGTTCACTATGACTTATTTTACACGAAACCGATGGGCTTTTGACTAATTGGGTTGGATACCTTACTATGAAAGTAACTTATGAAACCAAAAAAACATAATATTAAAATTGTCGTGACCGATATTGATGGAACCTTATTTTCTCATCAAAGTAAAATTATTCCTGTATCTGCGATCAAAGCAATTGAAGCCTTGCAAGCAAAGGGGATTAAAGTCTTTCTTGCCTCAAGTCGCAATCGTTATTTAATTACCAAACTAGGGGTGTTGGATGTCATCAAACCAGATGGTTTAATCACGATGAATGGTGCGAACGCTATCATCGACGGCAAAGTCATTCACCGTTATCCCTTACCAGAAACGGAAGTGGATGCGTTAATTAAGTTTTCTAAACGCTTGATGTTCGGTTTAACCTTGGTCGAAGAAAATGGCGGTCATATCAACTATGTCGATGATCGCGTCATTCAATCCCATGAAAAATATGGAACGCGCTTCCCACAACCTCGCACCTTTCCTGATCACTACGACCGAAAAATTTATCAGGCGATTGCGTTTTGTGATGAATTGGATGAAAGTTTATTTCTCCCGCATTTAAAGCTTTGTAAGTCAGCGCGTTGGGATACGTACGCGGTGGATATCATGCCAAAAGATTCTGACAAATCAAAAGGGATTCTTGCCGTATTGGAACACTTTGGTTGGCGACCAGAAAACGTGATGGCCTTAGGTGACGCGCCTAATGACATGGAAATGTTAGAGTTTGCAGGCATCTCTGTGGCGATGGGCAATGGTAAAGAAGAAGTCAAACAAGTCGCAGATTATGTGACTGCTACTGTGGATGAAGATGGATGGGCAAAAGCTGTCAAACACTTTGGCTTGATCGATTAACTACTTGTGATACGGGTGGCCTTTAAGGATTGTCATGCTGCGATAAAGTTGCTCTAATAACAATAAACGAAACAATTGATGAGGAAAAGTGAGAGCGGAAAAGCTCCATTTTTCTTTTGCAAGAGCAACGATGGATTCGTCGACACCATGGGATCCGCCAATGATCAACACCAGTTGGCTGTTTTTTTGTTGAAGGGTATCAATTCTTTTTGCTAAGGTTTCGTTATTGAACACTTGACCCTGGCGATCAAGAATAATGACATAAGCACCTTGAGGAATTGCTTTTTTTAATTGAGCACCATCTACTTTTAATGCTTTTTTGATGTCTTCTTCGTGTGGGGTTTTAACAGCGGCTTCAGGGAATTCAAGAATGGTTAATTCCACAAAGCGAGAAAGGCGTTTTTGATATTCTTCAATCCCAAGCTTGATGTAGCTTTCTTTAATGGATCCAATAGCAAGAATATTTATTTTTAACATACATTCATCATACAAGATGTTGACATAGTGTGTGACACCCTATATAGTGTGTGATATACACTATGAACAAAGATATCAACTTAAATCCAGAATTCATTGAAGGTTTTGAAAAGGAACTTAGACGTGGTTCACTTGTGTTAGTCGTCCTTTCCGTGTTGGTCAAACCAACGCATGGTTATGAGTTATTAACCTTAATTGAAAAGGCAAAGATCAATATGGATACCGATACGCTTTATCCGTTATTGAGAAGATTAGAAAGCCAAGGGTTACTTGAAGGAAAATGGGATGTCACTAGTAATCGTCCGCGAAAAGTTTACGGATTAACTCCAATGGGTTTGTCGTTATTGGCACAGATGAAAAAAATTTGGCAGCAATATGGAAAAAATATTGAAAGGATTATTGACCATGACTAAACAAAGTTTTTTAAATGCACTACGCGAGGCTCTCGAAGATGAAAATGTCCAAAATAAAGTCATTGAAGAAACCATTCAAGAGTATGGCTCGATGATTGACGATGCATTAGAAGGTGGAGAAACGGTTGAATCGTTCATCAAGAGAATGGGTTCACCCAAAAAGGTAGCAAAAGCACTCGCGGGAGAAGATCGCACGAGGACATCGAATCGGTTAACTGCATTATCACCATTTGTGGCAACCATTCTATTTTTCTTGGTGGGTGTCTTTTATCAAGCTTGGCATCCAGGTTGGTTATTCTATTTACTCATTCCGGTGACGGGGATATTGACTAAGAAACCAATTCAATGGAAAGGTTTGATGGTTTTTGTTATTTTAACTGTATTTATCTTAGGGGCACATAGTACTAATTTTTGGAATCCATTGTGGTCGTTATTTTTATTACTCATTCCTCAATGGAAAAGTCGAAAGAACCAACTTATCAATCGAATTGGTTTCATTTATACCTACCTTGCGGTTGCGCTTTATCATCTTGCCATCTTTTACTATAGTTTTAGTTTCATTGGGGGTTCCCAAGAATTAAGAAACTTCTATCTCACGTTACCTTTAATCTTATTCATTCCCATTATCTTCTATGCTCTTTGGAATGGAAGCGTCCAGGTTAAATTGGATGGGGTCAATGTAGATTTAGAAAATCCGATGTCTATTAGACGATTCTTGATTCACCTTGGATTTATTGCAATTGTCACCTTAGTATATTTAGCAATAGGAGTAACGTGGGGAATTTGGCACCCTGGGTGGTTGATCTTCTTTATCATACCAATCGCTTATATCTTGCGAGGAAGTAAGCGTCTTTCTCTAACCGCATTGATGCCGTTCGTTTCAACCACTCTCTTTGTCTTGGTTGGGGAGTACGCATCCATTCCCGGACAAGATACAGCGTATACGCTTTCTTGGCTGTTTTTCTTCTTAATCCCAATCAGCGGTATAATAAAAAAAAGGTAGGAATTTAAACATGATTTGGAATGAATGGAGTGGACTTATTGTTGGCTTGATGACGTTGATGTATTTGATCAGTGCTGGGTTAAGTCTTCTTAATTTAAGTTATCAGAAAAAACCCTTACCCGCGAACGTCAAAGAGATTTATTCCAAGGATAAACTGCAGCAATCGCGTGCGTATTTTGCTGAAAACACCCAATTTGATTTGATTCGTTCAACGTTTAGTTTTCTTTTGATGCTTGCCTTGTTGGTGGGTGGTTTCTTTCCTTTTGTTGCCCAACTCAGTAGTCAAATCACCAACAATGAGTTGTTACAAACATTCCTATTTTTATCAATCTTAACAATCTTAAATACCATCATCACCTTGCCTTTTAGTTACTATCGAACCTTTTCGATTGAGGCTCGTTATGGGTTTAATAAAAGTACCAAATCATTATTCTTTAAGGATGTGCTTAGAAATATCGTTCTTTCTACCGTATTAACTTCTGGCATCGCTGTGTTGCTGCAAGCTTTATACAATGGCTTAGGGGATGCATTTGTCTTCGGTGCATGGATTGCCTTGTCCGTGATCATTGTGATTTTGTTTATGCTCAACACCAAAGTCTTCGTCAAAATCTTTAATAAGCTTACCCCTTTACCAGATGGAACGTTAAGGGATTCGATTCAAGCCCTCGCAACCAAAACTGGTTTCAAAGCAAAAGCAATCTACACGATGGATGCATCCAAACGTTCAAGTAAATTGAATGCATTCTTCTCTGGATTTGGGCCTATTCGTGAAATTGCTTTGTTCGATACGTTGATTGCAAAATTAAATGAAAAAGAAATCTTATCGGTCTTGGCTCATGAAATTGGCCATGCGAAACACTTTGATGAAATTAGAGTGATCGTTCAACAAATCTTGGTCTTTGGGGTTTATGCGTTGGCGCTTGATCTACTTTTAGGCAATCTCGCCATCATCACGGCGTTTGGTTTTACAGGTCCATTCTTTGCGTTTTCGTTAATTCTTTTTGGCTTTTTGATTGAACCGTTTGATTTCTTATTAGGTTTACCCACCAATTGGTTGTCAAGAAAAGCAGAATACGCTGCCGATGCCTTTGCCGTCGCCCAAGGTTATAAAGAACCGATGGTTGGTGCCTTAAAAGTCTTGGTTAAAGAAAACTTTGGTAATTTAACCCCACACCCACTTCAAGTGCTCTTAACGTATTCTCATCCACCGATGCATGACCGGCTTGCAGCGATTGATAAACTACCTGGTTAAATCATCCCCACCAATCACCACATCGTGTTGTTTGGTTACCTCAATGATTAAGGTTGGCGTAAGTCGTCTTCTTTTTCTTAATACTTTTTGATACGTTTCTAAGGCTAATTCAGGGGTGTTGGCCTCATCACTGATGTGGGCTAAGTAAACCGAACGGGTATTGGGTCCAATCATTTCTGAAAAAAACATCGCACTATCTTCGTTGGATAAATGTCCTGTATCTCCAAGAATTCTTACTTTGAGTTCATGACTACGGTTGGTTTGTAGAAGCATTTTCACATTGTGATTACTTTCAAGAATGTAATGATGCTTATTCTTCATCAATTCAATATTCTTTTCAGAGACATAACCCGTGTCGGTCATGTACACGAGTGAAGAGGTGTCATCTTCGATGACAAACGCCAATGGGTTCCTAGCATCATGGGAGATGGCCAATGGGGTGACTTTAAGGTGCTGAAAGAACATCGGTTGATAAGGAATCAACATATGACCAGGAAGAATGGACATGGTTTTTTCGGAAGCATATCGGCGATCCAGTGGGAAAAAATCCTTCCCCATCGCGTGATCGCTGTGTTCATGGCTGAACAAGATGCTTTGCACTTGTTCCATCTCATAAGGGGTTTTTGCGAAGGTTTCTTTCAAACGGGTTTTGGTTAACCCCGCATCAATCAATAGCAAATATCCACGGCTTTCAACCAAGGTGGCGTTGCCTTTGGATCCTGAGGCAAGGATGTAGAACTTCATTATTCTTCGATGTCAGGAGCGCCGTGTTCTTGACGAATCAATTTTAAACGTGATTCATAATCTTCACTTGGGTTATCAAAGCGACCAAAGTTTTTGAAGAAAAGAAGAGGAACAATCCCGGTTTTTCCGTTACGGTTTTTCGCAACAATGACTTCAACAAGTTCAGCGTATTCCCCGATTTCTTTGGTGAGGGCTTCGACCTTTTCTCGTTCTTCTTTAAAGCGTTTCTTTTCGTCTTGACTAACGTTTTTACTAAAACCAAGATTCTTATAATACCCAGGCCGATACATTAAAAACACCAAATCAGCATCTTGTTCAATCGCACCAGATTCACGTAAATCCGATAAGTAGGGACGCTTGTCATCACGGGAGTCGACTTGTCTTGATAACTGAGAGATGACTAACACAGGAAGTTTTAAATCACGGGCTAGTTCTTTGAGGGCCCGGGAAATGTTGGAGACTTCCACTTGTCTAGATTCAATGCGTTTTTCACCGGTGGTGATTAACCCAATATAATCCACAACAATTAACCCTAGGTCATCATGAGCGGCTTTCAGTTGTCTTGATTTCGCTAAGATGTCGATTAACTTAATCCCAGGCGTATCATCAATGAATAATTTGGAGTTACCAATATTTTTAATCGATTGACCCACCGTCGCTTTTTGCGCTGCGGTTAAGAAGCGCGTCCCGGTTTGGATATTATCTAACGATACAGTTGCATCCGTGGCAATGAGACGACGAACCAATTGTTCTGAAGGCATTTCTAAAGAGAAGATGGCGACAGAGATAGGGTTTAATTTAACCGCGTTGTAGGCTAAGTTAAGCGCAAAGGCAGTTTTTCCAACCGATGGACGCGCGGCAATGATGGTCATTTCCCCTTTTTGCAAACCATGAGTATAATCATTAAGTTTCTTATAGCCAACATCCACACCCGTTAATCCATCCGCGCGTTGATAGATCTTTAGTTCTGCTTCCACGCGTTGGGAGATTTCTAAAGCAGTTTTAAATTTTTCAATCCGGCGAAGTTCAGCGACTTTTCGTAAGGCCGTTTCTGATCGGGATAAGAATTGAGTGATTTCATCAATTTCTTCGCTTTCATAGTTTTGGCGAATGGTATCAATCGTGGATAAATAATCCCGTAAGACTTTATTATCTTGTAAAATCACCAAGTAAAAATCTAAATTCGATAAAGAAATGACCGAATCCAATAACTCTTTTAAGTAGTCGATCCCACCGGCATTGATGCTTTCTTTCATCAACCCAAGTTCTTCTAAGACGGTTTGAATATCCACGGGTAAATGTTTATCAAAAAGATTACGAATCGCTTGGTAAACCAATTGATGTTGGGAACCGGTGCCAAAAAAATGATCAACTGTCACCCCGTTGATGCATTGAGCGAGGGCGGCAGTGTTGGTCATCATCGCCCCGAGGACGATCTTTTCAGCTTCGACGTTATGGGGGAGTGGTTTCGCCATAGATTATTTACCTTCTGTCACGTGGACGTTAACAACACCGACAACGCCTTTATGTAATTCAATCTTTAAACGCGTAAATCCTAAGGCGTTCACTAGATAATGATCAATAAACTTACGTTTATCAATGACAAGTTGATGTTTTTCCTTTAAAGCATCGACAATTTGTTTGGTGGAAATCGTGCCAACCATTCGACCATCTCCGGCAATTTTTGCTTTGAATTCTAGTGTAATGGTTGATAGTTTTCCTAATAGTTCTTGGGCTTCACCAACTTTTTTGGATTCGACATCTTTGATTTCTTGAAGTTGTTCGTCACGAATCTCTTTGCCGCGTTCCGTTAACGCAACAGCAAGTTTATTTGGGAAAAGGTAGTTGGCAGCATAACCATTGGCAACCTCAATTTCTTGGTCTTTCTTTCCTAAGTTCTTGACGTCTTTTAGTAAAATAACTTTCATGGTTAATTCCCTTCCTTACCTTGCATTTCTCGCGCTCTTGTCAAATATTCTTTTAATGTATCGATCACGCGAACCTTGACAGATTGAACTGTTTCTAACACTTTGGTTTCATACCCTGCTGCCGTGTAATGACCACCGCCACCCATCTTTTCCATCAACATGGAGACGTTGATCGAACCATCACTTCGACAAGAAACTTTGGTGAATCCACTTGGGGTAACTCGGCCGATAACAATGGCGACTTTGACGCCACGCATGTCCATGATTGCATTCGCAACTTTGGCCATCATCGCCGCATCGTTAATGACTTCTTCCTCTAAGAAGGTGGCAAGCAAGACATCGGTATCCACCGTTTCAGTGGCAGAAATGACCCGGTTGATGATCATTAAATCATTGTAGTCTTCTTTTAGCAATTCATGAGCCTTGTTCGTGTCTGCACCTTTTTCAATCAAGAAACGGGATGCTTCAAAGGTTCGTGGACCGACTGTTTTAAGTTTATAAAAATTAGTATCTAAGTAAATCCCTGACAACATGATCGTGGCAAGTAAGGATGGGAGTTTAAATTCAAAGGCTTTGAAATACTTGTTATGGAGAATGATATCCACGACTAGTTCAGTGGCACTTGATGCTGAGGTATCAATGACAGGTTCCATGGTGACCTTAGCGATGAATTCATCGGTTCGCTTGTGGTGATCAATGACGATGGTAGGAACATTCTTATCAAGGATTTGGTTGCCCATCACCAACGAAGGACGGCTGACGTCAACCACGACGATCAGATCAGTTTCCTTAATCGCGGCGATCGCGTCTTGAGACCTCACAAAGATTTGTTTGTTTTCTTGGGAGGAGAATTCACTTGAAACGGCTTGCTTTGCTCTTTTTTCTGAATAGGCATAATCAAAAATGATTCGGCTTGGAATGTTTAAATGATCACAAATGGCTTTAACCCCTAGTGCAGATCCTAAGGCATCCATGTCTGCATCCAAGTGACCAACAATATAAACGTTTTTTGCTTCAATTAAGTTGCGGAGAATCTTGTCATTTCTTTCGCGAATACGTTGGGCCGTTTTCATTTCGTTGTCTTGGCTTAATCGGTAACCACCAAAGAATTGCTTGGTGCCATCTTCATCGATGATGCCTTGGTTACCGCCACGGGCGACGGCAAGTTCAAGAGCTTCAATCGCGCGTCCATTGAGTTTGGTGTAATCATCACTGGTGCCGAATGCCATCCCAATGGATAGGGTGATTTGTCTTTCTTGTTGTTTATCAATACCGAAAATAGTTTCGATGATACGATACTTGTCTTCTTTGAGTTTTAAAAATGAAGAGACT
>Ga0164292_10005373_pt1 | contig 10487 bp, 11 predicted proteins | sample GEODES117metaG_FD_111486 | JGI IMG/M metagenome (GOLD analysis project Ga0164292, IMG submission 111486) | Eutrophic lake water microbial communities from Lake Mendota, Wisconsin, USA - GEODES117 metaG | ecosystem: Environmental > Aquatic > Freshwater > Lake | place: USA: Lake Mendota... | reverse complement strand
CGGCGGCGTTCGCTATCTGGCTCAGGGCAATCTCTCGCTGGTCAAGGAAGCGCTGCGCGAGCGAACCATCCTGCTGCGCAACGCACCACACCTCGCCCGTCCGATTCCTTTCGTGATGCCGTCCTACAAGGTGTGGGAGGCGCCGTTCTATGGTTTGGGCTTGAAGCTGTATGACGCCCTCGCGGCTGAAGCATCGCTGGGCGACACGCGATTTCTCGGTCGCCGCGACACACTCGATGCCTTGCCGAATGTCAGATCACAGGGGCTGCGCGGCGGTGTGCAGTATTGGGATGGCCAGTTTGACGATGCCCGTCTGGCGATCGCCCTGGCTCGCACCGCTGCCGCACTGGGCGCCTTGCTGATCAACCGTGTCGGCCTGACTGGCTTCGATCACGAGGCGGGCAGGGTGGTGGGGCTACAGTGCGTCGATCATGAGACCGGTCGCTCCTATGCAATTCGTGCGGGTTGTGTGGTCAATGCCACCGGCGTCTGGGTCGACACGGTTCGCAGCATTGACGCGCAGGCCGCCGCTCGGACGGTTCGTCCGGCGGTCAGCCCGAGTCAGGGTGTGCACATCGTTGTCGATCGTGACTTTTTGCCGGGCGATCATGCTTTGCTGGTGCCTCGAACCGGGGATGGTCGCGTGCTTTTCGCGGTGCCCTGGCTCGGCAAGACCCTGATCGGCACCACCGATACGCCGCAGTCGAACGCCAGCTTCGAACCCAGAGCGCAGCAAGACGAGCTGGCATTTCTGTTGCGCGAGTCGGCACTGCATCTTGACCGCGCGCCTGCGTCAGGCGATATCCGCAGCATCTGGGTCGGGCTGCGACCATTGCTGCGCCCGACATCCGAACCCGACGCATCGGGCAAGATTGCCACAAGAGCCATCAGCCGCGAGCATGCAGTCATGGTCAGTCCATCGGGTCTGGTGACCGTGACTGGCGGCAAGTGGACGACCTATCGGTCGATGGCCGAGGATGTTCTCGAGCACTGCGCCCGCGCCGGGCTGCTCGAACACCGGTCGGCAGGCGTCACGGTGAGCCTGCCCGTGGTGGGAGGCGGCGCGAACCCGGATGCCAGGCGGCCATTGAGCGATGCACCGGGCCCTCATCTGTATGGCGACGAGGCCGAACTGCTGGCCGCCCTTCCGGGTGCCGACAATGAGCTGATAGCCGGCCTGAGCGAAGCCATGGTGCGCTTTGCAGCGCGATTCGAGTACGCCCGAACGGTGGAGGATGTGCTTGCCAGACGCTCGCGCCTGCTGTTTCTCGATGCCAATGCCGCGCGAGGCGTGGCCGCGGCGGTGGCGCGCATCCTGGCCGAGGAGACCGGCGTTGATCCGTCGCTGACTGCCTTTGACGCTCTGGGTGCCCGCTATGCCAATCCGTTATCCGCCGATCGCAAATGACAAACCCGGTTGTCAGCCTCAGACTTTGCGGATCCCCGCAACGGTTTTCAAGTTCAACGACTTTTCCGTGAGACCACCATGCCTGCACTGAATATCAATGGCCGTACTCTCGATTTCGAGGCCGATCCGGCGACACCTCTGCTGTGGGTCCTGCGCGAGCAGCTCGGTCTGACCGGAACCAAATATGGTTGCGGTATCGCCCAGTGCGGCGCCTGTACCGTCCATATCGATGGCGCGGCGATCCGCAGTTGCGTCATGCCGGTCTCGGCGCTTCAGGCGACACAAAAAATCGTGACCATCGAAGGCCTGTCGGCCGATACCAGCCACCCTGTCCCGCAAGCCTGGCTGGCGCTCGATGTGCCGCAATGCGGCTATTGCCCGTCGGGGATGATCATGGCGGCAGCAGCGCTGCTGAAAGACAAGCCCAAGCCGACCGATGCCGATATCAACGAGAGCATCACCAACATCTGCCGTTGCGGCACTTACAACCGCGTTCGCGCCGCAGTCCATCTTGCCGCTGATGGTGGCGTTACGAAAAAGGCCTGAGCCGTGGCGATGAAACCCTCGATGATTCCCGCCACCGCTGCTATGGCCTGTGACCTTCCGCAGGCCGCCCAGACGCTCGCTACCCTTGCACCGGTGGCAGTCGGCCGACGGCGATTCATGATCGGGTCGGCCTCGGCCGCGGGCGGCCTGATGCTGGGCTTTCAGCTGTCGGCATCCGCGCAGGCGCAGACAGCAGCGACCGAGGTGAATGCCTGGGTGGTGGTCAAGCCGGATGACACCGTCGTGATCCGGATCGCGCGCTCCGAGATGGGGCAGGGCACCCTGACCGGTCTGGCACAGATGGTGGCTGAAGAACTCGAATGCGACTGGTCGAAGGTGACAACCGAATACCCGACGCCTGGCCAGAATCTGGCCCGAAATCGCGTCTGGGGCAATTTCTCGACCGGTGGCAGCCGTGGTATCCGTGAATCGCAGGAGTATGTCCGCAAAGGCGGTGCGACCGCTCGCCAGATGCTGATCCAGGCGGCGGCCAATCAATGGGGCGTCTCTGCATCGGAATGCAGTGCGCGAAACAGCGTGATCACGCATCTGCCAAGCGCGCGGCGCACCAGCTTCGGCAGTGTGGCGCAGGCGGCTGCGAAACTCTCTGCGCCGGCCGATGTGACGCTCAAGGCCCCCAAGGACTGGAAGCTGATCGGCCAGTCGGTCAAACGTCTCGATACCTTTGCCAAGCTCAACGGCAGCCAGGTTTATGGCGCTGATCTGACATTGCCCGGCATGCTCAACGCGGCGATTTACGACTGCCCGATTTTCGGCGGCAAGGTCGTCAGCTTCGATGCAGCCAAGGTACAGAAGATGCCCGGCGTTCGGCGGGTTCTGAAGGTCGGCGATACCGCGGTGGCGGTCGTGGCTGATACCTGGTGGCAGGCCAAAACCGCACTGGCCGAACTGCCGGTGGTCTGGAACGATGGCCCTAATGCCAAGCTCAATAGTCAGATGGTGGCCGCCACGCTTGCAGCCGGACTCGATGCGCCGGATGCTTTCATCGGCAATGAAGTTGGCAATGCGAAGACGGCTCTTGCGTCGGCGGTGCGTCGCATCGAGGCGGTCTATGCCTATCCCCACCAGAACCACGCGACCATGGAGCCGATGAACGCAACCGCTCGCTGGACGCCGGAGCGTTGCGAAGTCTGGACACCGACGCAAAACGGCGAAGCCGCGCTGGCGGCCACCGCTGCTGCGGCGGGGCTGCCCGCCGCCAAATGCGAGGTCTACAAGATGCATCTGGGCGGCGGTTTCGGTCGGCGTGGTGCAGTCCACGACTGGATTCCGCAGGCAGTAGCGATCGCCCGCGAGATGCCGGGCGTGCCGGTCAAGCTGCTCTGGAGCCGTGAGGAAGATATGACTCATGGTCGTTACCATCCGGTCACCCAGGCCAAGCTCACCGCCGGGCTCGATGCAGCCGGCAATCTGGTCGCGCTCCACATGCGGATTTCGGGCCAGTCGATCCTGGCGGGGGTGGCTCCCCAGAACCTCGCCAATGGCCGTGATCCGGTTCAGTTCCAGGGCCTGACCGCGACCGGTGACGGAGCGTTCGGCTACACCGTGCCCAATCTGCTGGTCGATCACGCGATGCGAAATCCGCCGGTGCCGGTCGGGTTCTGGCGGGGCGTCAATCACAACCAGAACGCGGTCTATCTCGAATGTTTCATGGACGAGCTGGCTCATGCCACCGGAACCGATCCGCTCGTCTTTCGCCGCAAGCTCATGGCCAATCACCCCAAGCATCTCGCGGTGCTCGAGGCTGCCGCCAAAAAGGCGCGCTGGGGAACGCCGGCGGCGCCTGGCGTCTACCGGGGGCTGGCACAGCATATGGGCTTCGGCAGCTATACCGCCGCAGTCGCCGAGGTGTCGGTGAGCAAGGAGGGCGAACTCAAGGTGCATCGCATTGTTGCGGCCACCGACACCGGCTACGCGGTCAATCCGCAGCAGATCGCCGCACAGGTCGAAGGCTCGTTTGCCTATGGGCTGTCGGCCTGTCTGTACGGTGAATGCACATTGAAGGACGGTCGCATCGAACAGACCAATTTCAATACCTACGAGGTGATGCGCATGTCGGCCATGCCGGCGGTCGAGACGATCGTGATGCCTTCCGGGGGCTTCTGGGGCGGTGTGGGAGAGCCGACCATCGCGGTTGCCGCCCCTGCGGTACTCAATGCGATTTTTGCCGCTACCGGCAAGCGGATTCGTCGTTTGCCGCTGGCCAATGCCGACCTCAAGCGGGCCTGACCAGCGCGGTATCGCATCGGGCGGCAACCGCGCTGGCACGACCATGTTCAACATGCCTTGGCGCGTCTGATGCGAGGGCGGCTATCGGTGATCTGCCTGATCGCCGCGGTCTTTGCGACCGGGGCGGGAAGCGCCTCAGGTGCTTGGGCAGCCGACGGCGATCGGATCGATCAGCCACTTGAGGGCTTGCAGGGCGATCCGGCCAGAGGCCGTACGATCGTGGCGGATCGCAGCCGTGGCCTTTGTCTGCTGTGCCACAACGGACCCTTTCCCGAGGAGCGCCAGCAGGGCAATCTCGCCCCCGATCTCTCGGGGGCCGGCAGTCGGCTGTCACATGCCCAGCTGCGCGCGCGGATCGTCGACAGTCGTCGCATCAATCCGCAGTCCATCATGCCGGCCTACCATCGCATCGAGGGACTCGAGCGTGTCGCCCCGACATTCAGGGGGCGCCCGATTTTCGATGCACAACAGGTCGAGGATGTGGTGGCTTATCTCATCACCCTGCGTAACGAGCCCGGAGATCCGAAATGACCCCCGAGTCGACAACAAATCCCGGCCGCAGGCAATCGATCAGGGTGCTCGTGGCCGGGGTTGCCGGTGGGGTTGCCGGCGCCTCGCTCGGCTGGTGCCCTGAGGCTCAGGCGACGCCCGCCGACATGCAGGCGGCAATCACTGCCTTCTCGCGCAGCCAGACGCTGCAATCGGGCGGAGTAAGGCTGCTGGTACCCGAGCTTGTCGAAAACGGCAACTCAGTGCCGGTCAGTGTGCAGGTCGACAGCCCGATGACCGAGCGCGACCATGTCCGCCGTATCGGTCTTTTCAGCGAGAAAAATCCGCAACCGCAAATCGCGGTCTTTCACCTTGGTCCGCACAGCGGACGGGCCAATGTCACAACCCGAATCAGGCTGGCCGACTCTCAGCGGCTGGTGGCGATCGTGGAAATGGCCGATGGACGCTTTTTTCAGACAGGCGTCGAAGTGATCGTGACCCTGGCTGCCTGCATCGAGAACTGACATGGCCAGCGCGCTAGTCAGAGTTCCGGCAAGGGCCAGGCGGGGTGAGGTCATCGAGATCACCGCGATGGTCGCCCATCCAATGGAGACCGGCTTTCGCAGCGGCGAAAATGGCCAGATACTGCCGCGAAACATCGTGCAGTTATTTGTCTGCAGATATGACGGGGTCGAAGTGTTTCGTGCCGAATTCTTTCCGGCGATCACCGCCAATCCCTATATCGCCTTCAGCACGATTGCGACTCGTAGCGGGACGCTCGAGTTTCGCTGGATCGACGACCGCGGCGCCGAGGTGCTCGAGCGCGCGGCCATCATTGTCGAATGAAGGTCGGCAACCGTGCAGGTGTGACTGCCGCGCAAGCTTTCGGCCTGCTTCTGTTAGCACTGTGTCTCATGCTGCCTTGCGCTTCGGCACTCGGGCAGCCTGCTGCTGGCGCAGGCCTGCGGTCCGGCTTTGACAGCATGAGCGAATCGACTCAGGCGATGCAGCGCGACGATGCCGCCAACCCCGGCATGCTGACAGTCAATGACGGTGCAAGACTCTGGGCACGACCCGAGGGAAGCGCACAACGCAGCTGTGCCGGTTGTCATGGGGAAGCGAGCGTCTCGATGAAGACCGCGGCAGCCCGCTACCCGCGATGGGACGAGCGCTTGAGCCGTCCGGTCGGGTTGTCGCAGCGGATTGCCCTGTGCCGTCAGCGATATCAGGGGCTCGATGCCGGCTCACCCGATTCGGCGGCGCAACTCGCGCTCAGCACCTTCGTCGCCCACGCTGCCAGAGGCGTGAGCCTGCAGCCCGATACCGATCCGCGTCTTGTGCCCTGGCGCGAGCGAGGACGAGCGCACTTCAATCAGCGAATGGGGCAACTCGATCTGTCGTGTGCGGCCTGTCACGAGGAGCGGGCAGGCCTGCGTCTGGGCGGCGCGACCATTCCGCAGGGGCATCCGAATGGCTATCCGCTCTATCGGCTTGAATGGCAGTCCGTGGGCAGCCTGCAAAGGCGCCTGCGCAACTGTCTCACTGGTGTGCGCGCCGAGGTCTGGCCATCCGATGCCATCGAATACATCGAGCTCGAACTCCATCTGACCCGCCGGGCCGCGGGGCTGTTGATCGAGACGCCGGCGGTTCGCCCCTGAGCGCGACTACACTTGCGTCGCAGGACTTCTCCCCATTGTCCTGACCAGCCCGCCGCCTGAACAAATTGAGCCTTCAGTGAAATCGCCTTCAGTGAGTGCCCCAGGAACACAGTCGCTGCCCGTCGATGGGGCAGTTGCAGCCCAGCGGCTCGAGCTTGACCGGCGCTTCATGCAGTGTGCCCTCGATCAGGCGGTACTTGCCCAATCGACCGGCGAGGTGCCGGTGGGCGCGGTCGTGGTGCTCAATGGCGAAGTGATTGCAAGCGGCTGCAACCAGCCGATCGGTCGCAACGATCCGACCGCGCATGCCGAAATCGTCGCCCTGCGCGCAGCAGCCCTGCGGATCGGCAACTATCGCCTGGCCGGTTGCGAACTGTATGTGACGCTGGAGCCCTGTGCGATGTGCGCCGGTGCCATCCAGCATGCGCGGATTGCACGCCTGGTCTGGGGCGCGAAAGACCCGAAGACCGGCGCTTGCGGCAGTGTGGTTGATCTGTTCTCGCAGCCGCTGCTGAATCACCACGCGCAGGTGGTCTCAGAGGTCATGGCGCCTGAATCGGCCGCTTTGCTGCAGGGATTTTTCGCTCAGCGCCGGGCCAGGGCAAAACAGCAGGCCCTGGCACTGCGAGGCGATGCACTCAGAAGCGGGGCACCCGGAACCGAGATGATCAGGCCGCCCGAATCCGATCCGGCCTGAAACTTGATGACTGAGCCCTGATGACTGAGTCTTGATTACTGAATCTTGGCCTTGGCGCGCAGATCAGCCTGGAGCGTCTGGATACGCCGGCGCTCGAGTTCCTGCTGGATCTGCGGCTTGACCTGCTCAAGCGGCGGCGCCTGGGTATCGCGGACGTCGTCGAGTCGAATGACATGCCAGCCGAAGTCGCTCTTGATCGGGGTCTCGGTGGTCTGACCCTTCTCGAGCTTCACCATCGCTTCAGCAAAAGGCTTCACAAAGGTTGAGGGCGCATTCCAGTCGAGATCGCCGCCTCTCTGTGCCGAACCGGTGTCCTTTGACTTCCTGGCGAGGTCTTCGAACTTTGCACCTTTCTTGAGCTGGTCGATGATCGCCTTGGCTTCCGGCTCGGTTTCGACCAGGATGTGGCGGGCGCGATATTCCTGGCCGCCCGACGATTTAACCACCTTGTCGTACTCGGCTTTGACATCGGCATCGGTGACCGGATTGGTCTTGAGCGAGTCGCGGATCAGGGCTCTGATCAGGATGTCCTGGCGGGCGCTTTCGAGCTGGCGCTGGGTTTCGGGATTGCGCGTCAGGCCCTTGCGTTCGGCTTCCTGGACGAAGATCTCGCGGGCGATCAGTTCATCGCGCACCGCGTTGCGCAAGTCGGGGGTATCGGGGCGACCCTGCTGGGTCAGTGAAGCAACGAACTCATCGACCCGAACCGATGGAATCGCTTTGCCGTTGACGATCGCTGCGTTCTGCGCCTGTACGGACAGGGCGGTCAATGCCAGTGAGAAGCCGGCAATCACGGTGATTGCCGCGCGACGGAGAGTTGCGTTCATGGGCGTCGAAAAGTTGAGGTGGGTTTGCACCCGGCCGACTCGCATCTGAGTCATTGCCAGGAGGAGTCAGGATTCGGCAGACGGGCGGGCGACAATCGCCAGCGCATGAATTCGATGGGGCATCCAGTCGAGCACGGCATCATACACGAGGCGATGACGCGCAAGGGTCGCCAGGCCCTTGAACCGGGCAGAGTCAATTCTCACGCTGTAATGCCCCCCGCCGCTGGCGGCGCCGGCGTGGCCGGCATGAAGATGGCTGTCGTCGGTGACCTCGATGAGTGCATCCGGGAACGCGGCATGCAGTCGGGCCTGCAGCTCGCTGACCGAGGGCGCCGTCATTCCGGCGCCTTGATATGGCGACTGAGCCAGAAGCCCTGGGCGATGACAAAAATGAAGGTCAAGCCGAGTGTCCCGAAGAGTTTGAAGTCGACCCAGATATCCAGCGGGTAGTTGTTGGCGACATAACTGTTGAGCGCGGCCATCGCGAGGAAAAAGCCAGCCCAAAGCAAGGTCAGCCGCGGCCAGATCTCGTCTGGAACATCAAGCTGGCTGCCCATCATCGCACGCAGAGGATTGCGTCCGGTCACCCTTTCGGTGGCCAGAAGGATGACTGCAAAAAGCACATAGAGAACGGTCGGCTTGACCTTGATGAAGGTTTCGTCCTGAAAAAACAGGGTCATGCCACCGAAGAGCGTGATCAGGACAAGGCTCGCCCACTGCATCGATTCGACACGTTGGCCGCGCACCTTGAGCCAGACAATCTGGCCGATGGTGGCAGCAATCGCGACCCAGGTGGCGGCATAGACATCGACCGCCTTGTAGGCGATGAAAAACAGGATTACCGGGAAGAGATCAAAAAGCAGTTTCATGGTTTCAGGATTTCAGGATGAACAACTGACCGAAAGGTGGGAAGCCCAGGCAGGTGGGTGCGCGGCATAAGCCTCGAGCCCGGGGCGTTCTTCATAAGGGCTGGACAAGGCATCAAGCAGTTGAAGGACCTCGGAAAAGTCTCGCTCGTTGGTCGCAGCCCCCTCCGCGCTCAGACCGCTGGCGCGGCGAATGGCTATTTCGGCCAGATGGTTACGCAGCACATAAATCGGATTAACCCGGTTCATTGCGTCTGCCCGCTCAGCCTGAGGCACACCTTCGGTGGCGAGTCGTGCGCGATAAATCGACAGCCAGGCATCTGCGGCACTGCGGTCGATGAAGAGGTCGCGCACCGGGGCGTCGCCGCTGGCGTCGCCGGTGTTCACCCCTGCGAGCCGTCTGAAAAAGAGCGTGAAGTCGGCCTGCGAGGCCTGCATGGCCTCGAACATCGCGCTCATCAGGGCCTCGTCGTCGGGATGCTCGCTGCGCAATCCGAGCTTTGCCCGAATCAGCGCGGTGTGCTCCCGATCGTAGGTGTCACGATAGGCGCTCAGGGCTTGCCGGGCGAGATCGACATCACCGATCAGCGGCATCAGCGCCTGGGCCAGCGCAAAGCAGTTCCATTCGCCCACACCGGGCTGCATCGCGTAGGCATAGCGACCCTGCCGGTCGGTGTGATTGCAGATGTGATTGGCATTGAAGCCGTCAAGAAAACCGAAGGGGCCGTAATCGATTGTCAGGCCCAGAATCGACATGTTGTCGGTATTCATCACGCCGTGGCAAAAACCCACTGACTGCCATTTCGCGATCAGGCAGGCGGTGCGTCGGGCCACGCTTTCGAGCAATGCGGCATAGCTCTCTGCGGTTCGAGCTGCGGCCGGACCCCGCGCGGCGATCTCGGGCTCATAGCGATCGATGACATAGTCGGCCAGCACCCGCAGCGTCGGATGCTGATTGAAGTGCGCGAAATACTCGAAATTGCCAAAGCGCACGAAGGAGGGCGCGACCCGCATCACCACCGCGGCTGTCTCGACGGTTTCGCGGATGATCGGCTGATCGGAGCCAACCACGGCAAGCGCCCGGGTGGTCGGAATGCCGAGCGCGGCCATGGCTTCCGAGCACAGGAATTCGCGAATCGATGATCGCAAGACCGCCCGGCCATCGCCCATTCGCGAGTAAGGGGTCGGCCCGGAGCCCTTGAGCTGCAATTCGTAGTGGCTGCCGTCGTGTCCGGCAACCTCGCCCAGAAGCAGGGCACGCCCGTCGCCCAGGCGGCCTGCCCAGGCCCCGAACTGATGGCCTGCATAGACCGCTGCCATGGGTTGTGCGCCCTCGGGAACTCGGTTGCCGGCAATAATGTCGAGCCATTCGGGCGACTCGAGCATCTCAGGGGCCAGACCCAGCATATTCGCGACCTGCGCAGAGGCCGCCACCATATAGGGGTCGGATAGCGGCAGGGGCGCAAGGCGGCTTCCCATCGCCGGGTCGAGCCTCGCGAAGCGGTTATCGAAGCTCAGCGCTTGCAGCGCGATCTGATCGGTGGCGGTATTCATCCGGCCATTCTACGGCGGCTTGACGACAGCAGTGTGCATGATCACCATCATCAGCTTTGCCTAGAGATGGCTCCGGGCAAGGCCTGATCGATCTTACTGATGATGAAAACCGAAGGAGTACCCATGCAAGGTCTGATGATGGACATGCCGCTTCTGGTGTCCAACCTCCTGCAGCACGCAGCCCGTCACTTT
>Ga0164292_10005372_pt1 | contig 10487 bp, 10 predicted proteins | sample GEODES117metaG_FD_111486 | JGI IMG/M metagenome (GOLD analysis project Ga0164292, IMG submission 111486) | Eutrophic lake water microbial communities from Lake Mendota, Wisconsin, USA - GEODES117 metaG | ecosystem: Environmental > Aquatic > Freshwater > Lake | place: USA: Lake Mendota... | reverse complement strand
GGGGCGCAGCACATGCGCGAGTTGCTTACGCAATTCGGGTTGATTAACGCAGAGGTACGTACTGCCTTAAGCGATCCAGCCTCTGCAATCCTCGACATCGACAGGCAAGTACTTTCGATTCAACAGTCTGGTCGCCTACCTACAGAACAGTTTGGCGTTCCGCTAGCCGGCAATCTGATACCTTGGATAGACAAAGACCTAGGCAATGGGATGTCCCGCGAGGAGTGGAAAGGCGAAGCGGAGACCAATAAAATTCTCGGCCGCGGACAAGGCTTCGGTTCCACAGCGATTCCCATTGATGGGCTGTGTGTTCGTATTGGCGCGATGCGTTGCCATAGCCAAGCTCTGACGATCAAGCTTACGCAAGATGTACCGCTGGACGAGGTTGTTGACATCGTTGAAAAGGGGACACAGTGGGCGAAGGTCATACCCAACACCAAGGAAGATACGCTAAGAGACCTCTCGCCTGTTGCGGTGACGGGTACGCTTGATATCCCCGTGGGACGTATGCGAAAGCTATCGATGGGTAGCGACTACTTGGGCGCGTTCACCGTAGGTGATCAACTGCTCTGGGGAGCTGCCGAGCCGCTCCGTAGAATGCTTCGCATCACGCTGGGTCAACTGTGATGATTAAGGAAAAGACGATGCGTATTGGATCTCATTTGGCGTTGGTATGCTTGACGTCGTTGGGCTTGGCAAGCACCACTTTGGCAGCAAAGCCCGGACACGGGAGTGTTATGTCACCAGCGGGTGCACCCTTGCGTGTCGAAATTCCGTTGTACGAGTTGACCGCATCGGACGCTGACGCCTTAAAGGTTACAGTGGCTGGAGCGCAGGCTTGGGCCGCTGCAGGGCTGACTGCTCCCGCACCTCTGTCGACCTTGTCGGTGCGTGTAGAGCCGGGTTTCACTCCGGGGTCACGGCGATTAGTTCTGCGCTCGTCACAACCAGTGAATGTGCCGATTGTGGATGTCTTACTTGACGTGACGCTTGCGAACGCGCGCTTGGCGGTGCAGTCTAGCTACCTGGTTCTCGTCAGTGCCTCGGGTCAGGGAAGTGTCCTTGTTGTCCCCGGCGATACCCTGTCGGCAATTGCACAGCGTTACGCTGTAGCAGGTGCGGATTTATACCAAATGCTTTGGGGACTCTATCAGGCGAATCCGAGCGCGTTCCTATCGCAGAATATGAATCAGCTTCGCGCGGGAGCCACCTTGTCAATACCAGACGCAAAAACGATACTGACGATCGATTCGAAGTATGCGTACGGTATGTTCCTCAAGCATGCGGCAGCCTTCAAACAAGGACGCGGAACGGCGGGACGTGCTATTCAAACCGGAACGGTTGCTACTGTTTCGGCCCAGTCTGAGTCGTCGATGCCACCCGCTGTTGTTGCGGTACCGACGCCAACGCCAGCACCAGCGCCAACGGTAACGCCAACGGTTGTTCCTGGGCCGACCGAGTCGGGGTCGGTTAAGCCGCCTGCACCGGTAGCGCAGCCGGCACCAACGGGCGATCAGTTGCGTCTGAGTTCAGCGGCACCGGGCACGTCGGAAGATGACGCTAAAGTAGCGGCTGCGCAAGAGCTCAAAGAAATGCAACAGCGCATTGAGTTGCTTCAACAGAACCTGCAGCAGCTGCGCGATGCTGTCCGCACGCAGACTGAGCCAGCGAGTACGCCACAAGCCACGCAAAATACCAACAGCGCTGCAGTTGGATCGGTATCACGTCCTAACGCTGATGCAGGGCAAGTCGATCGCCCTAAGGGCCCAGACACCACACAGCGTCCCCCTGCAACGGGACTGGCTCGGGTGCAGCAAGTCGCAAACGACAATGTACTGTGGGTTGTACTGGGTGCTTCGGCAGTGTTGGCACTGCTCATGGCCTTGATGCTGCGTCGCGCTGGTACGCGAGAGAATAATGGTGCTTATCACGCCACAAACAATGCGGAAGTTTCAAAAGCGTTTGATCAAAAGCTTCAGTCTCTTGATCTGAATTTAGACTCCCCGGCAAGCGATACAAAGCCGGGCCCAGCTGTATCGGGGAAGGTGTAGTTGGACCATCGAGTCAGAGCGACGCCGTGAAGCGAATTGCTTTAGGTATCGCTTATGACGGCCAGGCTTGGCAGGGTTGGCAAAAGCAGCCGCACGGGCAAACAGTGCAGGACTGTCTCGAACTAGCCTTGTCGCGTTTCGCGGCGCAACCTATCGGTACCGTTTGTGCCGGACGGACAGACACCGGCGTACATGCGCTAGATCAGGTCATTCACCTAGATACGACGATCGAGCGTGCGCAAGAATCCTGGGTGCGTGGCACGAATGCCCACCTTCCTCCGAGCGTGGCCGTGCAATGGGCGCGGGAAGTCGACGCTACATTTCATGCGAGATTCAGTGCAGCATCGCGGACGTATACTTATGTGATCTTGAATACCCGCGTGAGACACCCGCTGTGGGATGGACGAGTGGGTTGGGTACATCAAAAGTTAGACGTAGCTGCAATGCGAGCGGCGGCGAACGCTTTGCTCGGAGAGCATGATTTTTCTAGCTTTCGTTCATCGCAATGTCAGGCGAAGTCGCCAATACGACAGATGCATAAAGTTGACGTTGCCCTTCAGGGGCAGAAAATTCTCGTTCGTTTAACAGCCAATGCATTTCTACATCACATGGTTCGTAATATCATGGGAGCTTTAGTGCAGGTTGGGCAAGGTCGGGAGGATGAGGGGTATATCGCCCGACTATTGTTCGCACGGGATCGAACACTTGGCGCACCAACGTTTTCTGCGCACGGTCTCTATTTGACCGAGGTGGATTATCCAGGTTACGAGTTCCCGCGCGTAAGTACAGAGGGCTTTAGTCTTGACAGCATAAACTTTGAAGACAAACTATGAGCAATAACAAACGCACGCGCATCAAGATTTGTGGGATTACCCGCGAAGAGGATCTTTTATGTGCCGTTGCCGCTGGGGCGGACGCGTTAGGATTTGTGTTTCACCCATCGAGTAAGCGTTACGTTAGCCCCTCGCGCGCAAGCGAGCTGTGTGCCGCACTTCCACCCTTTGTAACCAGCGTGGCGCTATTCGTTAATCCAGATCGTTCTTTCGTTGATGAAGTGATTCACGAGATGTCGCCTGCGACACTTCAGTTTCACGGGGATGAGACGCCAGAGTTTTGCTCAAGCTTCGGACGGCCATATTTGAAAGCGTTTCGAGTCGGAGCACCTGGGCTAGATACGAGTGCAGGTCTCGCTGCTCATTGCGCGGGCTATATTTCAGCGTGCGGATGGCTGTTTGACAGTTATTCACCTTTGTTTGGCGGAAGCGGACATGGTTTCGATCACGGCTTGCTTGGCGGCGTCAAGCAACTGCGCCAAGCACAGTCCATTATTCTGTCTGGTGGCCTGAATGCACTGAATGTGCAAGCAGCGATTGAAGCCACCCACCCCTGGGCGGTTGACGTAAGCAGCGGTGTGGAGTCAAGCCCCGGCATCAAGTCTGCGGACAAAATGTTGGAATTTGTCTCTGCTGTCGGTAAAGCGCGTTTGAAGATAGCCTTTTGACAGGCGGGCTGCTAAACCGATATAATCGTTGTCTTTACAGGCGGTTAGCTCAGCTGGTTAGAGCGCCACGTTGACATCGTGGAGGTCGTTGGTTCGATTCCAATACCGCCTACCAATTTTGGCCCGTAGCTGGTTGGCTGCAGGTATATGCAGGTGCAAAACAGCGGCTTAGGGCCGCTATTTTTTTGTTCACAGGATTGCTGATGGTCACGATCACATTGCCAGACGGTTCCCAACGACAATATCCGGGGCCCGTTACCGTTGCCGAGGTTGCACAATCGATCGGCGCGGGCTTAGCGCGTGCGGCCCTCGGCGGGCGAGTCTCCTTAGCCGGTCAATCCAAACTCGTAGATACGACGCATCGCATTGAACACGACACGAAGCTTGCAATCATTACAACGAAGGATGTGGAGGGTCTAGATCTAATCAGACATTCCACCGCCCACTTATTGGCCTATGCAGTCAAGGCACTGTTTCCTGACGCGCAAGTCACGATCGGTCCAGTCATTGAAAACGGCTTTTACTATGATTTTTCTTACAAGCGTCCTTTTACACCTGATGACTTAATTGCCATTGAAAAGAAGATGGCCGAGCTTGCGAAGAAGGATGAGGTTGTTACCCGAGAAGAGTGGCTGCGTGACGAAGCGGTTGCGTATTTCAAAGGTATTGGCGAAACCTATAAAGCAGAAATTATTGGCGCTATTCCAGGAAACGAGCCGATTAGTTTGTATCGCGAGGGTAACTTTATCGATTTGTGTCGGGGGCCGCACGTGCCAAGCACGGGCAAGTTAAAAGTTTTCAAATTAATGAAAGTTGCTGGCGCGTATTGGCGTGGCGATAGTAATAATGAGATGCTCCAACGCATCTACGGTACTGCGTGGGCAACAAAAGAAGAGCAAGACGCTTACTTGCATATGCTCGAAGAGGCGGAGCGACGTGATCACCGTAAGATCGGACGCGATCTCGATCTGTTCCACTTCCAAGAGGAAGGCCCGGGACTTATCTTTTGGCATCCCAAGGGCTGGGCGATCTGGCAACAGGTCGAGCAATACATGCGCGCGGTGTATCGCGACAATGGCTATCAAGAGGTCAAGGCGCCACAGATCCTGGATATTTCACTTTGGAAAAAGACGGGTCACTGGGATAACTATCGCGAGAATATGTTCACCACTGAGTCCGAAAACCGTGTTTACGGACTCAAACCCATGAACTGTCCGGGCCACGTGCAGATCTTTAATTCTGGTTTGCACTCATACCGCGACTTGCCGCTGAGGTATGGTGAGTTTGGTCAGTGTCACCGTAATGAGCCCTCCGGTTCGCTGCACGGAATGATGCGTGTGCGTGGTTTTACGCAAGACGACGGACACATTTTTTGTACAGAAGATCAGCTGCAAGACGAGTGCGCAGACTTTACCGCTTTGCTTCAGAAGGTCTATGCTGATTTTGGTTTCCATGAAGTGTTGTACAAGGTGGCGACCCGGCCGGAAAAGCGTATCGGTAGCGATGAGGTTTGGGACAAAGCTGAAACCGCGCTTATGGAAAGCCTTCGTCGTACTGGGTGTGCGTTCGAAGTTTCGCCGGGTGAGGGCGCTTTCTATGGCCCCAAAATTGAGTACACGCTCAAGGATGCCATCGGACGTCACTGGCAATGCGGGACCATCCAGGTTGATTTCTCGATGCCCCAGAGGCTTGGAGCAGAGTTCGTCGATGCGTCGGATCAACGGCGCGCGCCTGTGATGCTGCACCGTGCGATTTTGGGCTCGTTTGAGCGATTCATCGGCATGTTGATTGAAAACCACTCCGGCGCGATGCCGGCTTGGTTGGCGCCAGTGCAGGCGGTTATCTGCTGCATTTCGGAACCTACAGCCGATTATGCGGCGGAAATAGCACAATCCCTGAAAAAACAAGGCTTTAGAGTAGAATCTGATTTACGTAGTGAAAAGATTAACTATAAAATCAGAGAGCACAGTTTGCAGAAAGTCCCCTATATTTTGGTTGTTGGCGACAAAGAGCGTCAGGCCGGGGCTGTAGCTGTGCGCGGACGCGGCGGGGTCGAGCTAGGCGTTATGCCATTAGCTCAGTTCTCTGCCTTATTGTCCGAAGACGTGGCATTACGCCGCAATTCCGGTTTGACTGTATCGCAGTCAGCCTAATCCTTAGGAGTCGTCAACATCGCAACAGAAAAACCCCATCGCATTAACGGTGAAATCCGAGTTCCCGAAGTGCGCTTGCTTGGAATCGAAGGTGAACAACTCGGTATCGTAAAAATATTCGACGCCATTCGGATGGCCGAAGAAAACGAAATAGATCTCGTCGAGATCGCGCCAAACGCAGAGCCGCCCGTGTGTCGCCTGATGGATTATGGCAAGTTCAAGTACCAAGAGCAAAAGCGCCTAGCTGAGGCTCGCGCGAAGCAAAAAATTATTCAAGTCAAAGAAGTGAAGTTCCGCCCAGCCACCGACGAAGGTGACTACCAAGTGAAACTTCGTAACCTTAAGCGCTTCCTTGACGAAGGCGACAAGGCTAAAGTCACACTGCGTTTTCGTGGTCGTGAGATGGCGCACCAAGAACTCGGCATGCGCGTGCTTGAACGCGTGCGGGATGATCTGACGGACATGGCAGTCGTTGAAGCGATGCCTAAACTCGAAGGCCGGCAAATGGTCATGGTGCTTGCTCCTCGCAAGAAAGCGCCAGGCAAGGCCGAGGCTGCGGCTTAATCGATGCGGGTTCTATTTGTACTTGATCCGCTCGAGAGCCTAAACGCTTACAAAGATAGCTCTGTGGCGATGATGCGGGCCCTCGTGGCTCGAGGTCATACGCTTTGCGTAGCGATGCAGGGTGATTTGTTTATTGAAGCTGGAGAGGTTCGCGCCAAGGCAGGCTCAATAGAACTTGTTGAGGGTGCCGACTTGCACGCACGAGCGTGGTGGACTGAGACGCAGGCAGGGGTGGATACACCCTTGCATACCTTTGGTGCCGTGCTCATGCGTAAGGACCCTCCATTCGATATGGAGTATGTGTACGCAACGCATATGCTTGAGTACGCACAGGCTCAAGGTGCGAAAGTATTCAATAGCGGTGCTGCCATTCGTAATCACCCTGAGAAGTTGGCCATTACAGAATTTGCGGAATTTACTGCTCCAACTCTGGTGAGCCGGGACATGTTGCGTCTGAAGGCGTTTCACACTGAGCATCGCGATGTAATTGTTAAGCCACTTGACGGCATGGGTGGTACCGGAGTTTTTCGGTTGACTCCTAATGAAACGAATCGCAACGCGATTCTCGAGACCTTGACCAACGACGGTTGCCGAACCATTATGGCCCAACGCTATATTCCTGAGATCACGCAAGGTGACAAGCGGATTCTGTTGATTGGTGGAGAAGCGGTTCCTTATTGCTTGGCGCGGATCCCCCTTGCTGGAGAAACGCGCGGTAATTTAGCAGCGGGCGGGCGGGGGGTCGCACAACCTTTGTCTGAGCGAGACACGCACATAGCGGCTCAAATCGGGCCTAAGCTCGCCAAGCGCGGATTGTTGCTTGTCGGCTTAGATGTCATCGGCGATTACGTCACCGAGATTAACGTGACAAGCCCGACGTGTTTCGTTGAGATTACCGAGCAAACTGGGTTTGATGTTGGCGCCCGTTTCGTTCAGGCGCTTGAGGCCGCAGTTAGCCTAGCTGCGTAAGCGCAATGATTTCCATTCTAGTTGTTGCCCATGCACCACTCGCTACCGCGTTGGTATCTTGTGCCCGCCACGTTTTAGGCCGTGACCCCGAGGTCATTGCCTTAGATATTGAGCCGAACGAGTGTGCCCAGGATTGCTCTCCTCGGGTGGCTAAACTCATTACGCAGGCCGACCGCGGCGACGGTGTCCTGGTGCTCACTGATCTTCCTGGCGCTAGCCCCTCGAATATTGCAGTAAAAGCGAGTGAGGCCGCCCGTCTGGAAGGTACGGCCGCCTGTGTACTGGGTGGTGCGAACGCGGCGATGTTGCTGCGCGCCATAAACTATCGACAAGGCAGCCTCGAAGATGTTGCCGCGAGTGCGCTGGCGGGTGCCGCGCACTCCGTGTTGCGTGTAGACTAAGCAAAATTCGTAAGCCATCCTATAAACGGATCTCCAAACCTTATGCCTGCACTCGATATCGTTATCTCTAATAAACTCGGACTACACGCGCGAGCTGCGGCGAAACTCACACAGTTGGCGAGTCAATTCGCCTGCGAGGTCTTTATCATTAAGTCTGGGCAGCGTGTGAATGCGAAAAGTATTATGGGTGTCATGATGCTTGCTGCAGGGCTGGGTACGACCGTGACAATTGAGACCAGCGGGAGCGACGCCGACCAGGCCGTAGCAGCCGTTCAGGCGTTATTCAATGACAAATTCGGCGAAGGGCAATAAGACGCTAGCTGACCCAGCAAGCACACCGATGTTGTGCTTGTCTGGTCAGCGTGCCGCTCACGGCTACGCAATTGGTCGAGCGGTCGTGATGGGTGCAACCGCTCTTGAAGTTGCGCACTACAGAATTTCTGCCGACAGCGTCGTTGCAGAACAGTCGAGACTAACGGTCGCACTAGACACTGCACGACGTGAGATGCTCGAGCTAGCGGAAACGCTTCCGGAGGATGCGCCACGCGAGCTTGGCGCGTTACTCAATGTACATGGGATGTTGCTGTCGGACCCGCTCTTGGCTGATCAGGCCTTATCGTTGATCCAAGAGAAACTCTATAACGCTGAATGGGCATTGACCACGCAAGGGCAATTGCTCGGGGAGCAGTTTGCGGCAATGGAAGATGAGTATCTGCGTGAGCGCGGAGCCGACGTTCGGCAGGTTATTGAGCGAGTCTTGCACGTACTTGGTGGCTCACGTCCGATGTTGTCTCTCGAACGCGTTGGTCAATCTTCTGAGCCGCTGGTCGTTATCGCCCATGATATTTCTCCGGCGGATATGATCCGCTTACGAGGCGGACGTTTTGCGGGCTTTGCCACCGACTTAGGAGGGCCAACATCGCACACAGCGATCGTTGCTCGTAGCATGGATGTTCCTGCTGTCGTAGGACTCGGGCAAGTGAGAAGCCTCGTGCGTGATGGCGACGTTGTCGTGGTCGATGGCGTTCGTGGCACGTTGCTCGTCAATCCCTCAGTCCAAGCATTAGAGCAGTACCGCGTATTACAGAGGCAGCACGCCCAAGAGCGAGTTGTTTTAGCCCAGCTCAAAGATGTCCCGGCGGAAACACAAGACGGGATAACTGTTTCTTTACAAGCAAATATAGAATTACCCGACGAAGCAGAGAGTGCACTTGCTAATGGAGCGACTGGAATAGGTTTGTTTCGTAGCGAGTTTCTCTTTATTGGACGTAGTGAGCTCCCTACTGAAGAAGAACAGTACCAAGCTTATGCCTCTGTCGTAAGAACGATGCAGCACCGTCCGGTCACTATACGCACATTGGATGTCGGTGCGGATAAGGCACTAGACGGAGAAGCGACGGTGGCGACGAATCCTGCTCTTGGATTGCGTGCAATTCGTTATTGTCTTGCACATCCTGATTTATTCGCAACGCAGTTACGTGCGATTTTGCGCGCGTCTGCGCATGGCACTGTCCGGATTTTGATTCCAATGGTTGCCCATATGCACGAAGTTCGTGCGGCGCGAGCCGCGATCGCCAGTGCGATGGCGGAGCTCGACCTACGTGGCCAGTCCTACGCCAACAATATTGAGGTTGGGGCGATGGTCGAGATTCCTGCAACGGCGATTGCGATTGAACCGTTTGCCGATGCGCTTGATTTTCTATCGATTGGCACAAATGATTTAATTCAATACACACTGGCGATCGACCGGGCTGATAATGAGGTTGCAGGTTTGTACGATCCCCTGCACCCCGCGATACTGCGACTCATTGCAAACGTTATTAACGCTGGGATCCGCGTCGGTAAGTCCGTCGCCCTTTGTGGTGAAATGGCAGGGGATCCACAGCTTACGCGCTTATTACTGGGGCTGGGACTGACTCAGTTTTCAATGCATCCGCAGCAGCTTCTTTCAGTCAAGAAAGAAATTCTTCGCGCTCATTCGAATGCCTTGCGTGTGCAGGTCGCCACATCTCTGAACCGCGCTAGCTCAATCGATCCTGCTTCATTGCACTGATTTACGAGAGATCGCGGGATCGAGCTGCGCGATTGGCAGTGCTGAGGGCTAAAATGCGTTAACGACGACCCAACTTGAGAGTAGGCGATGCAAAAAAATCCTTGGTTTGAGGAATTTCAAAAGAACGTGGCTGACCTGATTGCACGCAGCCCAGCGGCAGATATCGAACGCAACGTGAAAGCGTTTATGGGCCAAGCGTTCACGCGCATGGATCTCATTACGCGCGAGGAGTTTGATGTGCAAGTTGCGCTCCTAGGTAAGGCCCAAACGCGTATCGAGGCTTTAGAAACTCAGCTTCAGGCACTTGAACACCGCATTTCGATTTTGGAAACAAGTACGGACTAATGCGCTAGGCTAAGCCGAATCAGTCGATGGCCGATTCGTATTAACACCGCTTCATAATCGACCTCTTTGTGGAGGACGTATGTCGCTGGCGATTCTGCTCAGTCGTTCCTTAGTTGGTTTGGATGCACCACTCGTCAGAGTAGAAACGCATCTCGGTGTTGGGCTTCCTGCCTTTCATATTGTCGGACTCGCAGACGCGGAGGTTCGAGAGAGCCGAGAGCGCGTTCGGGCCGCGATCTTCAGCACGGGCCTTGCGTTTCCAAGCGGCCGGCTGATCGTCAACCTGTCACCAGCTGATTTGCCTAAAGAGTCCGGACGCTTTGATTTACCTATCGCACTGGGTGTGCTTTTGGTGTCAGGGCAAATTACAGTGGCTGCGCCTGGAATGTTGTCAGCGCTGGTGCTTGCCGGAGAGCTCTCGCTCACGGGCGCCCTGGTACCCACGCGCGG
>Ga0164292_10005370_pt1 | contig 10489 bp, 4 predicted proteins | sample GEODES117metaG_FD_111486 | JGI IMG/M metagenome (GOLD analysis project Ga0164292, IMG submission 111486) | Eutrophic lake water microbial communities from Lake Mendota, Wisconsin, USA - GEODES117 metaG | ecosystem: Environmental > Aquatic > Freshwater > Lake | place: USA: Lake Mendota, Wisconsin... | reverse complement strand
TAAAGTACATATTTACACTTTTTAGAGTCTCTACCCTTCAAATTGGGTGGACATAATATTAAATATAGTGTACGAGTAACAGCCTTAAGTGTGATACGTTTGAGTGTGCTTCCAGAAGTACTAACTTCATATTTCAACAAATTGTCTAAACGTATACCATTATTTTCATCATCAAGTAAATCTAGTTCGTCTACAGTTAACTTCTTATTCTCTCTGTATGCTATAAATATCTGATTAAAGAATGTCCATAGCACTGACCATATCTGATGATCTCTAGACATAAATGTTTGAATATTACTCTGTCCCATTTGTGTGTTTAGTTGGTTAATTGTTGTGTAAGAGCTAGTTAACTTGTTTTTGAGTTCAGGTGTAGCTCTATAAGTATAGAAATCTGTAATTAGGTATAGAATTGCCTTGAACTGACAGTAAAAATCTAGTTTCTTTTCCATGTTGAACTTTTCAGGGTAAAAGTCTGGGAATAAAGTTTTACCAATGTTCTTTCTATATTTATTAAGGTCTACTTGTGTAAATCTATTCCAGTAGTATGGATCAGATGTTCCTTTAAAGCAACCACTTTTACCTTCAAGAGTATCTAGTATTTTATTTGAATCTAATAGCTCTTGGAAAATACCATTAAATACAACATCTGTTGTTATATCCATAGTAGGTGTGTATATCATGTTGAAAAACCTACTCATACCTTGAGAAGTACCTTCAAGAAAGTGATTATTTATTATACTAATAACATCATAGTTATATCCCACTATGTTATTCATACGTGTATATGTCCATCCCCAGTCTGGACCAACAGTTTTTACCTTTGTTAACTTACCATCTACTTCTGCGTATACATTAGTCTCAACAATTTCTGGCTCAAAGTGAGGAGGTGGTAATAAAGTTAGTGTATCACATGTATTGTTAGTTTGATATATGCTACCATTCATTCCTCTTGTAAGTCCTTCCATTATATCAATATTAACACATCGTGGAGCATTGAATAAGTAACATGTAAATTTGCTAAGATCATACAAGTTGTTTCTAAGTACATCTGATAACATCATTTGTAGTAATCCTCCTCCCATCGAATGTCCTGAAACTATTACACGTGAACTTTTGTTAGTTTGAATACTCAACAAAAAATCTTTCCATTGCTTTTGTAGACTTCCTTTTTGTCCATACTCTACATAGTACTGCCTGTTATGAGCAGGCTCCTGATTTTGTACTATAGTTTCACCTCTTAACACGTTGAAAGGGCTTCTTAATCTTGTTTGATCAACTACTGGAGTATTTGTATATGCAGTCCATAGACCACCATGAACTTCATAGTTATTACCAAGAACATGTGGCTTTGTATCAACAACAATACTTTGCTCCTCTTTAAAAACTATTCCTCTAAGACATACAAAGTATGTGTTAAATAGCTTATAAATAACTCCGATGTGCCTAACTATAGGTTGACCATAATCAATAGCAGTTGAGTCTGTTGTACAACCAAGATTCTTCACCCATGTTAATAAAGGTAAAGTAATTGATGGAAAAGGTTGTACAGGATTAGCAAATAGCTGAGGTTGATACAAAGTTCCAGAAGAATATACATCTGGGCTCGTTCTAGATGTTAGACTTTTCTTTAGAATTAAACTTAAACTTTCTCCATTTCTAAACTCAAAAATCTGTCTTGCGTAACCACCTTGTCTCATTTCTTGGAAAATAAAGTTAAGAATACCATTACCTGTTATGTTGTTATTATTTAGTATATTCGAAATTCTAGAATTTAAGCCTTCAAAGTACTGTAGATCACTTCCATTGTACTGTAGCTGATTGCATCTTGCTGATCCTTCAAAGTCTGGACTTTGACAATCTCTAATATCATTTATTATTCCACCTATGTAGCTTAGTTTAGATCTAAGAAAACCTTTTGGTTCTTTACTGACTAAGTATTCCATAGGTCCTATTCTCCATAGTAGTTGATTAGAAAGTGTTATTTGTCTCCACCAGTACTGTTTAATATACATTATTGCATGTATTGCTAATAACGTCATTGCAAACCTGTTACAATACTTTCCATTATAGTTACCAAGAGGTGGAACTACTTGTGGATTATATCTATCCATAAATTGTTGTACTGTTCTGATATTAAGCTCATCAAAGTGTTGATTCTATCCAATATAAAAGTTAGTTACATCTCCAACAGGTGGGTAGTTTTCTTGATTATTTTTAGGCTTATTTTTATTAAGTATGATACATAATACAATACATAAGACTATAGGTATAATAATAATTGCTGAAGTTAAAATTACCTTTTTCAAACTCATCTTTTATTATAAAAGGTTTATAATTTATAACTTAGTTATAATTTAGTTATAAATTAGTATACAAGAGCTCTGTAGAACATAAGAATAACAAAAGATAGTAAAAGTAATCCTAGACAAAAAGATAACCAGAAAACAATAGGATTACTATTTCTAGCCTCTTTATACATCTTTGCACAATCACTTTGGGGATCCTCACTTGGAGTATCCTCTTCTGGAGTATCCTTACTTGGAGTATCCTCTTCTTGAGTATCCTCTTCAGCTTCATTTTTAAGAGGTATGTTTGTTTGCATTATGTAGTTCTCTCTTGGAGATACTTTAGTTACTGCCGCAAAGTCTGTCAAACAGTTTTCCTTGCATGAACCTGATGTATTTGAATTTTTGTCACACTCAACCATACACTTTTCAATAGCACTATCAGGATTACCTAATTTACTCAATAGTTCAGGAAAGTAGTGAGGAGCTTGAACCCATACTGGAGCCATCGATAACCTAAAGTCACAAGGAGTGCGTCCTAGAGATGCCTTCATCTTATCCATACAAGTGTTCCAATTTGATCCAGCTGCTGTGTTTCTAGTAAAGTTAGTAGAAGGAATTCCAGCAAAAGCAGCTGCTGTTTCAGCAACACAACTATTTACAGAGTTAATATCACATACACCTCTTTCATACTTTTCAAGACAAGCTTTACAAGGGTTTATATCAAAACTCATTTATACCTTAAAAATATTTTATTTTTACGTATCATTATATTGTCTACATAGTACATACATCTAGTTTTTGTGGATTACTATCTACTCCGTACTTATTTTTCTTAGTTGGATCAAAACTAGCTACAACTGCTCCAAATTCTCCAGACATATCAGTCCAGTTTGTAACCTTCTGATATTGTCCTTGAAATCCTACAGCTGTTCTACCAGCAGCACTATCACGTGGTACGTAACCACCAGTAGAACCTTTATTTAAACACAAATATCTCTTCAAATCCTCTCCTGGTGTCTCTGAATCAAAGTCAGCAGTCAAATCTAGACTTACAGCAGTCGCACATGTACAAGCGACTTCATATGATGTAGAATTTACAGGTGGAATATATAATATTTCAAAGTCATAAGCTGGTTGAACTACTGAACCATATGCAGTTGCAGTGCTTGTAAACTGCATTGTTGTGCAACCATATGGAATGCAAGAGAATGCATTAGTTGCTGCCTTTCCAGGAGATCCTAGAGCTTGTCCATAACCAAAATAGCATCCAAATGGCCAGTTAACGTCCATGTTGTCAAATCCTAAGTCTCCACATGAATAAAATTCTGCCATCATACGTAATGCGGTATCCTCATCCATTTTTAGTTGTTTTCCATACCATGTTCTATATAGTTCTTTACCATACATATCATAGTAAATTAATGGATCTGCTTCTGTACAATGTTTACCATAAATTACTTTACCAGTCTTAGGATCTGTTCCAGGAATTCCACCTTCAAATGGATTATACTTCTTATACTTTGGATCACCTAAAAACTTTTCCTTAGGATATCCATAGAAGTGTCCATTAACCCAACCAGTTACTATATAACGATTATCCTTTACTGTTGTAAAATCACTTGCATCACGTACTGGATAGCTCTCCTTAGGGCAGTTCTTAACACGAACTTTTGCCCATTCTGGATTCGCATCATAACCTCCAAAAGCATTCATCACACCCTGAACACCCTTACTAGAGTTGATATACTTACTACTTCTAATTTCTTGAATAGAATATGGTTTCCAGTACGTTCCAGCCTTTAATCCCATTAGAGCAGCTACTTGTTCGTTAAAAGAATCTCCTCGGACAGTTATTGGCTGATCTGGACCACATCCAGTTGTCTCAGTTGGTTCTTCACCCATTCCAGGGCCTTTCTGATTTAAGCATGTAACAAAATCAGCTCCAGTTTTGCCAGTGCAAGGACATCCTGCTGCTCCAGCAGCACAGAATCCTATACCCATCATACCAGTTCTTGGATCTTTTAATCCAGCTGAACAGTTCTTATTGAAGTTGCATCCACCAGGTATATCATTTCTAGAAGAAAACTCTAGTAACAACTTCATACTGTAAACAGGATCGTTGTAGTCATGTTCAGTTGGTTTAGAAGGATCTTGAATATCATATCCTAGAACACCACCTCCAGGAGGGAAAGGAAGTTTATCGTTACATGGACTAAAGCCAGAAGACCATCCTATAGCCTTTGGAGCACCATTTAGAGTATTTCTACCAAGTCCTAGTGGAGCATTCAAGAATATATCTACATAGTTATAACAATAAGAAGTTACTCCAAGATTCCAGAACTGCCCAAGACCTTGAGAGAAATAAAACCATTGTGGCTTTTGTCCACAGAAAGGATCTCCTCCTTGCTTTCTAGATGTTCCTTCTGGCTGATACCTAGTAGGAGCAAAGTTTTCTTTTAGTGCACACTTTGCAGTTGCTGAATCACACCCAGTTGGCCATCCATGTAAACCATGTTCTTGAGGAAATTGAAGACATTCTACAAATGAATCAGATGGAAATCCTCCTATTCCATATCGAGAGTTAGGTTTTCCATCAAGTGCCCAAGGAGGATTTTCACGTAAGACCTGTGGAGAGTTTCTCATTCCTCTTCTTAATGTAGACTGGCACATTTCAGCGAAAATCCTATTACCCCAGAACTTTGTATGACTTGGGCACTTATCATTTACTTTATTATACCCTGGGCATACATCAGGAATTTTAGAGTTCATCAAAGAATCAAAGAAAAATGATTCATTTCTTATAGCTGTCATGTTAGTTTGTCCAGTATTCTTGTTATGTTGAGGGCCATTATCTAGGATACGCTTACCCCAATAGCTTCCATACCATCCTCCATCAGGTTGTGTTTCTTGAGTTGTAATAAAGTAGAATACTAGACAACGGTAGAAAGTTCTTAGATCATCTGTACTTAGTCTTTGAAGCCTATCTAGATCAGTTGGATAGTATACTCCCATTAAATAACTAAGAAGTTTAGAGCGTTCTAAGTCTTTGCAGTCTAACTTTGCTAACTTGGATATATCTTTTTGCATAAAATTTTTGTATATATCAGTCTCGATAGATACGTTTTTTGTTTTATCTTTTCCTGGCCATGCTTTGTCACCTTCCTCATTCCAATCTACATGCGCATCTTTACCAGAAGCAACATAAGGAAACATATCGATTACACCAGTACCAGGAGAAGCAGTTAGTGCCATCTCTGTAAAGTTTGGCTCAATAGTTGGTTCAGGTGGTTCAGGTGGCTCTGGTTCTGGAGGTTTTGGAGACTTTTTAAACCTTATAAATAGGAATATAACTAGACCTATAACAGCTAGTATAGCAAACATGATCACTACATGACCAAGTGTTGGTAGTTTGTTACTTTTTCTTACCATCTTTTTATATACTAAAATATTTTAGTTATTAATTATGTTATAATATGAAATTATTATAACAACTAATATGCAGTCTATTACCATGCTCTGGATATCTTAATTAACGATACATTATCAGTTCCAATATCCTTATTTAAGTAAAGAACATACAAGTCATCATGCTCCATGTTTGTTCTTTTGCAAGTAATTCCAACTAGATGTTGATCATCTAATGTAGCAAAAGATGACTGTTCTTTTCGTATAGGTATAAACCTTAAAAAGTTTAGTCTAGTTCCACCACGATTCAAAGTAAAGGCATATACACCACACTCGGCACTTCCAGAGTCAGATAGTACATAGAATATACCATTAGAGCTAAAGCACGCAGCAGTTACATATGATATCATAGTTTGTCTATTGTTTCTGTAAAGAGGAATGTTTCTTACTAGTCTTGGACTGATATTTGTAGATGTTCTTGTACTGTATCTTGTTTCATTCCAGTCATATACATCAACTGACCTTAATGAACTGCCATCATTTTCAGGAATGAAAAAGAATTCTGTTATCGGATCAATAGCTATCCAATTAATAGACCTATTTGGCATAAATCCAGCTACTGCTCCCATACGTCCATCATCGTTTCTGTACTGAATATAAGTTCCGTTTGCAATACTATTGTTGCAAACTTTGACTGGTATATAAAAACCAGTTCTAGACTTTGATCCTTGTCCAAAAAGTCCATCTGGACAGTAGTTTGGAGCAGGGTAAGAACGAGGTGGTTCATAGAAGGGATTTACTATTATACCACTATCTGATCTTCCAACGACTACTTCTGGTACACCAAATGTACCATTATTGAGTAATGGTGTTTTCTGTAGCCTATTTCTATCATCAACAGCTATAAACATTGAATCATCAACAGAAAGAAGACCATATACATTATCAGACCAATCATACTCTTGATCGGAGACTGTCATCGTTGGTTGAGAAGGAGCAATATTTCTTACTTCTCTTGGAAGAGCAAACTTTCCTCTGTCCTGTGTCTCATATATGTAGTCGAGTCCTTGAATAGAAGGAATAATAGAAGAAGAACTCTGTGTAGGAATGTCTATCGCCCCCATAAATGTTTCAGGACTTTTCTTCTTTGAATGTGTAATTCCATATACTATAAGTATAATAAATATTGAAGCTACAACAACTCTTGAAAATGTACCTAAGTTTATAATTGACTTTGTCATTTTTATTATAAATACATATTTTAAATCTTAAAAAATTAGTATAAATAACTCTTGCTAATTAAGAAAATGGTAAGGATTAATGGAAAATTCCAAGTTGTTGTCCAAGATCTAGACACACAACAAACTTTTATTACCAAACTTGCTGCTGAAATGAAGACACTTCCTATGTACTTATACTTTAAAGATGGTATACCAGATATTACAGCACTTCACGATAAAGATACTAACATAGAAGTGGAAGATTTATTAACAACTATACGTACTACAGATGTAAGTGAATCTAACCTTGTTTCATTTCTCAAGGAACTTCAGACTAAAATAGCTAATAATAAATTATATAAGCCAAACTTTGTGTTTGATATTCTAACACCAGTTATAGCTTATAACAAAAATCTATCTAACATTCCAGATGACTTTCAGCAAACATACAGTTTATTATATGAAGAAGTATTGAAAAAGGACAAGACATTTGAAGTTAAACAGAGTATATATGATATATGGGAGAAGCGTAAGGATACTATATCACAAATAACTAATGCTATTAAACAGAATGATATGAAAGTAAAAAGTCTTATGAAAGTTTATAAGAAGTTTTATGATGTAGAAGAAGGTGTAAACTATACAGATTTTGAACTAGAGCGTGTAAACTTTGAATTCAGCATAGATATTATCAATATGTCAATAATGGAAATTTTCAATCAGATTCAATTAGACCCAACAGTACCATTTGCTAGTATCAATAACACCTTTAAAATCTTGAAGGACTTTATACCATCAGAAGACTGGTCTGTATACTTAGAAACAGCAATTGTTTTTAAAGTTCTTCAAAAAGCTAATATAGCAGATTATACATATGAAGACTTCTCTGATGCCGTCTTAGCTATACTAAATGGTCCAGAAGGTGATATAGTTAGTGTTGGTATGACTTTAGAAACATCTGCTGGCTATTTATCACGAGAAAAACTAATAGAAAGGTTACTAGAAATAATCAAAGGAGTTGGTAAAATTACTATCAAAAATATAAAAGAACAGTACGTGAATGGAGTATTCTACATTCCTAATCGTACTATGAATAAAAACGTATTAGCAGACTTAGTTATGAATAATCCTATCTTTTCTTCATTACTTGCAACCGATGAAAGTGATAAAGCAACAAAGAAGAAAGGAAATAGTTTATACTTGTATTTTAACCATCCTCTAACAGGTAATATGACCATTAACATTACAGAAAAGGTATCTGTAAAAGGGGATATATTTTTAAGAGGAAAGAATATAAAGAAAGACTTTCCTTATGGAAGTACATATGTTAGAGTTAAAGTAACATCTGCAAAGAATATAGCATCAGTTATACTATTTCAGAATATACTATCAAAACTATTTGTTGTTTATGATCAAGAATATGTTGATGTTGTAAAGTTTTACAAAACATTTATACCAAACTTTGCAGAAAAGAGCGATAAGACTGTATATGTACCTCCTCCTAACTTAAAACTTAAAGATATCGCTCCAGAAGTGTTTGTTAAAGGCTATCCGCCTAAATGTCCTCATCAACCCACAGTAATAGAAGATGATGAAGTAGAAACAGCTGTATCTGAAGGAAAGGTTGTAATGAGATATCCTAAAGATAGTAATGAAGGATTTGCGCAAAGAAACTACGTATGCAACCATAAACTTGCCATTTATCCTGGATTAAGGAATAATCAACTTGGTAACAAAGATATAGTACCATATTTACCATGCTGTTACACAAAGTCACATGAAGATAAAAAAGGTTCTATCTATCGCCATTACTACTATGGAGAAGAACTAAGAACAAAAATGAATGTTGGACAACAAGATCTCATAATTACAAATAAATTTGTTCCTAAAGATAAGTATGGCACTCTTCCAGATGATATTACAAAACTATTTGAAGTTCTTGACCCACAGGATGGATACATGTTTGTTAGAAAAGGCGTAGACGATAATAAAAGCAGTTTCTTAAACTGTGTAATGGAAGGTATGTATGAGGAAACAAATATACTACAATATCAAGATAAAGATGAGAGAGAAGCAATTTTATACGATACAAGAGAGAAGATGGCTACGTCTGGATATGCTGTTTGTAGTAAACAAGAAATGTATGACTTTACAATAAGTGAAATTATATCGTCTATTAAGAATCCAGATGTTCTATTTGATCCTAAACTATTCACAGGAATGCTTGAAGAGTACTTTAACTGTAATATATTTGTTTTCAATAGAAACAATAATAGAGATGGGCAGCTAGTTCTTCCTAGACATATTCAAGCATACTATAAGACAAAACGTAGAACAAAGTCAATATTTATATACGAACATAGTGGAAGCTCATCTGATCATTCAGAATATCCACGATGCGAGCTTATTGTACGTTGGAAGATTGGTGGAGGAGGAGAAGAAGACGTTACGTACTACTTCCCATATGATTCAACAGTTTCAAGAGGTGTTCAGTCTGTTTACAATGATCTTAATAAATCATATGCTCTATCAAAAGAAATTTTACAGACTGAATTTCCTATCAAAAACTCAAACCTAAAACTAATCAATCAAAACATTGATTCATATGGTAAGTGTCGTATGTTAAACTTTAAGTATAAAAATCAGTTAGGAAGTATGCTTATATCACCTATCCAACCTCTACCAATTCCTGAAAATACTTCTAGTAAAGTACCAACAAAACTTAAGTTAGAAACTGCTATAAAGTTAGCAAGTGAACTAAAAATAATAATATCTGGCCAATCTGTAGTCAGAGGTTTTGTAAAAGAACTATATGGTATACTTGGAAATGTAAATCTTTCTATACCAATAGAAGACATCGTACCAAATGAAAGCATTCCAACATTAGATAAAGGTATAAGCTACATGGAGAGTACAGAGTCAGTTGTTGGTAGTTACAATAAGTATAAAAAGCTTTCTAGATACATTTCAGAGTATGTGTTCTGGTTATTTTCAAAGTATATGAAGTCTAAATCTAAAACTGATATAGAACTTGATGATATAAAAGGCTTTTTTGATACCAATGTGAAAATTATCAAAGATTTTGAGTATGGTAATGTAGATAAATCATTTTCAATGACCAGTGGCGTTATGGATGGAAATAAACTAGTTTTAAAATCAGAGGACACTCTAAAAAGGCTAGTTTATGTACTTAGAGTATATGTAAGGCGTTTTAGAAATAAAATACTACAATACTATGCGAAAAAAGTAATAGAAAACTACTATGTTGATGTTACAGACTTTGATCAGTATCAATTCCAAGTTGTACTACAAGGAGATAATTCTGTTAAAAAATGGATACATGAAATGAAACGCAAGTATATACTACTAGAATCAGTCCAGATCTCTCTTACAGGACCATACTTCTTTAAGAACACACTAGTAGATGATAATATATACTTAGCACAGAATACAGACGATATAAGAAAGTGTATAAGTATTTTTCAGACATGGAAAAAGGATAAGTTTAATCCTGGTGATAGTCTAATAGATATAAAAGAGTTAAGTGTAACAACTGGCTTCAAACTATATAGATAT
>Ga0164292_10005366_pt1 | contig 10494 bp, 10 predicted proteins | sample GEODES117metaG_FD_111486 | JGI IMG/M metagenome (GOLD analysis project Ga0164292, IMG submission 111486) | Eutrophic lake water microbial communities from Lake Mendota, Wisconsin, USA - GEODES117 metaG | ecosystem: Environmental > Aquatic > Freshwater > Lake | place: USA: Lake Mendota... | reverse complement strand
TTATTTATCTTATTTATCTTATTTATCGAGACCTAATTTACCCTTTGGGAAGCGATATATGTAGACAGCAAATGCTGCGAGAACAATATCTCGTGCAATCTCAACCGTGTAATTCCAAACTGGCAGCTCCTCGCTTTCAAGAAGTCCTCCTTTGCCAAAACACCCGCAATCGAGGGATATACCTCTTACCCAGGCCTGAGCGATTGCGATGATAAACATAGCCATTAAGGCGCCACCGGCGACCGCATTTAGACGAACCCAGATTCCAAGTATTAAGAAAATTCCAATCGCAACCTCAGCAAAGGGCAGGACAAACCCGAGGAGATTTGCTAAATCAACAGGAAGTATTTGATATGCCCGAACCGAAGTCGCAGATGCATAGGGATCGGAAACTTTTAGTGCACCAGCGACAAATAGAACACCACCAAGAATCAATCTGAAAACAAGAGTGAGCCAGGGCTGATATTTAGTTGATGTCAGATTAGAAGCTAGTTTGTTCATACGGTTGGATCGATTCCATCATTTAGTGCGCTCCATGGGCTCTCGGGCTTGCGGTCATACTTCTTGGAGATTCCTCTTTTTGAAATACGAAATATTAAATAGCCAAGCACTCCGGTTGAAATCAAAAGCAGGGTAACTTTAATCATGCGAGCTTGATTTCTGAGTGGAAACAAGTGCGCTCTCCGGTATGGCAAGCAGCGCCAGTTTGTTTTACAGATAAGAGCAAACAATCACTGTCGCAGTCAAAGGAGAGCGAGACTAAATCTTGGTAATGGCCTGAAGTTTCGCCCTTAACCCAGAGCGCATTTCGACTTCGGCTCCAATAAGTAGCGCGCTTAGTTTCTAAAGTTTTAGTTAAAGACTCTTCATTCATCCAGGCCATCATCAGAACTTCTTTTGACTCTGAATCTTGAGCAATAGCAGCTATTAATTCACCCGCACGAAATCGCTCTGCAATGGCTGGTGGGAATTTCGACATATGCTTATTGTCCACTATTTCGGCTTACGCGCGAATTGGAAAACCGCGTTTCACCAAGTCATTTTTTACATCCGAGATCCGAAGTTCCCCAAAATGAAAGACGCTGGCGGCCAGAACGGCATCGGCGCCAGCAGTTAGCGCCTCGGCAAAATCAGAAATCTTTCCAGCACCACCACTTGCAATCACGGGAACGCTTGAAATCTTTCTCACGGCCGATAGCATCTCAATATCAAATCCAGATTTTGTGCCATCTGCATCCATGGAATTCAAAAGAATTTCTCCTACGCCTCTAAGGATTGCATCCTCTATCCAAGCCAACGCATCCAATTCGGCGCTCTGCCGTCCCCCATGAGTTGTTACTTCGAATCCAGATTTGGTTTGTGCACGTCTGGCATCAACCGAGAGGACAAGAACTTGATTTCCAAATCGGTCAGAGATCTCATTAATTAAATCTGGTCTAGCAATTGCTGCAGTGTTGATTGAAATCTTGTCAGCCCCAGCTCGAAGTAATTCGTTTACATTTTCGGCGCTGCGAATTCCACCACCAACTGTTAGGGGGATGAAAACCTGCTCTGCAGTTCTACGGACAATCTCTAGCGTTGTCTCCCGTTCTTCCACGCTCGCCGAAATATCAAGAAAGGTTAATTCGTCAGCGCCCTCGAGGCCATATTTCTTTGCTAGTTCTACTGGGTCTCCAGCATCCTTTAAATCCTTAAAGTTCACACCTTTGACGACTCGTCCCCCAGCAACATCAAGGCACGGAATAATCCGCTTTGCCAGTGTCACTTTGTTGCTACTTCCAAAGCCTGGGCAAGTGTGAATGCTCCGGCATAAATTGCCTTACCGACTATCGCGCCCTCAATCCCAATATTTGTCATGCCTCGCAATTCGATCAGATCTGAAAGTTCTGCGATTCCACCACTTGCAACAATCGGAGTTTTAGTTACGGCACAAACTTCTCGAAGCAAATTAAAATTTGGACCAGCAAGAGTTCCATCTTTACTAACATCAGTAACTATGTAACGCGAACAACCCGCAGAATCCAATTTCGCAATCATCTCGAAGAGATCACCTCCGGCTTCAGTCCAACCTCGAGTGGCAAGGGTGTGGCCACGCACGTCTAGCCCTACGGCAATTCTCTCGCCATAGTTTGCAATAACTTTTGCCGTCCAATCTGGATTTTCGATTGCTGCGGTTCCTAAATTAACTCGTTCGCACCCAGCCAATAGAGCGCGTTCAAGTGAGGCATCATCACGAATACCACCCGAGAGCTCTACCTTTATATCAACACTTAAAATGACTTGTTGGATTAAATCAAAATTACTTCCAGTGCCAAATGCGGCGTCTAGATCTACTAGATGGATCCAGCTTGCGCCCTCTGCAACAAATTCATTTGCAACTTCAACTGGAAGTCCATAAGTGCTAGTCGCTGCTAGTTCACCTTGAACCAAGCGAACTGCCCGACCATCTTTAACGTCGATAGCTGGCAGAATTTCCAAGATCGGAAGGGTCATAGAGTTTTAACCCAATTCGCAATCAACTTCGCTCCGGCCGCTCCACTCTTTTCAGGGTGAAACTGCGTTGCAACGACAAAATCCTTCTCAACCGCTGCCAAAAAATCTTCACCATAATTTGTAATTGTATTTGTGGCATCTGAAATGGAATCCTTTGCAGCATAAGAGTGGACAAAGTAAAAGGATTGATCTTCTACGCCTTTAAAGAGTTTGGAAGAATGCGCAGGTGCAACGCTGTTCCAACCCATGTGTGGAAGAACTGGAGCTTTCAATTCACTTACCTTTCCAGGTAAAACTCCGAGACCTTGGGTCTCTTTTTTCTCGCTACTTGATTGGAAAAGTATCTGCATTCCAACACAGATTCCGAAAATTGGACGTTCCTTTGCTACTCGATCTGCAATTATCTCCACGCCACCGACCTGAGCCAGTTGCTCCATGCATGCCGCAAAGGCACCGACTCCAGGAACAATTAGCGCCGAGGCTTCGCTACAAGTTTTTGCATCACGAGTCACTACTACATTTGCTGATGCGACTTCGAATGCTCGTTGTGCCGACCGCAAATTCCCAGAACCATAATCGAGAATTGCAATCAAAGAACGCCCTTCGTCGATGGAATCCCACTTACTCGATTGTCAATTGCACATGCATCGCGAAGTGCTCTAGCAACTGCCTTGAATTGCGCTTCGAAAACGTGGTGAGCATTGCGCCCTTCCAAAACTCGAACGTGTAAAGCAATACGTGCTTCAGCGACAATTGATTCCCAAATATGTCGGCCCAGTGTTGTGTCGAAAGTTCCAATGAGTTCAACAATTTCAGGTTGGCGGTGCACTAGATATGGTCTTCCAGATAGATCCACTGCAGCCTGAACTAAGACTTCATCAAGCGGAACCATGGCATCACCAAAACGACGAATTCCAGATTTGTCCCCCAGCGCTTCACGTAGCGCTTGCCCAAAAGCAAGTGAGGTATCTTCAACGGTGTGGTGAGAATCGACATCAACATCGCCTTTAGTTTTTACGGTTAAATCAAAGCCTGCATGCTTTCCGAGTTGCGAGAGCATATGGTCAAAAAATGGAACACCAGTATCAATATCTATTGCACCAGTTCCATCTAAATTGATTTTTACATCAACGCTAGATTCCTTCGTCTGGCGAGCTACGTGTGCTGTTCTCATTCTTCTCCTCTTTACCTTTTCTATTTTTCGATGAACTAATTATGACCTAAGAGCGGCAATAGCCGTTAGAAATTCATCATTCTCGCTAGGCAATCCGATAGTTACTCTTAAATAACCACTGAGTCCAACATCTCTGACAAGAATTCCAGCCGCCACTAATGACTCCCAGGCAGTTTTGGAATCCCCTTTGAATCCACTGAAGAGTAAGAAGTTGGCACTGCTCGGCGATACTTCAAAACCTAATTTTGTAAGTTGGGCTGCTACTCGATCGCGTTCAGCAATTAGCGCATCAACTTCTGCAAGCAGCGCTTTTGAATTATCTAGCGCTACCAGGGCAAGTGCCTGGGTCGTAGAGCTTAGGTGGTAAGGCAATCTGGTAACGAGCATCGCATCAACAACCGCTTCATTACAAACTGCATACCCAACTCGGGCACCTGCAAATGCAAATGCTTTACTCATGGTTCTGACAACCACAACATTTGGATATTGAGCAATTAAATTTACAGCCGACATTTCCTTTGAAAATTCAGCATAAGCTTCATCAACGACTAGTAAACCTTTAATTTCGCGACAAGCAATCGCAAGTTCTTCAAGATCTGCGTAAGGAGTTGATGTTCCAGTTGGGTTATTTGGGGTCGTTATAAAAGTTATTCCTGGCTCTTTCTCTGAAATCATTTTGATTGATTTTTTAATATCTATATTGAACGAGGCTTCACGGTCACCTGAAATCCAATTTGTTCCCGTGGCTTTTGCAATCAATGGATGTACGGAATACGAAGGCGTAAATCCAAGTGCTCCTCTGCCGCCACATGCCAGCATCAGGGTCTGTAAAATCTCATTACTTCCATTAGCGGCCCAAATATTTCGGGAACCGAATACAATGCCTGCACTCTTACTTAGGTATTTGGCTAGCGCTTCGCGCAGAGCAACTGCGTCACGATCTGGATAACGATTTAGGTTTGCTAACACCTGAGGAAGTGCTTCGAGCATCTCGGCTACAACTTTTTTCGGTAAGTCATATGGATTTTCATTTGTATTCAGAGCTCGAACGCCAGAAATTTGTGGCGCTCCATATGGTTTTAGATCGGCAAGTTCGCTGCGGATTGGAAGCCAACTTGGCCAGGCCTGGTTATTTTCCATCGCCATTACTTCTTACCTTCAAAGCGTGCACTCATAGCTTCACCGTGTGCTGGTAAATCTTCCGAGTTAGCTAGAGTGATTACATTTGCTGCAATTTCAGTGAAAGCGCTCTCGTTATATTCAACGAAACTTACGCCCTTGAGAAAAGTTTGAACTGAGAGCCCGCTTGAATGACATGCGCAACCGCCAGTAGGTAGAACATGGTTTGAACCAGCAGAATAATCTCCTAAGGAAACTGGTGTGAATCGACCAATAAATACTGCACCAGCATTTCTAATTTGCTTGGAGACTTGCTTTGAATTAACTGTTTGAATCTCAAGGTGCTCGGCCGCATAAGCATTTGCTACATCAACGCCTTGGTCGATCGAATCAACAAGCACGATTGCAGATTGCTTTCCGGAGAGCGCGCTTCGAATTCGCTCTTCGTGCTTAGTCTTTGAGACTTTTATACCTAATTCAACCTGCACTGCTTCAGCCAATTTTGGTGAATCCGTAATCAAAATTGCCGCTGCAATAACATCGTGCTCGGCCTGACTTATTAAATCTGCAGCGACTTCATTGGCATTAGCGCTCTGGTCGGCAATTATCGCGACTTCGGTAGGCCCCGCTTCTGAATCAATTCCGACTAAGCCACGCAATGCTCGTTTGGCAGCAGCTACGTAAATATTTCCGGGTCCCGTGATTACATCAACGCTTTCACAAACTTCTTCGACACCGTAAGCAAACATCGCAATAGCTTGCGCTCCTCCGATTGCATAAACCTCGGTAATACCAAGCAGCGCGCATGTGGCAAGAATTGTTCTGTTGGGAAGGCCCCCATTTTCGATTTGTGGTGGTGAAGCAACAGCGATGCTGGCGACTTTAGCGATTTGAGCCGGAACTACATTCATGATTACTGAACTTGGATATACCGCTCGACCGCCTGGAACATAAAGCCCAACCCGATCTACCGGTATTTGTTTATGAGTGACTTCTCCACCTGCAACAACCTGCGTAAAAATCTCACTTCTTAATTGATCAGTATGAGCTTTTGTAACTCTGCGAATTGCCTCTTCTAGCGCTAGCCTGACATCAGAATCTAGCGAATCGAGTGCAGATTTAATTTCAGCTATCGGAACTCGGATCGATTTTGGACGAACACCGTCAAACTTCTCGCATAAATCTAAGAGTGTAGATTCTGAACCACTCTTAACGCTCTGCAGTATCGGTGCAATACTTATCAACGCCGCTTCGATATCTAGTTCTGCACGAGGCAGTTCGGTTCGATATCCCAATTTCGATAAAGATCGCCCACGAAAATCAACAGTTCTAATGGCAGTGGGATTCACTCGCCAATTCTAATCTAAACCAGACAGTCGGGGCCGAGAATAGCCTTGAGGTCAGCGCTCAAACTTGGCGATGCGGTAACTCTCAAATCATCGCCGATTTTCATAACCAGGCTCTTGCGACCATCATCAAGTTTCAGATGGACTTCTCGTTTGCCGGGATGAGACCTGAGAATTTCTTTTATTCGGTCTACAACTGGTGGTGTGCAGCGAACCGTATCCATAGAAATTATCAGCGGTCCAGTTGGGGCAAGTGAGATATCAGGTGTAGATAAATCCAGGGCCATAATCTTGACCTGCTCTTCGCGCTTATCTACTCGTCCCCGAATTATCACGATTCGATCTTCCACGAGATTCATAGAGTGTTGAGTGTAGGAATTCGAAAAGAACATAACATCTACTGCGCCCTCGAGATCTTCGATAGTAACAATCGCCCACGAATCTCCACGTCTTGAAACCTTACGTTGAATCTGTGTGATTAATCCACCTATTGTTACGATCTGTTCGTGGCCAATTGATTCATCATTTACTTGGCTAATTGGCATATCTGTTGAAGAACGAAGTAAGTGCTCTACCCCTAATAGCGGATGATCCGAAACATAAAGTCCGAGCATCTCCCGTTCGTAACTAAGGAGTAGCGCTTTCTCCCACTCTTGATTTGGAATGTCAATCTCTACATTTGTAATCGTTGAAGATTGCGAAGACATTCCACTGCCAAATAGATCAAATTGCCCAATTGACTCAGCTCGCTTTGCTTCCATGACTGAATCAATTGCCTCGAGATAAATCAGGGTCAAACCCTTTCGAGGGTGGTTTAGCGAATCAAAAGCGCCACCTTTGATTAAAGATTCAATGGTCTTCTTATTGCAAACATTTGCGTCGACCTTGGTTAAGAAATCTCCGAAGGATTCGTAGCGACCAGAAGCTTCGCGATTTGCAACAATCGAAGCCACGACATTTTCCCCGACATTTCGGATGGCTGTTAGTCCAAAGCGAATGTCACTGCCCAGTGGTGTGTAATCAGATTGAGATTCATTTACATCCGGTGGCAATACTTTAATTCCCATCCGACGGCATTCATTCAAATAGAGAGCGCTCTTATCTTTATCATCTCTCACCGAAGTAAGAAGTGCGGCCATATATTCGGTTGGATAGTTTGCCTTTAAATATCCAGTCCAATACGAGACCATTCCATATCCGGCGCTATGTGCCCGGTTGAATGCGTAGTCCGAGAATGGAATCAGCGTTTCCCATAATTTATCGATAGCCGATTTCGAGAATCCGTTATCGGTCATACCCTTCTCAAAATTTACATACTCCTTATCAAGAATGTCCTTGTTCTTCTTACCCATCGCTTTTCGTAGAAGATCTGCGCGACCAAGACTAAATCCAGCAACCTTCTGTGCAATCGCCATAACCTGCTCTTGATAAACAATAAGCCCGTAGGTATCCCCCAATATTTCAGAGAGCGCATCCACTAATTCAGGATGAATCGGAACGACTACCTGTCTTTTATTTTTGCGGTCTGCGTAATCATTGTGTGCATTTACGCCCATCGGTCCCGGGCGATATAAAGCAATAACTGCAGATATATCTTCGAAAGAATCCGGATTCATCTGTCGAAGCAGGGCTCGCATCGGCCCACCGTCGAGCTGGAATACCCCGAGTGTTTCACCGCGTCCAAGTAATTGATATGTCTTTGTGTCATCCAGAGTAAGCGTTGCAAGATCTAAATCAATGCCCTTATTTGCCTTTATATTTAATAAACAATCATCTAAGACTGAGAGATTTCGCAGTCCCAGAAAATCCATCTTCAACAGACCGATAGATTCACACGCGCCCATATCGAATTGCGTAATTATTGCGCCATCTGCTTCGCGACGATGAATTGGAATCACATCTAACAGAGGTTCTTTACTTAGAATCACGCCTGCAGCATGAACACCCCACTGGCGCTTCAAGCCCTCTAGTCCACGAGCAGTATCAACAATTCGCTTTGAATCTGGATCTAAATCATATAAAGATCTGAATTCTCCGGCTTCACCATAGCGTTCATTCGTTGTATCGAATACTCCAGCAAGTGAAATATCTTTACCCATAACAGATGGTGGCAACGCCTTAGTTAATTTGTCACCGATCGCATATGGGTAACCAAGAACTCTGGTTGAATCCTTAAGAGCTTGCTTTGATTTAATCGTGCCGTAAGTAATGATTTGTGCAACGCGGTCTTCGCCATACTTCTGGGTTGCGTATGCAATCATTTCGGAACGTCTTCTTTCATCGAAGTCCAGATCAATATCTGGCATCGAAATACGTTCTGGATTTAGAAAACGCTCAAAGAGAAGTCCGTGTTTGATTGGGTCTAGCGCTGTGATGCCAAGCGCATAAGAAACCAACGAACCAGCCGCTGAACCACGACCTGGACCAACTCGAATACCAACACTTCTGGCATGCGAACATAAGTCAGATACAACTAAGAAGTATCCAGGGAAACCCATCTTGATCATTACATCTAATTCATAATTTAAACGTTCTTGATATGTGGCATCCACCTTGCCATCTAATCTTGCAAGCAAACCCTTGTTCGCCTCTTTGCGCAACCAAGAATCTTCGGTTTCGCCAGCTGGTACTGAATACTGTGGCAAAAGATTCTCATTTTCGCGCATCTTTATATTGCAGCGCTCGGCTACAAGCAATGTATTGTCGCAAGCCTGTGGAATATCAGCGAAGAGTCTGCGCATTTCAGCTGCACTCTTTAAATAGAACTCGTTATTATCAAATTTGAATCGCTTAGGATCTGCTAGCGTCGAGCCAGACTGAACGCAGAGCAGCGCCTCATGAGAAGCGGCATCCGCATGATGTGTGTAGTGCAAATCATTTGTCGCAAGTAATGGCAATCCAAGTTCTTTACCAAGTTTTAATAAATCTGATTTGACTCTGGTTTCAATATCAATTCCGTGATCCATAACTTCCAGATAAAAATTCTCGGCACCAAAGATGTCCCGAAATTCACTGGCAGCAGCTATCGCCTCTTTATATGCACCCATACGAAGCCGAGTCTGAATTTCACCACCCGGGCAACCTGTAGTCGCAATTAGACCACTTGCATATTTTGAAAGTAAATCTCGATCCATCCGTGGTTTGTAGTAATAACCTTCAAGGGAGGCGAGTGAAGAGAGTTTAAAAAGATTAGAAAGCCCAACGTTGTTCTCCGCAAGAATCGTCATATGGGTATATGCGCCACCGCCCGAGACATCATCTTCACCGCCATCGGCCCACTTAACGCGCCTCTTTTCAAATCTTGATTCTGGAGCTACATAAGCTTCAATCCCAATAATCGGTTTTACGCCTGCAGCATTCGCCTTCTTGTTAAATTCATAGGCGCCGAAAACATTTCCGTGATCCGTAATTGCAATTGCTGGCATTCCCTCTTTTGCAACTTGCGAAACCAATTCATCAACCCGAGCAGCTCCATCGAGCATCGAATACTCGGTATGAACATGTAGGTGGACGAAGCCTGGATCTGCGGACATTTAGGTGAGATTACTACTGCGCTTCAGGGAGTTGGCCCTTGGCCAATATTTCTAGGCAGCGTGTCAGGTCTGGCGGATATTCCGAGAAGAAAGCAATCTCGGAGCCCGAGGATGGGTGAATAAATTTCAACTCGCGGGCGTGAAGCCAAGGTCGAACAATTTGTAGGCGCTCTGCAATTGTGTGGTCTGCGCCGTAAGTCATATCCCCAACCAATGGATGGCGAAGCGCCGAAAAGTGAACTCGAATCTGATGTGTGCGACCAGTCTCTAACTCAATCTCCAACAACGATACCGCTGGAAAGAATTCAAGTGCTTTGTAATGCGTAATGCTGGGTTTTCCATCTGCTACAACTGCAAATCGATAATCCTCTCTTGGATGACGATCGATTGGCGCATCAATTGTTCCTTCAGTTGGATCCATATGACCTTGAACTAATGCGTGATAAACCTTAGTTACAGTTCGGTCTCGAAATTGTTGCTTCAAATTACTGTAAGAATTTTCATTCTTTGCAATCACCATTAGACCTGTGGTCCCAACGTCTAATCGGTGCACAACACCTTGGCGTTCGGCAGCTCCACTTGTAGACACTTGATATCCAGCTGCTACTACGCCACCAATCACGGTTGCACCACGCCAACCAGGACTTGGATGGGCTGCTACTCCAGCTGGTTTATCGATAACTATTACATCTGAATCATCATAAATAACTTTGAAATTCTCGATTGGTGTAGCAGTTAATACTGGTTCGCCCAGTATTGCAGGCATCTTAATTTCCAAGTAGTCATCGGTATTTACCCGATCAGATTTTGTAAGTGGCTTTCCCTTACG
>Ga0164292_10005364_pt1 | contig 10495 bp, 9 predicted proteins | sample GEODES117metaG_FD_111486 | JGI IMG/M metagenome (GOLD analysis project Ga0164292, IMG submission 111486) | Eutrophic lake water microbial communities from Lake Mendota, Wisconsin, USA - GEODES117 metaG | ecosystem: Environmental > Aquatic > Freshwater > Lake | place: USA: Lake Mendota, Wisconsin... | reverse complement strand
TTTCCGCGTCGCTCCGCTCATTGCGCTATCGCTCCATTCGCACCGCTCCGCGCCTGTTCTTTTCCGCGTCGCTCCGCTCATTGCGCTATCGCTCCATTCGCACCGCTCCGCGCCTGTTCTTTTTTTGACGTATAAATATTGAATAATTTAGTGAGGTTTGAATCTAGATTCATCAGAATTACAATCTAGATTTACTGAGATTTTAGCAAAATTAGAGAAGTGACGCGAAACGCGAAAAGCACAGGCGCGGAGCGGAATAACGGAGCAACGCGCAGTTATGAAGCGACGCGGAGTTATGAAGCGACGCGAAAAGCACAGGCGCGGAGCGGAATAACAGAGCAACGCGCAGTTATGAAGCGACGCGGAGTTATGAATCTACGGAGTTATGGATCTCCGCGAAAATTATATGATATGAATATAACAGTTTCCATCCTCGATTGGATGAATGTCATCACTGGGTATATTTTAGAGTTCATCTCCGAAAACAAATTATGGGTATTTATCACCATTGTGATTACATTGATATGTAACCCCATTGAAATGATATGGCTGTCCGATTTATTTACACAGTTCACCATCGCTATCGACAATCTTCAGTATGCGAAACTCCTCTCTATTCTCTGGAAAATGACCGCTGTCTATATTTTCATCGACCTCGCGAATATGGTAAGCAACTACTTCGATAAAATCTACTATCCGAAATTAGAGAAATTCATCCGATTCAAGCTCATCGACATTATCTTCAACCACATCGACGCAAATTATGAAAAGGAAGACATCTCCAATCACATCGTAAAAGCACTGAAGGTGCCAAATTCCGTCACCGCATTTACGAGTTTATTCGTTTATTGGATTGTCACGTTTATACTCACGACGGTCCTCATTATCGGGTATATCTTCTGGGTGAGCCCCACCGTCGGCGCAATGACGACGCTTGTATTTGCGGTGTATTTCATCGTGTATTATACCACACTTCATAAAACAATGACCACCTCTGAACAACGCGAGCATCAAGAAAACACATTACTGTCGGAGATTGACGATATACTCGGAAACTCCATCAGTATTATCTCAACACGTAAAGTTGACGACGAGAAGGAGTATCTCACTGAACGTCACGATGTATACGATGCCGTTCACGAAGATCATTTATGGCATAACTCCAAAACCGGATTCATATTATCCGTGGTGGGAACGCTTTTGCTCGTCTTCTACGTGTATATGATACTCACGCTCTACCGGAATAAGCAATTGAATAACGCAGACACCATCAAACTCATTATTATTATTCTCTTCTTTGTGCGGTATGTCAAGTTGGTGTCGCACGAAAGCATTTACGTCGTGACGGAATATGGCAAACTCGTGGATAGCGAGAGAAACATACAGACGCTCTTGCGTTATGATACGGACAATAGCAGTCGCTTGCGTGTGGACGCGGTCTCGGCGGCGACGGCGGCGGCGGCATCGGGGGCGAAAACAGGCATCCCCATCACCGGCGATATTGAGTTCAAAAATGTGTCGTTTGGATACCCTGGCTCCGGAACCGGGGCGGTCGTGAAATCTCTCGACAATGTCAGTTTTAAAATCCACCCTCGCGAAAGTGTCGCCATCATCGGCACAAATGGCAGCGGTAAATCCACGATTATCAAATTGATGTGTGGATATTTCGGTCCAACTGAGGGCCAGATTCTCTTCGATGGTGTCGACTTGCGAGAGATTGACCGCGAACACTTGCGCAGCAATATTTCAATGGTATCGCAAAAAGTCGTTCTATTCAATCGCACTGTTTTAGAGAATATCTGCTACGGAACCAATATTCCGAAAGAACAAGTGGTGCCTGTATTGGACCGACTCCAAATCACGAGTGTGTTCCACAAACTCCCGCAGGGACTGGATACGATGGCGGGGGCAAGAGGCGAGAAATTGAGCGGCGGCCAGCGCCAGATTATTTACTTATTGCGGAGCTACTTGAGTAATAAACCGATTACGATTATGGATGAACCGACCGCTGCGGTGGACGCGTTTCATAAGAAATATGTCATCCAAATGATTCACGAAATGATGAAGAAGACGACGCTGATTGTCGTCACGCACGACCCGGAGATTGCGACATCGTTTCGAAAGAAAATATACTTGGAAAGCGGAAAAATTGTCCGAGCATAGTGTAACGAAGTGAAACGGAGTGAAACGGAGTGAAACCGACCGAACGGAGTGAAAGAATGCTAATCATTATTACCAATGAACATCCAAACGTCGTGAACTCATTATCAAATGTATGTAAATCATTGAATTCACTGAAGATACCCTATGAACTCGTTGGCGAGTGTGACCAGGCGTTCATCAAACGTAAAGATATTCGCGCAATGTTATTCCCGGGCCGAAGTTCGCGCATTCATCCTTACGATATTCAACCGCGACTCGAATTGGAACTCTTTTACTTATACCATTTCCCGAATTTACCTACTCTCGGAATCTGCCACGGGTGTCAACTCTTGATGCTGTATCACGGGGGCGGCCTTGTTCATCACGACACCTACTGGATACGCAGTCCTGAAATTGAACTCGACCTCGCACACTGTGGCGATATCTTATTCCACGGGGAAGAAGAGCGACAACAACTCTACGTCCATTTCCACGACCTCCCCGTCGTCACCCCTGCCGCCAAGAAAGCCGGTGTGCGAGAGATTGCGTGGATGTCTCAGTTTCGTGATGGCCGGCGCCACGCGTGTGCGTTTGAATTCGTGAAGAACCGTGTCTACGGATTTATGTTTCATCCAGAGGCGAAAAAAGAGACCTACGCGATTCTCTCAAATTTTTATTACAAGGTCGCAGCGGCGACGTGACCGTGGTCGTGGTCGTGGTCGTGGTCGTGGTCGTGGTCGTCGTCGTCGTCGTAGTCCGCGTCTGTGTCATCCGCAGCCCACCAATTCATCGTAATCATCCCATTCTCGTCCAAATACTCCGCGTATTCCTCGCTGAAATATTTCTCAAAATACCGTTTGCTGATGATGCGCCGCTTTGCTGCGGAGTAGCACTTGCCGCAATAATACTCGTATGCGTTGTATAACGGTTGAGGGAATGAGAGATTCAGGGACACACATTGGTCTTTGAACTGAAGCAAATACTCGTTGATTTCTGCGTTTTTATTCCACAGCGCGCACCCCACATTTAGGATATACTTATCGTCTTCAATGATGACATCGGGGTAAAAATGGCGGAGTATGCCGAGAAGCGTGGCATCAGAAGCGGACGCGGACGCGAGGTTCGCAGAACCGAGCGGAGCGGCGTAGTCCTTGAATAGTGTTGAAAGTTCATCAATTTCCAACTCTATTTCCGTATCATTTACAACGCAATGCTCGCTCCAAAACTGGCGAAACTGGCTGACGACGGGGAGGTACCGACTGGTGCGATGAGGGAATGCGTCCCCTCCGCCTCCTACCCCTGCGGCGCAGGCATATTCTGCCAACTTCGCACGCAGGGTCGCCGCAAAAAACATCGCAGGCAAACGAAACTCCGAGAGATACATCTTCCACAGATAGAGCATATTTGTCATTGAAATCTCGTGGTCAGCAGACGCAGGCTCCGTCGCATAATCGATAAACTCCTGGATGATTTGCGGGTCAGTCCGGTCGCGCAAATAGAGCGCGTGGGTGGCGACCTCAGGCGTCTTACAATGAAGACGCAGGAAATCATCCGCGCTGCCGAACCGGTGCGAATAATGCGCGGCAACACAACATACATCAATGACATCGGATTTCAAATCGGGCATATGCGAGAGACGGAGACACGAGCTCCGAAATAATGCGCCGGTGGTTGGCGTGATAAATGACACGTTGATGCCGCCGCCGCCACCGCCGCCGCCGCCCATCGCCCCCGCGTGAATATCCACAATCCGGCAATCCTTATACTGATGCTCGTAATATTTGAACTTGAATGCGGTCGTAAACGCCGACGACCCTGAACCGAAGAGGGCGTAACATTCACCGCCGAGTTCTTTGATGAGTTCTTTCGCGACAGGAGGGATGAAGTAGACGAGAGCGGACGCGGAAGCGGAAGCCGACGCGGAAGCGGACTTCTTCAATAGAATGTCGCCGAGGATGGTGAGGAAATACTTGGCGTGATCGCGGGTTCGGAAGAGCGCTGGACACAGCATCGCTATGACATTTTGGATGGTATGTGATTCGGGGATGGAGGAGAGAATATCACGGGATTGTATGCTCTTGATGATTTTGTTTTTAATCTTATACTTAATGCTCGTGCTAATGCTCGTGCTAATGCTTGCGCTCGTGCTCGGACTCGCTCCACAAATCGGACTCGCTCCACCAACCGCCCCACCAAACGCGCCACCAACCGCCCCACCAAACGCGCCACCAACCGCCCCACCAACCGCACCACCATACGAGGCAACTGATGAGGATGCGGAGGTGCCTTTGGCACCGGAGGCTTCCGAGACAGGCGCCGAGATAGTCACCGAGTCCACGGAAGCACCGAAGGTGCTGGGTGTGGACGAGGTGAAAGAGAGTATCCTGTGATGAATCTCATCCTCGTGTATCAACGAATATCGGACCTGATTGTTATACGTGAAATACAGCTCGGACGCAGCGCAATAGAAATATTTGGTCTTGTTTAGGAAGGTCTCCGTGATTTCGTCGGCGGTCAGCGCGAGAGATTTCTTCCGGGTTTCGCGTTCACTCTGCGCGTTCTGGTAATTCTTGATAGATTGCGGAAGTTGCGTCTTGACGTAGGCGTGGATTCTCTCGAGGACATACTCATTGCCGGGGATGGCTGCGTTTGTATTCCATATCTCCGAGAGAATGGCGATGGTATCTTCGAGAGATGGAGGCATTTATGGATACGGCAATAAATTGTGAATATTATATAGATAATCATATCGGTTTAACTATTTTTTATGGAGGCGCCGAAGAAACTGAATCGGTCTCGGTCTCGGTCACCGTCACAGAGACGGTCACCGCATAAAGACACACATCATCATTCTTCAAGCTTATCAAATAAGACACTGCGGCAATTTCATAAAGATAGTCATCATCCGTCACCTCACACCTCACACTATACACCCCATACCTCACAACATTCCGCTTCATCGAGAAGTTCTGATGTAACAAAGGTAATTGACACCCTGGGACAAGGAAAATATGAGGAATTTATTGATTATTATGTAAGGTCGCACGATAGATTATATAACAGTGTTCAGAGGACACAAACCTTTTTTATTAACTTTATTCACACGTGTAGGATGTATTTATTAACAAATGAACGTTATTATACCCATTTTATAGAAAAGATTGGTGATAAAGAATATGGTCGATGTAAGCCCATTTTCAATGGGCCAACAAAGCAATATATTGATTTATTGATACATATCGTAAAAAACGCGGAAAGATATGATAAAGCGACTGCTGCGAAAATTCACAGGTTATTATTTTGGTTTGAACAGCAAGGTATTACGTATCTTATTGTTATCCCATATGATGAAGAGATGGCTGTCATATTTCAAAAAAATGATATTTCTCCAGGATACCGTGAAAAAAAAGATGGAACTATGAATTATTGTTCTTTACAAGGAGGATTATTGAAAGACGGTATGGAAATATCAAATACGAGGGTGAACGCACTTTTAAATAAAATACATAAATTAGGTGACAATTCTGACAGTTCCATACGTAGTCATCATCAAGGTCGTCATAGTGAACGTAATGGTGGTCGTCGTTCGTGCCGTGGCATTAGAAGTAGCATTCGTAGCATCAGCGCACGCAAAGGCACACAATGTAATATTTTCCCAGACGGTCTTGACGGACAACGCAGTGATGAAGATACTCCTCCCGGTAGACATCGTCGGGGAACCAGAAAAAATAGAATAACGACAAAACGTAGTAAGAAAAATAAGCACCGCCGCAGCGACTCACATCGTAGAAGGTAGCCGTTGACATTATTTTTGCGCGAATCTTGCTAAAAATAATGAATGAAATGAATGAAATGAATCAGTGCTTACGATAAGAGCGCTTCCTGCCACCCTTCTTGGCGGATTTACGGTGCTTCTTGCCGCCCTTCTTGGTGGATTTACGGCCACCGCGCTTGGCGGACTTCTTGGCGGACTTCTTGTAGTTGCGACGACGGGAACGACGGCGACCGCCTTTTAAATTACCTAATTCGGCTTCAGCAGATTTAATTTCTTCTTCTTTTTGTTTATATTCTTCGCTGGTATTATCTTCTATTTTAGATAATTCCTCTTTTAATTTTGATATTTTTTCATCATATTCATTAACTTTTTGTAATCTTTGGACTTCTGGGTCTATTTCTGAAGAGGGGTTGGGTTCTTCACTCGGTTTGGATTTGTCTGTGGATACGCCTGCTTCTGCGGGTTCGGGAACGGTGGATTCGGGTGCGGATGCGGCGGAATCGGTTCCAGAGGTGGAATTCGGGGTACACAATTCGTCTTTAATAATCTTTTTTGTTTTTTCATCCATTGCGTTAATTGATGCTATCATAACATTCGCGGCTTCATTAATCGCGGCTTCACTCATCCTTTCTTATCGTCTCTTATACATATTCTCAATATTTTATTCCTCCAATATTGAGAATTCAACCAGATTTTTCAACGCCGCCGAGTGGAACGCGATTTTTTCCTAAATACGCGCTTGGCCGATTTCTTGTATTTGCGCGAAGGGCGGCGGGCGCGGCGACGGCGGGAACCGCCACGTCCGCTTGATGTGCTTGATACATCATTATCTAATGTTTTCAAAACATAATAATTTGTAATATTATCTTTATTGGGTTGTGCATTCGCCGGTTTTTGACCTCGGTCATCTTCAAAGAACTGTGTTATATTTTTATCTAAGTCTTCTATTGTTGCTTTACGGTAGGACATTTGTCAAATATATATAAATAACTAATATTTTATTTCTACCCCCATTTCACGCCTCCACCCACCCCCTCCGCGGGAAATCCGCTAAATATTCCGCCCAGTCTTTCCACTCGGGATGTTTCTTCATATGTTCCTTCACTATAAACGGCGTCCCGCACGGCGGCCCCCAATGCGCCAAAAACGACATCCGGCGAATGGACGCACTATCCGCGACTTTTGTGTCATAGGCGCCAACGGGCTTGAATGGAATCGCGGCGCCGCCATCCCCCCCGTCGACGTAGCCGTGTTTACACACCGTCCGCGTGTTCGCCGTCATTTTTCCTAAATGATGGTCATAATGGTCCGCCAAAACACGTTTCGCAATGCTCGTATCCAACCTCCCGCGATACTTCTCCATCAGTTTCTCCAATTGGACGCGGCGATTCCCGATACTGGATGTGATATCACGGAACCCGCTGCCGTCGCCCCCGTCAATCATCCCCACACCTGTCGCGTCCGTCGCCGCCTTGGATGACAACGCACCCGAGCATTCTATATTCCGGATTCTCTCGTCATAGGTAGAATTGAATCCCACGAAGAACCCATCCCGCGTGGTTTCGACATTGACGTAATTCAGTCCGAGTTCAACGCGCATAATCCGTGGCGCGCGCGTGTCCCCGAACATCCACGAACACGCATAATCCCCCGAGTTCCGTTTCTGTAATCTCTCGGCATATTCTTCTAAAGTTCGCCCGTATTGCATACATTCGCGAATACGGCAGCAAATAGGATCGCGCAGTCGGAAGGCATTGAATCCGCGAATGGTCGTCTCGCTCCCCACGATTCCCGCGCCCGTCACGAAGAAGTCGGTCATACTCCATACACCCCCAGGCATACTCTGCATCACCATTGCGACCCCATCCCCCGCCTCCGGCTCTATCCGTAAAATCACATTACAAAACTGGGCGTCCAGGAAATTGCTAAAGGAGGAGTGCCCGCATACAATCCCGCCGTCTTTCGTCCACCCCGGGCCGACGGCCATTATCAGCGAACACCGGTCCTTGAATTCGTCCAAGCGCGCGGCGCGGGCGGAGAGGGCGGCGGGGTTGGCGGCGATGGCGTGTTCGTCGCGGATGACGTCCGCATACTTCCCGCGGTATTTCGGCGTATCGATATACCGAAGTAGGTGCGCGTAGAAGTAGGGGAGCGACATATAAACGTTCACGAGGATTACCTGGCGCACATCGAGACCGGCGCCTGCGGCGATACCCTCCATCTCTCGGAATATCTTCGGATACCGTTTTTTAATGATGCCCTTGTAGAAATCGTCGCAGAGACCGTAAAAAAAGTCAATATCGCGTCCATATCCTTGCCGAAAGAGGAAATCATACGTGGAGAACATTCGCGTGAATATTTCGGGGTTGGCGGCGAGGAGTTGTTTTCCGTGGGAAACCCCGCGTTCATAGGGGGCGCCGCGGATAGTGACGCGAATCCAGCCGTCGTCGTCACCCGCACCCGCGCCCCCAGGTCGTCGACTTCCACGGCGGGTCCTTCTTGTCTCACTACGTAGACGCGCACGTTTTTTGTGTGTTTGTTGTTTCATAATCCGAATCAAGGTTTAACTGGTTTTCATTATACTACACGCATAATATAACACAAGTAGCAGTAAATAGATATAAAGATTTCTAAATCAGAATGTATAAATATTAAATCGTAAATAGAATTATGAGTCATTTAAACGCACATGGCGGCGGCGGTGGCGCGGCAGCAGTAGCATCTGTATCCGCGACAGATCCAGGTAGTAACTTATCCGACAATGTACTCGTGATTAAAACCGTCCAAATCGCACCGGTTCGTATTATGATGTGCGCGCTAAAGGAAATCCTCATCGAGACGAATATCACGTTTCAGAAAGACGGGATTCGCATCATCAATATGGATAAATCACACACGATGTTGGCACATATGTTCCTGGAAGCCGTGAATTTTGAACTCTATGAATGCGCCCTTGATAAAATCATCATCGGTGTGAATATGTTCCACTTGTTTAAACTCATTAATTCGATTGACAACGACGATACCCTCACCATCTATATTGAGAAGAAGGACTATAATGATGGCGTGGTTTCGTATTTGGGGCTTAAGTTCGAGAATGGGGACATCAAGCAGTGTAAGACGCAGAAACTCCGACTTATCGAGCCGGACCCGGAAGACTTGGTGGAGCCGCAAGTCGCGTTTTCTAGCGTGATTAACCTCCCATCCAGCGACTTTCAGAAGATTATTCGCGACCTCTCGTGTATTTCAGAGAAGCTGGAGATTAAGTCGGTAGGGAACGAACTGATTTTCAGGTGTTCGGGGCAGTTTGCGACGGCGGAGGTGAGGCGCGTGGAGTCGGACGGAAGTATGGAGTTTCTTCATAAGAAGGACTCGGGGAAGATTATTCAGGGGGAGTTTTCACTGAAGAATCTCGGGTATTTCATTAAGTGCACGAACTTGTGTAATCAGATAGAGATGTATTTGGATAATGATATGCCGCTGGTGGTGAAATACTACGTCGCTTCACTGGGGACGATTAAATTGTGCTTGTCGCCGTTGCCGTCGTCCTAATAAGTAATATAAGAAGAATTCTATTGTATATATTACTGTGCGTTGCTCTGAATATATTTTTTATTCCAGGCCTATAATGTCTTCGAATTTACAGACACAACCGTTAATCCTTACGAAAGATATTCTTTTGAACTATAAATATATAAAGCATATATTGAGTTATACTCTTCGTATACGAGACTTATTATGTAGGGAACTTGAAAGGCTCCCTCTTCATATGAAAGTAACAAACTATGTATTTAATATGGATGATCCGCACAATACATTATATAATGACGCAAGTTATTTACTACAAAACGATTATTCGAAAAATAGAGTATTAGATGATGTTGTCAATCAATTACATCAATATTTTCCTGATAGCAAAATTACAATACACGATAAAGAAGACAGGAATGGGTTTATTATAACAAAAAATACGTATATTGAAATTGATTGGTCATAATGAACATGAATAATAACGCACGCATATTCGTAGCGTTATTATATTCACATCTCGACTCCTACTCGAGCGGCGAAGCAGCGGAGGAACGGAATCGCAGAGCCGCGCAGCGGGCGGAGCGATGAAGAGGGGGAGCGCCTAATAAGTAATATAAGAAGAATATATTATTATGTTTATGTTTCTCTGGTATTACCGACGAAACGATGAATAAAACAATATATACGACATACCATTCGGTTTTACCGCCCACTGTGTTGAATCGGTGGCGCGAACTAAACCCCGATTACGCAGTCGATTTTAGTTTGGATGTGAATTGTATTAAGTTTCTTGATACAGAATTCAATCGAACGTTATCGCGGCTCTTTTTGTCTATCCATCGTGGAATGTATAAGGCCGACTTGTGGCGATTATGTAAGTTGTATGTCAACGGTGGAGTCTATGCTGATATTGATTTGGTTCCATTTCGGTCGTTGTCGGAAATTACTGCGTCAGCGTCAGCGTCAGCGTCAGCGTCAGCGTCAGCGTCAGCGTCAGCGTCAGCGTCAGCGTCCGTGCCCACATTCTACTCGTGTTTAAGTATGGGA
>Ga0164292_10005359_pt1 | contig 10500 bp, 10 predicted proteins | sample GEODES117metaG_FD_111486 | JGI IMG/M metagenome (GOLD analysis project Ga0164292, IMG submission 111486) | Eutrophic lake water microbial communities from Lake Mendota, Wisconsin, USA - GEODES117 metaG | ecosystem: Environmental > Aquatic > Freshwater > Lake | place: USA: Lake Mendota... | reverse complement strand
GGCGTGGTGGCCGGCGCGATCACTGGCGCCAAGTCCTTGTGCACATCGACGCCGCCGCCCGCACCAGGGGGCAGCACATGGGGCGAAATGACCATGGTGTTGGGCGTGAGCAGCAGGGTGTGGCCATCGGCTGGCGCCTTGGCGACGAAGCTGGCGCCCACCAAAGCGCCGGCGCCGGGCTTGTTGTCCACTACCACCGGCTGGCCCAGACGGGGTGCGAGCTTTTCGCCGATGATGCGCGCGGCCAGGTCGGGCCCGCCGCCTGGCGGGAAGGGCACGACCAGGGTGACCTGGCGCGAGGGGAAGGCGGCCTGGGCCGATGCCAGCTGCGGCATTCCGGCGGCCAGGGCCAGGCCGCTGGCTGCCAGCAGCCCCAGTGTGCTGCGGCGGGGCAGCGAATGATTCGACGTGTGCTTCATGTGGTCTCCGTTCTTTGGTTACTTCTGCAGGGTGAATTGAATCTCTTGCACGGCCCCTCAGGCCAAGGGGGTGTTCCAGGCGTCGTAGCCATAGACCCAGTCGGCATTGCCGGGGCCCTTCATCCACTGGTTTCCGCGCGAACCGATCTGGATTCTCGCGGTGCGTTCGCGGCGCGCATCCTCGTAAACCTGTAGTCCCTTTTGCGCCTGGGGGCGTGTCGCGGCCTCGGTGAGCGCGCGACCCAGCACCACCGCGTCCTCGATCGCCATGCCGGCGCCCTGTGCCATGAAGGGCAGCATCGGGTGGCAGGCGTCGCCCAGCAGGGTCACCGTGCCCACGCCCCAGCGGGTCAGGGGTTCGCGCTCGTACAGTGCGCTCTTGAGAACGCTGTCGCAGGCCTCGAGCAGCTTGCGTGGTTCGGCATGGAAGTCTTGGTAGGCGGCGCGCAGTTCATGCACATCGCCCTCGCTGGTCCAGGACTCCTCGGTCCAATCAGGCTGCCCGGTGGTGGCGAAGACGAAGGTCTCGCGGCCCTGGTTAAGCGGGAAGGTCACGATCTGGGTGTGTGCGTTGGGCCCCCACCACTTGGTGAAGGCCTCGATCTCGGGCACGTCTTTGACCCGCTCGGTCGGCACCACGGCGCGGTAGGAGACGACGCCGGTGAAGCGCGGCTTTTCTTCTCCGAACAGGGCTGCGCGAACCCGGGAGTGAATGCCGTCGGCGCCGACGACCAGGTCATGCCGGGCGCTGCTGCCGTCTTCGAAGGTGAGTGTCACACCCTGCGCGTCCTGCGTCAGCGTGGCCATGCGTTTGGCAAAAAGTACCCGCTCCGCCGGAAATTCGGCCGCAAGTGCCGCCAGCAGATCGGCGCGGTGGATGGTCACCTGAGGCGCGCCGTACTGCGTCTCGGCGACATTGCCCATGCCCAGGCGAGAGGTCTCGGCATTCGTATCCCAGTCGCGGCTGATGCGGTAGGTCGGCTGTGCGCCCTCCGCGCGAATACGCGCGCCGATGCCACCGCCCAGTCCGTCCAGTGCCCGCACCACATTGGGCGTGAGGTTGATGTCGGCGCCGACGCGCATCCACTGCTTTGCCTGCTCGTAGACGGTGACCTCGTGCCCGGCGCGGCGTAGTGCGATCGCGGCGGTCAGCCCGCCTACGCCGCCTCCAGCGATGCCGATGTTCAATGCTTGCATGCGAAGTGACTCCTCGGAATTCAGAATGCGCCAGGGAAGGACCCGCCATCGAGCAGGACGTTCTGGCCGTTGATGTAGCCGGCATGCACGCTGCACAGGAAGGCGCAGGTCTTGCCCAGCTCCTCGGGCTGACCCAGACGCCGTGCCGGGTGTTTGGCGACGCGGGCGGCGCGTATCTCGGCCACGCTCTTGCCATCGCGCTTGGCCTGGGTTGCAAAGTTGCTCGCCAGTCGGGCAGTGTCGAAGGTACCGGGCAGCAGGTTGTTGATGGTCACGCCGCGGGCGATGACGCTGCGCGCCAGCCCGGCGGCGAAGCCGGTGAGGCCGGCGCGCGCGCCGTTGGACAGGCCCAGGATCTCCAGCGGTGACTTCACCGCGCTGGAGGTGATGTTGACGATCCGGCCAAAGCCACGGTCCATCATGCCGTCCACCGTTGCTTTGATCAGTTCAATCGGCGCCAGCATGTTGGCGTCCAGTGCGCCGATCCAGTCCTCGCGGTCCCAGTTCCGGAAATCGCCCGCCGGCGGCCCGCCGGCGTTGGTGACGACGATGTCGAACTGCGGATGCGCGGCGAAGATGCGCGCGCGCCCCTCGGCGGTAGTGACGTCGGCGACCACCCAGTCCACACGGCCGCCGCTGGGCGTGGCCTGTTCGGCCAGGCGGGCCGCCGCTTCACGCAGTGGCCCCTCGGTGCGAGCCACGATGACCACCTGCGCGCCCTCGGTGGCCAGCGCAGTGGCGCAGGCCAGTCCCAGCCCGGCGCTTGCGCCGCACACCAGGGCCTTCTTGCCGGAAATTCCCAGATCCATGTCTTGCTTTCCTCAGGCGCCAGGCGCCATCACCACTTGAATCGATGGCATGGTTTGCGCCTCGCGCAGGTCCACGTCCAGCCGGGCCCAGGCGTCGATCTCCACCTTCAGCTCGGCGAACACCAGGGCGCGCACCTCCACCAGCGTGGAGCAGGGAAAGTGAGCGCCGAAAAAGTCCCTGCGGGCTCGGCCGACCTCGTCCTTGTCGGCGATGTCGGTCAGGTAGACCACCGTCTTGAGGATGTTGTGTCGGTGCCCGCCCGCGGCCTGTACCAGGTCCTCGAGCTTGTGCAGCACCACCAGGGTCTGTGCGTAAGCACCCAGGGGCTGGCCCGCCTGCGCCGCCTCGCGGGTGGCGGGGTGGCCAGTCATGCCCGACATCACCACCTCATTGCCGACGCGCCAGGCGTTGGTCCAGGAGGCGCCAGGCAGGTCAGGGACGGCCTGGCAGACGACGCGGTGTGGCGTGCTCATCGCAACTCCCATGGGTAAGAGGCCCTCACTGCCCACCGGCGCGCACGCGCTGAATGATGCGTTCGCGCACCGGCACGAAGTCGTAGCTCGGGTAGACCTCGGTGCTGAAGACGCCCCAGGCCGAGCGCTCGAGCTCGAGGTTCACTTGCCCGAGCAGCGCCGGGGGTACCTCCAGTGTCACGATCTGGCCCAGGCCCATGGCCACGGTCCACGACACCACCCGGGTGCCCGGCACCGGGAAACGGTCCCACCACTCGGAGGCCTTGAGCCGGGACTGCACCTCGTCGAGCACCAGGCCGGGGTGGTGCTTGAGGAGGATCGTGAGCAGCACGTTGGAGTCGGGCGCTGCGTTTGCGCCGTGATCGGCTTCGGTCATGCGGTCGGTGCTCCCAGGGCTGGTGCGTCGGATCGGTGTCTCACTCGGCGACGATGCTGCGGGCCTTGATGATGCCGGCCCAGGTCGCGGTCTCGGCCTTGATGTGGGCGGCGAACTCGACCGGCTTCATCAGCACCGGCGTCAGCCCTTGTGACCGAAGCTGCTCGCGCACCTCCGGTCGCGCCAAGGCGTCGGTGGCGTCCTTGAGGACCTGGGCCACCGCTTCGGGCGGCGTGCCGGCGGGTGCCAGAACGCCATACCAGGAGGTCACCACCACACCGGGGATGCCCAGCTCGGCCAGGGTCGGGATTTCTGGCGCGACCACCGCGTCGCGCACGCTGTCGGTCACCCCCAGGGCGACCAGCTTGCCAGAGCGAATGTGCTGCAGCGTGGCGGGCAGGTTGGAAAACATCAGGGGCACGGTGCCGCCCAGCACGTCGTTGAGCGCGGGCGCGGTGCCCTTGTAGGGAACGTGCATCAGATCGGTGCCGGTCTGCTGCTTGAACAGCTCGCCTGCCAGGTGCAGGCCGCTGCCGATGCCGGGCGAGGCGTAGCTGAAGCCACCAGGTCGGGCCTTGGCCGCAGCCACCAGCTCCCTGACATCGCGCACCTTGGCGCCGGGGCCGGCAACCAGCACATTGGGCGCCTTGGCCACCATGGTCACCGCTACAAAATCCTTCTCGATGTTGAAGGGAAAGTTGGTCATCAAGGTGGGGTTGATGGTCAAATTGCCCGCCGGAATCATCAGCAAGGTGCGGCCGTCAGGCCGGGCCTTCTTGACCTTGTCGATCCCCAGGTTGCCCGCCGCGCCGGGCAGGTTCTCCACCACCGCCGGCTGACCGCTGCGCCGGCTGATCTGCTCGGCCAGGATGCGGGCCAGGGTATCCACCGGGCCGCCGGGCGGGAAGGGCGCGACGATGGTGGTGCGTTCGGCCTGCGCCAGTGCGGCGGGGGTCACGAGGCCGGCAACGAGGCTGGCGAGGCAGGACAACAGGAGGCGGCGTTGGTTACGCATGGTGGAAGTTCCTCTTGAAAGTGCGAGTGGAGAGTGCAAGCCGATAGTGCGAGTGGAGGCGTGTGTGATGCTGCGGATCCATGCTCAGTCGGCCCAGGGCAGGGGCGCGTCGTTGAGGCCCCAGTAAAAGCTTTTCTGGGCGGTGTACTCCAGGATGCCCAGACGGCCCTTCTCCCGGCCCGTGCCGCTTTGCTTGACGCCGCCAAAGGGCGTGCTCACCGAAAACAACTTGTAGGTGTTGACCCAGACGGTGCCGGTCTCCAGCGCCCGGCCGATGCGCCAGGCGGCCTTGTAGTCGCGCGTCCAGATGCCCGAGGCCAGGCCGAAGACGCTGTCGTTGCACTGGGCCACCAGGTCGGCCTCGTCGGTCCAGGGCAGCAAGGCCAGAACCGGGCCGAAGACCTCTTCCTGGCACAGGCGGGCTGAGTTGGGCAGGCCCTCGAACACGGTGGGCAGGTAGTAGCTGCCCTTGTCATACATCGCGCCCTGGGGCCGGGCGCCGCCGGTGAGCAGCTCGCCGCCCTCCTGGAGGCCCAGCGCGACGAAGCCTTCCACCGTGGATCGGTGACCCATGTTCACCAGCGGGCCCATCTGAGTGCGCTCGCTGGACGGGTCGCCTACGCGCAGCGCCTTCACGCCGTCCAGCAGGCGACGCTTGAATTCTTCATACACCCTGGCGTGCACGAAGGCGCGCGATCCGGCAATGCACGATTCGCCCGAGCTCGAGAAGATGCCAAACAGCACACCCTTGACCGCATGATCCAGGTCGGCATCGGCGCAGACGATGGTGGGCGATTTGCCCCCCAGCTCCAGCGAGGTGGGCATGAGCTTTTCGGCCGCCAGCCGCTGGATGCCCAGGCCCACATTGGTGCCGCCGGTGAAGGCGATGCGCTTGACCAGGGGGTGGCGCACTAGGGCGTCACCGACCACCGAGCCCTTGCCGGGGAGCACGCTGAGAATTCCGTCGGGTACGCCCGCTTCCTGCGCGATGCGCGCCAGCTCGATCGCCATGCGCGGGGTGATCTCGGCCGGCTTGAACACCACCGCGCAGCCGGCGGCGAGCGCCGGCGCGAGCTTTTGCGCCTCGCTGGCGATGGGCGAGTTCCAGGGGGTGATGGCGCCCACCACGCCCAGGGGCTCGTTCACGCTCATGGTGAAGTAGTCGCCGCGTGCCGGCGTGAGCGTTTCCTCCCAGGTCTCGCAGGCGGCGGCGAAGAACTGGAAGGTGCCGGCGGCACTGGCCACGAGGGCGCGGGTTTCGTTGATCGGCTTGCCGTTGTCCAGGCGCTGCAGCTGCGCCAGTTCTTCGGCGCGTGAACGGATGCCCCCCGCGATGCGATGCAGGATGGCCGCGCGCTCGTGGCGCTTGAGCCCGGCCCAGTTGGCCTTTTTGCGTGCGGCCTCGGCCACTTGCACCGCCTCGTCCACGTCCGCCGCGGTGGCCGCGTGCAGGGTGGCGACGGTGCTGCTGTCATGCGGGTATTCGGTGGCGTAGGCGGGGCCGGAGGCGTCGCGCCAGCGGCCAGCCATCAGGGTCTGGAGTTTCTCGGTCATGGGCAGGCCCCGGTCAAAGCGTGACCGCGTTCACGCGGTTGTGGAGAAAGCGCAGTGCGGACAGCACCGTGAGCGCCGATGTCTTGGGGTTCTCGGCCAGCGGTTTGCCGCGCATGGTCAGGTGCATCTCGCCGAACTCGCCGCGCACCTCGATCTCGTGGATGTTCTCGTCCACCGTCGGGTCGGCCACCAGGCGAACACGGGTGGCGTCCAGACCCAGGCCTGCCAGGGAAATGGTGGCGGCGACGTTGGCGTTCTTCGGGTACAGGCGGGCCGCCTCGCGGGCGCTGCCTTCGAGGATGACGGTGGGCGTTCGGATCGACTTCAGGTCAAAGGCCCCGTCGGCGGGTGTCCCGCTCCAGCTCAAAGGCGGCTTGCGGCCGATGTAGGTGACCTCGGTCAGACCGGTGATGCGGGCGGCCGCGATCGCGTCCACCCCGCCAATCGCGCCCGACAGCAAGTGCACCTGCGTGCCACCTGCGCGGGCCGCATCGGCCAGATGCTCGGGCAGGCCGGGCTCGGACAGGGCGCCGATGGACAGCACCGCGCATTCCACGCCGCGGTTCAGTGCTGGCACCACATGTTCGGTCAGCGCGGCATGGCCGGCGCACTCGAGCACCAGCGTCGTCGTCGCTGGCACTGCGGTCACCACCTCCACCGAGTCCGTCAGGCCCATGCGCGCTAGCGCGGTCCGTGCCTCATCGGCGTGGGCCGCGGGGACGACGATGTGGGTGACGCGCAGCTGGGGATGGCCGGCGACCCGCGTCAGCAGCGAGCGGCCGATGGCGCCAAAGCCCACCATCGTGACCGGCTGGATGATTGGCGTCCGGGCCGCGGCCGGCTCCGACAGGTGGATTTGCGCGGTGCTCACGGTGCTCAGTCCTTCTTCAGCGGAGGACCCGCGAACTTGACCGCGAACGGGCCCCAGGCGTCCATGTCCACCTCCACGATCACCGGGCCCCGGGTGGCGAAGGCTTTGCCCAGCACCTCGGCGCTTTGGGCCGGGTCTGACAACTTGAAGTGCGGCGCGCCCAAGCTGGCACAAAAGGCTGCGAACTTGGGGGTGTGCAGCTCCACGTAGGCGTGACGGCTGCCGTAGATGTCGTCCTGGATGTTCTTGATCACGCCGTAGCGGCTGTCATTCATCAGCAGCACCACCAGGTCGGCTTTTTCCTGCACCGCGCAGGCCAGCTCGCCCACATTCAGCATGAAGCCGCCGTCGCCCACCAGGGCCACGGTGCGCCGCCCTAGGCGGTGGGTGGCGTCGGCGATAGCGGTGCCGATGGCCATGGCCAGGCCCTGGCCAATGCCGCCGCCCAGGGCGTGCACGCCGGCGCGGGGGTGGTCGAGGTTGGGTGCGCGGTTGCCCCACATGGTGTTGGATAGGGTGATGTCCCGTACCCACGAGAGCTTGTTGTTCGTCTGCGCCTGGGCCACCTGCGCGAGTGCATTTTTCAGGGCCACGTACGGGCCCAGCGTCCCGTCCACCAGGGCAGAGGCCGCGGCGCGGGCGCGCTGCACGTCCCCGGCCAGTGCCGGGTCGATGGACATGCGGCCCTCGAGCGCGTCGGCCAGCGCGTCGAGGGTGAGCTGGGCATCGCCCTGCACGAAGTATTCGCTTGTGTAGCCCCGGTTGTGGGCCAGGGCGTTGGCGTCGATGCGGCAAATCCGATGCGGCAGTTTGAGCTTGTAGCGCAGCGTTTCGTTGCTGCGAAGGCGCGAACCGACCACCAGCATCAGGTCACAGCTTGCGTAGAAGGCTTCGGCCGGCTTTTGCAGGTTGTACGAGCCCAGCGTCGCCGGATGGTCCTCGGGCAGGATGCCGCGGCCCTGCACCGAGCTCACCACTGCCCAGCCCATGGCCACGAAGCGCCGCACCGCCGCCGCCGCGCCGCGTGCGCCGCCGCCTAGCCACAAGATGGGGCGGCGTGCGCCCACCACGCGCTCGGCCAGTGCAGCGACCTCGCGCGGCGCCGGAACGACAGGCGGCACGGCCAGCGGGTGCAGGTCGGCCGGCAGGTCCAGCAACTGGCCCTGGACATCAATCGGGATCTCGATGCTCACCGGGCCGCAAGGCGCGGTAAAGGTCAGCCGCACCGCCTCGCGCAGCGTGGCCAATGCGGTTTCCGGGTTGCGGATGCGAAAGGCCGCCTTGCCCACCGACTGCAGCATGGCGAGTTGCGCCGGGTGCTCGTGGATGTAGCCCAGGTCGCGGTCCAGGTAGTCGGACTCGATCTGGCCGGTCAGGTGCAGCAGCGGCGTGCCGGCGGTGAGCGCCTCCACCATCGCGCCGGCAGCGTTGCCGCAGCCGGTGCCTGTGCTGGTCACGCACACGCCGAGGGTCCCCGTCACGCGGGCGTAGGCATCGGCCATGTTGCAGGCTCCGGCCTCGCCGCGCGCCGAGACAAAGCGGATCTTTTGGCGCACATGGAAGGCGTCCAGGATCGGCATGTTGTGGATGGAGATCACGCCGAATGCGGCGCGCACGCCGCAGGCCTCGAGGAAGCGCGCGGCGAGTTCGCCCACGGTGATCTGGGGCATATCTCGGGTGGTGTCGCCGGGGATGTTGCGAGGGGTGGCGCTGGAGATGTCGCTGGAAATCATTCGTTGTCTCAGTGCTTAGCGCCGGGCCCGCCCGCCGGATGCGGCAGGTGGCTGAGGCGCTGTGTGAGCTGCTGCGCGGCCTGGCGGACCAGGGGTACCAGATGCTCGGTTTCTTCGGGCGAAATCTGCTGCCGCGGTACCGTGATGCTCACCGCAGCCACCACCCGTAGCTGCTCGTTGAAGACGGGCGCCGCAATCGTGGTGATGCCGGTCTCGAAGCCGCCCTGGCTGATGCCGTAGCCGGTGCTGCGGTCGGCATCGATCAGGGTCTTGAGCGCCTTGACCGTGGTGGGCGTGCGCGGGGTCACCGCCGGCAAAGGCTCCTGGGGGTAGACCTGGCGCAGGCCGGCCAGGTCCAGGTCGGCCAGCAGCTGGCGGCCGAGCACGGTGGCGTGCGCCGGGACGCGCGCGCCAACCTGAATGGAGTGAAAGACGGCGTTGGGACCGGCGGCCTTCTGCACGAAGACCACGTCGCGGCCGTCGCGCACCACCAAGTGGGCAGAAAAGCCGCTTTGGTTGCGCAGCTCCTCGATGATGGTGCGGCCGTGTTCTGTCAGCTCCATCGAAGACAAATATTCGAACCCCAGGCGCAGCACGCCCAGGCTCAGTTTGTAGGCGGGGCTGTCGGGCACGCGCTCGACAAAGCCCATTTGCTCCAGCGTATGCAGCAGCCGGAACACCGAGGCGCGCGGCAACGCCAGGCGGCGCGAGAGCTCGGCACCGGTCAGCTCGCGTTCGCTGCGGCTGAAGCAGCCGAGCAGCTGCAGGCCGCGGGCCAGGCCGGGCACCAGATAGCGCTCGTCGCTGGCCGTATCGGCGGATGCGTTGGCTTTGGCCCTGTCCTTGGCGTCTGTCCGGGGCATCTTGGCAACCGTGTTCATTGAAGGAGCGCGTTGACCGCGTCGTGACCTTCGAGGGCGCAGACATGGCCCACCGGTCCCAGGGACACATAGGGCGCGTGGGCGCCGCGCGCCAAGGCTTCGCAACCTGCCGGCGGGGTGATGGTGTCGGCCGCGCCGCTGGCCACCAGCAGCGGGGCCCCCGCCGCCGCCAGCAGGCCGGCCAAGTCGGAGTCGGCGAGCAGGTGGGTGGCCTGCGTGTAGCCGGCAGGAATGACCTGGGCCATGGTGGCCTGCACGTAGGCAAGCAAGGCGCTGGCTGCTTCGGCGTCGTCCAGTGCCGTGTGGGCCGACACCATCGCCGCGCCTCGCTTGGCCGCCATGCCCGCCGGGCCCAGCGTCTCAAGGTTGTGGAGACGGTCTTGCCGCTTGGCCTCACGCACGTCGGGCGCAGCCTTTCCGTAGCCACCGGCGGGAGAGAGCAGCACCAGACGCGCCACCCGCGCGGGCTGCAGGCCGGCGGCGGCCGCGGCCATGATCGCGCCCAGTGAATGGCCCACGAGCGTGACCGGTTCGCCCACGCCCAGGGCGTCGAGCCAGGCCCAGATGCGTGCTCCGTAGTCCTGCGCCTGCGGCCTGGCCGCGGGCACAGGCGCGCTGGCGCCATAGCCGGGCGCGTCCCACGCCAGCACCTCGCGCGCATCACCGAAGGCCGCCAGTTGGCACACCCAGCTGCCCGAGCCTGAGCCGATGCCGTGCAGCAGCACCAGCGGCGCCTGCGCGAAGGCGGTGGCGCGGCCCAGGGCCGGACCTGCACCGGGGCTCGCCCGGCGAAAGCCGATGCGGCCGCCTACCGTGTCCACGGACTGCGGCGCAAAGCGCGCGGCAAGGGAGGGCAGATCGCTCAGGTCCATGCGAATGAGAGGCCGGTGTATCGAATCGAGGCGCGTGCGTGCATGCGTTCAGCGCTTTTCGCGCTTGATCTTGGTCAGGGGCGAATCGGGCGGGTAGACCGGTGTGATGGGCTTGGGCGAGCCCAGCATCACGCACATGAGGGCGTCCTCGTCGCCGATGTTGCGCTCCTCGCGGTACACGCCCGGGGGGATTGAGATCAGGTCGCGCTCGCCGAGCACCGCTTCCCAGCGCTGGCCGTCTTTTTCGCAGACCACCATCATTTCGCCGCGGATCACGAAGAAGATTTCTTCCACGTCGT
>Ga0164292_10005355_pt1 | contig 10502 bp, 3 predicted proteins | sample GEODES117metaG_FD_111486 | JGI IMG/M metagenome (GOLD analysis project Ga0164292, IMG submission 111486) | Eutrophic lake water microbial communities from Lake Mendota, Wisconsin, USA - GEODES117 metaG | ecosystem: Environmental > Aquatic > Freshwater > Lake | place: USA: Lake Mendota, Wisconsin... | reverse complement strand
AGCGGCGCATGAGCATCCGCTGGTGAGGAATGCGGTGATTCGGAGTTTGGAGCAAGTGCTGTTGAGTGGGGATGCTCAAACGAGGATGGTTTTGGAGAAGGCATTGATGGATCCTGTGCGATCCGTGCGGGTAGCGGCGGCGTGGGCGCTGAGGGAGACGTTGGATTTGAACGGGGTGGCGGGGAAAGACTTGCTACACATGCTTCATTTGAACAGTGATCAACCGAGTGGGCAGATGCAGCTGGGGCAGTTTTACTTTTCTCGTGGAGAGGCGACGGACGCAGTCGGGCATATGGAGACAGCGGTGAAATGGGATCCGAATTCCCCGCCCTTTCATCATGATTTGGCGCTGATTCACAGCAGCCAAGGGAATACGGCGAAGGCGATTCAGAAGCTGGAGGATGCGATAAAGCTGGCCCCGAACGAGGCTCAGTATCGCTATGAGCTGGGGCTCGCATTCAGTGAGACTGGAGACCTTGGGCAAACTGTTGCGGCGTTGAACGAAGCGGTGCGGTTGGCACCAAAGTTTGCTAGGGCGTGGTATAATTTGGGTCTGGCGTTAAATGGATTGAAACGGGCTGACGAAGCCTTGGTAGCATTGGGCAAAGGGGAGGCGGCGGAGCCTAATGATCCTGGGATTCCCTATGCGCGAGCCACCATTTTGGCGCAGATGGGACGGAGGATGGAGGCGGTCATGGCTGTGGATCGGGCTCTGGAAATTGCACCAGGCTATGGTCAGGCTAGGCAATTGCGGGAGATCTTAAGGAGGGGGCAATCTTTTTAACTCATGTCATTCTTAAAATTCATCTTCCGTTGAACAAAGTCTTTTAGTTTTTGTCTGGACTTTGAGCGGCCATGTTTTGTATTCTCATTCCTGTTATATGAAAATATAGTCGTCCTGAAAGTCGTCGAGTTAGGCGCTATCAGGAGTGAATCCTTCTCTATTCCAGTCCAACCTTGATTGTTCGGCTCGTCGAACAGATCCCCCGACCACCGCCATGCAGAATAAAGCCACCCCAACTGCTTCTACACAACGTGTTTGTCGCCAACTCAAGACTTGGCGAACTATTGCCCTGGGTTTGTTTTTGGGAATTGGAGGGCCAGCTTCAGGCGATTTGGACATGGATGTGGATGGAGATGGGTTGAACGATGTCTGGCAGGGAATTTACGATGCCTGGGACTTGGTTCCTGGCGGGGATGAGGACGGGGACGGATGTTCCAATTTGATTGAATCGGTGGCAGGTACGAATCCCAGGGTGTCGGGTGATTGTTTGAAAGTGGGTGATACCTACATCACTGGAACGAATGTCTTTTTTGTTTTCGATGCGAAGGTAGGTAAAAAATACCGAATATTGAGCTCGGATACGCCAGGAGGTGGATATGGGTTGGTAGGAGAAACGCTGCTATCGCCCGACTCCGGGACTGAATTTGTTGCGACCAACGACACTTCTAAGACGCTTAAGATCACCAAGCCTGTAGGCAGTCGGAAGTTTTACAAACTCGAGACGAGCGACGTGGATTCAAACAGTGATGGGGTCTCGGACTGGGTTGCAACGAAGCTGGGGAATGACCCGAATGAGCCGAGTGTGGACCTCGATGGAAATGGAAAAAGCGACTTTTTGGATCTTTTGGAAGGGGAATTGGGTGCGCCGGATGAGGTGACGGTGGTGGCGTCAAGTGTCTTTGCTTCGGAAGATGGGCCTCAGAGCGGGTCATTTGTGGTGAAGCGCAAGCGGAGTTTGTTTGACGCGAGTGTTGGTGTAGCGTTTTCGGGGACAGCGGACTCGAGCTCGGACTACTCAAAGAGCCCGTCCGTGAGTTCCGTTCAATTTACTGCGGGTGAGAAGGAGAAAACGATTTTCATCAACCCGAATCCATCTCAGCCAGCAGTCGTTGAAGGTTCTGAGTCAGTGACTTTGACGTTGAGCAATCCAAGCAGCACGGTGGCTGGTGGGGCTCCGGTGATTGGAACTCCTGGACAAGCTACGGTGATCATCAATGACACCACGGCGGCGACTGGGACAGGTTTGTTGGCGAATTATTTTGACACATCCAGCGCGACATACAGCAACTCGGCGAACTTTAACCCAGCGCAGCTCAAGGTTACCAGGGTGGATCCCGAGGTGAACTACGACTGGGCTTACGGAACGCCGAATAATGTGGATCTAACTCCCACTACGGTTCTGGACAATTACTCTACCGTATATGAGGGTTGGCTACATCCAACTACTGCTGGGAACTACCGTTTCCAATTGGACGGCGACGACAAAGCTCGGTTGCTGGTCGATTTGAATCAGAATGGCAACTTTGACCTTCCTGGGGAGCAAATTGTGGAGCATGGTTGGGACAATGCGGGAACGGCATCACCCGAAGATGGTGTTGCGGACGATGAAGCGGTGGGCACTTTCAAGGTGCAGACGATGGCCGCCTTTGCTTTAGCTGTGCCAGCTGGCGCCGCGCAACGTTATAAAATTCGCTTGGAGCAAGTGGAGACCACCGGTTCAGCCCGCTGTCGCGTTCAGTGGATCCGGGACAATGGATCCTTTTCTAACCCGGGTTCGACTAACCTCTTCAGCCACACAACAGCATCTACCTATGGATCGAGCGGAGGCACGATTACCGTCACGACCCCAAGCGTTCACGGGCTCACGGCAGGAGTGAGCAATGCGAAGCTTTGGTTCTACGGAGGAGCACTTTTTGGTCAGGTCACAAGCTACAATGGAACTTACAGCGTTGTTGCGACGCCATCTACCACCACTTTCACTGTGGCTATTCCCGGTGCGCCTACTCAGGCGGCGGGTGCCAGCGTCTACTGGGAAAACAGTGCTTCAACCACGGCAGGCCTTCTCCAGATTGTGCATGCCAACACGGGGTTCACGGGCGGCCCAGGTAGCATTACGATTCAAGGTGCGGGGCCCAATCAAAACAACAACGGCATCTTCGGGGCTGGCTCGCCGGATCCATCAATGGCCAAGGACACTTTTTCTGTGCGCTGGACTGGGCAGGTGCAGCCTCAATTTTCGGAGGATTATAAGTTCATTGTTCGAGCCGATGACGGAGTCCGGTTGAAGATCAATGGGCAGGTGCAGGCGCTGCAAATGCTGCCATCGGCTGTCACGAGCGGGAGCACTTATTCCTACAACGCCACCACGGGCGATCTCACAGTGAGCTACGGAAGTTTGATGGCGGTGCCAAACAGTTTTGCTGTGGGTGAAACGGTGAGACTGGATCCTACCTCTGGAAACCTCAACCACTCCCCTGCAACTGCGCCCACTTACGTCTATGATCCTGCGACCGACACCGTGGAAGTGGATGCCACCAACCTGATGCCACCAGCAACTGGAGGGACGCGTGCGGTGGGCAGCTTCGTAGTAGGCGAGACCGTTGAGCTCGATCCCACTAGTGGCAGCCTCAGTACATTGGGGACGTTGCCCTATGTTATCAGTGAGGTGAATGGAAACAAATTCAAGTTCAGCACGGGAGGGTTGACGTTTAGTCCGACCATCAGTATCAACAGCATCTCTGTTGGTAATCCTTGCGTGATTAGTACGGTCACCAACCATGGTCTGGCCAACGGTAACCAAGTCCGAATTTCCGGAGTTAGTGCAGGGACGTTTTCCTCGCCGATCAATGATTTTTACGTCGTGACCGTCACGAGTCCGAGTACCTTCACGGTGACTTCGAATTGCACGGTGGCGCCGAGTGCAGGTCAAGGTGTGATCATCGCATCCGGTAACATGACGATCAGCGACAACCGCAGTGCAGTGATCACCAGCGCCACCCCGAATTCGTTCGTGGTCAATATTGGTGCGGGCAAGTACCCTCATACGAGCGCGGGCAACGTGAGTCTGGAATTAGTGAATCGGAAGCTGAAGGAGTGGATCTTTCCGGGTGGAACGGCACCCTCTCAGAATGAACAATTCGTCGAAATTCCAATGGTGGGTGGGACGAGGTATGACATTGAATTGGAGTATTTTGAAAATACCAGCAGCGCCAGATGTGAACTGTCCTGGATGAGTCATAGTCAACCGAAGCAAATCATTCCCGCTGCGCGTCTGTACCCTGCCAGCGATGCTCCACCTGCGCATCTGACGAACACAGATGTAACGGCCCTGGTTGGCGGTCCCTTTTCCCACACCATTCTGGGTAGCAATGGTGGCAATATCAGCATTAGCGGGGCTCCAAGTGGGCTCACTTACAGTGACGGCGTCTTGAGTGGCACGCCAACCGAAGCTGGAGACTATCAGATTCTCATTACCCTTACCCGTCCGGGGGGGGGAACCAGCACATCGGTGGTGAATTTGAAGGTGGCAAACACCGGAGGCAGCATTGTTCGGGAGCAGTGGGATGGCATTACTGGAACATCCGTCGCCAGCATTCCGCTTGGTAGCACGCCTACTGGAACCAGCAGTCTGAGCTCACTGACTGGCCCAACGGGCGGAGCATCCAACTACGGTGCGCGTATTCGGGGTTACATCACCGCTCCTGAGACTGGCAATTATTATTTTTGGATCGCGGCCAACGATGGTGCCGAGTTGTGGGTGTCCAACGACGCGGAACCTGTCAACGCGTTCAAGCGTGCCTGGGTCAACGCTGGCAGTGGCACGCCTCTTACCTACAATGTTGAGGCCAATCAGAAGTCGGCCTGGCTGGCCCTGGAACAAGGCAAGCAGTATTATATTGAAGTCCTTCATAAGGCGGGTGCAGGAGGCAATGAGAACCTTGCTATTGGCTGGGCCAAGCCTGGTCAAAGCGGAACTGCGCCGAGTGAAGTGGTGCCGGGTTATGTGTTGTCACCCTACGTGGCACCTACTTCGGGTTCCTCTGGTGGAACGCTGTATGTGGCGACATTGCTTGCGCAGAACGGATCGGTGCCGGAGGCGCCCAAGACCCGCGTGGAAGGGGTTGGAACTGCAACGATGCGTCTGGACGAGAATGAGACGGTTGCGTATGTGAATTTCAGTTACAGTGGACTTACCGGTGGCAATGTGCTGACTGACTGGCATGTGCACAGCGACCCCTACCTCAGCAATCCTTCAGCCATTATTTTCGATGGGGTGGAGCCCGTCACACCGGGCGATGGTCTCGTTACCAGCGGTCCTTATGCCGGTTCGCACAAGTGGACGATTCTGCCGGTAGGCGGCCTCACGGTGAACGACATCCGCGAGTTGATTAAACAGGGCAAGTCTTACATCAACCTGCACACTGGCTTGAATCCAGGTGGCGAGATTCGCGGCAATTACACACCGGCGAACGGCAGTCGGACCTTTACAGCGCCGCCTGCGCCTCCGGCCTGGACGACGGATCATACTACGAATGCGGGTGCGGTGCGTTTCCTGACGCAGGCAACCTTTGGTGCGAATACCACCGATATTGCCGCGCTCAAGGGGATGGCGAGTTACGAAGCATGGATCAACGACCAAGTTGCCAAACCCGTCTCCCTGCATGTTCCAGAGGTTTTGGAGCGGGAGTTGTATGATAACAACGGGGGTGGGACTTTTGATGAGAGGCTGGTGTTCAATGCTTGGTGGAGAAACAGCGTCACTGGGGAGGATCAACTCCGTCAGCGCATTGCATTTGCGCTGAGTGAAATCCTGGTGGTATCGGCGCAGGGTCCGTTGGACAATCGCGCGCAAGCGTTGGCTTACTACTATGATTTGTTGAAGACCCATGCCTTTGGCAACTTCCGCACTTTGTTAGAGGAGGTCACTCTGTCCCCTGCGATGGGGCGGTATCTGGACATGAAGGAGAACGACAAGCCGGATATCAGCACCGGGCGTATTCCGAATGAGAACTATGCGCGGGAAATCAAGCAGCTGTTTTCGATTGGCCTCTTCCGCATGTGGCCGGACGGCACGTTGATTTTGAATTCGAAAGATGAGGTGGTGCCGACTTACACGCAGCGTGAGATCGTGGGACTGGCGCACTTGATGACGGGCTGGGATGACGGTTATGATGGACCGTTCCGCACCGGATTGGGTGCGCCCGAAAACTGGCTCCGGCAAATGCGAGAGGTGCCCGGTCGCCACTACACGGGGCCCAAGCGCTTGTTGAACAACGAAGTGCTACCCGGGTTGCTGACGCTGGGCGGGGTGCCACTTGATCCACAAGCGACGCACACGTCGTTGCACTTTAACGATCCAGCTTATCAGGCTTTGCCGAGCCAGGAATTGGACTTCGTTCATGACCAGCTCTTCAACCATCCGAACACTGGGCCGTTTATTTGCCGGCAGCTCATTCAGCGGCTGGTGACCAGTCATCCGTCACGGGACTATGTTTACCGTGTGGTGCAGAAGTTCAATAACAACGGGTCCGGGGTGCGGGGTGACATGCTGGCGGTGGTCAAGGCCATCCTGCTGGACTACGAGGCGCGCAGCTCGGCATTGATCACGCAGCCTGCCTATGGCAAGCAGCGTGAGGCGGTGCTGCGCACGACATCAGCGGCCCGTGCCTTCCGTCTGGATGGGGTTAGCGGCACCTACGCTCAGCCAGATACCGGCCCAGGAGCCCATGTGATCAGGGTCAATGCGAGCAACCACAAGCTGATAGCAGGGAGGTCGGTGTATCTGGAGTTCCCTACGACATGGACCCCGGGGGCAACCGCTCCTGCATCGGCACCGTACACCGTGCTTTCAACACCCACTCCAACGGCGAACACATTTTGGGTGAACGCCAAGGGTTGGGCGGGTGTGAGCACGACAGATGGCACCAGCAATGGAGGCGTTTCGGGCACCTATTCGCAGGCAAGCGGCAGCGGCCAAATTACTTTGACCTTGAGCAATCACTGGTTGCCACAGGGAGGAAAGGCCTACATCGATTTCACGTCAGGAACCGCGGTGGATGGCATACACACCGCGATTACATCTTCAGTGGGTGTCGGGAATACGAGTGGAGGCACTGGCGCAACATTTAACATTGCCGCTCCCGATACTACAGAGCGCAGTGGGCGTTTCCGAATGGTTGGCTTTCAAGGCTCCTATTCCGCAGCCGCCTCGGGGTTGTCGACGGTTGGCCAAGAGCGGCGCATCACCCTCGATACAACGGAGTGGACGTCTGGCGCGCAAGCGGTGGATCATCATCTGAGTGTGGGGCAATCGATCTACCTCAATTTCACCCAGGTTTCTGGAGCTGCGACCATGCCGACGGATGGCGAGTATGTGGTGGATACGGTGCCAGATCCCAACACGTTTACGGTTCTGACGAGCACAGCGAATGCCCCGAGCACGACCAGTCGGAATGGCATGTGGATGTTCCCGCTGGTGACGCAACCGGTGTCCCGCAATGGCAACGTCAACAAGCTTTCCAGCACGTATCAACTGAACAACACTGATACCGACATTGATCAGGCTCCATTGAATGCGGATACGGTCTTCAACTTCTACCTGCCAGACTACAAGTTCCCAGGCCTGCTTGCCTCCCAAGGCATTACGACACCGGAGTTCCAAACCACAGCTGAAACCACAGTGGTGCGGCAGTCCAACTTCTTCTTCAACGGCATCTTTAACCCTGCCGACACGAATGGCATCAGCAGTTTTAGGGCGGGTTCGCATGCGCTGGTGCTGGATTTCAGCCCATGGATGGGGAATGCGGTCGCCACGGCGGGAACGGTAGGAGCGGTGCTGGGTGCAGGGTCGCAGACGGGACAGACCTGGACGAGCAATGCCAATCTTTCGACATTGATTTCGCGCCTCAATACTCTGCTGGTTGCGGGCCAACTCCCGACGGCTGCAACAGACAAGATTCGCAACTTTGTGGGTCGTCAGATTTCCAGCATCACGCCTGGGAATCCATGCATTATCAGCTATGGGACAGGGACAGCCAACGAGCATGGATTGCAAAATGGAGATTCAATCACGATCTCGGGTGTTACCGGGGGAACGTTCTCTCCGACCATCAACGGGACATTTACGGTGACGCGGTTGGATGCCAACCGGTTTACGATTCCAGTCACCTTCTCCAGTGGCAGTGTGCCCAACCTGGCGAATTCTGTTTGCGGTATCATACCTTACACCAATTCGGCACCGACGGACACGGAGAAGCGGGATCGATTACGTTCCATCATTCACCTCATTTTGAGCAGCCCCGATTACATTATTCAGCGTTAAACAAACCTATGAAACCGATCTCCTCTCCCAACATTCTGACACGGCGCAGTTTCCTGTCCCGGGCGGCCTACACGGGCGTGGCTGCCAGTGCTGCGGCGCATACCATCCGGGACCTTCGTCTGATCAACACCGCGATGGCAGCTCAGGGGCCGGTCACCGGGTACAAGGCCTTGGTCTGTCTTTTCATGGCGGGCGGCAATGACGCCAACAACATGCTGATTCCCACCGACACCAGCACCTTTGAGAAATACACCGCCATTCGCGGGAACATGGCGATGCCATTGTCATCCCTATTGAAGTTGAAGACAGGCACAGGAGGGGGTGCTCCTGACTACCAGGACAGCGATGGGCACACGCTTGCCCTGCATCCCGCCATGACTGGGGTTCAACAACTGTTTGCGGAGAAGAAGGTGGCGATCGTGAAAAACGTGGGAACGCTGGTGCGTCCGACGACGCGGGCGCAGTATTTGGCGAACAGCAAGTTTTACCGGCCGCCGCAACTTTTCTCCCACAGTGACCAAGTCACGCAGTGGCAGACCTCGGTTCCAGACCAGCCTCCAGCAACGGGTTGGGGTGGTCGGGTGGCTGACATAGTTAACAGTGTAGCGAACCCGAACGGTAGTATCTCGATGTCGGTTTCTCTTAGTGGGGCGAACACTTTTGAGATTGGCAATGTGGTGTCTCAATATCATGTGGCCGATACCGGAGCCGTGTCCCTGACGGGGAACTTGATGACGGGGACCGGGGCTCGGGCGCGAGTGCTGCGTGATATTCTTGGATTGAATCACAACAATCTGCAGCGCAAGGCTTATGCCGACGTGGTCGAACGGTCCATCTCAACAGGTGAGTTGCTGAATACCTCTATTGCGCCGACGCTCGATCCCACTGATTCCCCTGCCAGCTACACTGCGCAAAACGCCGCCGCCCCCTGGCGCTGGAACACCGGGCTCTCCGATATTTACACCGCCGCCGTCCAGCCGAACCGTCTCGGTGGCTTCCCCGACACTCCGCTCGGCCGCCAGATGAAAATGATTGCCCGAATCATCCAAGCCAGGGGCAACGCCACGAGTCCTGAGGTCGGGAAATTCAACATGGCAAGGCAAATCTTTTATTGCCAGATTGGTGGATTTGACACCCATGCCGCTCAGGTGCAATTCACGCCTTCTTTTGATCCGGTGCTTGGGACGCAACGAAACCTGCTCAACGATGTAAGCCGATGCATGATTGCCTTTCAAAGAGCGATGGAGCAGCTTGGGGTATCCGACCAAGTGACGACCTTCACTGCGAGTGACTTTGCCCGTACTTTCATTTCCAACAGTCAGGGCACCGACCATGCCTGGGGGTCTCACCACTTCGTCATGGGTGGAGCTGTCAATGGGGGGGAGACGTTTGGCAGCATGCCGACGTTTGCGCTCAGCGGACCCAATGACACGGCTTCCAATGGAGGATGGATCCCCACATTGGCGGTGGATCAGCATGCGGCCACGCTGGCCAAGTGGTTCGGAGTTGACTCTAGTGTGATGGCCAACATCTTCCCTAACCTTAGCCGGTTTAGCGGGACGCAGTATGGATCCGATGTGGGGTTCATGCTGTAGGGATGAGGTGGTTGCCTCTAATCCAAGCTAAGGGGTTGTTTTCCACGATTGCATGAAGAAAAGTACTTTGGCCGTTCTCGTGCTGATCGTATTGGCCGGGTCGGTATTCTGGTGGATGGGAGGTTTGCGTGGGGAACGAAAAGACGGCTTGGCCCCAAGAGTGCAGCCAGAAGTTCAACGTCAAATCGCCGAACCCAAAAGCAGTTCGATCACCCGGGTGGAGGAGGCTGCGCCACCACGAATCGCCACAGCGGTGACTCCGGGTGCCATCGTGACGTCCGAGGGGCAGGCCGCGATTGCCAAAGCGGAGGCCAAGGGGCCAGCTGCGGTAGATGGGGCGACTGGGGCGCCTGGGGCCGTGGGTGCGACACCTGCGCCAGTTCCGGCCATGCCCCCAGCTCAGATGCCTCCTAGCACTGTGCCGCCCAATGAATTGGATGCGGCGAGGACTGAGGCGGAGGCTGTGGCGCTGAATATCCGGCAGTATCGACTGCGCTTTGGCGGAAATCCGGTTGGAACGAATGCGGACATCGTTAAGGAACTTGATGGAGGTAATCCGAAAACGGCGCGTTACCTGCCTTCAGAATTGAAGCGGCTCAATGAACAGGGGGAATTGATTGATTCGTGGGGGACGCCGTATTTTTTTCATCAGTTGTCAGCGGAGGAGATGGAGACGCGTTCGGCGGGGCCTGACAAGTCCATGTGGACATCCGATGATGTGGTGTCGAAGTGATGTGTAAGTGCGTGGGGACGGGGATACGAAGAATTCGTATTGACTCGCCGATGGCGAAATTGGTAGGCT
>Ga0164292_10005354_pt1 | contig 10502 bp, 10 predicted proteins | sample GEODES117metaG_FD_111486 | JGI IMG/M metagenome (GOLD analysis project Ga0164292, IMG submission 111486) | Eutrophic lake water microbial communities from Lake Mendota, Wisconsin, USA - GEODES117 metaG | ecosystem: Environmental > Aquatic > Freshwater > Lake | place: USA: Lake Mendota... | reverse complement strand
TTTCTTAAGGCCCGGTAGCGCAGTTGGTTAGCGCGCCGCCCTGTCACGGCGGAGGTCGCGGGTTCAAGTCCCGTCCGGGTCGCAAAGGTTTTGGTGTCGTACTTTTTAAAGGCCGATATCAGAGCCTTGTTTGGCTTGGTAGCTCAGTTGGTACGAGCGAACGACTGAAAATCGTTAGGTCGCCGGTTCGATCCCGGCCCAAGCCACATTGTGACTAATTGAGTTTGGTTTTCTTGGTGGAATTCCTGATGAATTCGAAGAGTCGAATGGTGATAATTAAGGATAAAAAGGGATTTAAAATACTTCCAATTGTCATTCCGGGCTCCCACCAAGGGAAAGTATAAATCACCAGATACTTTGGAAGCATTAACAAAACTATCAGAATTACATTTTGTTTAGTTAGAAAAGTTGACTTGGTTCCAATCATGTAAGCAATGCCAAAGAATACTGGTAGCCATTTATAATCTGGTGAAACAGGAAGGAAGGTTGCTGACAGAAGTGAGACAAAACAGAGAATTTCTCCACTAATTTTTAAAGGCAGACCAGATCTCCAAAATGTTTTGAGATATACGACACAAAGTGAAACTCCAGTAATCAACACAAATAGAGTATAAATTCGATTCAAGTAGAACACATTCTGCTGAATCGAAGAAAGGCTAAGGTTAGAGTTCTCTGCATATAAGTAAAAGAGACCTTTTAAACTCCCAAATAAACTATTGTTGTGTAGTAAACCATTATCACCAATCACATAACCCGTGTTCCATTTTTCGTTAAAGTGAAGAAAAATCTTAAAATTCGTTTGAAAACTCTTTCCAAACAATTGCCAACCCCCCAACAACATTGAGGTCGAAATTAGAAATGTATAAACTGTATATCTATATTTTCTTTCGATGAAAAATATTGCAGCAAATACAATATAGAAAACTTGGTACCAGGCTGAAAGAGAAATCAAAACAACAGCAATCCAATATTTTCCTTTCAACATACATATAAAGGAAATTGCAATAAAAATACTCGCAAGTGATGCTAAATTTCCTCTTCCAAGTGTGAATAGAAAACTATTTGATAATAGGAGTGCAACTGCAATATAAATATTTGATGAAAACTTATAAAGTAAAAACCCTAAAGTTGCAAACAAAGCCAAGTTGAAAAGAAAATAAATTTCATTTAGATTCAGTAATCCAGTAATTGAAAATATCTTCGCGAGTAAAAAAATGAAAACATTACTTCCCATATTCACAAAAGGGTCTGTCAGAATTCCTGCATCAAAAGGATCACGAAGTAGATGAAATTCGAATAAATTTTGTGTATCTTTAAATCTATCGTTAACTCCAAAAAGGTACTTTAGAATTGGGTAACCAATGCCACTACTACTCAAAACATACAAAAAGAATTGTAAAAAAACCGCTACCCAAAGATAAAATCCGATATCAGGATTCTTGGGCTTTGACTTTTTATTAACCATTTTATTTCTCCAGAGTTCCCATGGTAACTTCGACAATTTTTTCGATTTCTTCTCGTCTCAAGTCATAATATAAAGGGAGACGACCAAGTCTCGAAACAATATTATTTGTATTATCGAAGGTAAATCTTCTTGATTTATATTTCTGTCCGAATATTGATGTTGCCAGGTTATTGTAATGTGATGCAATTGTTACTCCCTCTTGAAGTGCTTGAGTAACTGAATAGTCTCTATCATTTTCAGAGGGATACATAATGTAAAACATGTGCGCTACATTTTTACTAAAACTAAACGTAGGAATCTGGATATTTGCATAATCTAAATTGTTTTTAAAGCTTGTTGTGTAAAAATTAAAAATTTCCAACCGTTTTCTTTGAATTTCATTGAAATTTTCAAGTTGACCGGCAAGTATTGCCGCAAGAACCTCAGCGAGAAGGTAACTGCTACCTTGGTCGACCCATTGGTACTTTTGAACTTCACCACGAATAAATCGTGAGCGGTCTGTACCCTTCTCGCGTATAATCTCTGCCCTATGTATGTACTCTCGATTATTTATTACTAACGCCCCTCCTTCCCCACATTGAATATTTTTGGTCGCATGGAAACTTTGTGTTGCGAAGTCTCCAAAACTCCCAAGGGGCTTTCCTTTATATGAACCGCCCAGACCATGAGCATTATCTTCAATGAGAAGAAGATTGAATTCCCTCGCCAAGCTCTGAAGTCCTTCAATGTCGGGAGCGACACCAGCGTAATTCACCCACGAGATGGCTTTTGTTTTAGGTGAAATGGCATCTCGAACCTGATTAACATCGATTCCTTTGGTATCCATCTCGATATCCACAAACACTGGAGTTGCTCCAAATTTGGTCACGGCGGTCGCAGCCGAAGTGAATGTGTAAGAAGGAAGAATTACCTCATCGCCTGGACCGATGTTTGCCAACATGCTTGCCATTTCTAAAGCATGGGTGCATGACGGCGTTAGGAGGACATGACCTCCTCCGACGAGATCGGACACCATTTTCGATGCCTGGGCTGTAAATGGTCCATCGCCTTGTTGATGATTACTTTCTAACGCTTCCAGCGCATATTTTTTTGAAGCTTCAGGAACATAGGGCACATTAAATGGAATCAATTTACCCACCCTCGAATCTTTGCAATTTCTAAAGGATCCCCAACGCGCTCTCCCGTGCGTTCTTGCATGAGTTTCACATAAGTGCCTGCTTCATGAAGGTCATCAAATGTGCCCGAATCAAACCATGCTGTACCTCGCGGAAGCATTTCTAAATCTAGGACTCTATCTGCCAAATAAGACTTCAATAAATCCAAAATTTCAAGTTCGTCTCTGCTGCTTGGTATTAATTTTTTTGCGCGGCTTGATGCCGTCTCATCAAAAAAATAAAGTCCCGGAATTGCAATCTTCGACTCCGAGTTTTTGGGCTTTTCTACGAGTGCTGTTACTTTGTTTTCATTGTTTACTGTTGCAACACCATACGGACTCGGATCTTGTACGTGATATCCGAATATTTGAGCCCCAATTACTTTATTGAATCCCTCTAGCCTTCGACCAAGTCCCGAACCGTGAAACAGGTTATCGCCCAAAATAAGCGCAGACTTTGAACCGTTCAAGAATTCTTCCGACAGAATCATGCTTTCGGCGATTCCAGATGGCTTCTCTTGAATTTTATACGATATCGAAAGTCCGAAATAAAAACCATCTCCGAGCAGATCCTTAAACCTCTCGATTTGATTAGCAGCGGCAATTACCAAAATTTCTCGTATGTTCGCAAGCATCAATGTAGAAATTGGATAATAAATAAGTGGTTTGTCGTACACGGGAAGCAGCTGCTTGCTTGCCACCTTGGTCAATGGGTTTAATCGAGTGCCGAGTCCACCAGCGAGGACTACTCCCTTCATGGTGCACACCCCAAGGGTTTTGAAGTTTTTGATGACCAGACCATGGGTCAAGCCTACTGGGCGTCAAAAGAAATCTGCACTAGGCTTTTAAAGTGCGATATTTTGTCACGGGTGGAGCGGGATTTATTGGATCAAATTATGTAGAACACCTCTTCCAAAACGTTGAAGGCGTGACTGGTGTGACCATTTATGACAAATTTACATATGCTGCGAACTCAAAGAATTACCAACAATTCGTAGGCGATCCCAGATTAACGGTCATCAAGGGAGATATCTGTGATTCTAATTTTCTAGAAAAATCCATGGCAGGGCATGACTTTGTAGTACATTTTGCTGCCGAGTCACATGTTGACCGATCGATTAATGATGCATCCACTTTTGTCCATACGAACGTGCTTGGAACGTTTAATGTTCTGGAAACATGTCGCAAGGTGGGAGTGCAAACTCTTATTCATGTCTCGACAGATGAAGTATATGGATCGCTAATTGAAGGCTCGGCAGATGAGACATCCCCACTTCAACCTAATTCACCTTACGCAGCTAGCAAGGCAGCTTCAGACATGCTTGCGCGCAGTTATTTCATGACCCATGGGTTAGATGTTCGAACAACGCGGTGCTGTAATAACTATGGAAAATATCAGTATCCCGAAAAAGTGATTCCCGTTTTTATCAATAAACTCAAATCAGGAGAGAGAGTACCGATATACGGTAACGGTAAGAATGTCCGAGAATGGATTCATGTTTCAGATCACGTTAATGGCATTCAAATAGTCTTAGAAAGTGGGATTCCGGGTGAAATTTACAATATAGGTACCGAATCCCACCTATCAAATAATGAACTTGCAACAATAGTGATTGATCTGATGGGATTAAATCAGAACATGAAATCTTTTGTTGAGGATAGGAAAGGTCATGATTTCCGATATTCTGTCGACTCATCAAGAATTATGGCTCTCGGGTTTCAAAATAGGATTGAGCTCAAAGTTGGTCTTGAAGAAACGATTAAGTGGTATTTGGATAATTAGGATGATATGGATATGAAAATCTCCCACATTAAAACCCACAAAATTATCTAAGGTGTCTACAACCAATCCATAAAGTCAATAGGTTATAGGCTACTGCCAATGCTCTCTCTAAATGCTGCTGATCTAGTTTTCGTAATCTGAAACGGCCCTTGATCGTACGAAAATCCCCATTTCAAATAGTGATTAACTGAGCCAAACCTATCCCGCTTTTTCCATACCCGTTTCCATTGTAGAACATATATGTTGAATCTCTGTGAGAGACCAGATATGGATATTCAACCATTTCACTCTCCCATGTTGCCTCAGAAGAAGAAAATGTTGACATCTCTTTGATGATAGTTGAATCGTCCTCAATGATTCCAAATCCGATGCGGTATTTCGTTGAGCTTCCCCGCACAGAGTAAGCCATGAGAAAGCTGCCATGGGACTCTAATATCGATGGTCTAGAAAACGCTTGTGATTCTCCCAACTTCCACTCGACAATTCGATTCGAGCTTTTAAATCGCACATAATCTTTAGAAGTTTTTTCCTTCAGAATATGAACCATTTCTCCATTTCCGCCATCCCAGGTGAGGGTAGTTCCATACCAAACATGCATTATATTCTTCGAGATGTATACAGCGGGATAGGAAAGACTTGTATGATCATGAGAGTCTAGATCGAACCAAGGACTCTCTTGGATACATTCAAAATCAAAGTTGCCATTCAACCGAAATCTTCCTATCGTTCCATACCAGTGTTTGGAAGGTGGATTGATCCAGCCCATAAAACCCACCCAGTTCACACCATCTAATTCGAAATGGGAACCTAAACTCACCCCATCTTTGAAGTAAGAATCTGAAGAATTTAGTAAAAATTGGACTTTAAGCGTATCTGGGATTAAACGCCGGGTGTCTAGATCAAAGTCAATTGAATAAACCGAAGATCTTTGATCCTTATCTCGAGAGTTAAAAAAAATTCTAAACAAACACTCATCCATTTTGATAACAACTGGATTTGCGGCATGACTTAGAAAGTCTCCGTTGATCTCAAATTGTTGAGGATCAAAAATTTGCCCTAGTCGGTTGAACTCAATCTTCATATCTTCCTGATTTCTTTGCTTGTAGATATTCGAGGTTGGGTAGACACGGGTGCATAAACAGAGAAAGGATCGGTGTCTTTCATTACAAGTGCACCAGCCCCAATAATTGTTCCCACCCCGATAGAAATGTGATCTCGAATGGTGGCATTTACACCAATAAAGCACTGATCTTCAATCGATACCCCGCCGGACACAACAACGTGTGAAGCCATAAAGACGTGATTCCCAATTTTGGAATGGTGACCAATATGGTTCCCGCTCCAAATAGTTGTATTGGAACCTATCTCTACAAATGGTTGAACTGTGTTGTGTTCAAGAATTAGACAGTTGTCTCCCAGCACAAGATTGCTAAACGTTACGGCCTTCGAACTTACATAAGAAGGACAGGTGTATCCAGCCTCTTTCACTTTTTCGTAAGATGCTTTGCGGGCAAGATTCACTTTGGAATAACCCAATGCAACAAAACATTCAAATTCCTCGGGTGGGAACGTCTGCAGTGCCAAACTCCAAGGCACGACTGGCAAACCGTTAAAGTGGGAATTTTCCACATACTCGTCATCAACAATGAATCCCATGACTGTATAACTTGAATCATTCTGAAAATAAAAATAACTTACTTCCGCTTGTTCAGCAGCACCAAAAATAACTAATTTTCTCATCGTTTATCGATACCCATCCGACAAAAAAACCTCACTTACAATAACGCGTGGTCTTCTTTTAGTTTCCATGAATATTTTAGAAATGTAAATACCAATTACCCCTAAACTAAGCATATTTAAGCCACCCAAAAACCATATAGATAAAATCAAAGATGCCCATCCACTTGTGGGATTCCCATCGTTTATCCATTCAATCAATAGCGAGAGGGTAACTATCGCTGAGGCAGTGAAAATAACAACCCCGGTACCAAATATAAGCTTTAGTGGGCTGGAGGAGAAAGATGTAACTGCATCTATTAATACTGAAAGCTTCCTGGACAGCGAATAAGAAGTTTTTCTCAATCGTATTTTTTTTAAGGGCACTTTCGTCTGGTTAAACCCAGTAATAATGCTTAGTCCTGAAAAATTTATTTGTGTTTCCGTGTGGCGCAGCAGTGCATCTAGATAGCGACGATTCATTAACCTGGAAGTCAACATATTTTCAGGGATTTCCACTTTCATAAACTTATTCATAAAGAAGTAGAAGAGATTGCCTGAAAGTCTCTCCCATAAACCACCTCTTCTGTTCGCTTGATAGCCATAAACAAGATCGGCATTTGTTCGAAACATTTCCAAATAAAGATGCGAAAAGTCTGACGGATCTTCTTCAAGATCGCTGTCAACTAAAAATATTAAATCTCCAGTAGCTTGACCTAGACCTTCCAGCAACGCATGATGATGGCCAAAATTACGAGACAGACGAATGAGTTTTATGTTTTCGTAAGTTGCAGAAATAGATTTAGCCTTTAGATACTGCTCTTCAGTGGAACCGTCATCAACTAAAATCAATTCATGCGAATCCACATTTTCTTCAGACTGCAGGTTTAAAACTCTACTTAAAAACTCGCTCAAGTAATCTGATGTGTTGTATAAAGTTGTAACTACTGACAGTTTCACGATTTGCCGCCTCTGTCAAAGAGAACATTCCAGCCATTATTCAGTATCGGATCTAAAACTGTGACATTTTTGTCAAACTCACCCCATAACTGGTGATACGGCCTCGTGGAATACTCGAACCATTCAACTTCAATGTCATGAGACTTGAATAATTCTAAGTCAAGATAATCACGGGCCGAGGGTCCGGAAACATACTTGGTTGCTTTAAGGTTTTTGCAGATTTGTAAAATTCTCCTCGAGGGGTCAGATTCACTTACGAAATCCTGGGCGTTATGAAAACTTGTTTGAATCCCTAACTTCCTAGATAGAGATTCAATCAAATGGTGATTAAACATTGATAGAGAATCGCCTTCATAACCTTCGTATATTTCTTTAATTTCTTGAAATGCTTTATCGAAGTAACTTGAACGACGATAGTTGCGACGAATTGCGTCGAGGTGTTTTATCTTTTCATCATTTCTCACAAGTTTTACTTCTTGGATAAGTGACTGCCTTTTCGGAATCTCGACTTCAAGGCTTAGCCATAACTTACCTTGCGGTGTTTTGATCTGATTTCTATTTCTCCAATCGCGACTTGTATATTGGACATTGTCTAAAAAAACAAAATCAGACACTGAGGAAATGATTTCAAAGTAACCTATCCAAGGAATGTAATTAGATTGGATTACTGCAACTTTGGTCATTCGCTTTCAACGTGTCATTCTGTTTTTTAGGAATTCTTTCACGCTTCCAGCAATGGGATGGGAAAAGCCGAGAAGTTTTTTCTGAGTTAAATCTAGGTTTTCTCGAACCTCTTGGGGAATCGCCCTTTCCCAATCGATTTGAGGGCGCAGCATCAAGGTGCTGTACACATGATTAATACCAATCCTGTCAGCACTACTTATGTTTGATGCAGCTGCATGAAACGTCATGCAGTCAAGAATAAGAAAGGAGCCTGCCTTTACTTCAATTTGCTTTGCTTGTTTTTCAATCACAACATCAGATGAAAATTCTTCCATCTTATGACTTGCTGGTATCACAATTGTTGCACCATTTAGAAGAGTGAAATCATCTACTGCGAACAATGCATTGACGGCTATCGGTCTAGTGCTGACGTAATGTTGATATGGAAGATCTCGATGAAATTTAAGCTGATTATAGTTCTTGCTAGATGGTGGATTGATAACTAGATTTTGCTGATTAAGAAAAAATTCGCCAACAATTAGACGAGACACAATTTCTATAATTTTTTCATTTTGGGCGACTTTCAAGAAAATATTGTCTTCAAGAAGTGGTGCCCGGTGATTGTTTGCTTCCCCAGACGAGATAAGATCCATATCTTGATATTTGATTTTGTAGTTGGCCGCGGTCGTCTGGCAAATCTCTTTGATTTCTTTGATCTCTTGTTGGGTGTATCCAGAATTAACTGATGAATAACCAAGGAGTTGAACTTCCTCGACGGCTTTATCGATTTCGGTGGAAGAAGTTTGTCTTTTCAATACCCCGTAAGATTCATACATATCCATCACCCATTCCGCTTTCAATTTAACTTGGCTTAATCACCGTTAAGTCTAAAATAGGATATAGCCTTTGGGGTAGGAATCTCAGAAGAAACTTGAGATTTATGGCAAAAAATTTGAAGAATCGACCTTTTCGGGCAAGGAATTGATTTTGTCCCTCAAAGCGCTGGAAATAAAATTGAGTGGCTCTGAGGCTGAGAGAGAAAGGAATAGATTCTGAAATGAGCATTTTTTTAACGTTGTAAATAGAAATCCAATTCAAACTATCCCAAAGTCCAATTGGGTCAAAACACTGGAAATTTAGAATTCGCGAGCGAAAAATCGCAAAAGTTAATTTCTTGCTAAAGAATATAGGGACATGAAAGTGCGGCTCATAGGGCACTGCATAGTTGGGAGTGATGATTCTTGCAAACCCTCCTTCTTCCAAAAGTGACTCGGTTATTCGCAATCCGTGAAATGGATCTTTGATATGTTCAAACACATTGATTGAAACAACATATCCGTACTTTGAATTGGGATTAAACTCTTCAATCGTCGAATGGTGAAAAACAAAATTTGGGTTTGTCAAACCAAAATATTCACTCACATGCGCCTGAAGGTTTGACATCATTCCAAAACCTTGCCCACCGGGTTCAATAGACGTAACTCGAAACCCCTTAGAGGCCAAATAATGCGATAGGAGCCCGATACCACTACCGATTTCCAAAATCTTGGTATTTTTGGTTACCAGGGAAAGATCTTCGAGAATTAACTCTAGGCCAAATTTTGATTCTTCATAAAAAGTTGTAAAGTCCTTCAACAATTGACAGTCTATACCTTCAGCGATCTGTTCGAAGGTTGGAAAATCAGAAAGGAGGCTGTGGTTCATGATTTTCTCCAATCGCGAGCCCAGTCATATATTTCCTCCCTTATTAAAGCAGGTTTTTTACAATTTGAGATTATTTCTCTCTAAAAACAAAAAATTATTTGTAAATCTAGTCAGTTCGCTCGTTATTTTGGAATTCACTCGCTAAAAAGCATTAAACATCATCAAATACTTCACAATGAACTTAGCTTCGCTCTTATGATTTGCCGGATCTAACCAAATAACTTGGAACTCGCAAGCGATTGCAGTTCCTGATTGTCTGTGCGTTACTTTTCGATTCGTGCTGGGTTTACTTCAATTTCAACCTTAGAAACTTTCTACGCCTTTCTTTCTTTTATTGGTTGATCAAATGAGGTCATTCAAGACAAATTTTATTATTCTAAGACCACAACTACGTTCGACAGCACCAAATACACCACAACAATTCCATACTCACCATCATTTGATGAAGGATTAACAAACTCAACATCTTCGCCATTTAAGCCACTTTCAGAGATGGGACCCTAAAGTTATGCGATGTGGCTTGGGGTTAACTTAATCAGTCGAGAACAACTGATCCTGTCGGCGTCATCAAGTGCACAGCAACAATCCCGTACTCACCATCATTTGTTGATGGATCAACAAACTCAACATTTGCACCGTTTAGCCCACCAAGGATCTCTGACTTGAACCAAGAATCAGCTAGGTGATCAGTATCAGCAATCGTAATCTTCTCAATCGCAGCAACTGCTTTTCCATCTTGTGATGGATGATCAGCGGTTAGCCATTGGATGAAGAATGGAAGTTCGCGAGAATCGGTGATCTCATTAACCCCGATTTGCTTCCACTTTAGATCGCTTCCATCAGGACGTGTGCGGTGACCTTCAGTTGCGCTGCGGCCAAACTTCTCTTCAATCTTTGCAATGTCTTCAGTTGCAAAAACCCAAGTTAGCCATCCGCCACCTTCTTGTGCTTTCTTGCTAACAGCTTTGCCCCAAGGGGTTTGCTCTGTTGCTGGGTGATCTAGTGGGCAGACAACTTCGATGTATTGGCCGTTTTGAAGAGGCATTGTGAAGTTGCGA
>Ga0164292_10005353_pt1 | contig 10503 bp, 10 predicted proteins | sample GEODES117metaG_FD_111486 | JGI IMG/M metagenome (GOLD analysis project Ga0164292, IMG submission 111486) | Eutrophic lake water microbial communities from Lake Mendota, Wisconsin, USA - GEODES117 metaG | ecosystem: Environmental > Aquatic > Freshwater > Lake | place: USA: Lake Mendota... | reverse complement strand
GGAGATCCTGCCCGTAGAGCTGGTAATGAATTTCTATTTCAAATGATGGCCTATCAAAATATCCAAGTATTGAATGGATATGGAATAAAAAAAATAGTTACTACTTGCCCTCATTGTTTTAACACATTGAAAAACGAATATCCCGAATTAGGAGGCAATTATGAAGTAATACATCATACAACATTATTACAAGAATTGATTAATGAAGGAAGAATTAAAATGAAAGAAGGTGGTGAATTCAAAGGAAAGAAAATATCTTACCATGATAGCTGCTATTTAGGAAGAGCAAATGATATTTACGAAGCACCCAGAAAAGTACTAGAAGCTTTAGATGCAGAATTGGTTGAAATGAAACGCTGCAGAACCAATGGGCTTTGCTGTGGAGCTGGAGGCGCACAAATGTTTAAAGAAGATGAACCGGGAGATACACGCATCAATATGGATAGAGCAGATGAAGCATTGGCAACAGGAGCATCTTTTATTGCTGCAGCTTGTCCATTCTGCAATACAATGATGACCGACGGTGTTAAAAATAGAGAAAAAGAATCTGAAGTAGGTGTACTAGATGTGGCAGAAATGATTGCTGCAAGTATGCAATAAAACAAATCAAATGGATTTAAAATACCAACAACATATACCTGAAAGTTTTTCAGCCGATTCCAAAGTTTGGGTTTATCAAAGTAGCAGAATGTTTAGCATGAGCGAGGCATTTGAAATAGAAGATATTTTAACTGAATTTACCAATAATTGGAAATCACATGGTGTTCCAGTAAAAGGTTATGCCAATTTATTTTTTGGTCAATTCATCGTATTAATGGCAGATGAATCTGCTGCAAAAGTGGGTGGATGTAGCACAGATAGCTCAGTACACGCCATTCAAACCATTGAAAAGAAATGCAAAGTAAATTTAATGGATAGACAAAGCCTTGCATTTATTGTTCATGACAAATTACAATTACTCCCTCTTTCACAAATAAATTATGCTTTTGAAAATAATTTTCTAGAAGAAAATACACTGTATTTCAACAACCTTGTAGCCACAAAAAAAGCATTGATGAATGAATGGCTTGTTCCAATAAAAAATAGCTGGTTAAAATCTAAAATAAAATCATTAGCCATAAGCTAATACTTAGCGTTTCAATTTATCTAATACATCTTTTTTCTGCTTCTCACTCAACGAACTTTTTTGCACCAATTTGTTCAATTGATAACTAATTGACAATCGATAATTTCTTGTAGTAGTAGCGTTCACACTCTCAATAGTAAACTGCTTTCCAGTTGTAGCTGTTACATATTGTTGAGGCGTAAATGGATCAATCATATTAAAACCAACAATCAATCTCCGATCAAAGAATTTTCTTTGTACTCCTAAATTGAGACTTAAATTACTCCTACTCCTACCTTGAGGATCAGCAAAACTATTGAACCTAGTAGAACCTTCAAAGTTCCACACATTGGTTGGCGTAAATGTAGTATTTAAGCTTGTATAAAAAGTACCACCATCTTGATAACGGTACAATATTTTTTCGTTTTCGCTGTATTGATTAAAAGTAAAACCGGCACTGGCATTCATTCTGAGTTGCTTATTAAATGTATAACCACCAAAAATACTTGCCTCGTATTCCTTTCTAGCAGCAATATTTAAATAAGTAACAACAGTTTTTCCTCCTTCAATTAAATTACGAATGGTATTGAAAACATTATCAACTTGATTGAATCCAATCGAAGTATTGATGTAATACTTTCCTTTTACCCAACTAATATTCCAATCAAAATTATGAGACAATGTGGGCACAAGAAAGGGATTACCTAAACGTAAATTATATGGATCACTATAATCCACGTTTGGATTTAACTCGCCAATCCCCGGCCTTCTTATAGTAGCCCTATATACTATGGAAGTATTTAATGTTTTGTCGAATTCCTTTCGCAAAGTAAGATTTGGCAACACATTCCAATAATTATTACTTACATCCGACACATTTGCTTTGATGAAATTGAATCCCATTTTTGTATGCTCGGCTTGCGCTCCAAATGTTAAACGAATATTTTTCTTGAATAAAATACTAAAACCAGCTCTAATCGTTAAAATATTTTGTTTAAATAAAAAATCATTGCTTAACAAATCATTGGGCACATAAACTCCATCCGATTTTCTCAAAAAAGCCGTATTTAATGTATTGTGAAAATCGGATAAAAGATAATTAAAGCCTCCAGAAAAATTATTACCCCTGCCTTTCAATGGCTTGGTATATTCCAACCGACTGGTTAATGAACGATTGCTATTATCAAAATATTGAGACTGGGAAGAATCTACCCCTGTTGGTGTTAAACCTGGGTTGAGAAACTGTTGAAAAAAATCTCTATCGTTGTCATTTTTACTGGTATTGCCAATTACAAAAATGCGCAATACTTCTGCTAAATTCTTACCCTTATGCGTATAAGACAATGTAACACTATGGGTATATCCATCTCCTACACTTTTATTTTCTCTTGTGCTTATTTTGTATACTTCTTGAAATCGATTAATATTCGCAAAGCTATTATTACTCAAATTATCGTAATAATTTAGATTGCTTTGATAAACAAATCCAATTTGATTGTTTTTGTTCATTTCATAATCTACTTGAGAACGCCAATTGGGTCTTGTATTTTTATTGGTAAAACGTCCTGTGGTTTTAAAATAATTGGTAGAATCCTTGTAAAAATTTGTTCGATTGCTATAACTATTTCCACTAATTTGACTTACGCCAGTTCCAATTGTTTGATTGATGGATAACTTTTTATTGCGATAGCTTACGTTTCCTGAAAAATTGCCTTCTCCCCTTGTACCAGCACTTACATTTAATCTTCCCACCCATCCAATTTTACCTTTTTTGGTAACAATATTGATAACTCCTCCTGTTTCAGTTGCATACTGAGGAGGAGGATTGGTCATTACTTCTATCTTTTCGATGCTACTGCCTGGCAAACTCTCTAAAAGGTCTTGTAACTGTTGAGGAGTAAGATCTGTTGGCTTATCATCAATTAATATTTTGGGCTCCTTACCTTTTAATAAGATTTTACCTGTTGGATCATTATTAATTAGTGGAATGTTTTTTAATATCTCTGCGGTACTAGAGCCATTGCTAAGTGCACTTTCTCCAACATTATAGGTTAATTTATCATCCTTATTTTCAATTAAAGGTTTTTCTGAATAAACAATCACCTCGTTTAACTCATTACTTACTTCTTTTAATTTTACGTCTCCAATATTAAAATCATATCGATCAGCTCTAATATAAATGCTATCAATTTGGGTATTTGCAAAACCCATGGCTCTTGCCTTAAGCGTAAAGTATCCAAAACTTAAATGATTAAATTCAAAAGCTCCATTTTTATCTGTTATAGTAGAATAGAGAAGGGAATCTTTAGATGTATTGTACAAATCAATCCTAGCGAAAGGAATGGCTTTTCCCTTCGAACCTTCAATTAAATTACCTATAATAATACCAAACTTTGATTTATCAGCAATTACTGCTTGTTGTGCATTTGCATGAACTGTAAATAAAATCAATATTAAAAAAAAGAAACACTTCATTAAAATTTATTCAGCATATAAACAACTATTTAAAAATAGATTTCAAAGTATTGATTAAGTCTTGGCCTCTTAAGTTTTTTGCTATTATAATGCCATTGGGATCTAATAAAAAATTAGAAGGAATAGAGCCAACTTTATACAATCTGGCAACTTCATTGTCAAAATACTTTAAATCGCTTAATTGAGTCCAAGTCAATTGATCTTTTCTTATGGCTTGTATCCATCCAGCTCTATCCTGATCTAAAGAAATGCCTAATACAGTAAATCCTTTTGATTTATACATATTAAAAGCGGCTACAACAGTTGGATTTTCTGCTCTACAAGGGCCGCACCAGCTTGCCCAAAAATCGATCAATACATATTTCCCTTTAAATGAAGCCAGTGAAACCAATTTACCTGAAGTGTCTTTTTGACTGAAGCCAAGCGCAGGAGTACCAACTGCATTGATTTTTGATTCTGCAATTGTTTTTTCCAAAATCCTTGCAAATGAACCTTTTTTAGCAGTTGCTTCTAAAGTATTGTAACGAGCTTCTAAATCTGCAGGCCCATTCAGCAAAGGACTTACAACATACAATACAAAAGGACTTACAGGAGAAGATTTTTTTGTTTGAGTAAAGAAAGTAGCTTCTTGAACAACCCTGGCTTTTGTTGATTCAAATACAACAATCATCGAATCTCTTTTGCGTTGTTCTTTTTCGGCATTGATTTTAGGAACCAGTAAATTCAACTCCTCTCTGATTGGATTAAATTTCGACTTAAAATAAACATAATCATCTTCTACAGAACTGCCTTTCACCATAACTTTTGAAAGTTCATTAAAATCTCCTTCAATGGTTACCGAATTATTGCTGAGAAATAAATCAATTCCTTCATTGTATCCAACAAATCCAATTTGAAAAATATCCGGCTCAACCAGGTTACCCTTAAAATAAAAATTACCATTCCTAACAGTATCTGTTGCAATGGTTTTGCCATCAGACCCATTCATCAAAAAAACCAACATATTGGGTTTGGTATTTTTAATTGACCCTTTAATGTCGAAAGAACTTTGCGCTTTTGTATTTAGAGAAAACAATACAAATGCAATACTTAGCATTTTATACATATTATTTGGAATGACGTTTTTGTAAAATAGACAATACTTCGGCTAAATGGTGGCCTTTTGCATTTAACAACAATAAGTAATGGAATAGCAAATCTGCTGATTCATTGAGGAACAATTCAGCATTATTGTCTTTGGCTTCAATGACCATTTCTACCGCTTCTTCTCCAACTTTTTGTGCAATTTTATTAATCCCTTTCGAAAACATTTTTGCTACATAAGATTCTTCAATTGGAGCTAATTTTCTGAGGTTGATGATTTCTTCTAAATACAATAAAAAATCATCTGTATGATTGGGTTCACTCCAACAAGTATCTGCTCCTGTATGACAGGTTGGTCCCAATGGATCCGCTTTAATTAACAAAGTATCATTGTCACAATCAACAGCAATGGATTTTACTTCTAAAAAATGGCCACTTTCCTCGCCTTTGGTCCACAACCTTTTTTTACTCCTACTATAAAAAGTTACTTTACTTAATGAAAGTGTTTGTGCATAAGCAGCTTCATTCATAAAACCAAGCATCAGCACTTTATGCGTTTTATAATCTTGAACAATGGCAGGAACTAGCCCATCGGAATATTTAGAAAAATCAATTGTCATAACACAAATTTCGGGATTTATAACCGCATAGCGATGCCTTTTTCGGTGAGATAGCGCTTTAATTCGGGAATTGCTATTTCTTTAAAATGAAAAATACTGGCAGCCAAGGCGGCATCTGCAGCAGCAAATTCAAAAACATCCCTGAAATGATCCATTGTTCCTGCTCCACCAGAAGCAATAATGGGAACCGACAATTTAGATGATAGCTCTTTGGTTATATCTAATGCAAAACCTTGTTTAGTTCCATCATTATTCATAGAAGTGAGCAAAATTTCCCCAGCACCCAAATCAACCCCTTTTTGGGCCCAATCAATACATAGGATATCTGTTTTAACCCTCCCTCCATTCAGATAAACATACCAATTTCCATCGGCTTCCCTTTTGGTATCAATGGCCAACACTACACATTGGCTTCCAAATTCACTGGAAAGTTCTTTGATTAAATTGGGATGTTTAAAGGCAGATGTATTGATGGAAACCTTATCAGCTCCATTTTGCAACAACAAACTCACATCATCAACTGAAGCTATTCCTCCACCAACTGTAAAAGGAATATTAATATGATGGGCAATTTTATTTACCAATTCACTCAAGGTTTTTCTACGTTCATTGGTTGCTGTAATATCTAAAAAAACCAATTCATCGGCACCTTGTTGTGCATAGAATGCGCCCAATTCTACAGGATCTCCTGCATCACGAATATTTTCAAAATTCACCCCTTTAACAGTGCGTCCATCTTTGATGTCTAAGCAGGCTATGATACGTTTTGTAAGCAAAATAAAATATGGTTTTAGAGATATGAATTATGAGATAAGAGTTATGAGATATGAGATATGAGTTATGAGATATGAATTAAGGGTTAGTGGTTATGAATGAAATGAGTTCTTTTAAGGTTATTCTTCCTTCGTAGATCGCTTTTCCAATGATTACCCCACTACATCCTATTCTGTTTAAATCATTTAAATCTTCCAAACAACTTACTCCTCCAGAAGCAACAAAAAAAAGATTGGGAAATTGAGTGATTATTTTTTTATACAACTCAACCGATGGACCTTCTAACTTTCCATCTTTACTAATATCGGTACAAAAAACTTGATTCAAGCCTTCATTTATATAAGATTGAATAAAATTAAAGACATCTATATTGGTAGACTCTAACCACCCACCTACTGATATTAATTCATCTTTTACATCTGCGCCTAAAAAGAATTTATTAGCCCCATAATGATGGATCCATTGTTTAAATGTAGCAGCATCTTTCACAGCTAAACTTCCAATTGTAGCCATGGTGGCTCCAGATTGAAACACAATGGCTAGATCTTTTTCAGTTTTAATACCACCACCAAAATCTATACTTAAATGGGTATTGGATGCTATACTTTCAAGTACTTTCCAATTTTGAACCTTTCCCGCCTTTGCTCCATCCAAGTCTACTAAATGCAATCGATTTATGCCCGATGCCTCAAATTCTTTGGCTACCTCAAGCGGACTTTCATTGTATATTTTCTTCTGTGCATAATCTCCTTGCGTGAGACGTACACATTTTCCATCAATGATATCTATGGCTGGTATTATTTGCATTAAACTGATAAATTAATAAAGTTTTTTAAAATTTGCTCCCCTATATCTGCACTCTTTTCAGGATGAAACTGCGTTCCGTAAAAATTGTTTTTCTGTAAAGCAGAACTATATTCTTTTCCATAATTTGTTGACGCAATGGTATTATCACAAATAGCAGCATAATAACCATGAACAAAATAACAAAAGCTATTTTCTTTTATTTGATTAAACAAATCAGTTTTTAAATTAAAAATAGTATTCCAGCCAATTTGTGGAATTTTAATTTTTAATGCATGTGGATTTTTAAAAGCCTTAACTGTTGTATCAAAAATTCCCAAACACTGGGTATTATTTTCTTCGCTTGATTTGCACATTAATTGCATGCCTAAACAAATGCCTAGAACAGGTTGCTTGAGCTGAATAATTAATTGATCCAAATTTCTTTCCTTCAAATAATTCATGGCGGTGCTAGCTTCACCTACTCCTGGAAATATCACTTTATCTGCTGCAAGAATTGCTGATGGATCGTCGGTAACTAAAGCAGAAACCCCAATCCGCTCTAATGCAAAAAGAACAGATTGAATATTACCAGCATTGTATTTAATAATAACCAATTTCATTTTATACCCTATTTTCTTATTATTGATTGAAGAAATGCTTGAGTGGTTTCTTCGATATCATTCATTTTCCCCAATTCAGCAATATATGCAGATCCAATAATTGCTCCATTGGCATGCTTACAAGCTGCATCATAACTGGTCTTATCCTTTATTCCAAATCCTACCAAAATCGGGTTATTCAATTGCATCAATTGAAGGCGTTGTAAATACCTTTCAACTAAATCAAAATCGGTAGCTCCCCCAGTTGTTGCCGAAGCACTCACTGCATACAAAAATCCACTGCTTAATCGATCTAAATGCTTGACTCTTTCTGGTGAAGTTTCTGGAGTAACAAGAAAAATAAAATCAAGTCCATATTTATGTATAATGGCTTGAAATTCATTTTCAAATTCAAATTCTGGAAGATCTGGCAAAATCAATCCATCAACACCCACTGATGCTGCATCTTTACAAAAATCCTCGAATCCATACTGAAGTACTGGGTTCATATAGCCCATTAAAATTATTCCCGTATCTTTTAAGATGGGATTATTTCTACAATTGGCTAATTGTTGAAACAACAATTTCATATTCATTCCATTGGACAATGCTTTACTACCGCTCTCTTGAATGGTTGGTCCATCGGCTAGTGGATCTGAATAAGGCATTCCGATTTCAATAATATCCGCTCCGTTTTTTGCCAAGGATTTCATAATTGGAATGGTATCATTCAGGTCAGGAAACCCAGCCGTAAAATATACATTTAATACTTTCGACTGTTTATTGGCAAATATTTGTTTAAGTCTGTTCATTCTTTTATTTTATTAATAAAGTCCCTGTTGCATGGCCATCATGTAGGTAGAAAGATCTTTATCGCCTCTTCCACTTAAACAAATTACAACAATATCAGCCGGCTTTAAATTCAGTTTACCCAATACTGCAAAAGCATGTGCTGTTTCTAAAGCAGGGATAATACCTTCTGTTTTACTTAGATGAAAAGCCGCCTCCATCGCTTCATCGTCTGTAGCACTTAAAAAAAGTCCGCGCCCAGATTGAAACAAATTTGCATGTAAGGGTCCAACTCCTGGATAATCCAGGCCTGCAGAAATACTATGTGGTTCAACCACCTGACCATCGGCAGTTTGCATTACTAAACTTTTACTGCCATGCAAAATTCCCGGCTTGCCCAATTGAGTGGTGGCAGCACTCATTCCACTATTTACTCCATGACCTGCTGCTTCTACTGCTACCAATTGAACAGATGGCTCATTTAAATAATGATAAAAAGCGCCAGCAGCATTGCTTCCACCTCCTACACATGCAATAACATGAGATGGTAGTTCAGATCCGATTTTTGCATTCAATTGCAACCTGACTTCTTCACTTATAACACTTTGAAAACGCGCTACCATATCAGGATATGGATGTGGGCCTACTACACTGCCAATGATATAGTGGGTATTATGAGGATGATTGATCCAGTCTCTAATTGCTTCATTGGTTGCATCTTTTAAAGTTTTACTGCCACTGGTTGCAGGAATAACCGTAGCCCCTAACATTTTCATTCTTGCAACATTGGGAGCCTGACGCTCAATATCTTTCTCGCCCATGTATACAATGCAATCCATCCCCTTAAGTGCACAAACAGTTGCAGTTGCTACGCCATGTTGACCTGCTCCAGTTTCGGCAATGATGCGTGTTTTACCCAGCCTTCTTGCCAATAATATTTGACCAATTGTATTATTGATTTTATGAGCCCCTGTATGACAAAGATCTTCTCTCTTTAAAAAAATATTTGTATTCAACTCGGCACTTAATCTTTCTGCGTAAAATAGAGGAGTTGGCCTACCCACATAGTCTTTCAACAAAGATTTAAATTCTTTGATGAAGTCTGGATCTTTCATGATCGAAAGGTATTGCGCATGCAATGCCGCAACATTCCCATGCAACATTTCTGGAATATAGGCGCCGCCAAATTGGCCATAGTATCCTTGCTCAGTTGGATTTTGGTAATTCATCATTAGCTATTAATTTGTTGTAGTACAATTGAAAAAAAATCCATTCTTCCAGTCAGATAGTTCATTTAATCCTTTTTATTTGATGAATAAATGATTCCACCATGTCCATATTCTTAATGCCGGGTGAAGATTCAAATTTACTATTGATATCGATAGAAAAAAGATCTTTTGCAACAGGTGATTCTGAGAAAGCTTGAAGTGAAGCAACATCTTCAGGCCCTATTCCACCACTTAGAAAGAATGGCTTATCGATGGTTAGATTTTTTAAAATCGTCCAATCAAATTTTTCACCAGTTCCTCCAAAAGAGGCTCCTGCTGTATCAAATAAAAACATGTCTACAATATCTTGATAATCTTTTATTTTCCAAAGCACATCATCGTCGTTTCTAATCCTAAACGCTTTAATTACAGTTACATAGTCTGCAATTTTTTCGCAATATTTGGGTGATTCATCACCATGTAATTGAACCAAGTACAAACCGCAATCATCTACCTGTTTCAAAACCTGTTCAATAGTTTCATTTACAAACACGCCAACTTTATTGATTTTTTGACCTTTGGCATTTTTTAAATCAGCTGGTTGCAAATGTTTAAGAATATAACGAGGAGATTTTGGATAAAAAATAAATCCTCCAAACTCCACTTCCATTTCATCTAAGCGGATCAATTGACTAATACTATTTAAACCACATACTTTAGACCGCATGCTGTTTTTCTTTTAGTTGCTGAACAAAATCGGCAAAAGCAATCGAAGGACTGGCTTCTTTCATAAAATGTTCTCCAATTAGAAAACCTTTGAATCCTGCTTTTTTTAAAGTTACAATTGTATCTACATTATTGATACCGCTTTCTGCTATAGCTGGCTTGGTAGCGGGAATTTGATCAATCAAATAAAGTGAATTGGCTATACTTACTTCAAAACTCTTTAGATTTCTATTGTTTACCCCAACCAAGTCTACATCATCACAAATATGCGCTAACTCTTCTTTGCAATGAATCTCAAGCAATACTTCCAATCCAATACTTTTAGCCAATCTAGCCAT
>Ga0164292_10005348_pt1 | contig 10508 bp, 7 predicted proteins | sample GEODES117metaG_FD_111486 | JGI IMG/M metagenome (GOLD analysis project Ga0164292, IMG submission 111486) | Eutrophic lake water microbial communities from Lake Mendota, Wisconsin, USA - GEODES117 metaG | ecosystem: Environmental > Aquatic > Freshwater > Lake | place: USA: Lake Mendota, Wisconsin... | reverse complement strand
GAATGCAGCGCCGGATGGTCGATCTCGGTGGGGCGCCGCGACATCGACACCACGCCCCATCCTGCGTCGAGCAGGTGGGTGCAGATCGAAGCGCCGATGCCGGCGCTGCCGCCAGTGACGATCGCGACGCGTGCGGGCATGGCGGGAGACTCGGTGGGGGTCACGATGGGCGGGCTCCGGGCGCGCGGACGCGCGGGCTCAGTGCGGGCGCTTCTTCAGCGCGCGCGTGTCGATGCAGGCCGGCGTGCCGGGCAGCGTCGCGGCCAGTGCGCGGAGCTCGCCGCGCTGCACCTTCTGCGTCGGCGTGAGCGGCAGCGCGTCGACGAAGGCGACCCAGCCGGGCGCCTTGAAGTAGGCCAGGTGCTCGAGGCAGAGCGCGACCAGCGCCTGCGCGAGACCGGCGCGCGCGCCTGCGTCGAGCGGCTCGAGCGGCACCACGCAGGCGAGCACCTCGTCGCCGCGCACCGCGTCGGGCGTGGCCGCGACCGCCACCTCGCGCACGCCCGGATGCCGGCGCAGCACCGACTCGACCTCGACCGCGGCGATGTTCTCGCCGCTGCGGCGGATCACGTTCTTGCGTCGATCGACGAAGTACAGGTGGCCCTCGGCGTCGCGGCGCACCACGTCGCCGGTGTGGAACCAGCCGCCTGCCCATGCCTCGGCGGTGGCCTGCGGATCCTTCAGGTATTCGCGGAAGAAGCCCCGGCGCGGGTCCTCGCCGGCGGCGCGGACCAGCAGCTCGCCCGGCATGCCCTCGGGCACGTCGGCGCCGGACTCGTCGACGAGACGCAGCTCGAGCGCGGGCGCGGCGCGACCGAAGCACGACTGCCCGACGTGGCGCGGCTCGTGGTGAGCGATCACCACCGCACCGGCACCGGTCTCGGTCATCGCCCAGGCCTCGAGCAGCGGGAAGCCGAAGCGTGCCTCGAAGGCCGCCTGATGGCGGCGATCGACGCCCGCGCCGAAGCCGAAGCGCACGCGGTGGTCGCGGTCGGCGGGCGAGGCCGGCGCGCCGAGCAGCATCGCCGGCATCACCCCGAGATAGTGGACGATGGTCGCGCGCGAGTCGCGCACCGCGTCCCACCAGCCCGCCGGATGGAAGCGGTCGAGCGGCACCACGCAGCCGGCCGACAGGACCATCGCCATCGTCGAGTAGGCCATCGCGTTCATGTGCGTCATCGGCAGCGGCGTCAGCAGCCGGTCCTCGCCGTGCCGGATCGCGCACAGGCCACCGGCGGCGAGATACCACTCGCCGGCGATCAGGTAGTACGCGTTCGGCAGCACGCAGCCCTTGGGACGGCCGGTGGTGCCCGAGGTGTAGAGCAGGCCGCACTCGGTGTCGACGCCGGGCGCGCCCCGCAGCGGCGGCGCGCTGGGCGCTCGGGTGAGCGCCGACAGCCCGCGCGGCGCGCTGCCCGGACCGCTCGGCGCGAGGCCCGCGTCGGGCTCGTCGTCGAGGCTCGCCACCACGCAGACCTCGCAGCCGGTCCGCGCGGCGGCGGCGCCGATGTCGGCGACACGCGCCGGCAGCACGATCGCCAGGCACAGGCCGCTGTGCTCGACCAGGTAGTCGAGCTCGGCGGCGCGCAGCTCGCCGTTGATCGGCACCACCGACACGCCGAGCGCGTTGAGCGCCAGCCAGGTGAGGAAGAACGACGGCCGGTTCTCCAGCAGCAGGCCGGCGCGGTGCCCGTGCCCGTAGCCCGCCGCGCCGATGCGCGCGGCGATGGCCTCGACGGCCTCGAGCGCGCGCCCGTAGGACAGCTCGACGGGCGCGATGCCGTAGCGGGCCGCCACCTCGGGCAGGATCTGCAGGAAGGGCCGCTGCGGGTTCGCGGCGGCAATACGGCGAAACGCCTGGTAGACGGTGGCGTCGGCGGGCTGCGGCAGGAGCATGGAGGCGGTGCGACTCAAGGGAAAAGCTGGATCGAAGGCAAGGGCGCGTCGCAGTCGAGCAGGTCGACCCGCTTGAGGTGGATGCGCAGCGCGCCGTCGATCGCCGACAGCGTGTGGCGCACCACCGCCGCATAGACCTGCTTGCGCCCGCCCTGCGTCTCGACGTAGAGCTCGTTGGTGCGCATGGTCCAGCGACCGGCGGCCGGGTCGGCCGACTCGAGCTCGGGCTGCTGCAGCACGTGCAGGCAGCGCACCTGCGGATGGAGCGAGTACGAGCGCGGGTTGCCGAAGCGCTCGATGCGCAGCCGCAGCAGCAGCTTGTCCTCGTACATCAGCGAGGTGTGGTGCTCGCCGTCCGCCTGCCCCGGCACCAGCGGCACCCAGTAGTACGCGTCGTCCGCGTAGAGCGCGTACCACTCGTCGAAGCGGCGCTCGTCGATCAGCCGCGCCTCGAGGTAGACCAGACGCGCGAGGTCCTCCGCGGTCGGCTTCATGCAGGCTCCCCTCCGGTCATGCTCCCTCCCCTGCCATCGGTTGGTCCGCCATGTGCCGGGCCCACGCCCGGAACTGGTTGCGCATCGACACCTCGCTCGTGCCCTTGACGGTCCGGTCGCCGCCGGCGAGCTCCGCGGGGTCGAAGTCACGGTGCAGGCTCACCCAGGGGTTGCCCGAGGCCGCGAGGCCTTCCTGGATCGCGCGGTAGCAGTGCAGGTCGTCGTGGCCGACCACCGACATCGGCGAATTGATCAGTCGCGAATACATCATCGTGCGGCGCAGCAGCGCGTCCGGGGCGCCGACCAGCCGGAAGGTCCAGGACTCGACGATGGTGCGGTCCGGGGCGATCGGCCGCGCGACGCGGATCGCCTGGATCGCGCCCTTGATCGTCAGGCTCGGGTAGTAGACGGTGTTGTGCCGGACCTCGCCCAGGATCGCGTGGGCGCGCTCGGCGCCGTAGGCTGCGACCATCGACGACTCGTACTCCGGCACCGCCGAGTACTTCGAGTGGATCGAGCCGTGCACGCCGGTGTAGCCGTGGCCGTGGTCGAAGACCCGCACGCCCATGCCGTCGAAGAACTCGTAGCTCGACGCGAAGGGCACGAACTGCTCGATCGCCATCGGCTTCGGCGCATCGGCGGGCTGCCCGGCCCAGAGCTTCTTCGCCGTGCCGGCCGACGACTCGTGCGCCACCATCGGATGCATCGTGTCGTTGAGGTTCTCGACGAACATCTTCCAGTTGCAGTCGTGCTCGTAGCGCAGCACGCCGCCCGCGACCTCGAGCCGGCCCTCGGGCGAGCGTTCGACCAGGTTGTCGATCGAGGTCAGCGAAGCGCCGAAGTACGACTCGAAGTCGGGCCCGGCCTCGGACAGCCTGCTGAAGACGAAGCCGCGGTAGTTCACCGTGTGACGGACGACCGACAGCCCGCCGCTCGCCGCCGACTGCGCGAAGGCCGTGCCCTCGTAGCCGCCCTTGAGCGGGATCGCGCGCACGCCGCCGTCGAGATCGTAGGCCCAGGCGTGGTACGGGCAGCGGAAGAAGCGGCCGACGTTGCCGGACGGCTCGCTCACCAGCTTCGCGCCCTTGTGCGCGCAGCGGTTCATCAGCACGCGCACCGTGCCGTCCTCGCCGCGCACCATCATCACCGGACGGCCGGCGAGGTCGGTGGTGGCGTAGTCGCCGGGGTTCGGCACCTGACTGTCGTGGCCGACATAGATCCAGGTGCGCGACCACAGCCGCTCCATCTCCAGCTCGAAGACTTCCCGGTCGAGGTAGACGTCGCGGTGGACGGCGTCGTCGCGCACCAGCTCGCGCAGTGCCCGCGGATCGTCGCGGTAGCGGCCCCGGACGGGCAGGGCGGCGGTCGTCGTGTCCATGGTCGTGGGTCCTCCCGATCGGATGCCGTGCGCCGCGCTCAGGCGGCGCGGGCCGGCGGCGGCGCGGCCGTGGCCCCGGAGAGCGCCGCGAGCGCCACGCCGAGGGCGGTGCCGCCCTCGTCGGCGAGCGCGGCGTCGCGCAGCGCGCGCAGGCCATCGGCCGACATCACGCCCGGCGGCAGCCGGTCGAGCGCGGTCATCAGCCGCTCGAAGCTGCTCCAGCCGCGCGCATGCGTGTCGCCGTAGCCCTTGACCAGCCGCTGGCAGCGCGCGACCTCGAGCGCGAGCGCCGCATCGCGGGCAGCGGTGGCCTCGACGCGCGCGAGCCACGCCGCGATGCGGGCGCACTCGATCTCGAAGCGCAGCGAGCGGCGGCGCAGGCCGCGCATCGCGGCCACCGCGTACAGCAGCAGGAAGCCGCGCACCGAGCTGGTCTTCACGACGCGGCCCTGGCGGGTGTATCGGCCGACGAAGGCCCGCAGCCCGGGGCTGGCGAGCAGCCGGCGCCCGAGCGCGGCCGGCAGCGTGTCGGCGATCTCCTCGACGCGCGGATGCAGGAACTCGCCGATGTCGAGCAGTTGCCCGTCGGCCAGGCGCACCTCGGCGGCGACGCGCTCGAAGCGGCTGCGGCGCGTCTTGAGGTCGGCGACGCGAACGGTGTCCTCGTACGACATCCACAGCGCCAGGTGGCGCGCGGTCTCGGACAGCAGCGCATGCGGCGGCTCGCCGGCGACCGCGGCACGCAGCGCCGGCAGGGCCTCCAGCCGCGACAGATAGTCGGCCGCCCAGGCCTCGTCCTGCCAGTCGGCCAGGCGCAGCACGCCGGCCCGCAGGATCTCGTGCACCTCGGCCGGGAAGCCGGCGACGATACGCGCCTCGTGGGCCCGCAGGCGCGGGCCGAGGACGGTGCTGCGGGCGGGCGCGGCGGCGGGCGCGGCGGCGGGCGCGGCGGCGGGTGCTGCGGCGGGTGCTGCGGCGGGTGCTGCGGCGGGTGCTGCGGCGGGTGCTGCGCTCCGCGTCGCCGACGCGTCCGCACCCGCGGCCTGCGCGGCCGCGAAGCCGGCCGCGAACGCCGCCAGGCTGGGCTCGACGCCGACCCCGCCGCGGCGCACCGCGGCCTCGAAGGCCTCGCGCGTGAACGGCAGCGCGCCGGTGCCGGCGAGCGCGCCGAACAGCGAGGCGCTGATCACGCTTCGCGCCGCCTCGGCGAGCCGTGCGAAGTCGGCCGCCACGAAGCGGCGCGCGCTCGCGCGGCCGGCGGCGAGCAGCGACTCGGCGTCGACGCGGCCGTCGCCCATCGCCGTCTTCTCGGTCATCGAGTAGACGCGGTGGGTCGAGGCGACGAGCGTGGTGCGGTCATCGGTGACCAGCCCGCGCTGGATCGCACGGCCGGCCTCCATCAGCTCGGAGGCGAGCACCACGTCGACCTCGCCGGGCGTGGGCATCAGCGCGAGCACCGGCTCGCGGCCGGCGGCGCGCGCCGCGGTCTCGGGGAAGAGCTCGACGTAATAGATGGTGGCGCCGGTGCGCTGCGCGACGCCGGGCACCGAGGTCGCCTGCGCGAGGAAGCCGTTGGCCTCGCCGAGGTCGACCAGCCAGTCGGCGAGCACGCCGCCGCCCTCGCCGCCCATCGCCATGATCGCGACGGTGATCGCGCGCGCGGGCGCGCCGGGCTCGCCCGCCGCGGTCGGGCCGCCGGCGGGCGCGGCCGCGACGTCGCCGCGCGGGCGGGACACGCTGTCGAAGCTCATGCCGACAGCCCCGCCAGACGGCGCTCGATGCGCGACTGCAGCCAGCCGATGATGCGGCGACGCCAGCGGTCGCGGCGCCGGTCGCCGGCGTCCGGGTTGTGCACGATGCCGGCCCGGTAGAACGACGGGCAGAGCACCGCCGCGTGCGAGACCTCGCCGCACAGCCCGCAGCCCACGCAGGAATCCACCACCGTGGCCACCGGGTCGGTGCGCAGCGGGTCCGGGTTGTCCTTGACGGTGAGCGACGGACAGCCCGAGAGCCGGATGCACGAGTGGTCGCCGGTGCAGGTGTCCGGGTCGATGCCGAAGCGCTCGCGCACGACGCGCGTGCCGGCGGCGATCGCCGCGCGCTGCTTCGGCTTCTCGCGCCGCTGCTTGTTCAGCATGCACTCGCTCTGCGCGATCACCACCTTCGGGCCCTTCGTCGGCGTGGTGAGCGCCTCGCGCAGCGCATCGCGCATCTGCTCGATCGAATAGGTGTTGGTCACCGTGCGCACCCACTCGACGCCGACGCCGCGCACCGCGCGCTCGATCGGGTTGTTGGTCGAGCGGATCGCGTTCTCGGCCTTGGACGACAGCACGTCCTGTCCGCCGGTCGCGGCCGAATAGCCGTTGTCGATCACCAGCAGCACGTTGTCGGTCTTGTTGAAGACCGCGTTGCCCACGCCCGAAGTCAGGCCGTTGTGCCAGAAGCCGCCGTCGCCCATCACGCTGATCGTGCGCTTGGAGGTCTCCTGGGTGTTGAGCGCGGCCGCGCCCGCCCAGCCCAGGCCGTAGCCCATGGTGGTGGCGCCGATCTCGAAGGGCGGCAGGATCGAGAACAGGTTGCAGCCGATGTCGCAGCTCACGTGGTGCTTGCCGAGCTCGCGCTCGAGCAGCTTCATCGCGGTGAAGATCGGCCGCTCGGGGCAGCCGGTGCAGAACGAGGGCGGACGCGGATGCACGGCGGTCGCGACGGTGGCCGCCACGTTCACCGGCACCTCGGGCGGCGCCTTGCGCGGCGGGCGCGGGATCGACGCGGCGTCGATGCGCGCGACCACGGGCGCGGTGCTGGCGGGCGAGGCGGCGGCCGCCGGCGCGGGCACGCCCGCCGGCCGCGCCGCCCGCGGCAGCGGCCGTCCAGCGAGCAGCTCGGGCGCGGCCCGCTCGACGAAACGCGCCACGCCCGCGGTCAGCACGCCGCCGGTGTACTCGCCGGCCATCGGCAGCACGTCCTTGCCGTGGATCCGCGTCTGCACGTCGGCGCGCCGCAGCACGGTGCTGAGCGCCTGCTCGATGAAGTCGGGCTGGCCCTCCTCCACCAGCAGCACCGCGCGCTTGCCGGCGCAGAACGACACCACCTCCTCGTCGACCAGCGGATAGGTCACGTTCAGCACGTACAGCGGGATGCGGCTGTTGCCGAAGGCATCGGCCAGGCCGAGCACCTCGAGCGCGCGCACCACGCCGTTGTACATCCCGCCCTGCAGGATGATCCCGACGTCCTTCGCATCGCCGTCGAAGAACTCGTTCATCCCGTGCTCGCGGATGAACTTCACCGCGGCCGGCCAGCGCTTCGTGATCTTCTCCTGCTCGTGCAGGTAGCTCGACGGCGGCAGCACGATGCGGCCGGTGTCGCGGCGCGGCGACTCGATCGCGTCCTTCAGCGTGTAGTCGGCGCGGCGGTTGGCCTTGGTGCGGAAGCTGCCGTGCACGTGGCAGGCACGGATCCTCAGCTCGAGCATCACCGGCGTGTTCGACGCCTCGGACAGCTCGAAGCCCTGCTCGACCATCTCGACGATCTTCGGCAGGTTCGGCCGCGGGTCGAGCAGCCACACCTGCGACTTCATCGCGAAGGCGTGCGAGCGCTCCTGCATGATCGACGAGCCTTCGCCGTAGTCCTCGCCGACGATCAGCATCGCGCCGCCGGTGACGCCGCCCGAGGCGAGGTTGGCGAGCGCGTCCGACGCGACGTTGGTGCCGACCGTGGACTTGAAGGTGACCGCGCCGCGCAGCGGCGTGTTGACCGAGGCGGCGAGGGTCGCGGTGGCGGTGGCTTCCGACGCGCTGTGCTCGAAGCGCACGCCGAGCTCCTGCAGGATGTCGTTGGCGTCGGTGAGCACGTCCATCAGGTGCGAGATCGGCGCGCCCTGGTAGCCCGCGACGTACGACACGCCCGACTGCAGCAGCGCCTTGGTGACGGCGAGGATGCCCTCGCCCCGGAACTCGTCGCCGTCGCCCAGCCTCAGGGACTGCACTTCCTTCTTGAACGACCGTTCCGCCACGCCCCGCTCCTGCTCGCGACCGCACCCGGGTGCGATTGCATTAGATGAATATTCATGCAACGATGATTTGAAGCCCGAACGATCCGCGAGTCAAGCGCCCCCATGCCCCGATCCCGTCTCGGTTACGACGACGTCGCCCTCGTCGCCCCGGTGACGGTGCCCTACGTCCGGTATTCGATCCGCGCCGGCCACTGGTTCGTGGCCCGTGCGCTCGCGATGCTGCTCGAGCGCAGCGGACTGGCCAAGGCCGAGGTCGACGGGGCCTGCATCTCGAGCTTCACCCTCGCCCCAGACAGCGCGATCGGCCTGATGCAGCACATCGGGCTGTCGCCGCGCTGGCTCGACTGGCTGCCGGTGGGCGGCGCGAGCGGCGTGGCCGGACTCAGGCGGGCCGCGCGGGCCGTGCAGGCCGGCGACGCCGACGTGGTCGCCTGCATCGCGGCCGATACCAACCACGTCGATTCGTTCCGGCTCACGCTGTCGAACTTCTCGATGTTCGCGCGGGACGCCGTCTACCCCTATGGCGCAGGCGGCCCGAACGCGAGCTTCGCGTTCCTGACCGACCACTACATGCGCACCTACGGCGCGACGCGCGAGGACTTCGGCAAGCTGTGCGTCGCGCAGCGCGACAACGCGCTGAAGAACCCGCTCGCCATCTTCAAGAAGCCCCTGAAGCTCGCCGAGTACCTGAACGCGCGCCCCATCGCCGAGCCGCTCGGCCTCTTCGACTGCGTGATGCCCTGCGCCGGCGCCGACGCCTTCCTCGTGATGCGCACCGAGCGGGCCCGCGCGCTCGGCCTGCCGCACGTGCGCCTGCTCGGCACCATCGAGCGCCACAACGGCTTTCCCGACGACCCCATCCAGTTCCGCGGCGGCTGGGCGATGGACCGCGACGACCTGTACGCGCAGGCCGGCGTCACGCCTGCCGACGTCGACTTCTTCCAGCCCTACGACGACTACCCGGTGATCACGATGATGCAGATCGAGGACCTGGGCTTCTGCGCCAAGGGCGAGGGCCCGGCCTTCGTGCGCGAGCACACCTTCACCTGGGACGGCAGCTTCCCGCTGAACACCTCGGGCGGGCAGCTCTCGGCCGGCCAGGCCGGCTGCGCGGGCGGCTACATCGGCATCGTCGAGTCGATGCGCCAGCTCACCGGCGAGGCCGGCGGCCGGCAGGTGCCCGACGCGAAGGTGGGGCTGGTGAGCGGCTTCGGCATGATCAACTTCGATCGCGGTCTCGCGAGCGGCGCCGCGCTGCTCGGCCGTGCCGACCGATACTGACCGAGGCGACGATGGTCGAGCCGCTGCTGCGCCCCAAGCGCAAGAACCCCATCCTCGCCACCCGCGTGCCGACGCTGCCGCCCGGCGGGCGCAGCCGCGCGGCGCTCGGCCTCACCGCGGCCGCCGCCGAGGGCCGCTTCGCGCTGCAGGTCTGCACCGACTGCGCGGCCGTGCAGTACCCGCCGCGCGAGGCCTGCCACCGCTGCCTGTCGGTGAAGCTGAAGTGGCGCACGCAGGACGGCGCCGGCGTGCTGCTCGCGCAGACCACGCTGCACCACAGCAACGACCTGTTCTTCCGCGAGCGCCTGCCCTGGCGGCTCGGCATGGTCCGGCTCGATGCCGGCCCCACCGTCGTCGCGCACCTGCACGGCGACGTCGACGGCGCGGCCTCGCGCGTGCGCATCGGCGCGCGCCTCGACCGCGCCGGCCAGGCGGTGCTGATCGCGCTGCCCGACACGGAGACCCCGAACATGAGCGACGACGTGCAGCTGCGCGAGATGACCTGCGACCCGAAGTTCCGCAAGGTGCTGGTGTCCGACGCCAAGACCGCCGTCGGCCAGGCCGTCGTGCGCGCGCTGGTCGCCGCCGGCGCCGACATCGTCTGGGCCGGCCACGCCGAGCCCTGGAAGAAGCTGCCCGGCTTCGACCGCCTGATCGCGCTGCCGCAGGTCACGCCGGTGCCGCTCGACCTGACCGACTCGCGCTCGGTGACCGAGCTGGCCGGCGAGATCGGCGGCAAGGTCGACATCGTGGTCAACACCGCCGAATACCACCGCGCCGCCGGCATCGGCCACCGCGTCGGCATCGAGACCGCCCGCAGCGAGATGGACGTCAACTACTTCGGCCTGCTGCGTCTGGCGCAGGCCTTCGGCCCGGCCCTGCGCGCGCGCGCCGCCGACGGCCCGACCGGCGCCTGCGCCTGGGTCAACCTGCTGTCGATCTTCGCGCTCGCGAACTTTCCGGCGCACGGCACGTTCTCGGCCTCGAAGGCCGCGGCGCTCTCGCTCGCGCAGTGCCTGCGCGCCGAGATGCGGCCGGCCGGCGTGCGCGTGGTCAACGTCTTCCCGGGCCCCATCGACGACGAGTGGACGCAGCTGCTGCCGCCGCCGAAGCTGCTGCCCGAGACGCTGGCGCGCGCGGTCGTCGGCGCCCTCGAGGACGGCGTCGAGGACGTCTATCCGGGCGACGTCGCGCAGGAGTGGCTCGAGCGCTGGCGCGACAACCCCAAGGCGCTCGAGCGCGAGATCGGAAGCTGAGAGACCCCGGTCTCTCGCGACTGTCGAAGGACGACTCCAATGCACGCCTCTTCCGCATCAGACACCCTCGCCTCGCTGGTCAGCGGGCTGCTCGACGGCGGCATCCGCGTCGTCGACCTGACCCAGACGCTCGCGCCCGAGTTCCCGCAGATCGTGCTGCCGCCCGAGATGGGCCAGTGCCTGCCGTTCCG
>Ga0164292_10005347_pt1 | contig 10509 bp, 10 predicted proteins | sample GEODES117metaG_FD_111486 | JGI IMG/M metagenome (GOLD analysis project Ga0164292, IMG submission 111486) | Eutrophic lake water microbial communities from Lake Mendota, Wisconsin, USA - GEODES117 metaG | ecosystem: Environmental > Aquatic > Freshwater > Lake | place: USA: Lake Mendota... | reverse complement strand
TCAGGCAATTACCGTAAGTTTTACATCGATGAGCAGGGCAATCGAAGGTCTCACCTCATTGATCCGACCACAGGTTTCCCTGTAAGTCATTCAATGGTTTCGGTTTCCGTATTGGCCCCCTCGGCAACGCAAGCAGATGCCTTGGCTACTGCATTTATGGCGATGGGTCCTGAAAAAGCCATGGTGCTTGCAGAAAGCCTCCCCGGTGTAGAAGCGATGTTTGTGCTAGCCGAAAAGGACCGCTTACGAATGGAATTTACTTCTGGCTTTCCGAAGGAGCTGGAGCAAGAGAAAAAGTAAACCCTTCGTGCAGCTGCGCGAAGATCTACTCCTTACAATTTCTCAATCACTATCGCTGAAGCACCACCTCCGCCATTGCAGATACCTGCCACACCGATGCTTCCTTCTTTTTTGTGAAGTACTGTACATAGCGTGCTGATGATTCGTGCTCCTGAGGCACCCAGGGGATGACCGAGCGATACTGCTCCGCCAAAAACATTCAAGCGGTCATTGTCAAGGTTTAGCTCCCGCTGGTTGGCAAGCGCCACCGCTGCGAAAGCTTCGTTGATCTCATAATACGAAACTTCTTCAGCAGTTACCCCTGCATGGGCCAAGGCCTTTGGAATCGCCAAGGCAGGTGCAGTCGTAAACCAAAGTGGATCCGTAGCTGCATCAGCATAGCCTCTGATTTTGGCAATTGGCTTGAGACCGTACTTTTCCACCACTTCTTTGCTCACCAAGACCAAGGCAGAAGCCCCATCGTTCATGGTCGACGCATTGGCAGCAGTCACAGTTCCATTTGGGTCAAAAACGGGCTTTAGTGAAGGGATTTTATCAAAAACAACATTCTTGTATTCTTCATCCTCAGTGATCAAAATCGATTCACCTTTTCTACCCTGGAGTTCTACAGGTACGATTTCATCGGCAAATGCGCCTGCTTCCCAAGCGGCTGCCGAGCGCTGGTAGGATTGGATGGCATAGGCATCCTGCTCGGCTCTACTAATATTCATTTCCTTGGCAGTGTTCTCCGCACAGTTGCCCATGGGAAACTTGTAGTACACTTCAAAAAGTCCATCCCGCACCAATCCGTCGGTTAGCTCTGCATTGCCATATTTGTAGCCAAATCGTGCTTTGGGAACGTAGTAGGGGACATTGGACATACTTTCCATTCCACCAGCAACCACCACTTCGTTGATGCCCAATTCGATGGATTGTGCTCCAAGCATTACTGCTTTCATACCTGAAGCGCATACTTTGTTGATGGTGGTACATGGTACTTGGTAGCCAATGCCTGCGCCGATGGAGGCCTGCCGAGCGGGTGCTTGGCCCAAATTGGCAGAAAGCACATTGCCCATGAATACTTCATTCACGGCTTCAATGGGCAAACCAGACTTGGCCAATGCACCTTTGATGGCAATGCTTCCTAGTTCGGTTGCAGAAAGGCCACTTAGTTTCCCTCCAAAACTCCCAAGGGGAGTACGTACTGCGGCAAGGATATAAACTTCTTTATTCATCTCAAATTGGGTTTAGGTGAAGCTGAACCAGCCCATGGATTTACCAATCAGGCAATCCTTTTTTGGGGCGTTGCGTCGCTTTCTTTTTATTGTCTTGGATATAGCGGAGTTCCGCTGCATTGAGTGATTCCAATATTTGTGCGGCTTGTTCCGGGGATAAATTCATCCCTTTCAGCTTTTCACGCATCGCTTCCATCTTTTTTTGACGATCGGCTAGGTTAGCATCCATCTGGTCGTTTCCATTTTGGCCTGCTTCCTCGCTCTTCTGGGAAGGATTTTCTCCTTTTTGACCCTCCTTGGCCTTGTCTTCGTTCGTTTGTTCTCCGTCTTTTTGGTCAGACTTGGAATCTTCCTTTTGTGAAGGGTCTTTTTGTTCTTGATTTTGTTGGTTTTGCTGCTGCTGGTCTTGGTTTTGCTCTTGCTGCTCTTCTTCCTGCTCCTGATTCAATTTTTCTTTCAATGCCTTGAGCTTGACATCGTTGGGATACTTCGCCAACCCGTCATTCACCTCCTTGAGTGCTTGTTCCTTGGCTGTTTTGACATAGGAGCGTGCTGCACGATTGAAAAACTCTCCTGCACTCTGTGCTTGTACTTTTACTGCAAAAAACAGCATAAAAGCCAATCCTAAGTAGATGCGATGTTTAGTTTTCATTTATTTCGACTACGTCTTTTAAACTTGTCATAAAATCTTGGTAGGCAGCCACCGTCTCATCTTGTGCAAGTGCAGCTTCCATAAGGGTTAACGCTTCTTTGAACTTAAATTGTTCCACAAGTCGATCGGCTTCTGCTTTTTTACGCTTGGCAAACTCGGAGGGTTCAGGCGTATTCTCATCCTTATTCTTTCTTTCCTCATCTCGCTTCAGCCATCGAGCAAGCAATTCATAGTTGTAACGGGCTTCCTCATTTAATGGATTTTGAATCAACGCCGATTGAAATTTGCTCAGTGCTGCTTCATAATCCTGTTTGTTGCCCAACACCACGCCACCTTGATTAAAAGCAAAGGAAGCCAACCGCTCATCGATACTTTGGCTTGCCTTATCAAAGTTTGCCGCGGCTTCTTCTGGTTGAGAGGCGTAGTGGTAGCTCAGCCCCAAGTTAAAATCTAGGGATTGAGAAACGAGTTGAAACTCTTCCAAAAGTACCCGGTGATCTTTGATGGACTGCGCGTATTCTGTAGCGGCATAGCTTGCAGCAGCTTTGTCAATGGCAGCATTCATCCGGCTTACCCACGTCCATGATGCAGGCAAAAACAATAAAACCAAGAAAATCCCTTTGATCCAGCTCATCAGAGTTTGATTGTTTTAATGGGCAAAATCATGTCTACCAAGGCAAGCGCAAGCGCAGCCAAGAGGAAGTAAAAATACTTGTTTGAACTTGCTTCCACCATGCGGGTAGTGGAAATTCCACCTTCCAAGGTTTCAATTGCTGAAATCAAGCCTCCCATTTCTTGGGCCTGATCCGATATTTCAAAGTATTGTCCACCTGTTTCGGCAGCGATATATTGCAAAGGTTCACGGTTTAACTTGGTCAATGCTGGTTTGCCTGTATCTGGGTCCATTACAAGCCCGTTGCCACGAGCCATTTCACCGCCTCGATCTGTTCCTATACCTACAGCAAAGACTTTGATCCCTTCGTCAACCAATTCCTCTGCGATCCCATCCAAGTCGTCGCCAAAATGCTCGCCATCCGAAATTAAGACCACAGATCGGGATTTCTTTTCCTGACTCTGATCGTTTTGGAATCGCTCTAAGGCCATACGAAGCGGGGTGCTGAGGTCAGTACCCAGATTAGGTACCAAGCCAATGGAAAGACCATCGATGTATAGATTGGCAACTGCTTGATCGTAGGTAAGCGGCAGCTGAAGAAATGCCTCAGTAGAAAAAATAATCAAACCAACTCGGTCAGATGGGAATGATTTTAGTAATTCTTTTAACTCAAACTGGATCCGTTGCAATCGAGTTGGTGCAATGTCAGTTGCAATCATCGATTGAGAAAGGTCGACAGCAATGAAAATATCCTTGCCTTCTTCCTTTACTTCTTTGAAGGAATCTCCAATGGAAGGACCAGCAAAGGCAATCAAAAGCAAGATAAAATAGACGGAGCGAATGACCAATTTGGTGAAAAGACGCTGGTTTTCCACCTTCAACTTCCGGTTGATGGACCAAAATCGGCTCAGGTAAAGCAAATACAGCAGAATAAAGATTCCAGCGAGTAGGAGCGTAAGTTTGATATCCGGGTATGCCCAAATCATGGCCTGAAATTAGGAAATAAAGCTAACTTTGAAAGCGAAAATTGGCAAAGGCTGCTTTGCATTTCAAAAAGAAATCCCAGAATTAACAAACATTAATTTCTTGCAGTCGTTCGGTTAATGAACTGCAAGAACCAACTCATTAGATGTCTTTTCATCGGCTATTACTTTTTTTACTTTTATTTTTAATCGCTTCACCCGCTTTTCCACAAGAAAAACTTGTTTTGCGTGGTCAGGTGATGGATGCTGGTAATCTCCAAGTGCTGGTGGGAGTGAATGTGTATTGGGAGGGAAAAGAGCAACAAGGAACCGCAACGGATCTGGATGGGTATTTTTATATTCCTGCAACCACCCTTCCTGCGAAAATCATCCTTTCCTACCTCGGGTACGAAAAGTCGATCCGCATCATTCAAGTTCGTGATTTGGAAAAAGTACAGCGCTTTTACCTGAAGGCGGAGGATTTTTCCTTGGAAGAAGTTTTGATTCAAGAAAAAAGAGGAGATGAGCAGGTCAAAAATCTGGAATTGGGAAAGTCTACCCTGTCCATGGAGACCCTTCAGTCTTTGCCGGCCTTGTTTGGGGAAGTGGATCTCCTGCGAAGTCTTCAACTCTTACCTGGAGTCAAATCTGCCGGTGAGGGCACTACTGGGCTCTTTGTTCGCGGTGGATCTGCAGATCAAAATTTAGTGCAAGTGGATGGAGCACCCGTGTACAACGCCTCTCATTTTTTTGGTATTTTCTCTGTTTTTAATCCGGATGGGATCAAAAAAGTAGATCTATATAAAGGCAATATGCCGGCAAGCTTTGGGGGTAGAGCTTCCTCCTTGATAGACGTGACGCTGAGGGAAGGTGAAAAAGATCGCATCCAGGGAGAAGGGGGGATTGGTACCATTTCTTCTCGATTGACTTTACAGGGGCCTTTGCTTGGGAAAAATTCAAGTTTTCTCATCAGTGGCAGACGCACCTATGCAGATTTATTTTTGAAACTTTCCTCCAATCCTGATCTTAAAAACAACCAACTTAATTTTTACGATTTAAATGGGAAGGCTGCTTTTTCGTTGAATGAGAAAGACAAACTTTCGGTCAGCAGCTATCAGGGGAGCGATATTTTGGGACTTTCAGGGCAGTTTGGTTTGGGCTGGAAAAATTGGGTTTCTGCAGTCAACTGGAATAGAGTCAATTCGGATAGTTCATTTTTTGATCTACAAGCCTATCACTCTCGGTACAGCTACCAAGTGAAATTTGATAACGACGAAAATGGCTTTGATTGGACCAATTCACTTTCTGAATCTGGAATAAAAGCAAGCTGGACTCGAGTTTTGGCTCCTTCGACCACGCTAGTCTGGGGAGCTCATGGTCAACTCTATCACTTTGCGCCCTCAGACCTTAAGCCCTCGCCAAACAACCCAATCAATAGAAGGCAAACCCAAGGTGTTCAAGGAGTTTTAGGCAATGCTTTTGTTGGGCTTACTCATGAATTTACTGAAAAACTGAGCGGTGAATTGGGCCTTCGCCAAGGGGTTTATGCTCAACTAGGAACCGGTAAAGTGTACCAATATCCAGGGAATGATCCCAATCCAGATCAAGAACCTTCTGACTCAGTTTTTTATAATAATGCTGAGGTAATGCAAAGATACCAGGGACTAGAACCTAGAATCGCATTTCGTTACCTCCTTCGACCCGAGTTTTCCTTGAAATTGGCCTACAATCGGAATTTTCAATACGTTCAAATTGCATCCAATAGTTCGGCGGGTCTTCCGATCGATCGATGGGTGCTAGCGGGACAGTACATTCGGCCTATCAAAAGCGATCAAATTTCCCTAGGAGTATTTCACAACTTTGATCAAAATCGATGGGAACTTTCTGTAGAAGGATATTACAAGGATTTGGATCAGGTGATTGATTTACGCAATGGAGCACGGATCCTGCTTTCAGATCAGGTAGAAACAGAGCTCTTGAGTGGTAGGGGATGGGCTTATGGTGCGGAATTTTTGCTTCGAAAAAATAAAGGAAAAACGACAGGATGGCTCGCCTACACTTGGTCTCGTGCCTGGCGACAAATTGATGGGATAAGTAAAGACAGGCCCTATAATCCTCGCTTTGATCGGCCTCACGATGTTTCTTTGGTGCTCAACCACCAATTTTCTCCTGCTTGGTCCAGTAGTCTCACTTTTGTGTATTCCACAGGGCAGGCAGTATCTTTTCCTGTAGGATCTTACCTAGTGGACAATCAGCCTGTCCCTCTCTATTCCGACTATAGAAATGAGAATCGGTTTCCCGATTACCACAGATTAGATGCATCGGTGACCTGGAAAAATCCAGATCAAGGAAGAAAATGGAAAGGCAGCTGGAATTTTGGAGTGTATAACCTATATGGAAGAAAAAATCCATTCTCCTATGATTTTAGAACCGTTTACAACAATCAGATAAATTACAGTCCTTCCGATGGGAAAATAGTTTCTGCCCGTCCAGGAGTGGTGATGACCTACTTGTTTACCTTTCTGCCATCCATTACCTATAACTTCCAGTTCTGATGAAAAAAATCTGGATTTTTCTGCTTTTATCGCTACTATTCTCCTCTTGCCAAGAAGAGGTGGTATTGGATTTGGATCAAAAGGATTCCCGAGTTCCGGTGATAGAAGCCCATTGGACCGATCAAAGTGTTTATAATGAAGTAAAAATTTCCTTGTCCAAAAATTACTACGATTCCCTAGATCAGGAATTGATCCGAGATGCAGATGTCTTTATCAAAGAACAGTCCACAGGAAGAAAAATTGCATTTCGCTACTTAGAGGCTACCCGATCCTATCGAACCAATCCTACGGAGCGTGCTCGCGTAGGCGAAACTTACCAATTGAATGTAACTTGGAAGGGACAAGTATTTCAATCCGAGGGACTTATGCTCGAACCTCCTATCGTAGATTCGGTAGTTTGGAATTACGAAGAAAAGCGACTATTTCGAGATGAGGGCTACTTCGTCAAAGTCTACGGTAAGATTCCTTTCACAGAGAATAACTACTACCGCATTCGAGTGATTGAAAATGACACGCTCTACAACCAACCGGAGGATTACCTTTTATTTGATGATACTTTTGGCTTGCAGGTCTTTGAAAAAGGCTTGGAACTGGGTTATGCATTCCAAGAAAATGATCGGATTCGTCTGGAATTGTACCGGATCAACAAAGATGTTTTTGATTACCTCAGTCAGCTAGTTAACCTACTTTTTAATGATGGTGGCCTATTTAGTCCGCCGCCACAAAACCCAAAATCTAACATAAAGGTGGTGAAAGGGAATTCCCAGGTGCTTGGATTCTTTGTGGTTTCTCCTGTGCTGAGCCGTACCCTCGTTATCTCATCTAAATGATTTCAAACAAATAGTTGGGTCAAATTGTAACCTTTTGCTCATTTAATCGTAATATTACGATTGACTATGGGTGCAACAAAAACAACCTTATTTGATTCGGCACAAAATGACTTGGCACTACTCGCCAAAGCTTTTGCCCATCCCGCTCGGATTGCCATTCTTCAGTACCTTGCCTCTTCTACTTCCTGTATCAACGGTACGCTAGTGCAGGAGTTAGGCCTGGCTCAAGCCACCATCTCTCAACATTTGAGGGAGCTAAAGGAATTGGGATTGATCCGTGGCAGTATTGAGGGAACTTCCGTGAATTACTGCTTGAATGTGGAGCGCTGGGAAGAAGTTCGCCTCCAATTTCAAAATTTCTTTGATCTTCTTATCGTAAAGGATGCAGATGCTCACTGCTGTTGAGGCCTGCATTTCGCAAAAAATAAAACTCTAAATTCGATCTACTATGAAACTTTCTGCAATTAAAACTCAACTAGAAGGATTACCTCAGGTCAATTTTATACTACCTGATGGAAGTCAAGTTCCGGCACATTTCCATGTCACTGAGGTAGGTCAAGTTTCTAAAAAATACATCGATTGTGGAGGAACCCTCCGCGAAGAGTCCAAAGTGACCTTTCAATTGTGGGAAGATGGGGATGTGGATCATCGCCTCGCTGCTTCCAAATTGTTAAACATCATTGGTTTAGCCGAGCGTCTCCTATCAATTCCTGATCTAGAGGTCGAAGTGGAGTACCAAGGAAATACCATTGGTCGGTATGGATTGGATTTCAATGGAACTGATTTTTTGTTGACTGCCACCCAAACCGATTGCCTAGCCAAGGACAAATGCGGTATTCCCATGGAAAAACCTAAAATTAGACTTTCCAGCATTGCCCAGGGCCCAATCTGTACCCCAAATTCAGGATGCTGCTAATCGAATGAAGAATACCTTTTACAGCCCTTTGTCGCAAACCATCGCTTCTTTGCCTATTTCCTCGATTACCTCGGAGCGCAAGGATCTTTTGGAGGAGATGGCTGAATACCTTCGGGAGAAACAACTAGCTGGCCAGAAAATCCGGCTCAACTTTATTTGCACCCACAATAGCCGTCGAAGTCAATTTTCTCAGATTTGGGCACAAACGGCAGCAGCCTATTATGGGATTGAAGCATTTTGCTATTCGGGTGGGGTAGAAGTGACCGCCTTTAATCCTCGGGCTGTTGCGGCCATTCAACGCGATGGTTTCAATGTAGTGCAGAAAGAAGGGGAAAACCCGATTTACTTTGTGCTTTTCAGTGATGATTCGGAGTCCATTGTGACCTTTTCAAAGGTGTACGATGACCCCATCAATGCCTCGAAGGACTTTGCTGCGGTGATGACTTGCGATCACGCAGACGAAAACTGTCCGTTTATTCCAGGAGCAGAAAAGCGTTTTCCGCTTCGATTTGAAGATCCTAAGGCCTTTGACGATAGCCCCCAAGAGGAGCAAATGTATACCGAGCGTTCACATCAGATAGGTGCCGAACTCTTTTTTCTTTTTGAAAAAGTCAGCAAACAATCTTCTTAACCCATTTCATTTTGAAATGAGTAGGCAAATTTTATTCTTTGGATAAATTATATACCTCATGAAAATCAATACTATGCTTCGATTTGCCTTTTTCTCGCTTGTGCTAGGAGTTGGCTTATCTCTTTCCACTGTAGCACAGGCGCAGGAAACCGTTAAAACCCAAGTAGATGAAATGGCAGCTCCTCCAGGGGGGATGGGTGGATTTACCGAATACATGATGAAAAACTTAACCTACCCAACCGCAGCGAAAGAAGCTGGTACGCAGGGCATGGTGGTGGTATCTTTTGTGGTAGATGCTGAAGGAAAGGTAGGTTCTGTAGAGGTGCTTCGAAGCATAGGTAATGGATGTGACGAAGAGGCTGTTCGGGTAATCAGTAATTCTGGAACTTGGACTCCAGCCAAAATTGGTGGTAAAGCAGTGGCTTCCAAAATGACCTTGCCGGTACAGTTTAAACTTTAATTTCTATCTGAACTAAAAAAGCCTCAGAATCAATGATTCTGAGGTTTTTTTAGTTTAAAGTTTTACTTAATCCATGGCATTGCCATGAAATAGCGCATTGAAGAAGAGTTTGTTGGTTCCGTACCAAGCGCCTCTAAAATTGGGGCTATCAATGAAATGTACCACGCGGCCTTGGCCAGAAGGCGAAATTACCACACTTGCACTCTGCTTGAGACTTTCCAAGTTGGCTTTGGAAATGTACCCTCCTAAGTGTGGATTGGCAGTGTAGCGGATAGGCGTAAGGTATTTGTCCGCCGATGGCTTGATGAATAGGTCTGTATTGCGGTATACGGGCAAGGTCTTGCGTGTATATCCATAGGCAATCGGATGCGTCAGATCGAGTTCAGCCAAATAAATGCTCCCGCCAACTTCCTTAGCTCCTTCGGTATCGTTTCGTGAAGCAAAGGAAAGACTAGCAGGCCCTTTTTCTGCAGGTGCAGTCACGGTTTCTTCCTTCGTGATTCCCTTTTGGTTCAACCAAAGTGAGGCATTCTTCATGGAAATGATTGTTCCGCCGCGGCTTACCCAATCCTTGATGTGGTTCACCTGACCTTCAGAAATGGAACCATAGCTGCCAGAAGGAAGGATAAGGGTGTTGTAGGCATGCAGGTTGAGTCGGCCAAACTGCCCTACATTCACTTTGGTAATCGGCATACCGATTTGATGATCCAGTAGGTTCCAGATTTCTCCTGCCTCAGATGCATTGATTCCAGACCCAACTACAAGGACTACTTTCGGATGCTGTACGGCAGAGACACTGTTGGATCCCAAATCAATACCACTTAGGTTCAAACCTGTTTGTACGGAATAGACTTTCTGACTATTCTTTTGTGCCAAGGTTTTGAGCTTCTCCATCACTTCGGATTTGGGAAGAGATTGGAAGCCCATGGGAATCATCAAGGTTCCCCGTCCAAAATCTACCTTGCCATCCTGAGTTTGGGAAGCAAAAGGTTGGTGAAGCGCTTCTACATGTACGCCTGCTTTCTGTAGTTCGAAAAGCAACTTTGGAGCATAATAATCTCTCCAATCAATCAAATATGCATAGGCTTCACCCTGTGGGAAAGCAAAAGTAGGTCGAGTAACTTCTTTTAATTCTGTACCGACTTTTGCCGTAGGCGAAGAAGCGAAAGGCATCCCGTAAGCGGCAGCCATGGTCCAAGCGGAAGCATCGTAAAACACGGAATCCGCAAAGGTGGTCACGTATTCAAACATGGTTCGCACCATTCGGTACTGAGGCTGCTTGGTGGGTACTACCCAAGAACTTCCTTTTTTGAAAGTTTGTCCCGCCGCAGAAAGATCTGCTGTATTTTCATACACCTTGATTTTGTGGTCAAGTA
>Ga0164292_10005346_pt1 | contig 10509 bp, 10 predicted proteins | sample GEODES117metaG_FD_111486 | JGI IMG/M metagenome (GOLD analysis project Ga0164292, IMG submission 111486) | Eutrophic lake water microbial communities from Lake Mendota, Wisconsin, USA - GEODES117 metaG | ecosystem: Environmental > Aquatic > Freshwater > Lake | place: USA: Lake Mendota... | reverse complement strand
TGGGTTAAATCTAATAAATACCCATTTGCCACTATGTATCATATATACATCATTATAACGGATTTCTTCGTCTTTTTTATCATATCCGATATGACCGAACTCATCCGTTTCAATTGCTAAAATAGTATTACCTATCAATTTTCGATGGTCCATATAAATTCGCTTTGCGAATTTATAATGAATAGATTCTTAATCTCGCAAAGCGAGATTAAGAATCTTCAATACGACGACGATGGGTGCAATCACAATTACCTGTATAAAGTGGTTTGTCGTGTACAAACCCATCAAAGTTTTCATTGATTATATTTCTTACCATTTTTTCTTTGGTGCGTCTATACACAATTTTACTACGTTCAGTTTATATATGACAAAGTCATATATAAACTCAAGAGATATAAATCACTATGTGATTTATATCTGTTCATCATTTGGAAAAATTTCTTTGAAACACGTTGCACAATATCCGTCGTAAGTAGATGAACCGCTACGACTATCTATCCAATCTATACAATTAGGACATCTTGCTCCGCCACCGTGTGCTATACATTTATTTGTTTTGCCTATGGCACTTGCTTTACAATCTGGTTCAGTTTATATATGACGTAGTCATATATAAACTCAAGAGATATAAATCACGTAGTGATTTATATCTGTTCAATACATCTTGGTCCACCACCATGTTTTCTACATTTATTTGTTTTACCTATTGCGCTCGCTTTACAATCTGGTTCAATACATCTTATTCCCCCACCGTGTGCTATACATTTATTTGTTTTGCCTTGGGCACTCGCTTTACAATCTGGTTCAGTTTATATATGACGTAGTCATATATAAACTCAAGAGATATAAATCACGTAGTGATTTATATCTGTTCAATACATCTTGCTCCACCACCATGTGCTACACATTTATTAGTTTTACCTATGGCGCTGGCTTTACAATCTGGTTCAGTTTATATATGACTACGTCATATATAAACTCAAGAGATATAAATCACGTAGTGATTTATATCTGTTCAATACATCTTGTTCCACCTCCGTGTGCTATACATTTATTTGTTTTGCCTTGGGCACTCGATTTACAATCTGGTTCAGTTTATATATGACGTAGTCATATATAAACTCAAGAGATATAAATCACTACGTGATTTATATCTGTTCAATACATCTTTTTCCACCACCGTGTGCTACACATTTATTTGTTTTACCTATGGCGCTGGCTTTACAGTCTGGTTCAATACATCTTGCTCCACCACCGTGTGCTACACATTTATCGGTTTTGCCCATGGCACTCGCTTTACAATCTGGTTCAGTTTATATATGACTACGTCATATATAAACTCAAGAGATATAAATCACGTAGTGATTTATATCTGTTCAATACATCTTTTTCCGCCACCGTGTGCTACACATTTATTTGTTTTGCCTATGGCGCCCGATTTACAATCTTGTTCAATACATAGGCGTATTTTACGTGGTTTTATTATAACAGAATATTCTTGCGACATTTTTGATTTTATATTTATAAATTAAAAATTATTTCAATTTTTTTATTAAATCCGCACTTGAATTGAAAAAAGGTGTAAGATTGTATACTCCAATAAGTGTAGATTTTTTTTTCAGTTTCAGATATTATTTTTCATAAATTATATAATTTATGCAAATTAAATTGAAGAAGTATTTTATGATTATCCGTAGTGCGACTGTTAAAGCTGCACCAGTGGGAAAGAGAGAGAGGAAACACCTTGACCCATCAAGAGAGATACCAACGCGCAAGCACGCCGGCAAACCCACCATTTGTGTCCGAAATAGTCTGAAACATTCTGCCTTATTTCAGTGCCCACCTGAGTGGCGCACCGATTTTTAGCAGCTTATCCGCCGTTTGTCTGTCATGCTCGACCAATTTTGCACATATCTCGAGAACCTTACCACTACAATGAAGAGCGCACATGAGTGCACGCCATAACTTGTGGGAACCGCCGAATGCTCACTAACCCCGGGGGGGGGGAAGGAGCAAGATGGGGTGTGCCACAATTGGGGAATGGGAAGGGAGAAAATTGCAATACATTGGGATCGTGCATTCAAACCTGGGACGACGAATTTGTCCAAACATTTCGAGGGAAAACCTCCTCCATAAAAGCCTTGTTGTTGATGTTGATTGGTGACTAGATTCCTGTGCCTATAGAGTGTCCATTGGTGCGTGAGAGTTCGAGAAAAGTGCCTCGGGGGCGACTAATCAAGCTTTTCAGCGCTGACTACTTTCGGGCTTGAAACAGGACGACGAGTGGTGCTAACCTCACCACACTTGTGTGCGGCGGGGCAAACACTTTGCCCCCGGAGGAGGCAAAAACTTGAGATGGTCCACTGACACAACATTGTTGTTGCGCCAGGTTCCACCCAAGTACACGTCGAAGACGGTTGTATCAACTGAATCAACAGCGTGCCCTTCGATCCCTTTTTACGGGGAGAGGGCTACGAGTTTTGCGGTGTGGCTCCGCTGTTTGCAAAGCAAAGCAAAGCAAAGCAAACGCAAAGCAAAGCAAAGCAAAGCAAATGCAAAGGCAAACGCAAAGGCAAATGCAAATTTGCCACCCCCCCTTCAAACATAACCTAGAATCCAAAGGGGTGACAATCTACATATTAAATTTAGCTATTTTTACCATCAATTTTTTTATAATATTTTTTCGGCTTACACAAGCAAACCGACTTTAGAAGGGGTTTTTAAAGTTGGCCACAAGCGTATCAAATGCTGCTTGATGTTGTGCCGGGTCTTTCAGCATCGCGTTTGATGCCTTCACGACGCCCGACTTTTTAATCTCCCAGTTTGGGTTTTTCGCGATCATCCCCTTGCAGACCATTGAGAAGGTTGCCTGGGTATTTGTCCGGTTTGCACCGAGCAGAACCGCGCATGCAGTGCGGAAGTCCGCAAAAGTAGACAGCTTCTGGAACTGCTCCGAGCCCGTCAGCAACATGAACAGAAGAGTGACAAGCGGGTCATTCTTCGTCTGAGGCGCAATGCAACCGATGATGGTCATGTGATGGTCGGAGAAGGGTGACTTTTCAAGCATCCTCATGATGCAATTGTATGCAAACCCGTTGACTGACAGACCATTTTTTCCGAGAAAGGACATGACATTGTCAAGGTCTGTCCCAGTCACACGACGCTCGTTGATTTCGGTGACATTGCAAGAGGCGGCGCCGCCTCTTGCAACTGCAGTTGCAGTCCGTCTTTCGCTCGATTCGCTGGAGGATCCAGCGCAAATTGCGAGGCGTGCTTCAGGAGCAATCAGTGCAGGGCGAGAAGAAAAATCCCCCCGAATGGCAGAAATGCCACCAGCAAACGCTGCCCCCAAGGCCTGGAACATTTGCATGTTTTGGAGGTGCACACTTGCGGCTTGCTCCATCAACTCTGTAGTCCGCAAGGACTGTGCTTGAAACCCTTGTTCGACAGTTGTGCCGACTGCGTCGACTTTGGCACCGACATTGTCGACTCTCGATGCGATGTCCGTGATGCTCTTCTCCATTTGAGCCAATCGCTGTGCAACACCGCCATCGCCTGGACCAGTTTTTGTTGCTGGTTTTGATGATGACGGACTTTCAGCGGCGGTTTTGGCTCTGCATTGCTCGTCAAAGCATCCCATTTTGTGCTTGCATTGTTTGCCAGCTTTGAATGCTGCACACTCCTTCTTAGGAGCAGTAGCAGCAGCAGGAGGATGACCAGCAGCAGGAGGATGAACCGCAGCAGAAGGATCAACCGCAGGATGTGGTGGAACAAAAGCTCCGCCTCCTGCTAAAGGAGCAGCATGAGCAGCAGCATGAGCAGCAGCAGGAGCAGACGCAGGAGCAGCAGGATCAGAAGACTTCTTGGAGCCAGCGGATCCAAATGGTTTCACATTAGTAGCTGAAACTTTAGTTCTAGTCGACATTGTGGAAAGAGGTTTCCAAATTATAATAAATTTGAAATTTAAACCCATCAATTTTTTTTTAACTATTTTTTTATAATATTTTTCCGTTTACACAGATATGTAAAATTGCAGAAATCACAAGTTATAATTTATACATTTTTTTAAAGGATACAATCAAATCCTTGGTTATAAACCATAATTTTTGTTTTGCTTTTTTTACATCTAAAAATGTAATTTGATTTTTATTAAAAAAGATGTAAATATAGGTTTTTATTTTAATGGGAACCTTGGGATGCTAAAAAACATTCTCTTTTCAGAGGAAAACCTAAAAACCTTGGTTCATACATTATATAAATTTCTTTAAGCTGTTTTTATAAAAATAAATTATATATATTATAATTATTCACAAATTGCGATTTTATGCGACAGTCAAGCGGTCAACAACGAAATGGCTGACTATTTTGAGTTAGCGAGCCACCACTTCATCAGTTGTTCTTTCTTTGCAGGATCTGCAGCGGCGGCTTCTTGAAGCATCTTTTTGAATTCACGCCTTCGAGCATCTTCCGACGCACGATGCGCTGCATGACCTCCGTCAACTGCTGCACTACCACAACTACGTCCGCGAGAAGAGAGTTCAGGAGTCGGAACTTCCGAAGAGTCATGCGTGGCTTGCGGTTCAGTCTCGAAATCTTCAGCAACACGATTGATGGCTGACTCAAACTTTACAGCTTCACTAGCTTCAACCTCAAGTTCTTCGTCATTAAAAATGTGAGCAAACAATGCACCGAGGTTGTCGGGCGTGCATGATGCGAGCGATTGAACGCCGAGCGAAATGGCGATGAACGCAAATTTGAGAATTGCGATCTCTTCAAGTGTCGGCTCAGCCTCATTCGGATGTTCACATTCGAGTGCACGACTCAGCCACTCGATGGCGGCTTCGTAGTTGCCTGTTGCACACAAGATCGAGGAAAAGGTCTCGTAAAACCTGAGTGTAAACCGTTTGCCCGCTTTTTTCGCTTTCCAAAAAGCCTGCATGAGCTTGATGTAGATGTGAGTGGAGAAAGAACGTTCAGTACCGAATTGACCCGTTTTGGAGCACTGCATTTTTGCAATTACGCGCAACACAAGCTCAATCAGGGATTCTTCGGACATTCTAGCTCTTTCATCCATGAGATGTTCGTTTTCACCGAACCACTCATTCAAGAGTCTGCTGATTGCAGACAACGCAGCGTGAAACTTCCAGAGATAGCCACCGGTTTGGGTCATTGTTGAAAAATCTGAACCAGCAACACTTACACCACTTCCGCAAGATTGAGCTTTCCTGGTGGGTTGTCCGCATTTGGGAACTTGCGCGTCAAATTGTGAGAATGCTGCTTGTTCAACTTTTGCAAATTCCTGTGACAGAGCATCACCTGAATTGGTAGCATGTGCGAAGAACGCCTGTATCCCATCGTCAGATTGGAAAATGGACGTTCTCATGCGTAGGTTGATGAAAATCCAGAACCATGCCATGCGATCGCGAGGCGTAGTCTTCTGTCCACCATTGAACGGCTTTAGATGTCCATTGAACGACTTAAGGAGTTTTCTTGACTGCTCCTCACAAAATCCGAGTGACAAGAGGACCACAAAGTTTGCTGGGTGCATTGGATCAAACTGGTTAGCAATCCTCTTGAAATTCGTGAGAATCCTTCGGAGGAACTGGTGGATGTGGTGCTGGGCTTGATTGCCTCGAAACCGGGTGTGATCCCGAAGTGCTCGTGCAATTTGCGAAGGGTCAAGCGCCGTCGTTTTGTTGACGGCGCTGTTGATGAGAGCGATCGCAAAATTGACGACCCACAGGATGTGTATGAACTTTGGAGTTAACACATATCCATGTGGCGGAACCACATGTTCGATTTCTTGAAGACCGGAATCTCCATCCAAAGGTTCTTGCAATCTGGATTCGTCTTCATCAGCACAGACGGATACACCACCGAAACTTACTGCCGGAGCAGCAGGTTGGGCTGAGGAAGGCGGTGACTGCTCACCAAGATCGGCGATATCAACGGCAGGAGGCACGACACTTTTCTCACGAAGAGCGCTAGAATCGTTAGAACTGTTCATTTGAACTGCTCAATATTTATAAAAATTCTGCTTTTTAAACCCATCAATTTTTTTTCGACAAAAATGTAAACGCTTTTTGGGGGGTAGCACTTTTACTTTTACTGAGTAGGAAAAAAAAGGTCTTTTTGGGCTATTTTTTGCCATAATTTATCTCCCTTTTTTCCCACTATTTCACCATAATTATTGGAATTTATGCAAATTATTTCTTCTTTCGAATTACTGAAATATTCTATTCCATTTAATCGTCCAATTAATTCGCATTCTTCTTCATAACTTGAAGAACTATCTGAATCTTCTGATAATTCTTCTTTTTTTGATATATAAGTTTGATAATCTAATGGAATAAAACTTGATATATCTGGAGACTCTTTTTCTATATGTCGTTCACATGTTGATCTTTGTCCATCACATTTTAATGAACATCTTGCATATATTTTTCCATTATTCTTGTATAATTCCTCATTCTTTTTTAATTTTGATAATATCTTATTCTTATCTTTTATCTCATATATATGATTACATCTTTTTGACTCTTTCTTGTCTAATTTTTGTCGAATTTTTTCTATTAAATCTTTGTTACTTAATTTCTTCATTCTATAATTACTATACTAATTTGCACTCCAATTTTTCAATTTTTTGGGGGGGGACAACGTGTTCCCGCTAATCCCCTCCGTTTTATTTAGAAAATTCCCCAAATAATTGCCACCTTATTGCAATATTTAAAAAATATTGATAATTTTGCCATAATTTGGCAATTGTGGGGGATAAAGGTCCCGGGTTTTGATGAAAAAAATATTTATTATTATATATTTTATCAGTTAAGTATTGATAAAAATATTTAAGAGTTATTAAAAAAAGGCGGCACATTTTGGTAAAAAATTTCTGCCTAAGAAGAGGAAATACTATATACTTGATATTGGAAAAAATTTTTTGCCTTAGAAGAGGAAATATTATATACTTGATATTGGAAAAAATTTTTACTCCAATATTCGCAAATTGGCATAAATTATTTCCCCAAATAATTGCCACCTTATTGCAAGAATTTTTATATTCATTATCATTTTGCCATTATTTGGCAATTATGGGGGCGATTATGTCCCGCCATTGATGACTAAAATATTTAATAATCATTATTTTACTGCTAAATGATCAGTAAAATAATTTGAAAAATAATAAAAAATGGCGGCAAATTTGGCATAAATTATTCTCTATTAGTTTTATCCCAATCTTCGCAAATTGGGATAAATATTTTCTCTTAGTTTTACTCCAATCTTTTGAAATTGGAATAAATTATTCCCCCAAATAATTGCCAAATTATTGCAACAGTTTTTTATATACATAATCATTTTTGCAATAATTTGGCAATTCTGGGGGAAAAATGTCCCGCCATTGATGAATAAAATATTTAATAATCATTATTTTACTGATAAATGATCAATAAAATAATGTGGAAAATAAGAAAAAAGGGCGGCAAATTTGGCATAAATTATTTCCTCTTAATTTTATCCCAATCTTTGCGGAATTGGCATAAAATATTTTATCTTATTTTTATCCCAATCTTTGCGGAATTGGCATAAAATATTTTATCTTACTTTTATCCCAATCTTCTGGAATTGGGGGAAATTATTTCCTCTTATTTTACTCCAATCTCTCGCAAATTGGAATAAATTATTCCCCCAAATAATTGCCACCTTCTTGCAACAGTTTTTTATATACATTATTATTTTTGCAATAATTTGGCTATTCTGGGGGAAAAATGCCCCGACATTGATGAGTAAAATATTTAATATTAAATATTTTACTGCTAATTGATCAATATAATAATGTAAAAATAAGAAAAAAAAGGCGGCAAATTGGAGTAAAATTATTTCTTCTTATTTTCTCCCAATTTGCGAGAGATTGGGATAAATTATTTCTTCTTATTTTCTCCCAATCTTTGAAAATTTGAGTATTATTTCCCCAAATAATTGCCACATTATTGCAACAGTTTTTTATATACATTATTATTTTTGCAATAATTTGGCAATTCTGGGGAAAGAAATGTCCCGCCATTGATGCATAAAATATTTAATAATAAATATTTTACTGCTAATTGATCAATATAATAATGTAAAAATAAGAAAAAAAAAGGCGGCACATTTGGGATAAATTATATTTCCTCTTATTTTACTCCAATCTTTGCGGAATTGGGGGAAATTATTTCCTCTTATTTTACTCCAATCTTTGCGGAATTGGAGTAAATTATTTCCTCTTATTTTACTCCAATCTTTTGAAATTGGGGGAAATTATTTCCTCTTATTTTACTCCAATCTTTTGAAATTGGGGGAAATTATTTCCTCTTATTTTACTCCAATCTTTTGAAATTGGGGGAAAATTCCCCAAATAATTGCCACATTATTGCAACAGTTTTTTATATTCATAATTATTTTTGCAATAATTTGGCAATTCTGGGGGGAAAAATGTCCCGCCATTGATGCATAAAATATTTAATAATAATTATTTTATTGATAAATGATCAATAAAATAATGTAAAAATAATATAAAAAAAGCGGCACATTTGGGATAAATTATTCTCTATTAGTTTTATGCCAATCTTTGCAAAATTGTTGTAAATTATTTCCTCTTATTTTATTCCAATTTTTGCGGAATTGTTGTAAATTTCTCTCTTAGTTTTCTCCCAATCTCTCGTAATTGGAGGAAATTATTTCCTCTTATTTTACTCCAATCTTTGCAAATTGGAGGAAATAATTTCCTCTTATTTTACTCCAATCTTCGCAAATTGGAGGAAATTATTTCCTCTTATTTTACTCCAATCTTCTGGAATTGGGGGAAAATTCCCCAAATTATTGCCACCTTCTTGCAATATTATTTATATACATTATTATTTTGCTATTATTTGGCAATTCTGGGGGGAATAATTATCCGCCATTGATGCATAAAATATTTAATAATTCATTATTTTACTGTTAAATGATCAATATAATAATGTAAAAATAAGAAAAAAACCGGCACATTTGGAATAAATTATTCTCAAACAAAATATCAAATTATCTCTCTATTATTTTATCCCAATCTTCTCGAATTGGGATAAATTATTTTCTCTTAGTTTTATCCCAATCTTCTCGAATTGGGATAAATTATTTTCTATTAGTTTTATCCCAATCTTTTGAAATTGGTGGAAAATTATTCTTTATTATTATTTCAATCTTCTGGAATTGGGATAAATTATTTTCTATTAGTTTTATCCCAATCTTTTGGAATTGGAGAAAAATTCCCCCAAATAATTGCCACATTCTTGCAACAGTTTTTTATATACATTATTATTTTTGCAATAATTTGGCTATTCTGGGGGAAAAATGCCCCGACATTGATGCATAAAATATTTAATAATAAATATTTTATTGATAAATGATCAATAAAATAATGTAAAAATAAGAAAAAAACCGGCACATTTGGAATAAATTATCTCTCTATTATTTTACTCCAATCTTTTAGAATTGGTGGAAAATTATTTCTTATTATTTTATCCCAATCTTCTGGAATTGCAGGAAAATTATCTCTCTATTATTTTATTCCAATCTTCTGGAATTGCAGGAAAATTATCTCTCTATTATTTTATTCCAATCTTCTGGAATTGCAGGAAAATTATCTCTCTATTATTTTATTCCAATCTTCGCAAATTGGAAAAAATTATTTCCTATTATTTTATCCCAATCTTCGCAAATTGGAAAAAATTATTTCCCCAATAAAATTGCCACCTTATTGCAACAGTTTTTTATATACATAGTCTTTTTGCCATATTTTGGCTATTCTGGGGGAATAATGATCCGATATTGATGAATAAAATATTTAATTATTAAATATTTTACTGCTACATAATCAGTAAAATGATCTGGAAAATAATATGAAAAGTCAGGACATTTGGAATAAATTATTCTCAAAAAAATATCAAATTATTCTTTATTAGTTTTATTCCAATATATTGGAATTGGAGGAAAATTATTCTCTATTATTTTATTCCAATATATTGGAATTGGAGGAAAATTTCCCCAATAAAATCGCCACCTTATTGCAATATTATTTATATACATTATTATTTTTGCCCTAATTTGGCAATTCTGGGGAAAAATGACTTGCAATTGATGTATAAAATATTTAATTAGTAGATATTTTACTGATAATTTATCAGTAAAATAATATAGAAAATAAAATGTAAATGCGGGGGATAAAGGCGACTATTTTCAAAAAAATATGAAATTATTTTTTTGAAAATAGTCTTAGGAAATTCTACTCGAATTGGATGAAATTACTTTTATTATTATTTCCTGCAATAATTCCAAAATTACTTTTATTATTATTTCCTACAATAATTCCAAAATTATTGCAATTATTATTTCCTACAATAATTCCAAAATTACTTTTATTATTATTTCCTGCAATAATTCCAAAATTACTTTTATTATTATTTCCTGCAATAATTCCAAAATTACTTTTATTATTAT
>Ga0164292_10005345_pt1 | contig 10511 bp, 9 predicted proteins | sample GEODES117metaG_FD_111486 | JGI IMG/M metagenome (GOLD analysis project Ga0164292, IMG submission 111486) | Eutrophic lake water microbial communities from Lake Mendota, Wisconsin, USA - GEODES117 metaG | ecosystem: Environmental > Aquatic > Freshwater > Lake | place: USA: Lake Mendota, Wisconsin... | reverse complement strand
TTTCATTCATTTCATTCATTTCATTCATTTCATTCATTTCATTTTAATATTCCCTGTATATATACCCAACGATGGAAGCGTTTGAAGAAACCGTAAAAGAAGGAACGAAGCGCGGTAGTTCATTTGTAGACCATGTGTTTCGTTTAGACGAACAGCAACAGGGTGTCCTCTTGAACATTGTTCAGTATACCATTATCGGTTTCGTCCCGATTCTGATTATGCTTTACTTGGTTCGCACCTACGTCCCCGAACCCGACGACCATAAGGCTACTTTAATGATTTTAGTGGAAATCATCGGACAAATTCTGTTTATGTTCATCTTCATCTACTTTATTCATCGGTTGATTACGTATGTTCCTACCTACTCTGGATACAGATACAGCGAGTTCAACTTTACGACTACAATTTTAGGCATTTTGATGATTCTCTTGAGCATCAAGACCAAGTTGGGCGAGAAGGTCCAGATTATCGTGGAGCGCACGATTGAACTGCTAGGCGGTGAGACGAGTTACAATGGCACTGCGGGCGGTGGCGCACAAGGCGGTCAGGGTGGCGGCACGGGCGGCGCGGTTCGCATCACACAGCCCCTCTCACAACCTTACGCCGGCGGTGTTCCCGGTGGAATGGTCGGCGGCGGAATGGCGCCTCCTAACCCCGTCCTGACGACCAACCGTAATACCGGCACCGCCGACTACGGTCTCTCGCAGGCATCCCAGCAGCAGCAGCACTTTAACAGCACCTACGCGCAAAATGTCGGCGGCGGAATGCCCGGCGGGATGATGTCGTTTGAGCCGATGGCAGCCAATGAGGTTATCGGAACGAAGTTTTAGTTCTTTGATTGAAACTTAAAATGCAATATAAGTAAAATAGAATATAAAGTAATAACAATTTACATTATATTACTCTATCTTTATTCGTATGACGAGCTTGAACGAATATTTCAAAACGAATAATATTATACCTACCGAGGGGTATTCTCAGCAAGTTCCCGGGCAAATCCAATTCTTAAAAAGAATGGTAAGTTCACCGTCCATAAAACGTGTTATGGAAATTGGATTTAATGGAGGACATTCTGCGGAACTGTTTCTATCATCCAATCCCAATGTAGAACTTGTAAGTTTTGACATAGGGCATCACGATTACCTCAAACACGGTAAAGCATTTATCGATAATAAGTATCCCAATAGACATACGCTAATCATCGGAAATAGTTTACAGACTGTTCCGGAATATTCAAAAACAGCGAAACCATTTGATATTATATTTATTGATGGAGGACACGATTACCCAATCGCATACGGGGACATTGTAAATTGTAAGAATCTCGCGCATTTACATACAATTGTCATTATGGATGATACAATCAAAAATAAAAATTGGCTCCGGGGATGGAATTATGGTCCAAATCGCGCGTGGGCTGATTGTATTGCGAATAAAGTTGTTGAAGAATTTGGAAGTCAAGACTGCGAACCTGGCCGAGGCCATAGCTGGGGGCGTTATTTATTATAAATCATTATAACAACTTCACTTTTCTATGAGCACCTCTCGCGCAACACTTTTCATAATCTTACGTTCACCAATCGGGTCATCCTTGATTTCGTGAAGGACATTCCGAAGCATCTTATGATGAAACTCCTGGAGGCGCTGATTTGTCTCCCACCCCGGGTGTAAATCCATCCACTTTTTAATCGCGAAATACTCTTTATTGGCGATATCCAAGAACGCCTTGCGAATCCGAACATTCCCTTCATCTCTCGCCCATTGTTTTTCGTCGTGTAAATAAATAATGTCGCGTTTAGGGTCAGTGCAGTGAATTGGGCGCGCATATAAGTCCATTTGCTTGAGTGCGTCAATCATCACTTTACTAATACCTTCTACCAATCCCTGATTTCGTGTATACGCCAAGTCATCCATCGTGATTTCAATAGAGTCGACGAAATCGGAAAAGTTGACCGCATTTTTACACTGTTCGTTCAGGAAGAAGTTCAGATTGAACTGATTGTTATTCGTATTATTGACAATAATATTGCGTTCTTTGCTCAACTCGACAAGTTGTTTTTGTAGCGTTTTATTCTGGTCTAACAATTCAAATACGAGAGAATTGAGGATAGACTTTTTGTTTCGTTTCTTCCCATTCCCACCGGAAAGAGCCGAAATCATTTTCCGAATATAATCCCGAAGTTTATCATTTTGTTCATTAATGATATCAGATACATTTGTTCTTTCACTCACACGGCCGCTGTCGCCGTGGTCGCTGTCACCGTGGTCGCTATGTCCGCTGTCACTGTGGTCGCTGTCACCGTGGTCGCTATGTCCGCTGTCACTGTGGTCGCTATGTTCGCTATGTTCGCTATCGTTTATTAACATCAGTGGTTCTACTTCTGGTTCAAAAACGGATTCATCCGAATAATGAAACACTTCGTTTTCAACGACTTTACTGGCAATTTTCCTCGGTTTAAAACGGTGTCGAACAATTGCGATGTTATCATCACTTTCAATTGCGGCAGAATCGGATGTGATCACGAACTCACTAGAATCATCTGCTTGTTTTTGCGTAATCATCGCAGCAACGGTTGACGTTGTTGTAATTGACATTGTCAACGTATTCATTGAAATATCATTCTTATGTCGATGTTGATATTGTAGACACGTTGTCGTATGTTTATAATAACTTGAACGATGTGTGTACGTTTTTTTACATTGGCAAGTATATTTCTCGTCTTTCTCGTCTGTATCATTTACTTTATCAACCTTCTCTACCATTTCGACCATTTCGGATTTCTCGTAAACACTTAACTGTAATAATTCACTTGGCGACGACACTTCATTCAAATATTCTTCGTTCAAATTCGGCTTATTTTTCAAAATGTGAAAGTTCATTCGTTCTTTGGCGATACATTCATTATTACAGACACATTCCTCCAAAATTAAACACTTCCAATTTTCCCAACCTCCATTCTTTCGGATAGAATCATATAATCGTGTCCTCACGGACATATCTAAACTATCACGCTTATGTTTATACTTTCGTTGCGTAAGATTGGTTGTATACGAAACATATGTGTCTGAAACATTTTTGTTTTTACACATAATTTGATAGATGATGGTATTTGAATAATTGATATCTTTTCTTGGCATTACCTCTCTACGTATACACTTCTATTATAATACGGTATATATTTATATTATACATTTAACGAGAATGACGGCACACTGACTTTTCATTTTACCCCAGGGGTTTGGCAACATTCGCACCATCAATTGGTCTAAATGTTGCCAAAATCTTATCAATTTTCGAACATTATCGTCACACGAACTTGTCTGATTTTGTCTGATTTTGTCTGAAAGTGCATTTTGACATTCATAAGATTTTGGCAACATTGGCACCATAATCAGTCACGTCTTATGAATTACACCGGCTACCTATCCCGCTAACATCATTGGGGTAAAATGGTCAAAATCCAAAAATGTCCAAATCCGGGATAGCCAATTTTACTTTTAAAACGCGATTTTCGCGCATTTTTAGCCTGACGAGACCATAATCTGCGATTTTGACGCATTATATGGCAACATTCCGCGGGAATGTCAGTAAGGTCACTTCACAAAACCTGCTCCGGAACCATTTTTCGCCGTTTACCGCCACACTGACTTTTCAAAAAGTCATAAGATAATGGCAACATTTGGTGCGAAGTTCCGTCACATCTCATAAAAACGCGCTCAAATTCGCGTCGGTCAGTGTCATATTCGCGGTATGTATAATAAATACAAGTCATTGTATATATGATAGATATGAAGAAGACGGTTCTAGTTGATTTGGAGTTTATGCGTCCATCTGCCGGAGGTAGGTCCCGGTCGCGGTCCCGTTCCAGGTCACGGTCGCGGAATGGGGGCGCATCCGCCTCTATGGACGACGAAAAGAAATTGGATATGGATTTATTGTTACAAAATACACAAGACTACGAACCGGAAGACGAGAGCGACGACGACGACGACCCCGTAGACGACGACAACGACGACAGCGACGACAGCGACGAGACTAGTGATAGTGGGGTTGAAACCGATAACTCATCTATCCATTCAAAAAAACATCCAAGCGTCAAAGACTCCGATTATGCCGTAGATTCGGATGAAGATCTACTTCAATCGGTTATAGACGAACCAACGTTCCCGCTGGATGTAAAAGCGATATTATCTGCGATGAATAAGGCAGAGAATAACACGATTGCGAATCTCTCAAAGAAAATGATAGATGACCGGCGCCACGAAATTCTCTCGTCGCTGAATTTAACGACCGAAAAACTGGCAGAGTTTGAACGTAAACTCGCGATGTATCGCGTCATTGAAAACCCATATGACCTAAAACATTGCCAGCTTATTCGTTGGATACCTCTTCGGTCGCTTGAAGCGCGACCCTATGTAACTCTCGGCGGGACATTATTCAAGGTTCGTGAAGACCCGGAAAATGGCACTCATACAGTAACGATTCGTAATATCAAGAGGTTCGTATTTAATATTCGGTTTGAAGCCAATGTTGTGTTTCAACGTTTGAGTCAGGAAGAGCTACTTATATTGAGTGTAGTGGAGTATATCAATAGCGGTGATGCCACTTGATGGTTGTGTCACGTGCGAATACGTAACCGACGCGACGTTTTTGTGATATCGCGCGTGAGTCTTGGACGTAATGTGCCTCGTTTGGTTTTACAACGAAACCCATGATGCCGTAATCCACGTTGATTGAAAATAGCTCGTGAACAATATCCAATTCGACGTGTTTCCGCATTTGCGTTTGACGCCTTGATACACCGACACAATTTGCCCGCAAGAATGCGTTGAGCGCGAGTTTTGATATCACCGGATATTCCACCGTTTCTCTTATGACTATCGCGTGGTAGATAATGATGAATAATTTTAAGATAGTCTCGACGTGTGAGTTTCATATCTTCATCAATATCATCATCAGTATATTTCACTCCAGGTTTCATATCTCTATACTAGACAAATACAAAAAAAAGAATATTCATATACTATAACAGAATGAAGCAAAAGGTCGTAGTGTTTGATATTGATGAAACACTCGGCAATTTTTCTCAACTCTCTATATTTGGACACGTATTAGAAGATTATTATAATAAGCCTAATATAACATACCAATACTTCAATGATTTAGTTGATTTATATCCGGAAATTATTCGCCCGAGTATGGTTCGTATATTGGAGTATATTCGTAAAAAAAAGAATGCCGGTGTTTGTAATAAAGTGATGATATACACGAATAATATGGGTCCTGCGAAATGGTTATCGTGTATTCGGCAATATTTTGAAACCAAGTTACGGTTACAGGGAAACACGACAACAAACTCGGGTGACGGCGGAGGCGGTGGTGGCGGCGGCGGACTCGCAATCGTCCCGCCTCTTTTTGACCATACGATTAAACCAAAAACAGAGGACGTCGATACGCAAACGCAACAGCAGCAGATGTATCCTGAACGAACAACTAATGATAAAACAGTGAACGATTTTATACGATGTGGGCGCCTTCCGCGAGATATTGAAATATGTTTTCTGGATGACCTTCAACATCCTAAAATGGTGGATGACCGTGTATATTATATCAAACTACAGCCATACCACTCCTATATTCCATTTGAAATGTTTGTGGTTCGTTTCTTGAATAGCGCATTATATCGTGAGGTATTTGACAAGTTCACAGTGACGTCTACGATATCCATCACTTCACCCACCGCGAAAAAACAGATTCTTTCCATAGAAATCCACAACATGTTTCTGAAATATGCAAATTTGGCGAAATATAACGCAAAGTCGCACCAATCTAAAATCAATCCGCGAGAGATTGATGAAATCATTAGCAAGTATATATTATACCATCTCCAACAATTTTTCCGGGATGGACCACCGAAGCCAAGACTACTGTCTCGTTCGCAATCATCGAATACACAACATCGCCGAACCTCTAAAAAGAATAGTCGGGATACAACCCCGAAAGGTGGACACATATTTTATGTAGATAAGACAAGTGCGGTGAAGAATATGCGAAACAAGACGATGCGTATTCGGTGAATTACTCTACTCTACGTGAACCAAGAGAGTTCACCCTGACCCGAGACAAATATGACGCGCTCACCTGAGATTTGAGTCCACGCTGAAATGAAATCTTCGATTGCTTGTTTGAATGCGCGTGAATCTTTCACGTCTTCTTGTTTGAAGTATATCATTCCATTTTCACGGCGGGATTTCGTGAACAATTCACTTACGAGTTCACGCGCCCGCGCCAATTCGCTTTGAAATATCGCCTCTCGCGCAGCGTTCTCAGATTGACGCTTTTCACTTTCTGCGTCAACCCATCGTTGATGACGCATATTCCTGATGTGACGGTCCCAATTGCCTTGTGCTCCACGCCAACCGCATTGGCAACTCACTGGGCGCACAATCTCCAATTCGTGATAGGTGTCATTGAACAATCGCTCCATAATCACCTGAATCGCGTGATGAAGCACCATCGGACTCGTTTCGTATCCGGCGTTTCCTTCTCTGGGCTTGTAATCCATAAGTGCTTGGAACGTCTCCTGTTCGTTTCCACGATGAACGAGATTGTATCTCTCGTCGCTATAAATGCTTGAATCTTGCCCGCACAATTCAACAACAATGTCATCGGCGACCTCCATAATCTCGTCGTATATGTCTTCATCCTCTTCTTCAATTTCCTCCAAAGTATTCCAACAGCACAGTATTGCGCCAGGACGAATCGCGGTCAACGCGGTTTGCTTGTGCCGATGTAGCGAACCGAGCGCATTCATTCCGCGCAAATACGCGCCTTCGGGAATGACTCCTTGAACGTCCTCCAACACAGCCAACAGGGTATCCAAGTCGGTTTGTATTTTTTCACGGGTTTCTGCGATAATACCATTGCCAGACGACATTTTTCTTTGTTGCTATGTTGATTACACAGTATCTAATGTATTGGTTGAAAAACATTTCAATTTTATGCTCACTCGCTTCGGCGCTCCGTCCGCGGAGCGGACCCGCGCCTTCGCTCGTTCGCGTCTTGCTCCATATCGTCGGGGAGATGGGACGCCGCGCCTTCGCTCGTTCGCGTCTTGCTCCATATCGTCGGGGAGATGGGAAGACTTTACTGTCTTGTATACGAGGGCCATACTACGCCACCACCACCACCACCTCCATCGGCTACCTTTATCACCGGCTGTATTATCTTCTGTGCGAGTTGCCTCTGGGTGTAACTCACCACCGTATCCGATACGATGTGTGTAATCAATATAAAGACACACGTGTATAAAATAAGGCTTCTGTCAAATTCACTAAACTTGTTTCCACCTAGAAGTGCGAACTTCGGGTTCGTCCACGAAATCGTATTGAAGCGAATGAGTAAAATAACAACAGCGGTATATAAGAGGACGTTTCGTAAAACAGGGATATAAGCCGGCAATATGGAATAAAACCCTAATAAAACAACCGCGTATGTTCCATAGACAAAATAATCCAAATAGTCATAATAAGACGCATATTTTTTAAAGAAAGGTGATAATGCGTCGCGTAGGTAGGTTATAATCGAGACCACGAAATCTTCCGCAGTGTTCTTTATCCTATTCATAATACAATACAATATTGTGCTGTATTATAATGATATAATAATGCGCGCTATCGCGCTGATGCGTTACTCCGCCGTGTCCGCGACATAAAATGACAACAAACGCGCACTTGGGTCTAGAACGCCTTCACAAAAGGGATGTCTCCAATAATACGGAATCGTATCTCCGCGTCCTTCATAGATATTCTCAAATACGTGACGGTAATAGAAACTCTCCTTGTCATATGGCGGATTATGAAGTGAATATAAATGATGTCCATTATTATTAAACTCAGCATCCGATATAACGCGGTCGGTATACTCTTTAATCATTTGAACCCACGTCCGTCGACCATCAGCCGAACTCACTCCATCACTGAATGCCTCTTTTCTGCGCCAGAGAACATCATCCGGCAATAACCCCTCAGATTGAAACGCCTTACGAAGAAGATACTTCTCCATTTTATCATCATCGAACCGTTTGAGACGCGGGGGGAGCGTCATCACATACGTAAGGAACTCCTTATCCGCAAATGGAACACGCGCTTCCAATCCCGCGCCGCTTATACTTTTGTCAGAACGCAATAAATCAAAAAACCGAACATCGCGAATCATCCGCTCATTTTCGCGATGAAAGTCTGTGTCCGTCGGCGCTTTCAAGAATCCACGATACGACCCGAAGATTTCATCCGACATATCTCCACAATATATCACGACATCCTCGGTTTGTTGTTGGATGTATTTGCTAACGAGATAATTTCCGACTGATGCGCGAATCGTCGTGGTGCAATAACTTTCCGTCTGATAAATTGTATCGTAAATCGCATTTAAGAAGTCGCTCTCTTTCAATGAAACTTCGTGATGACACGTTCCCAGATGTTCAGCCACACGCCGCGCCCATTTCAAATCCACTGACCCTTCCAACCCAATACTATATGTATTCAGCACAGTATCTGGCGCGGTCCGGCGCAATTCTCTCGCCACAATCGCGGTAACAAGAGAACTATCCAGCCCACCTGAAAGTAAACACCCAACAGGTCGCTCACTCATCAAACGTTTCACGACTGCCTTTGTAAAGAGTTCACGAATATTTTTACAGACGTCTGCTTCGCCCGCTTCGCCCGCGTCACCAGCTTCGTGTATCGGATACGAATACTCCACGCGCAGTTCTCTCAACTGACGCTCAAAAAAGGATTCATCTGCCGTCGTTTTCTTTATTTCACCAGATGTATAAGATACGTATGCGTAATCGTAATACGTGCGAAAAACCGCATCCCATTCCGTTGCCGCGTCACTATACTCCATATAACTCCCCGCAGGAAATTGGACGACCGTATCACAAATTGCGTGAATCGATTTCAACTCACTCGCAATACACAATCCATAATGGTCAGGGTTCATTGATACACACATTAAATCGGAATGTTCACCACCAAACATTCCATCGTGACGCGATACACCAATAAAGAGTGAGCGCACACCCACTGGGTCTCTCGCGACATATGTCGCACCACTGTCATAATCGTGTAATACAAACCCAAAGACACCATCCAGACGACGAAGCGTCTCGTGAATTCCCACTATTCGGTAGAGATGGATGATAACTTCGCAATCAGACCCGCTTTGATATTCGCTCTCCAGCCCAAATTCAGTAATCAGACTCTTATAATTATAGATTTCACCGTTACAGATGAGACGACAGTTTTTGATATGAAACGGCTGATTCGCAGCAGAGTCTTTTCCATTGATTGACAGACGATGAAATCCCCAAGCGCGTGTGTCATCCTTCAGAAATACTGACATATCTGGACCACGATGAGACGAGTGAACAAATGATTCTTGTAAGGTCTTTAATTGGTTCAGCGCCAAACGCGCAACGGTTTGAAAATAGAAGATTCCGCACATTGGGTGTAAGGCACGAATTCGTATAAGTATAATATCAAATTGTGTTTATATATTATTTATTTTTCACATTATACAATAAGTAGAGTATCAATCCATACAACACGAACAATCCATAAGATGGAATTCTATGGTGTTGTAAACGGCGCATATACGAATCATCACGACCGCCTGGGTGAAATCAATGAACGCATCTCCGAGAGAAATATCCCGTCCACCGCGCTTCGCCCAGCATTTAATGTCCGTTCCCTTTCTTCCAAATACGCAATGATGCCGATTTTAGAGTCGCGCCCGGCACCGACGACCCCCCTCGCAAACTACACGCATTTTACGACCGAGACCGTATTCAATCCAGGAAATGCGAAAGCGCCGTGGCGTGGATGGGCGGAACGTGTCAATCTGGAGTCATCCTTGCGCAATCAATTCTTCGCACTTCAACGCAATGACCGCGCAGAATATGTCCCCAATTCAACAAGCGACCTCTACCAGGTCCAAGTCGACGCACGTGAAGTCGAACAACCTAACCCGTATTTGTTTGATAACGGCGCATCCAATTTCGCCCCGATGAATCCGAACCCGCATAATTTAGGCAAACTCACGTTTGAGAACTCGACGCGATTCCAACTTCGCACATTGGAATGCACGTATGATGGATTCTGCACAGGAGAAGGCGGCCCCGTGATTGAGCCCGCTACGAATTATATTCCAGAAGACCAATTGAAGAAAAAGCAGAAAGAAAAAGAACAACAGACCCATTTGTCGCATATTGAGGAGGGGTTCAGTAGTGGGAGGTCTAGGACGGAGACGATGAACGTGAACTCTAGCAATAAGTTTCCAACCGATATTCCCCGTGCTACTGCGACGTCCAACGCGCGGGAAATGTTGACGATGCGGCGCACCCACGCATAATCAGTATAAATCCATCACTGTAATAGAATAATATATGCCAACCTATTCTTCTATTATTATTTATAACGCAACATTGAAATGGCGGAAGACCGCGTCC
>Ga0164292_10005344_pt1 | contig 10512 bp, 8 predicted proteins | sample GEODES117metaG_FD_111486 | JGI IMG/M metagenome (GOLD analysis project Ga0164292, IMG submission 111486) | Eutrophic lake water microbial communities from Lake Mendota, Wisconsin, USA - GEODES117 metaG | ecosystem: Environmental > Aquatic > Freshwater > Lake | place: USA: Lake Mendota, Wisconsin... | reverse complement strand
TCCAAGCGTCACAAGAGGCAGCGGGTTCTGTTCACAGAGTGGTGAAACAGCGCCGGGCTGTTGCAGGATCGCCGTGACCGTCGTTTCCCGAAGGCTCTTCTCTGCGCGGGCCATCACATCATCAAGACTCTGGTGCAATGGGCACAGTGTTCCGGTATGTGACACAATACCCAGCGGGCATTTGCGAATGCGTTGGAACGGTTCGACAGACTCGATGACCTCCCAGAGAGTCAGGTCGTCGGGACTCTTGCTCAGCACAAAGCCGCCATGGAGTCCTCGTTGAGAAGACACGATGCCGCCTTTGGCGAGACCCTGCATGAGTTTAGACAGGTACGGCGCGGGTACCTGAGTTTTCGCGGCAATCTCTTTCGCCGTGCATGGACGTCCTCCGTGTTGAGCGATCGTTACAACCGCGCGGAGTGCGTACTCGACAGTTTGTGAAATCACGAATACGACCTTTCCAGGGCGGGAGGAGAGAAACACCGCATGATTGCAAAACAGTAAGCCTTCAGGAAGCGAATCACACAAACTTTTCAACGGCCATTTGAAGTCCGTGGGTACGTTGCTTCATGGAACCAACGCCGATATTCTCTCAAGTGAGATGGCGGGCTGCGTCGGTATCAACAAGGTTCGAATCATTCATTGAATTAAGAGCCCGTGCCAAAAATTTTTCAATGGTTCAATTGCCCAGGAGCGTTGCGATGTCCCCACCGAGACGAGAGTTCCTGAAATCAACCACCGCGGCGGTCGCATTCACGGCGATTAGCAGAAGCAGCCAGGCCGACGAGAAGCCTTCAGGCAGGCTACAGATCGGATTCATTGGCTGCGGCGGGATGGGTTCAAACCATCTCAAGCTTTTGTCGCAGCGGAAAGACGTCGAAGTCGCCATCGTTTGCGATGTTGACCAACAGCGACTCGCAGATGCCGCAAAGATGGTTCAGGAGGGATCAGGCAAAGCTCCGAAGTCGACAGGAGATCTCAGAACGATTCTGGATGACAAGTCGATCGACGCGGTATTCATCGCCACGCCCGACCATTGGCATGCACCTGCCGCAATTCTCGCTCTCGATGCCGGCAAGCATGTTTATGTCGAAAAGCCCTGTTGCCACAACGTTCGCGAAGGACGCCTATTGGCCGAAGCGGTCAAACGCAGCGGCAAGCGATTGCAGGTTGGTACGCAGAGCCGTAGTACTCCATGTGTCGCAGAAGGCATCGAACGAGTTCGCAAGGGCGAGATCGGTGAGATCCTTGTCGCCAAGGCCTGGAATAGTCAGCGACGTGGAACAATCGGGAAAGCTCAGCCGGGATCTCCACCGCCACATCTGGATTTCGATAATTGGCTTGGTCCTGCCCCGGAAGTTCAGTGGCGTCCAAATCTGTTACATGGCATCTGGCGCTGGTGGTATGACTTTGGATGCGGAGACATCGGCAACGATGGCGTGCATGACATCGACGTCGCTCTGTGGGGTTTGGGTGTGGAAACTCATCCTAGCCGAGTCACTTGTTTTGGCCAGAAGAACTTCTTCGACGACGACCAGCAGTTTCCGGATACGCAGTATGCCGTCTGTGAATATCCGGTGGACGGTGCTCCGACTGGTCGCTGCAAGCAGTTGATTTTCGAACAGCGAATCTGGAGTCCGTACGTTCAGGAAGGCTATGAAAATGGGGCCGCCTTCTATGGCAAAGAAGGTGTGCTGATCATGGGTCACAGCATTGGCTGGAAGCTGTATGGGCCTCGCGGAAAGCTGCTGGCCGAACGAACCGGCGGAGGCGATTTGCCAGCTCATCATCAGAACTTCTTCGATGCGATTCGTGATCCTTCAAAATCCTTGAACGCGTCCGTCGATGCGGGACGGTTATCTGCCACAATTGTGCACCTAGCCAACATCGCTGCTCGTACCGGTCAGGTGCTGCACTTTGATCCTGACAAAGAAGTCATCACGAACGGTGAGACAGCGAATGCTTTGGTTCGTCGCCAATATCGGGACGGGCACTGGGCTGTGCCGAAGGGCGTTTGAGTTGCAAAAGTCTCGTCGGCGGAGCGACGGGCGTACCGTACACCCGTCGCTCCACCGACGGGCTGTTGCTTCTTGAACACCGTCCCACCTTCAGCATTATCGGAGCAAGTCATGGCCAAATACAAAGTCGCGATCATCGGCAGCACTGGACGAGGCGACTACGGGCACGGGCTGGATGCTGTCTGGCAGTCCATTGAACAGTGCGAAGTTGTGGCTGTGGCCGATCAGGATGAAGCAGGCCGCAGCAAGGCTGTGCCTAGAACGGGTGCCGCGCGAAGCTATGCCGACTACCGTGAAATGCTGGATAAAGAACAGCCGAACATCGTGGCGATTTGTCCTCGATGGATTGATCAGCATCGCGACATGGTTCTGGCCTGCGCGGAGCATGGCTGTCACATGTACATGGAGAAGCCGTTCTGTCGAACATTGAGTGAAGCCGATGAGATGATTCAGGCTTGTGAGATGCGGCACCTGAAGCTCGCCGTGGCCCACATCAGTCGATATTCGCCGCAACTGGATGTGATCCGCAAACTGATTCAGGCCGGTGAGATCGGCGACGTTCTTGAAATCCGCGCGAGAGGCAAAGAAGACGCGCGTGGCGGTGCGGAGGATCTTTGGGTTCTGGGCACGCATGTCCTGGATCTGATGCGAGCTTTCGGCGGTGAGCCGGAGTCGTGTTATGCGTCGCTGTCTCAGGATGGAAAACGAGTTATGCGTGAACACATCAAGCCGGGCAATGAAGGTGTGGGTCCGCTGGCCGGAAACCGTGTTGACGCGATGTGGCGATTCAAGAGCGGAGTGACGGGATACTTCTCGTCGAAAAAGGGTGCGGGCGGCAGTCCGAATCGTTTTGGACTTCGCATCATGGGTAGTAAGGGCGTGATCGATCATACGTCGGGTTATGCGAACCCTGCGTTTCTGCTGAACGATGCGACGTGGGGATCATCCGCAGCGGGGAAAACCTGGAGAACGATTTCGTCGAATGGAATCGATCAACCCGAAACGATCACTGCGACCGGATACGAAGGTGGGAATCCGGCCGCTGCCAGGGATCTGATCGCTGCCATTGAAGAGGATCGTCAGCCAAAATGCTCGATGTATGAAGCCCGGGGAACAATCGAAATGGTTCTCTCGGTCTTCGAGTCTCATCGAGCCGGTGGACCGATCAGCATGCCTCTGCAATGCAAAGCGAATCCTCTGGGTGAACTGACGGAATAATGCACGAATGAGTATGTCTCCGGATGACGCCGACGAACGTCTGGCCATCGCCTTTGATGAGCTGATCCAGGATTCCCGCAGTGGGTCTTCGCAGCAGCGACTGGAAGAGGCGATTCGCAAGAATCCGGATCTGGAACAGGACCTTCGTGAGCTATTCGCGACGGCTCAGTTTGCTGACGACGTCGCCATGCTGCAGTCGTCGGACCTCAACCATCTCACCGGCGGCTCAACACTCCTGACTTCAGGTCAGAATGATCGAAGTTCAGGATCGGCCATCGGTAGCGTGATTGGAGATTACGAGTTACAGGAGGAAATCGGCCGTGGTGGCATGGGCGTCGTTTATCGCGCGACGCAGATCAGTCTGCAGCGAACGGTCGCCCTGAAGATGATTCCCAATGCTGCATTTGCATCGACTCAGGATCTGGCGCGATTGCGTGCCGAAGCGCTGGCGGCAGCGCGGTTGAGTCATCCGAATATTGTTCCGGTTTATGAAGTCGGCGAGCATCACGGGCAACCGTGGTTCAGCATGAAGTTCATCGAAGGCAGCACGCTCTCAAAGCGACTGATGGATGGGCCGATGGCTCCTCGCGAAGCCGTGGCCATGTTGTTGCCGATTGTGGAGGCTATTGGTGCGGCTCATCGAGCCGGTGTGCTGCATCGCGATGTGAAGCCCAGCAACATCATGATTGCTTCCGATGGGACTCCGTTTGTCACGGACTTCGGTCTGGCCAAACGCGTTAGTGTTGCCGATCAGTCTTACTCGGCGACGGGTCAGTCTTCCGAGCTGGCGGGATTGACTCAGAGTGGAGCGATTCTGGGAACGCCCGCGTGGATGTCTCCGGAACAGGCTGCTGGCCAGACAGATTCTGTGGATGTCGCGACCGATGTTTATAGTCTCGGAGCTGTGCTGTTTGCGATGCTTACGGGGCGGCCTCCGTTTCAGTCAGCATCGCCGTTGGACACGATACTGATGGTTCTCGAGCAGGATCCGCCCAATATTCGGATGCTGAATCGTGGCGTCGATTCCGATCTCGAAATGGTGGTCATGAAATGTCTGCAGAAGCCGCCGGATCTGAGGTACGCATCAACGGTTGAACTGGCCGACGATCTTCGTGCATGGCTGAGTGGCGAACCCGTCAGTGCGCGGTCGTCGACGTTTGCTCAGATCATGATGCGGTTGTTTCGTGAGTCACATCATGCGGCCATTCTGCAGAACTGGGGATTGCTGTGGATGTGGCACAGCCTTGTGGTTTTGTGCTTGTGCCTGATTACAAATTATATGCAGTATCGGGGAGTCGCTGATCGCTGGCCGTATGTCAGTCTCTGGGTGATTGGTTTGGGGCTTTGGGCCGGCATCTTCTGGAACCTTCGACATCGCGCTGGTCCCATCACGGCTGTGGAGCGTCAGATTGCTCACGTCTGGGGCGGCAGTATGATTGCTTCATCCATGTTGTTCTGGGTGGAAATGATCATGGAGCGGCCGGTGCTGGAGTTTTCACCGGTGCTGGGAGCCATCGCGGGCATGGTGTTTCTGGTGAAGGCCGGAATGCTGTCGGGAAGCTTCTATATTCAGTCAGCCATGATGTTTGCCACATCTCTGATTATGGCGGCCGTCGAGCACAGTGATCTCCCGGACTTCAGTATTTCTTTGTTCGGTATTGTTTCGGCGCTGACGTTCTTTACGCCGGGCTTGAAGTACTACCGCCAGCAGAAAAAATCTCGCCGCTGATGTGTGAAGCGTCCCGTCGGCGGAGCGACGGGTGTACTGTAGGCCCGTCGCTCCGTCGACGGGAATCGTTTTCTTCCGTAAGTCACAAGCTATGACCAACGAATCCCCCGAAACGTTTCTTCGTCGTGCATCGAGTCCTGTTCAGGAGCATGCGTTTCGGCGCGGGCCGCGAATTGTTGCCCTGGAAACAGCGATACCCCATGACGTGATGCCCGGGCTGTTGGCCTTGCGCATTCATACGGATGCGGGAACCGTGAATGGAGTCCCCGTGATCGGTCATGGGGAAACTTATTACATCCCGACGTCAGCAGCGGCCGTGATTCATGACTTCATGTCTCCACGGCTTTTGGGATCGGATGCGTGTGCCATCGAAAGCCATTGGCGATTTCTGTACGAGCGAATCACGGCCTTCGGAGGAACCGGTGCCGAATTGCGAGCGCTGTCTGCGGTTGACCTGGCTTTGTGGGACATCGCCGGGCAACTTTCGCAACAGCCGGTGTGGCGTTTGTTGGGCGGTCCGGTGCGAGATGCCGTGCCGGTGTATAACAGTTGTGGTGGACCATTCTATGGTCGCTCCAATCGTCGCACGCCGTCAGCGTCGGGCTGGCCTGGGCATGGTGATCCTGGTCAGCCGGGACCTCTGGAAGACAACTGGTCCAGTATGAATTCACCGGCCGAGCTTGCAGAAGAGCTGGTGTCTCTTGGTTACAAGGGGATGAAGTTGTGGTCGTTCGACATGGTTTATCGGCGTCAGGGTGGCCAGTATTTGTCATGGGACGATATTCGCGAAGGGATCGCTCCGTTCGAAAAGATTCGTGAGCGAGTTGGCGACAAGATCGAAGTGATGCTGGATGGCCATGGCTTCTTTTCTCTGGCAGCTGCTCGTCGCATTGCGGAAGGCATGAAACCGATTCGGCCGCTGTGGATGGAAGATGTGCTGCGGCCGGATTCGATTCACGCTATGGCGGCGTTTCGGGCTGAGATCAGTGTGCCGATTGCAGTCAGCGAAATGCTGGTCATGTCAGATCACTATCGTCAGGTGCTGGAAGCTCGTGCGGCCGATTATGTGATGATCGATCCGACATGGGTAGGAGGGATTTCACAAACGCGGCGAATTGCTGAGCTGGCTCAGATGTACAACGTGCCGACTCTGATGCACGACTGCACGGGACCGTTTACGCTTCTTTCCGGCGTGAACGTAGCGGCGGCCAATTCCGGAGTGGCCTTCCAGGAAACCGTGCGTGCTCATATTGCGACTTTGTATCCGTCGTTGATTGATGAGACGATCACGGTCAGCAACGGACACTTGCCTCTTCCGCAGCGTCCGGGAATTGGTGCTCGATGGCTGAATGAGATCTTCGATCCGACGCATCCGGGATATCGACGTTCCTCGTTGAGTTAACCTCGCGGGTTTGTTCTAAGACATTCATTCCATGGTAGACCGTTGATGTAATTGTTTAACGGCAAGCCGCAGGCGTCGTTGCCCGGTTTCGCCTACGCCTGCGGCTCGCCATTAAACGAGAACGCTGAATACGTGACTAAACCAGCCGGGGGCTAACGCCGGGCGGCTGATAACTTGACCATAAGGAAGACTCGCGTTTAATGACGTCATCAGAATTTCAATCGGTCTCTGCGGAGACGCTTCGAGCATGGGACAATGAGCATGTCTGGCATCCGTTCACGCCGATGTCGGCGTATGTTCAGGAACAATCGCCGATCATTGCGCGAGGCGAAGGTTTCGACCTGATTGATGTCGAAGGCCATCGTTATCTCGATGGCATTTCTTCGCTATGGTGCAATGTGCATGGCCACACGGTCCCCGAGATCGACGCGGCCGTTCGAGAGCAATTGGGCAAGGTGGCTCATTCGACGTTGTTGGGATTGTCGAGCGAACCGTCGATCCGTCTGGCTCGTGGGCTCGTTCAACGTGCCCCGAGCGGGCTCAGCAAGGTCTTCTATTCTGACAGCGGCGCGACGACTGTGGAAGTCGCGCTGAAGATGGCGTATCAGTATCATCGCCAGAAGCCAGAAGGGCCAGAGGATCGAGATACGTTTCTCTGCGTGGGCAATGCTTATCACGGAGATACTCTGGGAACCGTCAGCGTCGGCGGCATCGAGTTATTTCATCGGTGTTACAAGCATCTACTGTTTCCGACGATTGTCTGCCCGTCACCCGTGGCTACGCGGGTGCCTCAGGGGCAAACTCGGGAAACATGGCTGCAGTTCTGCTTTGATGAAGTGGCTCGCCTGATGAAGGAGAATCATCACCGGCTGGCGGGATTTGTTATGGAGCCAATTGTTCAGGGAGCGGCCGGAATTTTGGTTCATCCGCATGGCTTCCTGCGTCACGTTCGCGCGTTGTGTACTCAGTATGACGTGCCGCTGATTGCTGACGAGGTTGCCGTGGGATTCGGCAGAACAGGGACGATGTTTGCGTGTGAACAGGAATCCGTCAGCCCGGATTTCATGTGTTTGGCGAAAGGAATCTCGGGTGGATATCTGCCGGTCGCTGCGACTTTGACTACCGAACGCATCTTCAATGCGTTTCTCGGTGAGCCGTGGCAGGGGCGAACATTCTTTCACGGCCATACTTACACGGGGAATGCTCTGGGCTGTGCGGCTGGCCTTGCTTCTCTGGAGCTGTTTGAAAAGAACAGAGTGCTGGAGAATGTCACGGCATGCAGTCAGCTTGTTCGTGAAAAGCTGTCTCCGCTGTTGCAGCATCCTCACGTGTTGGAAATTCGTCAGCAGGGACTGATGATCGGGATCGAGATGGTGCGAGATCGTGAAACGCAGGAGCCGTTCGATACTCGTCTGCGGCTTGGTCATCAGGTGACTCTGGCGGCTCGCCGTCGTGGTGTCATCATTCGTCCGCTGGGAGATGTGGTTGTTCTGATGCCAGCCCCGGGAATGCCTCCGGCGTTAGTTGGTCGATTGTGTGATGTGGCGATTGAGTGCATCGAAGAAGTGACGAAAGGTGCGGCGTGAGTTTTCGAATGGGGCATTGGAACGCGGTAACGGATGTGCTTTTGGTCATGCACCGCTGGCAGAGTTCTCTGGTTCGGTCGAACTGAAATCAGGAACTGTCTGATGGTGAAACAGGAGTGGTGCAAAAGCCGTTGAGCCACCGGGGCCGGCCCGGTGGCGTGAGGCGGGTTGCAAGACACAGGGATCGATCCGAGGCGGACCGCAGATGGGATTCGATGATTTTGATAATCCCTATCGAGCACCCGAAGTGCCGTTTGAAGTGGTACGAGAGTCTGCGCCACGCGGGGCTTACTTCTGGGTTCGATTGTGGATTTCTTTGCAGATGCTTGTCGCGGTGGTAGGCACGTTTGCAGCGTTCATCGATGTCCACACTATCGTGGCCACCGGGCCCATCCTGTCGATGATAGGTATCTCCGGGACCATCGCGTGTGTCAGGAAGCGATACGGTTTTGGTGCTGTGACTGGCGTTTCAGCCCCCATCATCAGCCTTGCCATCTTCCTGATCATCCAATTGTTTAGTTGGGGTCCTACAGAAGCGCAGGAACCGGTCCCGCTAATTGGCGCCGTCTACTTGGCGATACTCTGCGTTATGGGACTGATAGCCTTGAGAGAGACAATTTCGTTGCAGGCGAATGCGCAGATACAGGCAGGAGAGCGAATCAGCGAGATGCCCCATTGAGAGGCTACTTTTGTACGACGGCACCGCCCTGCTCTTCGCTGGAGATTTCTTCTCGATGTGATCGATAAAGGCCGATCGTCAGTAGCAAGAGACTGATCATCTGCACCAGATGAAAGACGCCGTGGTTATTGAACTCCCAGATTAAGGTCACGTGAAGTGTCTTTTGCGTGTCGATGACCGCAGCGAGAATTCCGACTAGAACTCCGCCGGCAAGGTAGCCTGATCCTGTTGCATTTCGCTGCCTGAAGCAGATAGTGTAAAGAGTCAGCGACAGAAACATTGCTATGCACTCGTAAATCACAAACAGCAAAAAGGAGTCGCTCCAGATCTGAGTGATCGTGAAGAACACGAAAGCGATCAAGATTGCAGGCAGCAGAAAACGGCGAGATTTCTCGTGGCCGGAGCTCATCGTGATCGCGGCGATGACGAACAGAGCCATGGTGAGTCCCAGAGCCAGATAAGCTGGACTCCAGATCGCGGATTCAATGGACGCGGCCATCTCCAGTCCATGGGCGGCTGCTCCAATCAAACTGGCAATACTGAGCAAGGCAAACAGCCATGTCCAGACGTGAGTCCACATCGGACGAGCGACTGTTTTTCGTCTGATGACATAGATCGCCGCTGCCGACTGAGCGGCCAGGATGACGTCGGTGATGGCTGTTGTCATCTCTGTGGGGCTGTCCGTGAGCATCGTGTTTTTCGTCGTTTCATTTCAGGGGCAGCTCATGCTCTGTTTGCGCATCGTATGTCGACTTAGGCTCAGCCGACAATCGGGCCGGGCGAAAGTTGCCTGCCAATGGGGTAGCTACGAGTAGTTCGATAACGTCGCCAAAAGCCTGGGCTTACGTTTTTCGTCTAATTGCCAAAGAGCGAAGCGTCGGATTCGCAAGGAGTGCTGTTCTTAGCAATAATTCGATAACCCACCCTGAGTGGCGTTGTCTGCTCCACTCGCCCATCAGCTTACTGAGGGTTACCTATGGCTATTTCTGTTGAGTGCTCTGCCTGCGGTCAAAGTTACCGATTGAAGGATGAGATGGCAGGCAGGAAGATTCGCTGCAAAGCCTGTCAGACTCCGATTGAGGTACCACTTTCAGAGACCGAGGAAGAGTGGGGCGAAACATCGTGGCCTGCGACGGGATCGGGTCGCGGCGGAGCCAGCAGGAAAACAAAAGCCGTTCAAAAGAAGTCCGGCAATGGCAAGCCGGTGTTGATTGTGGTCGGGTCAGTAGCTGGTCTGGTGTTGCTTGTGGCGTTGGTCTGGGGACTGCTGAAGTTCCTGCCGAGTGGCAACACTCAACTTGCTGACGGCAAGCCCGCACCCGCTGAATCCAGCTGGGTCAAGTTCACGTTGCCTGACGGATCGGCCAGCGCGGTGTTTCCTGGAGAGGTAAAGTCGAATGCTCTTCCCAATGGCGCGGTGAGTCACATGGCCAGCGTTAATGGGAACGGATTCGCACTGAGTGACAAAAGTCCGATGGAAGTGACAGAAGACTTCCTGGAACGAAATGCTGAAGCGACGAGCGTACCAACCTCATCAGTGAACCCGGCGACACAGGCGTTGGAAACGATCAACGGAAACCGCTGTTTGCGGAAGACGGTTATGAGTAATGGGGATCTGAGTCAAGTGATGGTCACTTTCGTACATAACCGGCGGATTTATCTGGCAGTCATCACCAAGGGGACGCAGAGTCCGTTGAGCCCCTCTGATGTCGAAGCGTTTCTGAAATCAGTGACATTCTATTGAGCCGTAAGTCTGTCGCAGGTAGTGAATAGCTGATCGGAGCATACAACGATGGCCATTGAAGTGAGCTGCCGTAAGTGTGGTAAAGCGTATCGTGTTCGCGAGGAGCGAGCGGGGACAAAGATTCGCTGTAAGGACT
>Ga0164292_10005343_pt1 | contig 10512 bp, 11 predicted proteins | sample GEODES117metaG_FD_111486 | JGI IMG/M metagenome (GOLD analysis project Ga0164292, IMG submission 111486) | Eutrophic lake water microbial communities from Lake Mendota, Wisconsin, USA - GEODES117 metaG | ecosystem: Environmental > Aquatic > Freshwater > Lake | place: USA: Lake Mendota... | reverse complement strand
TTTGTTTTTCTTTTCATATTTTTTCTTGATTTGTGAGATCTTGTTTTGTGTGATGACAAACGTATCAAAGAACTTCTACGTGGACGTCTTCCACCCATTACTGTACAGCTAGTACCTAGAGAGCACCTTTTAACAGGATTATCTTCATCTTCTATATTAAGAATATTACCAAGTTTGTAGTTATACATTCTTTTTTCTGCCATATGTATTTTTAATTCCTCCATAGAGTGCGGTGATGAATTTGTAATGTTTCTTCTATTCATGACATTAAAAAACCTGTCGTACCCAGAGTATTTAATAGAATTAAGTTCATAATCGCGATAATACTTTGAGAGAATAATATTTGTTAGTTGTTTTAATTGTATTTTATTCGGGTCTGATTGTGGCATAAAAATGTTGTTATAAACTTCTGTATTTAGTTCGTTTAAATAGTATAATGTACTATCAATAAAATTTATTTTATAGGGGTCGCCAGTCTTCGCTAAAGACTTAGGAAGTTCTTTTAATCTGTCTCGTATATATTGTAGTATAGTAGATTTTCTTGACTTGTCAAAGTATTCATCATCATTTGAATTTGCAATAATAGATGCTATACCAAAATCAATTATTTTTGTTTTATATATTGGGCCGTTTGGTGTATTAATTTCATAAATTAATATGTTTTGTGGGTGTAAATCTAAATGAATGACCTCAATCTCATAAAACAAACGCATAATTTGAGATATCACTGTTGAATACACAACTAACTTTTCTCCTGTGAAATTACCAATAAGTGGATTGTCAGGGTTCACATAATTTCTATTATTACTCCACTCTAATAAAGTAGTTGGATTATTTGGAACCATGGGCATTATTATGAGACCTAATTTAAATGACCTACCTCTATTTACTGCGGATGGTTGGACTACATATTTGTTATAAAACTGTTGTAACATTATATTGTTACTAACCTTATTTATAGTGTTAGAATTTATTATTATGAAATCTACAACTGGAGGACATAATGGTTCTCTTCCTCCAGAAAATGATTTTGCCCACACATATTGTTGAACATTTGTTTCATATAAAAGTTCGTGAATTGTAGAGCAACATTTACTACGTTGTTCACTTCCTTCTGTTACCGTATATAAACGGTAATCATCAGTTGGTGTTTCATCTTCCTGGTTTAATTCATCATTCTGTAGTAATGAATCTTTCTCTGTTGTTTCACGTTTTGGCTCTTCATGTTTCATTGGTTCATTTATAACCGCAAGTTTTATAATAAATGAATGTACCTTTTCATTTGTTTCTAAATCAAGAAATGGATTAGTTTCGTCATCTGCTGGGTCTAACTCTAATGAAAATATAACACCATATGTTGAATTAGTATCAATATAATTCAATGGTTTTGTGTTTAACATGGTATAGACCTCTTCTCTTATTGTATTATTTCCAACAGCTAATACACCACCCCTTTGAAACCCGCCTTTTTGAATGTTCATATCTTATATAATTTACATAAATAATAAATATTATATAAACAATAAATACCACAAATCTATTCAATTTGTCTATCTCCAAATAAAAAACAAAGGTCTTCTGTGGTCAAATCAGGCCATTCCATTTCATGTATTACTTTCTCTCCATCTTTATAATATCCAACCCAAACTCCTGCAATTCCTCCTCCCTCATTCCACTCAGTTTTTATCCAGCATTTATGATATTTGTCCAATATCTTAAGTAACCATTCAACATCAGGGCCCCAAGGAGTGATTACACCAACAATTACTCCATAGGTTCCCTTTCGGCTAAGTCTTTTATCTCTACCTCCTTCATAGTTCTTAAAAAAATCATTTACAAAGTCATCCGCGTCATTTTGTAGATTAAATTTTATAGTGATGTAATTACTACATTCATTCGGCATAATTTACAGTAAGTTGTGTTATAATTTGTAATATATTTAAGTGGTTTACCAAAGTATTATATATAAAAAATAATATAAAGACACTTCATAGGCAAATTAAAAGCAAATGACCACATTCAATGTTACCGCATACTTTGATAGCTTACCAGATGATATAGAGAAAATTGATATATCTAATCGCAAGTTGGTTCATGTTCCTTCTTTGGAACGATTTACACAACTCAAGAGATTTAACTGTTCAGATAATAATATTTTTATTTTGCCACTATTACCACAAAGTCTTATTGAACTTAATTGTGAATACAACAGTCTGCTTTCTCTCCAACAAGAACTTCCACCAAATATTGAAGAATTATATTGCTCGTATAATTCTTTAGATGAGTTACCTTCTCTTCCTCCAACTCTAAGAAATCTATGGTGTCATAATAATGATCTTATGGATTTGCCTGAGTTGCCAAAAGAACTCAGATATCTTATTTGCCAGGTAAACAATTTGGCATACCTACCAGAACTTCCACCGAACTTAATACACCTTATTTGTGACCACAATGAAATTAAGTATTTACCAAGTCTGCCTCCAAACTTAGAAGTATTTTGGTGTGACAATAACAAACTGAAAACTTTACCAAAGTTGCCTGATACATTAAGAATTATAAACTATACAAGAGTTCCTGGAATGCGTCTTCCAAAAATTCCACCGGGTGCTAGGGTATCCTATGATGAACAAGGTGTTGAATATTCTGGAAATTTATTAGAAAAAAGACTTTAATAAAAGAATATAAGAAACTATTATCTTTTTATATATCATACAAATGTTTTTGTACGTATTATTATTATCTGTTTTAATGTCAGCTACATCTAATAATCTCAGAAAGAGAGAGCTCTCCACAATGCTCGGGGAAACAGATGAATGGAAACAATTTAACACCTTCCAAGAAAGATTTAACAAGAGATATGAGACCATTCAAGAACTGGAAAATCGTTTTAGCATCTTTAAGTCAAATCTTAGAAATATCATTCTCCATAATTTGGACCATACCCAAAACTTTACAATGGGCGTAAACCAATTTACAGATTTAACTCCCCAAGAGTTTAAGGATACTTATGTTGGTGGAATGAGAACAGAAGTAGGTTCTTATGGATGTAAATCATATTCTAGTTCTTCGTTTGGTTCTCCTTCTTCTATTGATTGGAGACTTAAAGGAGCAGTTACTTCTGTAAAAGACCAAGGTCAATGTGGTTCTTGTTGGACTTTTTCTTCCACTGGTGCGGTTGAAGGTGCTTGGGCAATTGCTACAGGAAAACTTATTGACCTGTCTGAACAAGAACTGGTTGATTGCGTGACTGGTATTACATATGGTTCTCATGGTTGTAATGGTGGACAAATGGATGGGGCATTTAAATATATTATTGAGCATGGTCAGTGTTCTGCCTCTTCATATCCATATACCTCAGGTTCTACAAAAACCGCTGGAGCTTGTAAAACGTGTACTTCTGTTGCCACAATCACTTCTTGTTCTGATGTAAAACCAAACGACCAAATCTCATTGAAAGGAGCAGTTTCTCAACAACCTGTTTCTATTGCGATAGAGGCTGATACCAGATATTTCCAGTCATATGCTGGTGGAGTATTAACTTCTACTAGTTGTGGTACGAACTTAGACCATGGAGTACTTTTGGTTGGATATGGTAATGAGAACGGCCAAGACTATTGGCTGGTTAAAAATAGTTGGGGAACTACATGGGGAGATAAAGGATATGTAAAAATTGCTAGGTCTTCTTCTACCAATGACCCTGGAATTTGTGGTATTGCTATGGAGCCTTCCTTTCCTTCAGTCTAAAATATATTATCCACGTTATCATAAAATGATTTAAAATATTATTAGTTAATAACATTATACTTATGTTATTAATTGAATTTGAACATAACCTAAACTATGGGTTGAATATATTAAAATATAGAAATGTTGAAGATGACAGTTGGTATTATTTATATATAGATATTGAAACCCTTAATTTACTGGTAACAAATTTTGGAATTATATCTAGTATGAGAATGCCGACTCACTCTATTTGTGTGGATAATCCATTAACTTCTAAAAAAATTAATATGAAGTTTTGTGATGCTTCTATTGGACTTTATTGTGGTAATAATACATATTTCTATTTACCAATTATGGAACAAAATTATTAAAAAAATATACGTTTTTTAAATGAGAAAAGGTATAATAAACAAATATAAATAAGATGATTTATTACAAATTAAATCATGTTATCATTTACACACTTAGAGTTGATTATATTTACTGGAGGTATTTCAGTAATCTCATATTACATAGGATATAATTCTGGAATTAATAAATGTCCTGAATATAGAAACTATATTATTACAAGAACTCTATATGGCCAACTAAAGAAACCAATGATTCAACAACAGGGTTATTCATCTGCACCCAAAGTAGATATTTCTGCTGCAATATCATCCAGTATTTCCAGAAAAGATACCAATTAATACTTATTTACAGGAATACCTTGGTATCAATGTTATAAAATGTTCCAGTAGATAATTGTGGAATTTGAGAGAATCCATTTGTTGTAAGCAATGTCCGCATAGATTTTATAAGTTCTCTCCAAGATTTATCTGGACCATTATTTAGAGTTTCTATAAAAGCCCAAGTCATTGCTCCTTGAGTTTTGTTATTTATATATGCTTCTGTGCTAGTCTCATTATCCATACATCCACTAATCATAAGGACTGTTCCAGGGCAATCTACAGTAATCTTGGAATTCTCAGTGTAGTTGTCGTAATTGGTGCTATCTAAATAATTGTATTTCAGGTCAAGCATGGTACCGCTATGGCAACTATCAAACATTCCAACAAGTATAATATTTTTTTTAAGATACATAGTTAAAATCTTTTTTAATTCATCATCTATAATACCCCGTAAATCACTGGATATTATAACTTCGTCTTTTCCATCAGTCTCTTCATTATTCATGTCATCTGTGTAAGAGCCGTGGCCACTAAAGTAAAAGAATACCATATCTCCTGCCCTTGAACTAATGAGAATGCGTTTGAATTCATTCATAATGTTTTCTTTAGTGGGTTTTATTGCAGTATTATCAGTGAGTGTTGTGAACTGTGTAAAACCATGTTTTGTAAGTAGATCTTTCATTCTCTCAGTATCTTCTATACAACCCGAGAGAGCATATGGGGTATCTGTGTAATTAATACCAATGAGTAATGCTTTCTTTGTTTTTGTGATGGCTTTTATTCCAGGAGGATTAAATGCTTTAACTTTGTCAAGTTCTATCTTTAAGTATCTACCGAGAGAAGCTACCTCATAATTATACTTAGATATTAAAGAGTTTATCCTGGTTTGTTTATTTCTAAAAAAGGAAGAAGATACTATACGAATATTATTTGTTAGTGTAGAATATAATTTGTTAACATTTTCAACATATACCCGATTTAAATTATTTATACGATTTTGTTTGTAGATTTCCAGGTCAGAGCTCATTAAGTATTATTGGTAAAATAATATTTAAAGATAAAATTGGTTATTAATGGTGGTCCACTTACCATTTAGACTTCTTCACTTGAATAGCCTGATGACCCTTCTTTTTAATCTTGGAAGGGTCATACTGTTCTTCTTCATCATCATCCCCAATATTCTTGGATAATTCCCAGAATTCCTTGGAGCCTAATCTGAAATTAGGCCTAGCTTCGGCATGATACCAAAACACTTGGTCTTGTAGTTTATTTGATTTGGCATTATTATTGATTACCATACAGTCATAGTTTTCTGTAGTTTGATCAAGCACTTGACAGAAAGCTTCAAATGTAGGAAACATACCAGCATAGTTTTCATAAATTCTTTTACGATTTGCAATATATGGTTCTCTCAAAATAAACACATAGTCAATGTTTGTACGCAACTGTGGAGGAATACCTAAGGGATACTGCATAGTAATCACCAACATAACTTTCCAGTGTCGTCCATTCATAAAAAGCAAACGCATTAACTTATCCTTTGCCCAAGTGTTATCATACAAACAGTCATCAAGAATAACAAAAGTCCTTGGATCAATAGTAGACTTTTTATGGGATTCTATTTCCTTCTTCACTTGTTTTAACACACACCTTTGTCGTTTTAGAATATTTTCTATAATTGCTGAACTATATTCTCCATGGATAAATAGTTTAGGAACCATGCTTCCATAAAAAGAGTTGCTCTCCTCTGTTCCAGAAATAACTGTTCCAATTGGAATATCTTGATGGTGATAAAGGAGGTCTCTAACTAAAAAACTTTTACCAGTATCACGACGTCCAATTAACACAATCACAGGTCCTTTGGCTTCATTTGGCCTAAAGGTAATGTTCTTTAAATCAAATTTCTTTAGTTCTAACGACATAATAAACTATATTTGAGAAAAAATAAATAAGTTAAAAACGAATTTTATTTAATGTATAATGTTTTCATAATGACAAGTATCCAATACACGAAAAGAAAAAATAACGTAGTCTTTAGTTCTTTAGAAAAATATGGCTACACAAAAACACAGAATTATATACCAACTTACAACAATTTTTTTGTTTTGAACTCCACAAATTACAATTCCATTAATATTTCAAGCCCATGGTTTCTTAAGAAGATAGACTCTCCTATAATGGATGAAAGTGATGATGAGGATTCTATTGATAGTAGAGACCAATCTGAAGAGTCAAAAGAAAAGGATACAACTTCTTCAAAACAACCCATTCCAGGATACTATAATGCTACTGTAGAGAACTCTGTGAATGGTAGAACAAAGTCAGTGGAAATATTCATAAAGAATGCTCCACTTTTGGATCCAATTAAGTACATGGTAGGAGTATACGCAAATGAATTAAATCAAATAACTAATCTTCCATCTCTTCCACAGTCACCAGAAAATAACCAAGTAATACCGAAATTATTGGACCCTTTTAATTCTTCTTATGTAGACAATATATTTAATGTTATCAATGGACAATTAGTTGAAAAAGGATTTATTCATGGGGTGGAATGGTATGGGTCTTTTCTCTCCATTAAAAAAGACTTTATTGCTAATATCTATGATGATGTTGATTACCTCTTACACTCTAAGTACTTCTTGTCAAATGTGGGAAAACAATTTCATGTGCCTCCTGAACTTTTGGAAGACAATACACCTAAAAAGACTTTAGACATTTCTGATGAAGTCACCGGAGGATTTGATGATATGGAAGATATTACTGATCTTGGATTAGATAATAATATTCCAGAATTGGTTGAAGTTACTGATTTTGGAGAACTTTTGGATTCTAACAAAGATGATGACAACCTGGAAGAGGTAGTTGACAAAGTGATTGAAGATGTTGTTGTGGATGAATGTGACAAAGATGAAACTATGTCAACAAGTAGTTATGATTCAAATACATCTTATACCACAGATAATGGAGAGAATACTATCATAAATTTCTCAACTGGAGGAAATATTGTTGCTGATGTGGAAGAAGAACCTACTGAAACATATAATAATGGAAACTCTTCTCTCAATAAAGAAGATTCCAAAAATTCAATGGATAATACAAATGATGAGGGAGAGAATGATGATGATGAAGGTTCTTGGTGTTCTACATATGATGATGAACGCATTGATGCCACTATTCCAGAGTTCCCAGTACAAATGATTTGTATTGAGTCATGTGATGATACTCTTGATAGTCTTATTCTCAATGACGAACTAAATGAAGAAGAACTATTTTCATGTATGATGCAAATAATTATGATTCTGGCTACTTACCAGAAACTCTACAAATTCACACACAATGATTTACACACCAATAATGTTATGTTTGTGGAAACCAACAAGAAATACATTAACTATGAATATAATGGAAAAAAGTATTTGGTTCCTACTTATGGAAAAATCTACAAGATAATTGACTTTGGTAGAAGTATTTTTACTATAAATGGGCAGACATTTTGTGGAGACTGCTACCAAAAGAATGGTGATGCTTATACTCAATACAATTTTGAACCTTGTTATAATCCCACCAAACCAACGGTTGAACCTAATTACAGTTTTGATCTCTGTAGATTGGCTTGTTCTATTTTTGATTATTGTGTTCCAGACATCACTTTATCTACCCCAGAGAATGTACATAACCTCTCTCCATTCAAGCAATTGATAGTTCGTTTATGTACTGATGACAAAGGTTTGAATGTTCTCTACAAAAGAAATGGAGAAGAGAGATATCCTTGTTTCAAACTCTATAAAATGATTGCTAGACATGTAAATAATTATACACCAGACCTTATGTTAGAAACACCAGATTTCAAGAAATACTTGGTAGATGATTATTTAAATAACGGAAAGAGACCCCCATCAAAAAAGGAATGCTACAATATTAACATTGATACCCTGCAATAAATACTATAAGAAAATGATATAAAGAACACACCCCAATTTATAGGCATATATTACACAAAATATGGAAACACAGTCCAGTAACACATTGGCAACACAATCCAGTATTTATGAACCAGTATTAAATCAAGACCAACAATATGTAGATAAAGTTCCATCTACTCATGTATTAAATGCGGGTATTCGCTGCGAGTGTTCTAAACGCAACACTATATTTAAAACAAGAACTCAGTTAACCGCACACTTCGCGACTAATCAACACAAAGCTTGGTTAGACAACTGTAATAATAACAAAAAAAATCATTTTACAGAGAATATACAGCTTACAGAGTTGGTATCACAACAGAGATTATTAATTGCAGAAAGAGATAGAAAGATACTTCAGCTAGAGAATCAAATCAGACATTTCCAGAATGCCATGTATAATTTATCTATGGCATACGGGAGAGATAATTGTCCACAAGTTAATTTATTGGATATTGATGGATAAAACTTATTTATATGGAATACCAAAAGCATAAGCAATAATGTTACAAGTATTCCACATAAATTAAACCTTCATTTACTACCAAATCATATGTCTTTTTAAATCGTTGTATGGAATCATAAGTAATTACTGGTTCTGGAATAACAAGGGTAGTCATTTCACATACTGAATCACGAACTGGAATATTTTCATCTATTTTTCTGGTATTTCTTATATAGGTAAATGGGTTGAATGAAAACGCATTTAATATACATTTCCAAATTGGTTTATGAGAAGAAGGAGGAGGTGGGGGTGGTCTCATTATCCTGTGTTTAATCATATTTGGTTTTATATCATCATATACATCGTCATCTAAGCATGTGGGATAAATCTGTATTATAACATCATCGGTATTTGCCCATTCTTCTTTATTGTTATTTACAGAAGTTGAACCAACAACTAATGGGTTTATATCTTTGTGGTACATTGTACGTGAATAGGTAAGACTAGGACGATTTTGGAAAGGTTGTGGAGTATATGATTTTGGATGACGAACACAAGAATTTACCCATTCATTATTTATGTAGCAGGATACATATAGTGTTTGTTCTATACATACAGGCATTTCTGGATAAGTGGTTAGTCTCTCTCCATAACAGCGAAACGATCTAAGTCTCTGGAACTTCCCTAAGGATGGAACTGTAATGGCTTCTTTGCATTGTATGGCAGATGGATGTAGACACATTTTGTAGTCCCATATAGTAATCTCTTCCACATCAAGTGGGATGCTATCAATATAAGATTTAATATTTTGGTTGGTTAGTCGGATATATTTTTTATTATCACTATTACAACTTTTTAACATGGTATATCTGTATTTTAATAATAAAATTATTACAGGTATTAAATCAATTTTGGAATATTGGTTTAGTACATTTTTAAAAGGATATAAATAAATTATATGTTAATAACGCAAAATGGAACAGCCACAAAAATATATTAATTTATCACACGATGTTATCGTTAAAGAAGCTGCTATTAGATGGGTAAAACAGTATAATGACTGCCTATATGTTTGCGCAAAGCCAGAAGGTTGCAGTTATGACCCCAATGCTATGTTTGGAATGTCAGGAACTTTAAGTGTATGTAGAAAAAATGATCGTGTTAATTATGATTCTTTATGCGAATATTTAAAACAAAATACAATTTCAAATAAATAAACATTATCGGTTAAACACGTCTAGATTTATTATACCGATTTACATAATTATTCCTTGTATAGTTCTTTTGTCTTTTTCTTTCAAATACTAATTTGTTTTTTCTGGTTTTTCCCATTCCAAAACATCCACCTTTTATCTTCTTTGTTTCTTTCTCTCGTTTCTTTTGTTCTGATTCTGCTTTCTTTTGAGCAGCTTTTTGTTCTTTCTCATTTTTCTTACTTTCTGCCTTCTGTAATTGTTCTTGTTTCTTTTTCTCTTCTTTTTGTAATCGTTCACTTATATTTAATGAGGCCTTTATAGCACGTTCCTTTAGTGTATTGGATTTTTTAATGTACGCGGTTTGTTCTTTTGGTTTAGATGTGTTCAAACTAGCACATTCTAATTCCGCAGCTTGTTCCAATAAAGTTTTTACATTATTAGTTTCCTTATCCATGCGAGATTGTTCTTTCTCTTCTTTTTCTCTTACTTTTGTTTCAATAGCTTCTTTT
>Ga0164292_10005341_pt1 | contig 10513 bp, 8 predicted proteins | sample GEODES117metaG_FD_111486 | JGI IMG/M metagenome (GOLD analysis project Ga0164292, IMG submission 111486) | Eutrophic lake water microbial communities from Lake Mendota, Wisconsin, USA - GEODES117 metaG | ecosystem: Environmental > Aquatic > Freshwater > Lake | place: USA: Lake Mendota, Wisconsin... | reverse complement strand
GCCTCTAATTTCGTCCTCAGATAAACTTTCCAATACTTTGTTTGCCACAAGTGGACTTAAACTGTTCAAGCTATTTATAAGCAGCTCTTGACTTGACGATGTTTTGGTTTGTGCTGGAGGATAACCTCCCAAAGCTCTCAACTCGTCTGAGTTCAAAGTTGCCAAAACTTCTGTAGGCAAGTATTCATAAATGTTGAGCTGCTTAATTGCAAAATCGTATCCAGGAAACAAATTGCTCAAAGCAGTTTGGATCATGTTTTGGCTAGATCTCACACTTAGTGTAAAAACTTTTAGTGAATTTGCAATTGCTTGTGAATTGCCAAGCACTGTTGGACTCTCCAAACCAATCAACACAGGTGGCACAGTCAAATGTCTGCACACGGCATTGGCCACACGCAGTCTTGCCTTGTCAACTCCGTCCAGCATTTCAGCCAAAGGAAAAACAGTGACTGTTGGCATAGAGTCTTTGGTTTGTCCTTCCAACAAACAAATTGAGGCTCCGTTTTCATTGGTGAAAGCTTGCAAAGTTTGCGTCAACTCTTCTGACTCAGTCAATCCTGAGTCTTCGTCAATTGTCTGGTCATCTGTTTTGCCAGCCATTGAGATAATTGCAGAAGGCTTGAAGCCTTTTACAATGTTTCGCTTCTCAAGTCGTTGCAATGCTGCGTCACTTATTATGTCCTCAAGTCCAGAGTTGCTGTTTGGTATTGGGTAGATGTGCCCAAAGTCAAACTCCTTGGCGTTAAAACAATACATGATTGCACCAAGTTGCTTGCCGTGCGTTTGTATCTCCTCAGCCACAATAATGGCTTGCTCCATTGGTGTCAATGCTGGATCGTATTCGCGCAAAAACAAGTCATCTTTTTTCTGATAGTCCTTCTCACCCATTCTATAATTCCAGCGAATTTTGCCAAAATTATCTTTGCGCAGTTCTTTGATTCCAATTTTATACACTGAGCCAAATGTGCCGTCCATTCTGAACAAAATGCGCAAGGCAAACGCCTCAAAAACTGCGCATGATGAAGCTATTTCAGCAAGCAATTGGTCAGCTGTCTGGCTCTTATTTACTTTTAAAGTTTTTACGTTTTCTGCAATGAAGCCTTCGCCCTGGATAAATGATGTTAAACGGCTTATGCAAGTTGTGGCTGTGCCACTATCGTTTAAAGCACGCAGCAAGTCATTTGGCAAAGTGTCCTTTGGTCCATATACGTAGCGCTCTAAGCCTGATTTCTGTTGGCTTATCTCAGCTACTTGGTTTTTTATAAACCTTGCTATTCTGTTAAACTTGCTCATCTGATAGCTCAACTAAGTCCATTAGTGTTGAGCCTACAAAATGCTGCTCAACTAACTCATTGGTTAAATTTTCAGCGCTTATAATTTCGCCCAAACCTTTGATGAAAACTTGTGTATCCTCAAAGCCCTCTTTAAATTGATATAAACCGCTTGTGCTTGTGCTTGTTTTTGTTTTTGATTTTGTCATTTTCCTGTAGTAATTATACGCCTTGACTCTGTCAGTCCAACACGTTGGACAAAGTTGTAAACCTGTGTGCTGCTTGTAATAATCAAACAGCACACCAGGATCTATTTCATAAATTGTTTGCACTTATTAGGTGTAACACATTGCGTCCAATGCAGCAATTGTTGTTGCCAATGAAGCTGCTGGAAAATACGTTTTTGGCTTGCTCCAAAATTCACCTTCCAAAACAACCTCAGACCAAGAGTCTGCGTTGTAGTTGATTCCTTCTGTCCATTTTTCAGACGTTGGAGCTAAACCTCTCTCGTCATCAAAGTCAGTTGAAATAAACGGATTCAAGTCAATGCCTAATGCTTTCGCTTGGCCTTGCAAATTAACGTAAATTAAAAACATTCTTTTGCTTGCCAAAAGATTCTCAAGAGCAATTGTGTCTGCTTGTGTGAATGGGTACAAATACAACTTTGCGCTGTGCTTGTACTTCATGTTTACACCTTTCATTGGTATAAGGTCACAAGTGATTTCGTGTTGTTCTTTTTTGCCTCCAAATTTAGCAAGTTTCTTGCCAGCTCCTAAGGTAAATGTTGTGATTGCTCCAGCTGTTAAAGCTAGAGTTGCGATGTCTGGTCTGTAGCCAATATAAACTGTCCCGTCTATACCGCCTACTTTATTAAGACCGTTGCAGCTTGCTATAAAGTTAGCTGCTATTAATGTATTACATGCTGCTGCTGTTGCCATTGTTTGATTTGGGTTACTATTAAAAAAAGGTGGCTCTAAGCTTACGCCACCACCAACTGTTTCGTCTGCCATAGCGCCACCTTTTTTATGTTAAATATTTATTTTAATTATCCTACGTAAACAACTTTTGTTGATTGATAAAAAATCCAATTTTCCATTGTGAAAATTAAATCATAGTAGAAATTCTTAGCGGGCGCTGGCAATTTATCTACAACAACATTTTCTAAATCTGCAACTAAATCTGTTGCCCAAACAAAGTCCATTGCATTACCTGCGATCATTGAATTGCTAGGTAGTGGCACAAACTGAATTGCAACACCACAATAAGAGAAATTGTCACCTTCGATTTCAAACATGTCTCTGAAATTTGCAGCAGTCTTGTTGTAAAGTCTGATAAACTTTTTGCAATTCATAGGCATAAAGATTGTTGCGTATTGTGACATTTCAGGATTGTTTAATAAGGCATCGTCCATTTGAGCGTAAACCTTGTCAACTTCATCTTTGATATTTGTTGCGCTTAGAGTTGTTCCAGCTACTTTGATACGTGCTCCAACTGCAAATGTGCCTGGAGTTGTTGCGTCTGAGTAAATTAATTTGGTCAATACACCGTCAACATAACTTGTTGGTGCTGCTGCAACGTAAGCTTTCTCAGCTGTTGAAACTTGGTTTTGTGCTGTTCCAGCAGTCAATGCTGCAACTGCTGTTTGAGTGGCTGCTGTTGCACCGTTCCAAAAATCTGTCTCAACGGCTCTTGAAGCTTTGCCAGCCACTAAGCCTAAAATTGCTTGAGTGAATTTGTCTTGAACAATATTAGCAGCTCCGTCAGGAATTTCCAAAGAGCCTGCTGTATTACGGATTGTTTCATAATCAATGGTGTCATAAAACTCACGTTTCACAGGTGTGATAAGGCGCTCTTGTAAAGTTGTAGAACCTGAGGCAGTCGGTGCGTTGCTATATGCTTGGCCGGTCACTGTTGCGCTTAAAGCTCTAATCCTTCCAGATCCTTTTATTTGGTCAAAAAATCTGATCATGCCCTGGCCTACTGTCTTATTCATATAAATAATCTCAGTCAATAAATCCTGGTAAACTTCGTCAGTGAAAGTTGTCGGACCGTTGAAAGCAAGTACATAAGCAGCGCCTGACAGCTTAGCTGTTCTTCGTGCTTCTGCGTTGATGAAAGTTGATACAACTGAAAATGCTAAACCTAGCATAATTGAGTTGATTGTTGACATGCCAAAAGCATGCAAGCCTGTAGCTACAGCCAAACCTGTGACTGCAATTAAAGCGATTGACGTGATTAAACTTATTTTTTTCATTTTATTTTGTTTTTGTTTTTGTTTTTGACTTTTCAATTGATTCACCTGTTGCCTCTTCAAAATCTTCCTCAGAAGCTTTTTCAGTTTCAATCAACCAGGCTTTTGTTTCTGCGTCCACTTCGGTCAATGGACTACAGCCAGTGCCAAAAGGATTTATTGGTGTGATTAATTTAAACATATTACTTTTTGCCTAAGTTCATCATTTCTTTTCTGCGCAAGTTTTGCAATTGCGCTGGAGTCAATTTGCTTCTGTCAGTTGTCTCAACATTTAAGTTTCTCACGTCAGAAGGGATAAAAGCTTTTAATGCAATTACTTCTGTTGACAAGTCTTTTAACTCCTTCACAACTGCGTTGGTGCTTTCCAATGCTGTTGCAAGTTGTGCTTTCAAGTCTGCGTTTTCAGCAGTCAAAGCAGCAAGTTTTTTTGCTTCCATTGACTCCATTTCTGAAACTAAACCGCCCACAATAGTCACTTCGCTCATTTCAACTTCGTAAGTTCCGTCAGGCATTGGAATGGTCATTGCTTCGTCAGAAAAAACTGCTATGCCTACTGCAAGAGCTGCCTCTGAAAAGTACATAATTGTGCCGTCAACAGCTGTTGCGCTGCTGTTCTTTTTAGGATCAATTGGCGTTCCGTCCTCGTTTAAGTTTTGAGCCTTAAACACTGTTTTGATTGAGTTTTCTATGGCGTCAAATTTCGCCAGGATTTTGTTTATGTCCATGTTGTTTTTTGTTGATTTGTTTTTTGTAATATATGCAGCAATTTTATCTGTATAAGCGCCCAACGTGATGTTTTGCACTGCTGTGTTTTCGCCATTTATTATACTTGTCGCAAATCCATATTTCAAAGCATTTGTTGACGTCAAGTCAGTGTCTGCTTTCATCAAATCTTTTATCTCCGCCTCAAATGTTGCGTCAAATCCAATTACTTCTTTGTACAAATTAAAGATTTTAGCTTCACAAGCTCTTATGTCATCTGCAATTGCTTGCAGATCGTCAGCCTCAAGTCCTTCATAACCCAAATTCATTGGATTGATATATGGATTGTGAATTGTAAACTGAGCATTTTTAGTGATTTCTCTTTTTGAGCCTGCCAAAAATATCACTGTTGCAATTGAATTGGCTTTGTATGCCTTTGTAGTGATTTGCTTGCCACTATTTTTCAATAAATCATAAATCTCAAAGCCTTGCGTCACGGAGCCTCCGTTGCTGCTTATCTCAACAAGAATTTCTGTTGCGTCTGCATTTGCTTCTAAAAACTTAGACATGTCAGAAGCGCTAAACGACATTGCGTCAACGCCCATTGCTTGAGCAAAAAAGTCTGGCTCCCCTATGTCCGTGCTAATTGAGATTTTTGCAACTGTCATTTTAGATGTATTATCAATTTCAAAAATAATATTACACAAATAAAATATTTGTTTTTAAGGCCCATAAAATTTTATAGGCTTGTTTTGCTTTTCACGTATGTCTGTTTTGCCTGTGCTTTGTTCACGTCAGAAACTAGCACAACAGGACTTGGCATGTTGGCCATTGCGTCTGCAAGTTCGCTGTAGTCAATGATTCCTTTTGCAGCATTTGCACGATCTGCAAAACCTCCGTATCCTGTTGTTGTGATTGTGCCACCTCCAGCCATTGCAATAAGTCCACTATTTGGATTGACTGTTGTTTTGCCTCGTCCACTCAACGGCTCCACGGTCACACGTTCACGGCCTCCTGGATTGTCACCAACAAGCAACAATGTTGGTTTGCTCGTCACAAAGTCTCCTCCTCCAGCTGCAGCTCCGCCAATTATATTTGTTGCGCTTGTTATTGCTGCAATAATCTGAGTCAAACCAGCGGCATATTTTATAAAACCAGCAACGCCACCTGTCACAAGGTTATCTGGACTAGGTGCTGACGTTGTTGCTGTTAAATTTCCGATTGCAGTTCCTAAGTTTATTGCCACATTTGTCAATGCCAGCGCTTTTTGCAAATCTGATCCTTGCTTTGCAGAGCTTGCAAGTTCACTTATTACGCCTTGCGCTGCTTGTGACACAGCAATGCTGCTTTGAATATCTGCTTTGGCAAATTTTTGTTTGTCTTCAGTTGACTTTTTATTGATTGCGTGTTTTGTTTGCGCAAGCTGCAACTCACTGTCTTCTGTGTTCTTATAGTATGTTTTTTCAATCTCAATTTGCGCTTCCAAATTCATCTGTTTTGCAGCCAACTGTTGAGCGTCAAATTGCTCCTGAGTCAAAAGACCTTTTGTCAACTCTTCTGTTCTTATTGTCTCAGCTCTTGTAAAAGATTGTTTAAGCAATTCGTTTGCTTTATTGAAAGCCTCTTCACGTTGTTTTATTATTCTCTTCTCATTATCGTCAATATGTTCAAGATATTTCTTGTCAGCTGCCAATAGTGCGTCAAGTAGTTTTTGCTCATCTGCTGCTGTTTTTGCGTTTCGTTTCTCTTGCTCAGCAGCAGCAGCTTGCCTTTTGGCTTCTGCTTTTTGATTGATTGCGTCAACTCTGTTTTCTCTTCGCTCTGTCGCAACTTCATACTGCTGCTGGATCTCTTCACGTTTTGCAAACGCCTCAACAAACTTTTTGCGGTCCTCCTCATTGATAGTTTGCGCTTTCATTTTTGCCACATTTGTGGCTGCAATTGCTTTCACCTCCATATCCGCAATTCTTAGTTTCCTATCAATTTCAGCTTTGTCCAGGGCTGCAATTTTATCACTAATTGCCAAGAGCTCGGATTGCGTTTTTGTTTTGTTTTTCAATTCAACATTTAGCGAAGCCACAGCCCTCTCATACTTACTTTGTGTAATTACACCGTCAGTTTGTGCCTCTTCAATTTTGTCAAACATCTCAGCTATTCTATAGCCTTCCTGAGCTGCGTCAGAAATTGCTGTGCCTAAGTTGTCAAAGTTTAAAAGGATATTGCTAAAATCCAATGACAGGATTGCTTTGCCCACGTCAATAAATCTTGAAACAAGGACATCAACAGCTGCATTGACGCCAGCCATAACAAACTCAACTTTCTCAACTAACGGCTCAAACTTACTGAAAGCTGCAACAAGACCTCCAACTATTGTAATCAACAAGCCAAGCGCACTTGCTTTTATAACTCCGTCCAAACTTGACAAGCCAACACCAGCCGTTTGCAGACCGTCTTTTGTTTTTGTAAGGCCTTCTTTTACGCCAACAAGTTTGTTTGTAAAGTCGCCAATTGGTCCTTTGATACCACTAAGCGCACTTGTGTAATTTCCTATGTTTATTTTTTGCTGCTGGTAAGCGTCAACATTGTCTTTGATAAATTTATTGTGAGCGTCAATTGAAGCGTTTAGCTCAGTTTGTTTTTTCCTTCCTTCTGTTGTGCTCAGATCAAGTTTATTGCGCTCAATTGTCAACTGCTTGACAGCCGTTCTTGCGTCATCAATGCTTTTTGCCTCTTTGCCAAATGCTTCCATTGACGCAAGCACAGCCTTTTGCTCCTTGTTCCTTTCGTTTGTTGCTTGTTGGATCAACAAATTATTTTCAGCAATTGCTTTTGTGTTGTCGCCTTGTTGCAGTGCAAGTTTTTGATTGGCTTCTTTTAGGCCGTTGATGTCCTTAGTCAGCCTGGCAATTTTATCAATGCTGTCTGACTGATCTATTTGGACACTAAATATTATTTTCTCTTCTGTGGTCATTGCTTTTGGTTTAAATCTTTTTGCACTAATTTGTTGACTGCGTAAGACACGCACCTAGAACCGTATTTTGCAACGGCTTTGTTTTTTGTCTCTTCACTGACATAAACTTTGATGACTTTTACTTTTTGCTTGCTCATATTAGATTCGTATTAATTCAACTTCTGTGGTAGATCTGTTTGTCAAACTAAATTCGTTTATGCTGTCGCAGTAGAAATATCCGCAAATTGCACCATAGCCTAACAAGTTAAGCTCCAAATATATTGGCTTGGTAAAATCAACTTCCTCAAAATCCTTCAACTTCAAATTGAAATTTGCTTTTAGCGTATAAGTGTTAAGCAACATATTTGACACTATCTTGTAGTAAAGTGGAATAAGTCTTGAAAATTCCAACTGCTGAAAGTAAACGCCTGCACTTGGTGAGCTGTCTTTTGCCCCTGTGCCTCCTCCATATTCGCCAGCTGTGCCGTGGATAGTTAGCGTTTCATCGTATCTCACATAAGCAATTCGAGGCTTGACGTTTTGCGTTCTTAATGTGTTTTCCTCAGTGATCCAAAGTTGAATATATGCCTGTTCACTTGTGTGTGGTGACTCTAAACAAATGCGTCTCACTATTGGTGCAAATTTTGACATGAAAACCTCTTTTGTGTTTTCCAAATTTACATTGTTGCAAAACAACACACCTTGGCCGTATGTTGGTGTCAGTCTCAACAAGTTGTCATTTTCGTCAGTCTCATATTTCAACAAACTATTTTGCGCATACTCTTCAAGCTTGTACTTTATTTCAGGCTCCTTTGAAAAGTCAAACAACTCGGACCAATCCAATGCGCTGTTTTTGTTTGCCTCAACACTATTGAAATAGCTAAAATCAACAGTCCTTTTTGTTGTGTCAACTTTCAACATCAAGTTGTATTGATTTATAATTGTCGTCAAAAAGTCTTTTTGCGACACCTCAGGCAAGCAGTCAACCATGCGCAACAAGTCACCGTCAACAAGTGCTGTTGATTTGTATGTGTTCTCCCATTTAAAAGCGTTTAAAGAACCTGTGACACTATTGTTGTATTCAATTGCAATTATAAAATGCGTGTCACTTGCTTTTTTTATTGCGTCAAAACTAAACACGTTTGCTCCGTTTGCTACTAAGAATCCTGTTTGTCCTACAGCGTTGCTAATGCTGGGCGTAAATTCATAAACATTTAGCCTTATAGTACCTGCTGATTTAGTCACATTTAAAGTAAGTTTTACGGTAAACGGGCTGTATCTTGTTGGATAAAACGCAGTGTAGTCAAACCAACCATTGCCATAATAAAATTCTTGCTTTGAGGCAGTGCCAAATTGCAAACTGCTGTTTTGTGGAATTGCGTCTAATACTATTCTAAATGTGTTTTGTGGATGAGTATTTGGAAAAAATCTTCCTTGGGTGTATAAACCATAAGTATATAGCTCGTCCAAATAGTATTGAGGTGTTGTTGGGATTTTTACCATTGGCAAAATCTCTTTGCCAAACAAGTCATTGCTTATAAACTCGCCTGTGACTGCATAGCCTATTGAGTGGAATATGCGCAAAAATAAATACTTGCAAAAAATGGAAGGATATAAATCGTTCCAATGTGCGTGAGTTGTTGTTGTTGCCCATTTGCCATAGTCGATATTTGGATAAATAAAACCTTTTGTCCAAAGATTGTTTCTGTTGGCAATTACATTTGTCCAATTATATAAGTGGTCAATTGACGAGCCATTTGCATAATCTAAATTTAGTTCATTTAACATTGACTCACCAATTGCCTCAATGATACTGCTTACACCTGAGTATGCTCTAAGCATATACTCTTTGTTGGTTTGCTCAAGTTCAGCAAAGCCGTCCAACACTTCAACACTGCCCACAGTAATTCTGCAACTGTTTTTTGCGTATGGCAATTCAGTAACACTGTTGCTAGATTGTGCGTCTTTGAAAATATCTCTGTTGTTTATGGACAAGCCACAAGCCACCTCACTAGAATATGAGCCGTTGCGCTCTTCAAGTGATTGCATTTTGTTGACTGCTTTTGTCAACAGCACGTCATTGTCTTTTAGTGCGTCAAGCTCGTTGTCGTTTATTAGTATCTTCATTAGTTAACTTGAGATTGAGTTGTGCTTGCTAATCTAAATTTAAAACTAAAATTCAAGTAAGCGTCAAAGCTTCTGTATTGCAAAAATGATTTTTTCTCAATTACAATTGGCGTTAGACTGTCGCTAGTCATAAGCCATGCTTTTGGACTTGCTATCATTTGAGCAATGCTGTCTGCATGAGTCAGACGCACATCTGTTGCGCTCACATTGTACTCTGTGAAGCTTTGGACAGCTAGTGTTTTTTCGTTTAGCCTGTCATCTTTAAAACGTGTTTCGTTTTCAAAGTTTATTGATTGCTCAATGTCATTAAATACAACATAATTTCTAAGCGCTCCAAACGAATTTATGTAAAGGATATTTAATGGATCTTTAAAGCAGCCTGTCATAATCTCAACTTTTTGGCTGCTTAGCTTATTGCCCGGAAAGCTGCTGCTAAATGTCACGTCGTAAGTTGAGTCACCGTAAATGTTAAGTGATGGAGGAAACACTGAATATTTTAAATTCTCTTGCCAAATGGTCCTGTAGGTTTTAAAAAACACTAAGGTCTCAGCTCTCTCCAAAATCTTTGGTGTTATTTCAGAAGGGTCGTTGTAATGCAAGGCCACATCTGCTGAGTCAAATGTTGCATTGACAATTGTTGTCATTGCAACTAAACTTCCACTTGACAAAAGTGGGTGGTATAAACCAACCATTACAGTTGTTTTGCCATTCAAAAACAAGCTCCTTACATACTCTGAGACGTTCAAACGAATCAAACTTGCATTTCGTATGTTAAATTTTACTCTAGCAAAAACGTCCAAAGGAGTTAAGCTTCCAGAGCTTTCTATTATCTCACGCAGCTCAATGACGTCTGAAACTATGTCAAGCGCATTTGCAATGAGCCCAGGTGCATAAACACTTGTATAAGTTGTGTTAATCACAGCAGTCACTTCTGTTGCTGTTGATGAAACTATCTCAGTCACTACATGCGTGCCATAATAAGGACTTGAGCCAGCGTTGCAGAATATCATTTGTCCAACAAAGATTGTTGGCAATGTGCCACCTGTCAATTTGAATTTAGCCGTTGCCAAACCAAATGGAGTTGCACCTGAGACAGCCATGTTTAAGTCAACAGGCTGCGCTTCCATTGTGAAGATAATATCAGAGCTCACTGAGTTGATACTTGGTGGGACATTAGTTAATGCTATTGGCATATTTTATCTCGGTTATTTT
>Ga0164292_10005339_pt1 | contig 10517 bp, 25 predicted proteins | sample GEODES117metaG_FD_111486 | JGI IMG/M metagenome (GOLD analysis project Ga0164292, IMG submission 111486) | Eutrophic lake water microbial communities from Lake Mendota, Wisconsin, USA - GEODES117 metaG | ecosystem: Environmental > Aquatic > Freshwater > Lake | place: USA: Lake Mendota... | reverse complement strand
GTATCACCACGTAGAAACCATAGGAGTTCTGCTACAATGGAATTCCAATGTACTTTCTTTGTAGTAAGTAAAGGGAATCCTTCACTCATTTTATGTCTGATTTGCCTGCCAAATACTGAAATAGTACCCGTACCTGTCCTATCAGATTTTACTACACCATTATCTAAAATGTCTTGCAGTAATGCTTGGTATAATTTATCTATGTTATTCATATTTCAATTCGTAAATACTATTCAGTGTCTTAAATTTTATATATCCTTCTCTTTGTTCTACAATTTCAGTTATGGTAGTTGTCATCCATTTATAACTGATAGATGGTTCTAACATTAAACTCCTATCAATTGCAGGTTCTTCGTGCATTGCTTTACCTATCCCATTACCACTCCACTCTATCCACGCAACTTTGTTTGAACCAATAGTTAAACCATCTCTTTCTCTGATTAGTTTGTATTTGAATGGATACTTACCACCATGCTCTTCACAATACAATTCATCGGTAATACCTTCGGTAATGATTTTACTACACTTGTGGCATAGAGTTGCCCCTCTGCCTCCGTTGAATTTGTGAATTGGTTTCATACTATAAATCTTCTGCGTTTAATCTTTTAATATTTTCTCTTTCAAGTTCATGAGAAAACTTTTCTTTGTGAGCAATTATTCTGTGGAAATCTTTGTATGCTTTTGGATGGTAATCTTTTAAGTAAGATATACCCAACTCATATTCGAATAAAACATCCTCATAACGATGCTCTTTAAAATCAAACCCATCCTCTAATGTGAATATTTCGGTTTGCAAACTATCAACCACTTTATTTAATGAGTCTATTGTACGAGTTTGAATCTGATAATTTTCTCTACTCATTGCAACAATTGGTTTTTCGGATTCATTTGTGCTTAATCCATAAGCAATACCTATTATTGCTATTAATAATACTACACTAATTGTTTTTGTGAAATTCATAACTTTAGATTTTAAATGTTTTACAAATATACGAAATATTTTCCACATATCCAAATAAAAAAAGGGAAACTTTTGTTCCCCCTCTGTTATGATTTCTTTTTGTAGATTCCAATTTTCTGTTGCTCTTTGATAATTTTCTTTGCAATCTGCTTTGAATGCTCTTTCTTTTGTTCTTTTTTAGTAATTGCCATTTGTATTTGGTTTAAGGTTCATAACTTTCTACCTTTGCATCTTCTACGAGTTTTACAAAGAAATATTCTTGTGTTGGATGGTGTCTTAATATTTTATCAACACCATAGTGTGATTTTAATATCTCAGCATTATCACCTTCTAATTGTACTTTGAATTTTGTATATGGAAATTTCTGAACAACTTCATATAGTTCACCCGTAACATTAATTAAATTTAATTTCCTCATCAATAATCATCATCCATAGATGCGAATGGGTCTAATGCCAAATCATCATCATCGTAAATTTCCGTTTCTATAAGTTCTAACGAATCATAAACATCATCCAATAACGGGTGATAAACGCCATCATTATCAACCTCTTTTAGATTGTCTTTTATTTGGCTTACTAATTTCAATATTCTCTCTTTCATTTTTCAAGTTTTGAATAAGTATATACAAATCACGAATTTCGGCACATTTTTCATATTCTTCTACAGAAAGAAAATAATCCATTGCTTTTTCTAAGGTAAAATGTAAATCTTTTCGTTGAATAATGAACACAACATTGTCTGCTAAATTAGAAACCATTATTGCTTGAATAGATTCCAAACCCAACTTAATCATCTTTTCTGAATATCGTACTAATTCTGAAAATATGACGTATTTGTTTTCACGTAACCAATTTGATAAAGATTGGTTGCCCAAATCAATGTGTAATAAAATTGGTTCTTCTTTCATTATATTAAATGGTTTAATCCTTTTGTGTTTGCTCTTTTTAACTGAATATCCATTTCAGATTTGGTAGTTTGTTCTTTGACCTGTTTTTTATACCAGAAGTATAAATCTTCGATTGATTTTAAACTACGTTTCATATTCATAGCTTTATCCCACAAGTCTTTACCGAACTCTTTCTTTAAATCACCTTGTAGTTTCCATAAGATTCTGTTCTCATTGGCAAATGCCTCCAACTCCAATTTGATTGCTTTTATTCGTTTCATTCTACCCGCTTCCATAGCAGCCTCATTACGATTTTTGTCATCCGTACCCCTATAATTCTTATAAGCATTCTCACTAGCCAACTTGGCGGATTGCCAAGTATCCCTAGCTTCACCAAACATATAAGAATAACCAAAGTCACCATTTCGTATCTTTAACAGTAAAGGTGCATCCTCTTTTAAAGGTTTGTTGGGTCTACCTTTGGTAAACCATCTAAATTTGTTGTATCCCATTCTTCTAGTTCTTCTTCGTGTCTGTTATGTTCTGCTAATGCTGCATCAATTTCGGATTCATTTAAACCTCTAACAAATCCATCTATTTCATTATCCGCATCTTCCTCTGTATATAATTCACCCAACTCTTTGATTACCTTTCTCCAACTATCTTCACTATATTCTAATCCTACTGCTAGTCCTTTGAACATCTCTAATAGTTCATACAAATCTACATCCGAATGCTCTACTGCAATCGTTACAGTCTTACCCCATTGGGTTGCACTTACACTACTTGGTTGGTTTTTAATTGCCATAATTGTTTTGTTTTAGTCGAACCATTGGGAACGATGTGTTTTTACATTTTTAATTTCGGGGTCTTTAAATTTAGGGTCTCCACCTAATTTTTCAGTTGCTTCTGCAATTGCGTTATATTTGGCATCATCTCCAATTCTACCAATTTCCTTTGCAGTTTTTAGTTCTTCCGTTGATAGATTTCCACCATTGGCAAGTGCTGCAAACGTTTTAGCGTGGTAAGTATCCAATGGACGAGTAAACTGTTTTAAATACTTTGCCTTTGAATCTAAATATTCAAAAAAATCTTTTTCATCTAATGCATTTAACTCATTTTGTGTCAATTCTGCATCTGGATTGTATTTAACCATATTATTATTTTATAATTATTTTTGTTGTTTTTACCACATTACCACATTTTGCAACAACTGTCATAGTATCACCTCTCATCTCCCAAGTTGGTGCAATGATTGTGTTGATTGTACCATCTGCGGAATTGTAAGTATTCTCATTTATCGTTGGTACTAATGCACTTATATTACTAATTAGTGGTGGTAGTTTTACAACTGTTAATTGACCTGTAAATTCATTTATATAAGTTTTAGTTACAGTTGCAAATGGCTCACCTTGCTTTAAATGCCAATACAAATTACTTTTCCATTCTACCTTTTCTCTCGGTTCATCTGGTATTCTACCATTCCTACGGATTGTACCTGATATACGATGAATGTTTTGTGATTCCGAAGAGTATAGTTTAAAATAAGAATACCCATTCTTATCTTTTGGTAAACGGGTATCTAATTGTATTTCTATAACTCTTTGGGGTTCTATTAACTCACAAGATGTCAATAAGAACAACCCAAATATTAGCCATCTCATATTAGTTTTTTTCAGCTTTCTTTACAATTTCCAAATCACCCTGAATAATAACGGTTTGTTTATATACATCCGTAAATACGATACCTTTACCCCAAACTCTAAACTCATTTGTATAATAGGTTTTACCATTTTCGGAAATAATGGTGTAAGTTGCGTTGTCTGCAGGTGTAGGGATAACTGCACCTATGATAGTTGCTAATGTTGTTGCAATTATAAATGTTACAACAAATGTGTATAATCTTGAATTACTCATAATATTTTTATTTATAAACTATGTCCTAATTTGTTATGTATTGAAATCATATGTTTGCAAGGTGTGTATCTGCGAAAATCTCTTGCTTCACAATTGCAACCTGTAATCTTCCAATCTTCAACTATTACTTTGTAGTATTTGTAAGTACCCGTCTTTTTGTTTTTACTACCCATTTCACTATAAAACCATTTCATATTTTCTGATTTTTTATACCTCTGTAAAGCAAATATAAACCACCTAATAATAACCCAACTAGTATTGCTAGATGAATACCACTTACTACATAATCCATTACTCCGAATTCTCTTGCTACCATGTCTTTATAGTTTAGATGTGTTGTAATGCTTTCTCAATAGTTGCCTCTGTATAAGAGTAAGTTTTTAACTTCTCTATTGCTTTCTCAACAGTCAAAACTCCCCATACATACTCACCTGCTAACATACCCTTTAAGGAACGTAATGCCTCTGGCCAAGTACCGAAAGGTGCTTTACCATTGAATGAAACATACTTAGAATTGAACTCTAACTCAGTACCATTATCTGTCTTACCATTCTCTGCGTACTCATACAAATCATGCATACCATCGTAATGTCCACCTTTGAACATATTACAGAAAGAAGCGATTTCGTTATACTCTTTAGAACCATATACTAACTCCGCACCATTAGGATAACAAGCATACAAGTCAGATGAAGAACCATTAGCGAAAGTGGATGATTTACCCCACACTAACATATCAGGGTATTTAACCTTCATCCATTGTTTGAACATCAAAGGAACTTCTTTACGTCCAATAGTGATAACTGGATTCTTTAACAAGTCACCTGAATAATTTTTAGTTCTTAAACAGTTTTCAGGCAACTCAAAACGGATACCTAAATAGTTGAATTTAATTGTCTTTTTCATAACTTTTATTTTTAGATTTTAGATTTTAACTCTCACTCTCAATTACCTTACAATATACAAAAAATATCAATACGAGTCAAGCATTTTGTAAATTATTTTTTTAAAATATAATCAGCTTCTTCTGCCCAACTCTCATTTACTAAATGCCAGTAACGAACGTTAAGGTCAATAATATCATAACCACTATCGTTAGGGTTTACTGTAACTACTCCCTTTTTAACCAATGAACCCAACGCACCTCTAATACTTTTGGTTGAAATACCTGTCACTTCACTCAAATCTTTTACATCCACATCGGAGAAACCTGGTTCAGCGTATAAACAACCAACAAAGGTTGTAAGGGTTTTGGTTTCTAATTCGGTCAAATTTAATTCTGTAATGTTCATATCGGAAAGGGTTTGGAGGAGAAACGTCTCTCACTCACATATAATAAAGGTACAAAATTCCGCGCAAAATGTCAAGCAAAAGTTAAAATATTTTTCTAAATTCCTGAAATTTCTTCTAACTCAGCAACTGCTATCAATTCGTTGTGTTTCTGAATTACACCACTAACGTGTTGGTATCCACTCAACTTCAATGCCTTTGCTTCTAACTTTGTTCGTTCTAATTGATTTATATATTTGTGAACTGCTTCTTTGTTAATAAAGGTTTTAGGTGTTGGGTTCTTTTTGGTAGTAACCCGATACAATACCGATGGAATTGCCTCACCTCCAATGTTTAATGTTTTGTTGATTTCTTCAACTGCGTATCCACGTGGGAACTCTGATTTTTGCTTTGCCATAATGATTAAACTAATGATTTGATGATGTTGTTTGAAAATCCGTAACTCTCTTTCAATTTAGCTTCCGCAACTTTAGGAGAGAAAGTAATGATTTCTTTAATGTTGATAAGCTCTGTAGTTAATAACTTACTGAACTCTCTAATTTCTTGTCTCTGAACTTTGTTTCTGAAAGGAAAACGAAACTCACCAAGAACAATCACAGGCACACCTGCCTTTAAAACTCGTCCCTTATTAGCGGGAGTTTTGATGAACTCAGAAGCGGCTTCTAAATTTGAAGCAGAAGAATAACGGGGGGAAAACTGATTTGACTTTGTCATAATTTTGTTGTTTTAGATTTTATAGTTGAACTCTCATTGTTTATCTAAGGTACAAAATTCTAGGCTAATAGTCAAGTCTTTTCTTATTTATTTTCAAAAAGTTTATAAATTTATAATCATTCTAAATAAGAAAAACTCCCACATTTCTGTGAGAGTTTCTGTTATGCTTCTGCAATCGGTGGATTGTGTGTGAAATAGTGAATCATTTTTTCTTCTTGTATTTCATCCACTTGCTCTGATACGACTCCATATTCTTTAATCAATCCAATTGCTTCCCTAATCTGATACAATTTATCTTTTGCAACATCCTTTGGTTTACCATCTCGCATTTCTCTGATTCGTTTCATTAATACCGATTCCGAGTGTTGTAATACTTCAAGTGCATGTTCTAATTTTGCCATATATGTTAGTGTTTAAAGTTCAAAAAAAATAGTGGCTACCCATATAACCACTATTGAAATACAAACTGCTTTGTGTAATAATTGATAAAGTAATCGGAGAATAACCGTTTAGATGTGGGTGCGAGTTTGCAATTGAGAGGAGTGTGGGTTCGAACCACACTTTTCCTTAACTCCCCTTATTTAACTACTGCCGAATCTGCCGCAACAGAATCTGCTTGTGCAGTTGTGGTTGAATCTACGGTTGTTGAATCTACTGTAGTTTCTGATTTAGAAGAACCACATGCTGACAAACCTACCATTGTTGCTACGAAAGCTAATGCTAATACTTTTTTCATACTTTTAATTTTTAATTGTTTATTTTAAATTGTTTTACAAATATACTAAAACTTTTTGATATTTCCAAGATATAAATATAAAATTTACACCCCATTAGCGTAAAATAATACACCACAAATGTAAGATAACAATACGAATCCTATCGCAATTAGTAATTGTGGTACATATTCCGATGGGTCACCTACAAATTCTTTCCAATGTTCTTTTAAATTTTTCATTTTATTTTCTGTTTGATAACATATTTCCAATAATCATTACATAATAGATTGGCATCATAATTATAGTTTTTACAAATATTAGTAAATTTACAATGATGTTAAACCTTAACGGGTTATCACCTTGTGCCATTTCTTTATCAATATTTCTTGCTAAAGGATAAGATAACACCAACCATATTACTGCTATTATATACCACATATGTTATTTATTAAGTTATGCAAAATCTTCAATTGTTTTGGATGGTTGGTAAGGTTCAACATCCTTCAAACCGGTTAATCCTAAATTAAGCAATCCAAAATATTGTTGTTTAGTAACACCCCACCAATTCTTTCCATTTTCTTTTGTTTGTGGGAATGTACCATGTGCGTAATCAGTTTCAAATTTTAATTTTAAAAATCCCAAAAAGTTATTAAAGTTATCTTTAATTGTTTGGTTTGTATTATACATAATACGAATATCTACAATTATATCTCTGATAATAGTTCCGTTAAACTTACGTTTATTAGCGGTCACTTGTTTCATAAAATCAAGTATAGGTTTGATTTGTTCATCGTATTCCGATTCAGTAATACGATATGTACCATCTTTTACCTTTTTCATATCATCAAATGCCAACGAATCGGTATGACAAAACATATAAATAGGATTTGCTTCTCCCCAACCTTCTTTTTTAGCTTGGTTCATAGCTTGTAACATTTTACCATATGTGTATATCCCATCAACATCATTTAATTCTATTAGATTACCTTTGTGTGATGTTACATAATTTTTAAGTTTCCAACCTTGATACGTTGTATTGGTTTTAATTAACATACGATGTAAAACATCTTTATCATCCGATGTTACCCAAGGTACATTAACACATGCAGTCATCATATTATCGTAATAATAACCTTTATCTATTAAATCTTTAAGAGAGAAATATCTTGTATGTCCTTCAAAAATCATATACCAATCCTCATTGAGTGGAATACTTCGTTTTATTTTATCTTCTACACCCATCGGAACAACGTTAATCTGTGTGAAAAATCCATTGGATAAGATAGAAGATTTAATCGTTGGAACATTCTTTACATTTAAATCTCTATTGTTTGGATGTGGTACAATTCTGTTAAACGGAATTAACATGGGTTGAGCCATTTTAATGAATTTATCAGGATTCAATAAAACACTTTCATTGATAATAAACGAATCACATTCAGATTGTCCTTCAAATACAATAACTCCAAATCGTCTTAAATCTGCTACATTCTTTGCGTATTTCTTAGTACCAGGTTCCCACTCACACATAATAGACATTCTAATACCCTTTGTTAATAGTACGGCATGTAGTGTAAGTATCTTTGTAACTTCCGCTGAATTAATAAAAGTTTTAGATTCAATCCAATTACCCTCATATTGGTAATCTGCTATCCTATCGGATAACCCATCAAAAATTTTGTAAAATACAGGAGGTATTCCTGCTTCTTCAAATTTGTCAGAAATGTAACTTTCCCACTCATCACCATGTGCATAGCGGGCTTTCATTACTTCACTGGCTCTCTCATTCTCGGTGATAACTACACCATCTGTTAAGGTATTTACCATAATTGTAACTTTTTTGTTTAAAAATAAATTTATATAAATATAGGAATAATTCCTGATATTTCCAAGCTAATCTACAAGTTCTATTCTAATTGTACCATCCTCATTAAACCATCCCTTCAATCGATACTTATTTCTGTCCGCATCGGATGCAGATTCTAAATAACCACTAATATGTGGAGCATCACCAAATCCATTCTTTTGAAGAGTTCTGAATGATACAGATGTTTCATAAATTTTACCATTATCAATTCCATATTCAGCATTCTCTGATTTGATAAGTTTCTTAAACCCACTAATTGTAAAATGTCCTGCTGCTCTCAACTTGCCAACTTTTTTGTCATACAGAATTTGCACATTAGCATCAGATGCTTTCAATAAATGCCTCTGAACACGCAATTGTTTTACCTTATCTTTGGTGTATTCTTTACGTCTCATTATCATAGTAATTCAATTTCTGCTAATAATGCCGATACTCCATCTTCTGTCAAATACCCAACTACATCATCTGTAATCGGTGTATCATATGATATTTCACCACCTGAACCTAATACTGCTAATTCGAATAGTCCATCTCGTCCACCGTAGGTGTAAGGACCTTTTACTATACTTGCACCGTATCCGTTTGGAAACTCAATACGGCATTGAATACCCATACCATCGGGTAATTTGTTAAATATTAAATCGTTAAATGTTGTCATGTCTATAAAATTTTAGAGTTTAAAAATAAGGGAGTTGTTAGGTAAAAAATGGGAGGAGTGGAAGCCACTCCCCCATTTAAACCCCCTTTAAAACTATCGCTACCAAACGATAGTTTCTTCGGTTGAATCTTCTACTTCATTGAAAAGTTTATCCTCTTCACCGTTTTCAGATTTGATATATTTCTGAACCAACTGCTTCATAAAGGTTCTTTCCGAATCTAAACCACCATCTGCGGAGAAGTAAGGTAAGATAGCAATTTCAGCGGCTTCTAATAATGTGAAACCATCGTAAACCAAACCGGCTGCTTCTACGTTAGTACGGGTAGATATGATTGTTGAAATCTTGCTGGCATCCGTTTTGATTAACTCACGAGTGGTAGAGGCAATCTCTGCTAATGCATTCAATGAATATTCATCGGTATCTGGATAGATAAGTTTTAACAAATCAAACTCCGAATCCTTATCTAACAAACTCATTTCGATAGTTACGAAACGGTCAAGAATGGCACGGTCCATAATACGGGTTGAAGTGTATTCGTTACCAATGTTAGCAGTTGCAATGAATGTAACACCTTCTGCTACCTTAACGATTGGAGAACCTTCTGCCTCATCTAAACGTAAGTAACGTTGCCCTGCATCCAACACAGTCATTAAGATATTCCATGCTTCTGGATGTGCTCTACTCAACTCATCTAATAATACAATTGAGTTAGGAGTTTTGATTGCCTTAACAAACGCAGATTCAGAGAAGAAAGTACCTTTTGCTTTATCGAAGTGAGTATTACCAATTAAGGTTGCTCTCGGGTCTTGCGTTGCTCCTAAGTTGAAGTAGAAATCAGGGCGGTTAAGTGATTTAACCAATGATTGAGCGGCTAAGGTTTTACCACAACCGGTCGGTCCTGTCATCATAATGTTCTTACCTCTAACTGCTGAACGTAATAGATACTTCCACTTTAGTTCATCCATAAATAAACCTTTAGGTTTGAATGAATAACCATCGTTGTGGATAAACGATTTAAGTGCCTCATGCGTTTCGAATGCTTCATGCACCGATTCAGATTTAATCTCTGGTGTTTGGTGAGCAAGATTACGGAACTCATCGATTTCCACAAGTTTGTAAGTGGTTTTACCGGATTTAGAAACATAACCACGAATGGCTTTGTTTTCATCTAATGCCTGTTTCATACGGGCTTTAGAAACACCTGCCAATTTAGAAGCAGGTTTGTTATCAACGGTCAACATCGCAAAGGAACGACCTAATTGGATAACTTGGTAGATTTCGTTAGTGAAACCTACAATAACATCGGATTTTTTTAACTTGGTAGTCATAATAAGGGGGTTTAAGATTAAAGTTTATCGTTATCAATAATTTATTCTACAATATACGAAATTCTGATGAGAAAGTCAAGCAAAACTTCAATTATTTTTTAAATTTTTCCTGCTTCTCGCAGATAATCAGAGAGTAACTCTGCTTCGTAAATTTGTTGGTCTGTAAGTTCACATTC
>Ga0164292_10005338_pt1 | contig 10518 bp, 8 predicted proteins | sample GEODES117metaG_FD_111486 | JGI IMG/M metagenome (GOLD analysis project Ga0164292, IMG submission 111486) | Eutrophic lake water microbial communities from Lake Mendota, Wisconsin, USA - GEODES117 metaG | ecosystem: Environmental > Aquatic > Freshwater > Lake | place: USA: Lake Mendota, Wisconsin... | reverse complement strand
TGGCATTCGCTTGATTCTTAACCTCGCTCGTGGTTTCGAAGAGCGACCAAATGTTCGATATGGAGCCACCACTATGTGTATTGGACTTGGCATGGGTGGCACCATCATTTGGGAGAATCCACATTGGAACGGCAAAGATTGGAATAAGGGGAACTGATATGAGCGCTACTGCACCTGAAGAAGTCGTTACGCAGGCCTTTGTTCGTGAAGTCGACCTCACGCCATTTGGTTTCGCTGGAAAACTTGCCCTTATCACCATCGACAACGGTCTGGACTACAACAGACCCAACACGATTGGACCTGAAGGGTTAACCGCGCTCAATAATGCTATTGATCAAGCTCTTGGAACTGGCGCTAGCGCAATTGGTATCACTGGTAAACCATTTATCTTCGCTGCCGGCGCGGACCTCAGTGGCGTTGCCTCTGTTAGTGACGGCGCGCAAGCGCGAGCTTTCGGAAAACTTGGGCATAATGTTTTCCGCAGGTTAGGCGAGAGTGGGATTCCCACATTTGCATTCATTAATGGACTTGCCTTAGGTGGCGGACTTGAAATTGGATTGCACTGCACCTATCGGACCCTTTCAAGCACCGCATTTGTTGCGCTCCCGGAAGTTTTCCTTGGCCTGGTACCAGGTTGGGGCGGGGCAACATTGTTACCGCAATTGATTGGTCCGGAGAAGGCAGCGAAAGTCATCATGGTCAATGCCTTAAATAACAACACAATGCTGAAGGCTCACGAGGCGCTTGAACTTGGCGTTGTTGACTCGGTTTATCTCCCTGCCGATTTTCTCGAAAAATCACTCTCCTTCGCAGCCGAGATTCTCTCTGGAAAGAAAAAAATTGAACGAATCGATTACCGCTCTGATGATGGCGCGTGGAAAGCAGCCGCTGCCATCGGCGCTGCTGCGAAGCAGAAAAAGTATGGGGAGGCAGAAATCGATGCCCCTCGTCTAGCGCTCGAATTGATGGCGCAATCACGTACCGCTACTCGCGATTCCGGATTTGCGGCCGAAGATCAAGCCCTCAACGAATTAGTGATGGGCGATCCATTCCGCGCCTCCATCTACGCCTTTAATCTCATTCAAAAGAGTAAAAAGAAAGTGGAGGGCGCTCCGAAACCAGCCCTCGCCCGCAAGGTCACTCGCGTTGGCGTTGTTGGTGCAGGATTAATGGCTTCCCAATTAGCGCTCCTCATTCTGCGCAACTTGAAGGTGCCCGTTCATATCACTGATCTCGATCAAGCTCGAGTCGATAAGGGTTTGGCGTGGATTCATAATGAACTCGACAATCTAGTTACTAAGAAGCGAATGCGCTCTGAAGAGGCTGGCTGGCTCAAGCAGATTCTCACTGGAAGCACAAACAATAAGGATTTCGCTCCGTGTGATTTCATCATTGAAGCAGTCTTCGAAGAGATGGAGATTAAACGTAAACTCTTCACAGAGCTTGAGAGCATCATCTCGCCAGAATGTATTCTGGCCACTAATACCTCATCGCTCTCGGTTACAAAGATGTCAGATCACCTAAAGAATCCAGAGCGAGTGATTGGATTCCACTTCTTTAATCCGGTCGCTGTTATGCCTCTTCTGGAGATAGCACGGACACCACAAACCGACGATGCAACTACCGCTACTGCAGTGGTCATTGGTAAAGAACTCAAGAAAACCATGGTAATTGTGAAAGATGCCCCGGCATTCGTTGTGAACCGACTTCTCATGCGCTTTATGGGGGAAATAACTGATTCGCTCGATGAAGGAACGCCACCTGAAGTTGCAGATAGCGCAATGATCCCTCTTGGTTTACCAATGAGTTCTTTCGAGCTCCTCGGGTTAGTTGGACCTGGGGTTGCGCTCCATGTTGCACAAACGCTCAATGCCACCTTGGGAGAACGCTATCGAGTGAGCCCGACTATTGAACGGCTCGTAAAAAATGGCGTGCGAACCTTTTACATCAAAGATGAAAGTGGCGCCCTAACCGTTAATCCAGATGCTGCCGCATGTATTGAGAAGGGAGATAAGGCGTCGACCGCTGACCAAGTCCGTACTCGAGCGCTCACTGCTTTAGCTACTGAGGCAAGGATGATGCTTGATGAGGGAGTGATTTCCTCTCCCGCTGAAATCGATCTTTGCATGCTCCTAGGCACTGGTTGGCCGCTCCACTTAGGTGGCGTTCTGCCATACCTCGATCGAACTGGAATTAGCGAAGCGGCTACTGGCCAACGCTTTCATCCGCCGGGCGTGGCATCCCTTCCATAATCGGCAACTCGCCAGTTGATCGAAGCTCGACCAGGCTCCGCGCGATCTCTTGTCCAGTAATTCCCAGATCCTGAAGAATCTCTGCGCGTTTGGAATGTTCAATAAATGTCAGTGGGATACCGATGGAATGGACAGCCACATCAACGCCAGCATCGCGCATATTCTCTGCTAAAGCGCTTGCGATGCCACCTCGTCGAATTCCATCTTCAATAACGACTACATGTGCATAGCGTTGCGCCATCGTGAGAATTGCTGGTGGTAGCGGCTTAACCCAACGAGGGTCAATCACAGTTACGCCAACGCCCTCGCGATATGCCTGCGCTGCAGCTTCAACAGCAAGGCTCGCCATCGCGCCAACGCTTACGATCAAAATGTCAGCGCTCTCACCCCGATACAGCACATCAATTCCATCGCGACGCTCAAATGCTGGGATATCGGCTGCAACGCTCCCCTTGGGAAAGCGCAGCAACGTTGGTTGCTCTGAAATTCCGATCGCTTCGCGGAGTAACTCTTCTAATCTCGATCCATCACGCGGAGCCGCAACTTTCAAGTGTGGAACGATGCCAGTCAGGGCAAGATCCCACATGCCATGGTGCGAGGGGCCATCATCGCCAGTGATACCTGAGCGATCGAGAACGAAGGTGACTCCAGCCTTATGAAGGGCAACATCAAGAAGAAGTTGATCGAATGCGCGATTTAAAAATGTCGAATAAAGGGCAACAACTGGATGAAGGCCTCCAAATGCGAGCCCGGCAGCGCTTGCAACAGCGTGTTGCTCGGCAATTCCCACATCGACAGTTCTATCTGGGAATGCTTCGGCAAATTTATCTAGACCGGTAGGGCCTAACATTGCAGCGGTAATTGCTACAACCTTCTCGTTACTTCGCCCAATCGAAACAAGTTCTTGAGAGAAGACTGAGGTCCAAGTCTTTCCGGCTACTGCAAGCGCTTCGCCCGTCTCTGGATCAACAGGGCCAACAGCATGAAAACGCTCCGCCTCATCGTTTACCGCAGGTGCGAAACCACGCCCTTTCTCTGTTATAGCGTGAACAATTACCGGCCCACCAAAATCCTTAGCGGCTTTGAGAATATTCTCCATCGCCTCGATATCGTGACCATCAACTGGACCGAGATACTTCAATCCGAGATCTTCGAACATGCCCTGAGGGGCGATGATGTCTTTAATCCCCTTTTTCATACCGTGTAAGGTTTCGAATATTGGTTGCCCTACAACTGGAGTCTTCTCAAGAACGCTCTTGCCCCAATCAAGGAATCGTTCGTAACCCTTAGTAGCGCGCAGCGTGGTGAGATAGGTGGAGATACCACCGATTGTTGGACTGTATGAGCGCTCATTATCGTTAACCAAAATAACAAGTGAGCGATCTTTGGCAGCGGCGATGTTATTTAGCGCCTCCCATGCCATTCCTCCGGTAAGCGCGCCATCGCCAACAACTACGACAACCGATCTATCGGTGATGCCTTGGAGAGCAAAAGCACGCGAAATTCCATCGCCCCAGGAGAGTGCGGTGGAGGCATGTGAATTCTCAATGACATCGTGCTCGCTCTCACGGCGATTTGGATAACCAGAGCTTCCGCCACGTTGACGTAATTTCTCAAATCCATCTTGGCGCCCAGTGAGCAACTTATGGACATAACTTTGGTGACCGGTATCAAAAAGAAGTACATCGTTTGGTGAATTAAAGGTTCGGTGGAGCGCGATGGTTAATTCAACGACGCCTAAATTGGGCCCCAGATGCCCGCCGGTGCGTGAAACCGAACGAATAAGAAAGTCCCTAATCTCCTGCGCCAGGGCAGGAAGGCGCTCCGGAGCAACTTTTTTTAGCTCATCTGGGGAGCCAATCGACTGGAGCATCACCTGCCCAGTCTAGCCAAACCGTTAAGAAGCGCTCGAGATAAGCGAGCGAAGCACGTACTGCATGATTCCGCCATGTCGGTAGTAATCAGCTTCGCCTGGGGTATCGATACGCACCTTGGCGGTGAATTTCACCTTCCCGGCAGTTACCGCAACAGTTGTGGGAATTTTCCCAGAATTTAACTCCACTATTCCGGTGATAGCAAACTCTTCTTCACCAGTTAAGCCGAGAGTTTTTGGATTTTCTCCATCAAGGAATTGCAGCGGAAGAACTCCCATACCGATGAGATTTGAGCGATGAATTCGCTCGTACGACTCTGCGATCACAGCCTTTACTCCTAGAAGCGCAGTGCCCTTTGCCGCCCAATCTCGCGAAGAACCGGAACCGTATTCTTTTCCAGCGAGAATTACTAGAGGAATTCCTGCGCTTTGATAGGCAACCGATGCATCGTAAATCGTTGATTGCGCTCCACCTTCAAGGAAATTCTTAGTAAATCCTCCCTCAACTCCCTCTTTCTCAAGAAGGAGATTTTTCAATCTGATATTTGCGAATGTGCCACGAATCATCACTTCATGATTACCTCTGCGTGAACCGTAGGAATTGAAATCAGCGCGTTCAACTCCATGGCTCTGCAGATATTTTCCTGCAGGCGAATCAGCTTTGATATTTCCAGCTGGAGAGATGTGGTCAGTTGTCACCGAATCGCCAAGGAGCGCAAGAACCCGCGCGCCTGCAATATCTTGAACGGGAACAGGGTTCTTTGGCATGCCTTCAAAGTAAGGCGGCTTACGAACATAAGTTGATTGTGGATCCCATTCAAAAGTTTCACCAGTTGGTGTATCAAGCGCCTTCCAGCGATGATCTCCTTCAAAGACAGAGGCATAATCTTTGCGGAACATCTCTGACGTAATCGAATTGGCAACCACGCTCTCAATCTCTTGAGAGCTTGGCCAGATATCTTTTAGATAGACCGGGGCGCCATGTGCATCGGTGCCTAACGGATCCTTCTCGAAATCATGATTCATCGTTCCTGCAATTGCATACGCAACAACTAGTGGTGGCGATGCAAGATAGTTCATTCGCACATCGGGCGAGATGCGCCCTTCAAAATTTCTATTTCCGGATAGCACTGCCGAAACGGCGAGATCTTGCTCGTTAATCGCAGCAGAAATTTCAGTTGGAAGTGGTCCTGAGTTTCCGATACATGTGACGCAGCCATAGCCGACAAGATTAAATCCGAGTGCTTCCATGTAACGGGTGAGATCGGCGCGATCGTAGTAATCAGTAACAACTTTTGACCCGGGTGCGAGCGTGGTCTTTACCCACGGCTTAGCTTTCAGCCCGCGCTCCACCGCTTTCTTCGCAAGCAAGGCAGCGCCAACCATTACAGATGGATTGGAGGTGTTGGTACAAGAGGTGATGGAGGCAATCACAACATCCCCATTGGTTATGGTGAACTTCTGCTCCCCCATTGCCACGGCGACCGGAGCTTTGGCGGTCTTCTCTCGAATGTAACTTGGCAACGCTTCGATGAACTTTGATTTCGCTTCATCTAACGCGATTCGATCTTGCGGTCGTTTTGGTCCAGCTATCGATGGGCGGATGGTTGAGAGATCCAATTCGAGATGCTCGGAATAGCGAGGTGTTGCTTTTGGATCATGCCAGAGACCTTGCGCCTTTGCGTAATCAGAGACAAGCGTTAGCTGCTCTTCATTTCGTCCAGTCAGGCGTAGATAGGTAATCGTCTCTTCATCGATCGGGAAAATTGCACAGGTAGATCCGTACTCTGGGCTCATATTTCCGATTGTTGCCCGATTAGCCATCGGAACGGCAGATACACCTGGGCCGTAAAACTCAACGAACTTTCCAACAACGCCGTGCTTGCGGAGTTGCTCGGTAATGGTGAGCGCAAGATCAGTTGCTGTTGTTCCAACCGGCAATTGACCTGTTAACTTGAAGCCGACTACTCGTGGGATAAGCATCGACACAGGTTGCCCAAGAAGCGCAGCCTCTGCCTCGATGCCGCCAACTCCCCAACCAAGGACGCCAAGTCCATTAACCATTGTGGTGTGCGAGTCAGTTCCGACCACAGTATCTGGGTAGGCACGCATCACGCCATCAACTTCACGAAGCATCACAACTCGCGCCAAGTACTCGATATTTACTTGGTGAACAATTCCTGTTCCTGGAGGAACAACTTTGAACTCATCGAATGCGCTTTGACCCCAGCGCAAGAAGCGATACCGCTCATGATTTCTTTGATATTCGATATCAGTGTTTTTCTCAAATGCATCAGGACGACCAAATACATCTGCAATTACAGAGTGATCAATAACAAGTTCGGCTGGAGCTAGTGGATTCACTTTTGCAGGATCTCCACCAAGTTCAACGACCGCCTCGCGCATCGTTGCAAGATCCACCACGCAGGGAACGCCAGTGAAGTCCTGCATAATCACACGAGCAGGTGTGAATTGAATCTCGGTATCCGGTTGAGCAGATGGATCCCACTGAGCAAGAGCGGTGATTTGATCAGCCGTGATATTGGCACCATCTTCATGGCGAAGTAGATTTTCCAGGAGGATTTTTAAACTAAATGGCAGATCTGCTGCGCCAGAGAGCCCTGTGATGTCGAAGATTTCGAGATTTCGATTTGCACTAGAAAAACTTCGCTTTGCCTTAAAGGAATCTTTGCTCATAGCCCGCCCCCAGATTTATCTTGATATCAAGATATTACCGGTTCAAAGGTAAAAACGCACTCAATATGGGCGGTCTGCGGGAATAGGTCATAGGCGGTGCTCTGAGCAATCCGGTACCCGCGCTCAGCCAATCGCTGCGTATCTCTAGCCAAGGATGCTGGGTCGCAAGAGATGTAACAGATGCGTCGGGGCGCTAATCGCACAATCTGATCGAGCACAGTTTGTTCTGCCCCACTTCGTGGTGGATCTAATAAAACAATCTCCGCGCGCTCAATTTTTTTGATCTCTCGGGCCACATCACCCTCGTGAAATCGAATATTTGAAAATTCACGGAGATTAAATTGAGCATCGGCAATTGCAGCGCTGCTTGACTCAATGATCTCCACTTGGGCGCCAGCGCTTGCAAGTAACTTCGCAAAGAGCCCTACTCCCCCGTATAGATCAAGTGCGCGCTCACCTTTACGAGGGGAGAGAGCGGCAAGTGCTGCCGCGCCGAGAACCTCTGCGGCGCGAACATGCCCCTGCCAAAAGCTCTCACTACTCACGCGATATTTATAGGAGATGCCATCCACGAGAATCTCTTCGATTCGCGCCTCATCCGGCAACGCTAATCGATCAATTCCGGTGTAACGAGTAGCGAGAACTTTTGATATCTCAAGCTTCTCAGAGGCAACGAGGCAATCGGAAATCGGAAATACATCGTGCGAGCGATTCTTTAGGAAACCTGCTCGACCAGCGCGATCAACATGAAGTGTGAGCCTGCCGCGATATCGAACGCCACTACTTACTGGAAGAGCAACTTCTTGGACTGGGACAGTTAATGACATTTTTGCGACTCGCTGAAATTGTTCAGAAATAATCTGAGATTTCAACTCGCGTTGTCTCGGTAGCGAAATGTGGTGAAAGTCGCATCCACCACAACCGCCGGGGTGAAAGTAGGTACACGCTGGAGTAATTCGATCGAGCGAGGGCGAGAGAATTTCGAGCGCATCTGCGCGGTGGAAGCTCTTGCCCAATTGAGTAATCTGCGCAATGACGCGTTCGCCAGGGATGGCATGGCGGATAAAGAAGACCCAACCGTCAAGGCGCGCGACGCTCTCCCCGCCGTGGGCAATGCCATCGATATCTAGTTCTATCCGCTCGCCGAGGGAGAACCTCCGTGAAGATTTGGCCACCTGGACAGGATATAAGAGAGACCATAGAGGTAGGCGCGCGTGCGATGCGCATCAAGGGGGAATTACGGGTGTAACTTACTCGTATGCACGTAGTTGTGATGGGATGCGGTCGAGTAGGAACACTGATTGCCCAACGCCTGGAAGCGGCCGGTCATACCGTTGCCATCATCGACCAAAATCGTGAAGCATTTCGTCGCCTCGGCCCCAATTTTCAAGGTATCACGTTAACGGGAGTTGGCTTTGATCGTGACATTCTGATTCAAGCCGGTATTGAACGCGCAGATGCATTTGCTGCAGTAAGTAATGGTGACAACTCCAATATTCTGGCAGCACGTGTTGCGCGCGAAAATTTTGGCGTCGCAAACGTGGTAGCTCGAATTTACGATCCAGGTCGCGCCGAAATTTATCAACGCCTTGGTATTCCAACTGTTGCAACCGTTATCTGGACTGCAGATCAAATCCTTCGCCGATTAGCTCCGGAGGGGTCCTTGTCGGAATGGCAAGATGCAAGCGGCATGATTCGCCTAGCCGAGGTTCATCTTGATTCGGGTTGGTTCGGACAACCTGCAACATATGTTGAAGAGAGTACGGGTGCGCGTATCGCAATGATTACCCGACTAGGCAAGGGAATGTTGATTGATGAACACACCGTCATTCAAGAGGGCGATCTGGTCCACTTGATGATGAAAGAGGGGGATTTAGCAAGAATCGAAAGCACCCTCGCCATTCCACCGGTAGGACGCTAGTGCGCGTAGCAATTGCTGGGGCGGGAAATGTTGGACGTTCGATTGCGCGAGAATTGCTTAGTAACGGCCATCATGTTCTGTTAATCGACAAAGATCCAAAAGCTATGAAGATGGAATCTGTGCCCGATGCAGATTGGCTGCTCGCCGATGCATGCGAAATCATCTCATTGGATAATGCAAAACTCGAAATGTGTAATGTCCTTGTTGCAGCCACAGGTGATGACAAAGTCAATCTCGTTGTCTCTTTTTTGGCTAAGACCGAATATGGAGTGCCGCGCGTTGTTGCCCGCGTAAATCACCCGAAGAATGAATGGCTATTTGATGGCTCTTGGGGTGTAGATGTATCTGTATCAACTCCACGAATGCTCTCGGCGCTAGTTGAAGAGGCAGTCTCGGTTGGTGATGTCGTCAAGCTCTTTTCGCTCAGTGGCGGCGACGCAAGCCTGGTGGAGATCACCCTTCCTGATGAGAGCCCATGTATCGGCAAGCAAGTTAACGAAGTAGAACTTCCAGAAGATTGCGCACTTGCTGCGATATTGCGTGATGGTCGAATTATCGCCCCCACGCCAACTGATGCATTTGCCGCTGGAGATGAGTTGTTATTTGTCGCAACAGCAGGCGCAGAGAGTACTTTGCAAAGCTGTTTTGCACCGCGGAGATAATTACTTCTCTTCTTCTCGCTGCTCTTCTTCGTTAACTTCCACATGCGTAACCGGAACGGTGCGAATAATTAACCAACTCCCCCAGACCACAGCGAGAAATAGCGGGTAACCCATCGCAAGACGGGCAATACCCAAGAGATCAACATTGCCTGCCCGGTAGAGCGGATACTGGACAACGAGGCGAGATAAAAACAGGCCAACCCATAGCCAACTAGCATTTGTGTAGGCCCGTTTTCGCGCAGGATCTTTTCGCCATGCAAGATTCTCGCCGAGAATTGGTCCAAGCATCAGGCCAAGGACAGGAAAGCCAACAAGATTGGCAACGAGATAGACCGACCCATACACGACATTGGTGATCAGTCCGGGAAGATAGAAATCTTCTGCTTTGCCGCTATTTCGAGCAAACCATGCACAAATCAAAACGCCAACTATTCCTGAGATTGCATGTTGCAAGGTGTCGCGACGAATCAACCGCCAAATAGTAAGAAGAATCGAGAGCGCCAAAGCGCTGTAAATTGCGTCGCGAAGCGAGTCGCGCAAATTAAAAACGACGAGAAAGATTAGCGCGGGTAATCCAGAATCAATTAAGCCGCGTTTACCACCAAAAGCTTCGAGAACTTTCTTTTTCTGCTCTGCGCTCATCGCTCAATCACTTCTTTCCAGTGGAGCCGAAGCCACCAGCGCCACGTTCTGTCCCAGGAAGCTGAGACACGGGAACGATATTGACATTCTCAACGCGTTGAATCACCAATTGGGCAACGCGATCCCCTCGGGCAATCGAGATTGAATTCTTGATATCCATATTTACCAGGATTACCTGAATTTCACCTCGATAGGAAGCATCGATTGTTCCGGGAGCATTGACCATCGAAAGGCCATCTCGGATAGCCAAACCAGAGCGCGGATGGATAAAAGCAGCAAAGCCTGGTGGGAGGGCGATAGCAATTCCTGTAGGCATGAGCGCGCGTTCACCTGGTGCGAGGACGAGATCGATTCGAGCATAAAGATCTACACCCGCATCGCCTGGCTTGGCGAAGCGCGGCAACGGCAACTCAGAATCAAGTTGTTGAATAAGTAAGTCGGTCATGGATTAATTTCAAAATCGGGATCGAC
>Ga0164292_10005337_pt1 | contig 10518 bp, 7 predicted proteins | sample GEODES117metaG_FD_111486 | JGI IMG/M metagenome (GOLD analysis project Ga0164292, IMG submission 111486) | Eutrophic lake water microbial communities from Lake Mendota, Wisconsin, USA - GEODES117 metaG | ecosystem: Environmental > Aquatic > Freshwater > Lake | place: USA: Lake Mendota, Wisconsin... | reverse complement strand
TCATAGAACGTTCCCGTGAAGCGGGTCACCCATTGCAGTGCACTATGGAGGAAGCATGATTGCTCAAGAACTAGAAGTAAGTTTGCATATGGCTTTTGTGGATGCCCGTGCGGCACGCCACGAGTTCATTACCGTAGAGCATCTGCTATCTGCTTTATTGGATAACGCCACCTCAGTTGAGGTCTTAAAGGCTTGTGCCGTCAATATTGGTGAGCTGCGCTCGCAACTAAAGAACTTTATCAACGACAACACTCCGGTAGTACCTGGTACTGAAGAAGTGGATACTCAGCCCACTCTAGGATTTCAGCGGGTCATTCAACGGGCCATCATGCATGTCCAATCCACCTCAAATGGTAAAAAGGAAGTGACCGGTGCCAACGTTTTAGTTGCTATCTTTGGTGAGAAAGATTCGCATGCGGTGTATTTCTTGCAGCAGCAGGGAGTGACACGTCTAGATGTGGTGAACTTTATTAGTCATGGGGTACGTAAGGACAATACCGAGCCTGCCAAGGCTGCAGAATCGAGTCCTGACACCGAAGAGGCTGCTAGCAGCGGCAAAGAGAGCCCGTTAGATCAATTCACACAAAATCTCAATGCTTTGGCGCGGCAAGGCAAGATCGATCCATTAATTGGACGAGAAAGCGAAGTCGAGCGGGTGATTCAAGTTTTATGCCGCCGTCGTAAAAATAATCCTCTATTGGTTGGTGAGGCTGGCGTGGGTAAAACTGCCATTGCAGAAGGCCTTGCTTGGAGAATTACCAAGGGTGAGGTGCCCGAGATTTTGGCCAATGCCACGGTTTACTCATTAGATATGGGCGCCTTATTGGCTGGGACAAAATACCGCGGAGATTTTGAGCAACGCCTAAAGAGTGTCCTTAAGTCACTGAAAGACAATGCTCACGGGATTCTCTTTATCGATGAGATCCATACATTAATTGGCGCAGGAGCTGCGTCGGGCGGCACCTTAGATGCCAGCAATCTCTTAAAGCCTGCCTTATCAAGTGGGACTTTAAAGTGTATTGGCGCGACTACCTTTACAGAGTATCGCGGTATCTTCGAAAAAGATGCTGCTTTATCACGACGCTTTCAGAAGGTGGATGTCGTAGAGCCTACCGTAGATCAAACGGTTCAGATTCTGCGGGGCTTGAAGTCGCGTTTTGAGGAGCATCATGGCGTCAAATATGCAACAGCAGCACTAGTTGCTGCAGCTGAGTTATCTTCGCGTTATATCAATGATCGGCATTTGCCAGATAAGGCAATTGATGTGATCGATGAAGCGGGTGCTGCTCAGCGCATCTTGCCCAAGTCTAAGCAAAAGAAAACGATTAGTCGTCAAGAGATCGAAGAGATTGTGGCAAAGATTGCGCGCATCCCACCGCAATCCGTTTCTGTTGATGACCGTAGCAAGCTACAAACCTTGGATCGTGATATCAAGAGCGTGGTCTTTGGACAAGATCCTGCTATTGAGGCTTTAGCAAGCGCGATTAAGATGACCCGTGCTGGTTTGGGTAAGGTTGATCGCCCGATTGGCTCATTCTTATTCTCAGGACCCACTGGGGTTGGTAAAACCGAAGTTGCTAAACAGCTCGCTTTCATTATGGGCATCGAGCTTCTGCGCTTTGATATGTCCGAGTATATGGAGCGTCATGCAGTTAGTCGCCTAATTGGCGCGCCACCCGGTTATGTGGGGTTTGATCAGGGTGGTCTGCTGACCGAGGCCGTATCGAAGAAGCCTCATTGCGTCTTATTGCTCGATGAGATCGAGAAAGCCCACCCCGATATTTTTAATATCTTGTTGCAAGTGATGGATCACGGCACCTTGACCGATAACAATGGACGTAAAACAGATTTTCGGAATGTCATCATTATCATGACGACCAACGCAGGGGCTGAGGCGATGCAAAAGTCGACCATGGGCTTTACCAATGCGCGTGAGCAGGGTGATGAGATGGCTGATATCAAAAAGTTCTTCACACCAGAGTTCCGTAATCGTTTGGATGCCATTGTTTCCTTTAAAGCTCTTGATGAGTCGATCATCATGCGCGTAGTTGATAAGTTCTTAATGCAGCTGGAAGAGCAATTGCACGAGAAGAAAGTCGATGCTGTATTTAGTGCAGCACTACGCTCTTATTTGGCGAAGCATGGTTTTGATCCATTGATGGGTGCGCGGCCAATGCAACGCATTATTCAAGATACGGTACGCAAAGCCTTGGCTGACGAGTTACTATTTGGACGCTTGGCCCATGGTGGATCGGTTGTCGTTGATATTGATGCAGACGGCAAAGTGATGCTAGATATTCAATCGTCGAATAATCCACCAAGCAAATCAAATAAAGCTAGTATCGAGCCGGTCGAAGAGATTTAAAAAGAAAACTGGATGCGGATTTATCCGCGTCCAGTACTTCCAAACCCACCGCTACCGCGGGTGCTGCTCACAAACTCTGGAACAATCTTGAGTTCTACTTGCTGAACAGGCACGATCACCAATTGCGCTAAACGTTCCATTGGTTCTAGCTTAAATGGCGTTGCACTACGATTCCAGGCGCTGACCATCAGTTGGCCCTGGTAATCCGAGTCAATTAAACCTACCAGATTTCCTAAAACAATTCCGTGCTTATGACCTAATCCTGAGCGTGGCAAGATCATTGCGGCATAGCGTGGGTCTTCAATATAAATGGCTAAACCCGTTGGAACTAATTCTGTTTTGCCCGGCGCTAACTCAATGGCTTGATCAATACAGGCGCGTAGATCTAATCCTGCACTACCAGGCGTGCCATAGCTTGGCATTTGCGAGCGCATCCGCTCATCGAGTATCTTGACTTGAAGTACTTGCACGTTGAAATCCTTTAAGAAATACGATTGGCCACAATCGCGATCAGACGACGAGCTAAATCGAGTTTATTAGCGTGTCCTAGATTTTTGCTACCCTTTTCATCAACCACCAGAATTTCATTGGTATCCAAACCAAAGGTTGCTGGTCCGATGTTACCTACAATCATTGGAATACCTTTGCGAACACGTTTTTCTTTGCTGTGCTTACCAAGGCGATCTGTCTCGGCAGCAAAGCCAACACAATAGGGCTTAGATTTGCGTTTAGCAATCTTCGCCATCTCTAACAAAATGTCAGGATTGGAACGAAATTGCAGATCTAGACCAGTTTGTTCTTGGCGCTTGATCTTTTGCTTGGCACGATTCGAAATCGTCCAATCTGCCACTGCAGCAACAGCAAAAAATACATCACAGTTAGATGAATCGAGTACTGCTTGATACATTTCTTCACCACTAGTGACATTCGTTCGCACAATTCTTCCTGTGCTTGATAAGGGGGTCGCTAAAGCGCAAGGGCCGGCAATCAGATGGACTTGAGCACCTGCCTCAACTGCAGCTTGTGCCACTGCAAAACCCATCTTGCCTGAGCTTAGGTTGGTAATTCCCCGAACTGGATCAATGGCTTCAAAAGTTGGACCCGCAGTAATGAGTACACGTTTATTTTTGAGAACCTGAGGCGTAAAGAAAGCAATCAGCTGCTCACAGATTTCTGTAGGTTCTAGCATGCGTCCCATGCCTACCTCGCCGCACGCTTGATCACCGCTGCCAGGCCCTAATATGGACACACCGTCAGGATTAAGACGCTCGAGACTTCGTTGCGTTGCGGGATGCGCCCACATTTGGAGATTCATGGCTGGAGCAATGAGCAGGGGGCAGTCTCGTGCGAGACAAAGAGTGCTTAGCAAATCATCTGCAAGACCTAAGGAGAGTTTGGCCATTAAATCAGCGCTTGCTGGAGCAATGAGGATTGCGTCAGCTTGGCGAGATAGTTCAATATGAGCCATATTATTGGCAATCCGCCCATCCCATTGATTAGTAAAGACAGGCTTTCCGGTGAGGGCTTGCATGGTGATGGGCGTAATGAATTGCTGGGCAGCTTCAGTCATGACCACTTGAACCTCGGCGCCTTCTTGTATTAGAGCTCGAGCTAGCTCGGCTGACTTATAGGCAGCAATTCCGCCAGAGATTCCTAAGACAATTTTTTTGTTATTTAAGGAGGCCATCGCACCCATTCCAATCGTTGAATGAAACTAGGCGCGTTGCAAAAGGCCGCGTCTAATTTCATTGATAACGATTAATGTAGCACCAATGGAGATCGCGCTGTCGGCGATATTGAATGCTGGCCAATGCCAGCCACTGTAGTGAACGTCGATGAAGTCAACGACAGCCCCATAGAGCAGGCGATCCAGCACATTACCAATTGCGCCCCCTAGGATGAGGGACAGAGCGATGCAGAATGGTCGATCGTGTGTATTTTTCTGTAACAGCCAGATAATCACTACAGCGGCAACAATGCCGATGATTGTAAAAAACCAGCGTTGCCAGCCCCCTGCTTGAGATAAAAACGAAAAAGCTGCGCCAGGGTTATATACCAATGTCCAGTTCAAGAAATGGGTGACCGCAAGGGATTGGCCCATGGGTAAATTAACTTGCGCCCACCATTTTGTGATTTGATCGGCAATAAAAATGAAAAGAGCAAGGAGCAGGTACCAACGCGCTGATCGATGGGGAATTTGGGGCTTATCCATACTTATGCAAATTGTCGTATTTCACCATCACCATATAAATTACTGATGCAGCGACCGCATAAATCAGGATGCTCAGAGTGAGATCCTAGATCGGCTGTATGGTGCCAACAGCGTACGCACTTTTGCTCAGCACTTGGTGTAACAGTGATGGAAATCTCATTGTCATTGGATTGGCTGATTGCCGCTTTCGAAGTGATGGTTACAAAGCGCAGATCAGCTCCTAGAGAATTCAAAATAGCAAAGTCGGCTGGTCCAACCTTAACCGTTAACTCTGCTTGCAAAGAAGAACCAACTTTTCCAGCCTCACGCTCCACTTCAATTGCTTTGGTAATCTCAGAGCGAATCTCACGAATCCGATGCCATTTTTCTAGCAATTGAGCAGAGTTGGCAATCTCTGGAAGTTCCCCGAATTCCTCTGTAAAGATTGAGGGGCTGTTGGCGGTTTTTGCAAAGTGGGGATAGCATTGCCATGCTTCCTCGGCGGTAAAGCTTAAGAAAGGCGAGAGCCATTTCAGGAGATGCGCTGAAATATGAAACAGTGCATTTTGTGCTGAACGGCGACCCGGTGAGTTTGGTGCCATCGTGTAGAGACGATCTTTGAGAATATCCAGATAAAAGCCACCCAAATCTTCAGAGCAAAAGCCCAGTATTTTTGATACTGCTGGATGAAACTCATATTGCTGGTAATGCGCCTCAATTGTTTTCTGCAGATCTGCAGCAAGGGCTAAACAGTAGCGATCAATTTCAAGCCACTCCGATGTAGGTATTGCGTCTGTCTTTGGGTCAAAGTCGGTCAAATTAGCAAGCAGAAAGCGCAGGGTATTGCGCATGCGACGATAGCTTTCAACGACTCGTTTTAGGATTTCATCGGAGATTGACATTTCTCCTGAGTAGTCGGTGGAGGCAACCCAAAGCCGAATGATCTCAGCCCCTAATTTATCTGCTACCTGTTGAGGAGCGATGACGTTACCTACCGATTTACTCATCTTGCGGCCTTGGCCGTCGACTGTAAAGCCATGGGTAAGAAGAGCTCGATAGGGTGGTTTGCCATCGAGCATGGCGCCGGTCAATAAAGAGGAATGGAACCAACCGCGATGTTGGTCTGAGCCCTCTAGATAGAGATCAGCCCAGCGACCATCTTCACACTCACTTTCTTTCCGATACAAAGCATCGCGATGTGAGCCGCGCATCACATGCCAGTGCGTTGTTCCAGAATCAAACCAAACATCTAGGGTGTCACGATTTTTCTCATAAAGCTTAGCTTCTTCACCGATTAAATCGGAGAGATCTAAAGCCTGCCATGCTTCTATGCCGCCTTTTTCTACTAATTGAGCAATTTTTTCCAGAAGCTCTGCAGTGCGCGGATGGGGCTCGCCCGTTTCTTTGTGGATTAAGAATGCCATTGGTACGCCCCACTGCCGTTGGCGTGAGAGGGTCCAGTCGGGACGGTTTGCAATCATGCTGTGAAGGCGCTGCTTACCCCAGGCTGGATAAAAGTGCGTACTTTCAATTCCTGAAAGCGCTGTTTCGCGAAGCGATGCCTTACCATCGGTTGGTTTTTTATCCATACTGGCAAACCATTGCGATGTAGCCCGATAAATAATTGGGGTTTTATGGCGCCAGCAATGCATGTATGAGTGCGTATAAGACTTATTCTTAATCAGAGTACCTGCTTGCTCTAACGCTTTCACAATATTGCCGTTTGCTTTCCAGATATGTTGGCCAGCAAATAAAGGCAAGGATGAGGCATAAACACCATCTGCCATAACAGGATTAATAATGCCTTGATCCGCTAAGCCATTCGCTTTACAGGATTTGAAATCTTCTTCGCCATAAGCCGGAGCGCAATGGACCAAGCCAGTGCCTGTATCTAAGGTGACGTACTCCGCTGAATAAATCGGGGCTAAACGTTTATAGCCTGAGTCCAGATTAGATAGTGGGTGCCAGAATGAAATTCCCTCTAACGATTTTCCTTTGCAGGTGGCGATAACCGAACCATCAAAGCCATACTGTTCAAGGCAGTCCTTGACCCGATCTTTTGCCAGCAAAAGGATAAGTGTTGGGGTCTCCACCAAGGCATAGTCCAAATCGGGATGAACATTAAGTGCTTGATTGGCTGGCAAGGTCCATGGTGTTGTGGTCCATATCACCGCCATGCCTGGTTTATTGGGCAAGTTCTGTAAACCAAATGCGCTTGCTAAGCGATTACTTTGGGCTGTATCAAACGGAAAGCCCACATCAACCGCAGGATCGGTTTTATCTTGGTATTCCACTTCGGCTTCAGCGAGAGCGGAGCCACAATCAAAGCACCAGTTAACGGGCTTTAGTCCACGGAAGATATAACCCTTTTTCCAGATTTCTCCTAGAGCACGAATCTCATCCGCTTCGTTTTGGAAGTCCATCGTGAGATAGGGCTGATCCCACTCACCCAAAACGCCTAGCCGCTGAAAATCCTTTTTCTGTTTATTAACTTGTTCCTTGGCGTACTCGCGAGCTTTTGCTTGCACTTGAGCGGTAGGCAGATTTTTACCAAATTGTTTCTCAATCTGAATTTCAATGGGCATACCGTGGCAATCCCAACCTGGAACATAAACTGCATCAAAGCCCATCAGCCAACGGGACTTCACAATCATATCCTTGAGGATTTTGTTAACCGCATGACCAATATGAATATCACCATTGGCATACGGGGGGCCATCGTGCAGGATGAAACTGGGTTGTCCGGAGTGCGCTTTCCGAATCGCTTCATATACTTTATTGTGTTGCCATTCTTCTACCCATTTTGGTTCGCGCTTGGGCAAATCCCCGCGCATTGGGAATGGGGTCTCGAGAAGGTTGACTGGATACGACGTAGATTTATCAGACATACATATTTTTCTTATGGAAATAGTCACGTGCCATTTGAGCGTCGTGTTGGATTGCGGCTTGTAAAGTTTTTAGATCAGGATATTTTCGCTCTTCATGCAGTCGCTCCAGCAATTCTACGCAAACCAGTTTTCCATAGACCGATTCATTGAAGTCAAACACATGGGTCTCTAGTAAAACGTGACCAGCACTCTCGACCGTAGGACGAACGCCAAGGCTTGCTACAGCAGGCAAAGCATCTTTGGCAAGACCATGAACTTGGGCAATAAAAATGCCGCTTGTGACTGGTTTGTTGGAGTGACCAACGGTAGAAACTGCAAGATTTAAGGTTGGAAAGCCGAGCTCCCGGCCTAATTGTTTGCCATACAAGACGTGGCCAGAGATGGAATAGGGTCGCCCAAGTAAACTGCTGGCAAGGTTCATATCGCCAAGTTCTAGAGCGCGACGCACAAGCGAGCTTGAGATCCTTTTCGTGTTTTCAAGGACTGTGGAAATGCTAGTGACTTCAAAACCGTATACTTGACCCGCAGCTTTTAGGCTTGCAAAGTTACCGGTACGCTTGGCGCCATAACAAAAATCATCACCAACAAAGATCCACTTTGCATTGAGTTGCTTTACCAAAATCTGTGCAACGAATTCTTCTGGGGAAAGTTGCGCAAATGCTTGATTGAATTCTTCAATCACGATCGCATCCAAACCCAATTGGTTTAGGGCGACGAGTTTATCGCGCAAATTCTGGATACGGGGTGGAGCATCTTTGGGTGAAAAGAACTCGCGCGGGTGTGGCTCAAAGGTTAACAAGCAGCTAGAAAGATTGCGTAAGCGAGCCCCTTGCACCAATTGTTGGAGCAATACTTGGTGCCCACGATGAACCCCATCAAAATTACCAATTGTGAGGGCGCACGGAGGGCGAGAAGAGGGTGAATTAAAACGTCGAAATACCTTCACAGTTCGCTTTCAGGCTAGCCTTGAATTATATTGTTGGTCATGCATTCAATCGTTTCCTTAATTTCTGGGCGGGGCTCTAACTTAGAGGCAATCGTTAAGACCGCAAAAGAAAAGTCATGGGATGTGCAATTTGCAGGGGTTATTAGCAACAACCCAGAGGCAAAGGGCCTTGAGTTTGCAAGGCTCCAGGGCATTACCACTCGGGTTGTCAATCACCGTGATTTTGCAAGTCGGGAGGCTTTTGACCAGGCATTAATGCAGGAAATTGATCGTTTGGGAGCCGATTTAGTTGTTTTGGCCGGCTTTATGAGAATCCTAACCCCGGCATTTATCCAGCATTATGAGGGTCGTATGATGAATATTCACCCCTCTTTATTGCCCCGTTATCCAGGTTTGCATACTCATGAGCGGGCCTTAGAGGCGGGGGATTCTATTCATGGCGCCACTGTGCATTTTGTTAGCGCTGGTGTAGATGAGGGGCCAATTATTTGCCAAGGAGAAGTCCCTGTCTTGCCCAACGATGATGCCAATCGTTTGGCAGCGCGTGTATTAACCATGGAGCACTACATTTACCCCTTGGCAGTTGAGTGGTTTATCAATCAGCGCTTACAAATTAAGGGAAATGCTGTGCATGTCCATCCACCTGAGTCACAGTACATCTCATTCGCATGAAAAACACTTCAAAAAAATCGCATACTCCATCCACATCATCTAAGCGATTGGTGGGTGAAAAAAAGTATGCAAAGCCTAAGAACGCTAAAGTGAATGAGCCTATTAATCCGCAAGGACAAAAAAATTATTCGCATGCTAAAGCGCTACCTCAGCACGCCTTTCATCTAGAGCACATCATTCCAGAGTTGCTGCTGTTTAATCAGCCTGCTGATCGTGTTGTTAGTCGCTACTTTCGAGCCAATCCAAAATTAGGTAATCGAGATCGCGCTTTGATTGCAGAGGCTGCCTTTGCGGTATTGAGGCGTAAAAATGAGTTCTCGCAATTTGCAGCTAGCGGTGCTGGGCCACAGGCCCGTCGCTTAGCCTTGCTGGGCTTGGTTTCGGCGCTTTCCGAAGGTGGGCTTGGTTCAGGCAATCGATTAGAAAGCGCATTGGCTGACCTCGCTTTTGTATTGCAGACGAATGAGTTCGAGTGGTTGCAGCGCTATGGTCAGGTTGATCGTCGCGCGCTTGCCCCGATTATTAAAAATAACTTACCGCAATGGTTATGGCATGAGTTAAGCCAATCACTTGGCCAAGAACAGTGTGAGCAATTGGCTGATGCGCTCATGAAACCAGCCCCCCTTGATTTGCGTGCCAATACCCTCAAAATTAGTCGTGATGATTTACTCGCCCAAATGAATGCTAGTACGAACCGCTTTGAGGCAATTCCGGCACCCTATTCATTGGACGGAATTCGTATTTTTGGAAAACCTTCTTTGCAAACCTCAAATTGGTTCAAAGAGGGACTCTTTGAAGTGCAAGATGAGGGCAGCCAAATTCTGTGCCATCTACTCGCTCCAAAACGTGGTGAGATGGTGGTTGATTTTTGTGCAGGTGCCGGGGGTAAAACACTCGCTTTGGGAGCGATGATGCGCAGCACTGGCAGGCTCTATGCGTTTGATACATCTGAGCGCCGGCTTGCAAATTTAAAACCACGCTTAGCTCGCAGTGGCTTATCCAATGTTCATCCTGTTTGGATTGATAGTGAAAATGATCCCAAAATTAAGCGACTTGCCGGCAAAATCGATCGGGTGTTGGTAGATGCCCCTTGCAGCGGTTTGGGGACAATTCGGCGTAATCCAGACCTCAAATGGCGCCAGACCCCAGAAGAAATTGCCAAATTCGGCAAAACCCAACTTTCTATTTTGGAATCCGCAAGCCGCCTAGTAAAACCCGGTGGTCGCCTAGTGTATGCAACATGCAGCCTTTTAGGTCAAGAAAATCAAGCACTTGCAGAGTTATTTCTAGAAAAACACCAAAAATTTGAGGTTTTGCCAGCTGCGATCGCCTTGGGACACCATTTTTTACATGACGGAATGCCATTGGGAACTAGCAATATCAGCCCCTGGTGGCAACTATGGCCACATATCCATGGAACGGATGGATTTTTTGGGGCAGTATTCCAGCGAAAGCC
>Ga0164292_10005336_pt1 | contig 10518 bp, 8 predicted proteins | sample GEODES117metaG_FD_111486 | JGI IMG/M metagenome (GOLD analysis project Ga0164292, IMG submission 111486) | Eutrophic lake water microbial communities from Lake Mendota, Wisconsin, USA - GEODES117 metaG | ecosystem: Environmental > Aquatic > Freshwater > Lake | place: USA: Lake Mendota, Wisconsin... | reverse complement strand
GAAAAACTCTATGCCGATGCCAAACTCTGGCTCAACGAGGGCTGGTGCGACTACTACTCGCCCCAGTTGTACTGGCCTATCCACGCCAAACAACAAAGCTTTCCGGCGCTGCTCCAGTGGTGGGTCTCCGAAAATACCCAACACCGAACCATCGCACCGGGAATCTTCACCAGCCGTGTCGGTGACAAAAATCGGCCCTTCTCCGTCGAGCAGATCGAAGACCAAGTCTTCTTGGCCCGAACCATGCAAGGCAGCTCGGGTACCATCCATTTCAGCATGAAAGCCATCATGGAGAATCGCGAAGGACTCACCGATCGGCTCAAGACCAATACTTATCTATCCCCAGCCCTGAGCCCTCAGACCCCTTGGCTCAACGTCGAGAAAACCACCGCTCCGGTGGTCACGATCCTCAAACCATCCGACCTTAAGTCATCCGACCAGGATAGCTCCGGAGGAAGTCCACAGGTCACTTGGAGCTCTTCGAACCCCCAGTCGGTTCGCCGCTGGTGCCTCTACCGCTTGATCGAAGACCGTTGGGAAGTCTCGATCCACGGATCGCAAATCGACCGTGCACCGATCGAATCCGACGAAGCGCCCGGCACCCAAGGATCCGGCACCCAAGGATCCGGCAAGAAAGTCCGAGCCATCGCCTTGGCTGCGGTCGATGGGGCCGGTGCGATCGGCCCTCCGACAATCCTTGCTATCGAATGAACTGTGGCTCTGCTAAAATCTTGGCCCCGAGCATGCTGCCAACGATCCATTCCCCGATGTTCCAAAGGTCAAGACCTTGAGCTCCCCATCCCGTAGCGGTGTTTTTTCCGGTGATATGGATCAATCGCTCGCGCGGTTCAGCGAAAGTATTTCCTTCGACCACCGACTCTACAAACACGACATTCGCGGATCGATCGCGCATGCCCGGATGTTGGCCAAACAAGGGATCTTGACCGAACTAGAGTTCGCCCAAATCGAACGGGAGCTCCTGAGTATCCAAGAGCGAATCGATCGCCAGGAGCTCCCGTTTCGCATCGAACTCGAAGACATCCACATGCACATCGAGCAAGCCTTGATCGATGCGCTCGGAGACGTCGGACGCAAGCTTCACACGGCGCGATCACGGAACGATCAAATCGCAACCGACCTGCGGCTCTGGGTCCGCGACCAACTCGATCATGTCGACGAACTCTTAGAGCAACTCCAGCGAGCATTTCTCTCTCGATGCGATCTGGACCATGGAGTCATCCTGCCGGCCTACACCCACATGCAAAGGGCACAACCGGTGCTCGCAGCCCACTACTGGCTGGCTTACATGGAGAAACTCCAACGCGATCGATCTCGTCTTGCCGACTGCCGACGCAGGGTCAATAGCTGCCCACTCGGGGGCGCGGCAGTCGCTGGTACAAGTATGCCTATCGATCGACAGATGACGGCCCAGTTGCTCGGCTTTGAATCGCTTGCGGCCAACAGCATCGATATCAGCAGCGATCGGGATTTCGCCGTCGAATCGGTGTTCGTTCTGAGCATGATCGCAACGCACCTGAGCGGTTGGGCCGAGGAATGGATCCTATGGTCGACCACCGAATTCGGATTCCTGAAACTTCCGCAAGCCTTCTGTACCGGAAGCTCGATCATGCCCCAGAAAGTCAACCCCGATACGCTTGAACTGACACGCGGCAAGTCGGCTCGAGTCATCGGCAATCTCCAAACCCTCCTGGTCCTGCTCAAAGGTCTACCCCTAGCCTACAACCGCGATCTCCAAGAAGACAAACCTCCCCTGTTCGACGCCTTCGATACCGTGATCGCATGCCTGGAACTGGCTGTCCCGATCGTCCAAGGCTCTAAGCTCCAGACCGAGGCGATCGCCAAAAGGCTCGATCAAGGCTACCTCGATGCGACGGCGCTGATGGAAGCGATCATGCTCCAGGGAATCCCACAGCGGACTGCGCACCACAAGGTCGGCGCACTGGTCGCCTTGGCCAAAGAACAAAACATCACCCTGGCCGAACTGAGCGATCAGGACTTCCTCAAAGTCGACCCGAACTTTGACGGTAAGTTGCTTCGCAAGAGCTTAGGGGTCCAAGGTGCCGTCGAGTCCTATCGCTCGTTGGGTTCGAGCGGTCCAAAGTTTGTCGCCGAGCAAATCGCTCTTTGGAAAAACAAACTCTAAGCGTGCATCTGAAATGCCTCGGGGCTCTCGAAGGCCGCCTCGATATGCCGAAAAATTGGTCGGCACGGTTCGGATCCTAAAACGACCTCAATGACGTCCATGCGACCTTGCGCCTCGAGCAAGCCATGGCGTTTGGCATAGTGCAATGCCGACCGACATATCTTCCGCTGCTTGATCGCGTCGACCGCGTCGCTAGGGCCACCTTGATTCTCTCGCTGGCAACTCCAAGTCTTGACCTCGACAAAAACCACCATGGAGGTTTTCCAGGCCGCGACGATGTCGATCTCACCCATCGAGCAAGCATACGATCGCTCCAAAATCATGTAGCCGGATCGTCGCAGGTACTCGATCGCCAATCGCTCGCCATAGGCTCCGGTGGTTTCCTGGGGCTTAGGCGGGAAATAGCGAAGGGACTTGCGAAAATTCCACCAGTAGCCCTGGAGTTCAGCGAACAGTGCCCGGGCGTTTTTGCGAACGAAACGCCGAGCCGTCCGGTAGCGATGCAGAAGTGCCCCAATCCCATCCATGTTTTGGCCCCCAAGATCTCGAGTGCGCCGTGCGAACAAACCGCCGGGAGAACTTATTGTGGGGATTTCGAGACGGAGTCAACGATTTTGCGCGGAGTATCTCTAAGATTTTTGGCGCGTTCGAAGCTTACGGATGGCCAGTACGCCTACGGCTGACTGTTAAACATGATCAAGCTTAGCCGAGACACGGCGTCTAGGGTTGCAGAGCGACCACCCCAGCGGCCGTGGCCGCAGCCTGCACCTTCATCGCCGTGGGATCGTAAGGTGCACGCTGGCGAAGAGCAGGTGCGCAGGATCCGGGTCGGTAATGGCCCGTGCTTGGAATATCCTGCAAGGGAGGACGAAGCGTCGCGAGGTATGGAGTAAAGAAAATCCCTGTGTAGAACCTAGCCCCTGATAGAACCGGTTGCAACGCGACGCAGCGCTCGTGTCCATGATGTTCGAGCATCACGTCCTCGTAATACGTCGGTTGGTGGCAATACACCGGAGCGACCCAATGCTTGGTTTTGACCGACCATCCAGCCTCGCGATCCGGGCCATAGGGAAGCGGCATGGGGGTAGGCAAACGGCCCGCTGTTGCGTCCTCGGGAGTCGTTCCAGTACCGATCCCAGAGATCGACGTGTTCGGAATCGAGAGGGCCCTTACGCGAAGAGGCTCTTTGCTCCTGGGGATCGAGGGAGATTCCTCAATTTTCGCTGGTTCATCAAGCGCGGGGTCATCAAGCTTTGGGCTATCAAGCTTTGGAGGAACCGAATCCAAGGGTGGTTGGTCGCCAGGTTGTTTCTCGGACGGCAAATCTACGGGTATCTGCTCGATCAAAGTGACCTGGGCCAAAGTGACCTGGGCAAAGCCCGTGCCCGAGCCGACCAAGAGCAATGCCAACGACGCATGAGCAACAACTACCGAAGCTAGCATTGTTGGAACGCATCGATTGAGTAGAGAATCTCTTGCCATGACCATCACCACCGATTCCACTGAAGCGAACTCTGTGTTATGTGTAAGAAAAAGTCGGCTTAGGGGTGCCCCGAGTGCGCACGTCCAAAGACGGAACCATCAGGGTAGCCGACTATCGGTACTATTCGGCAAAATCGGTACGACCCCTGCAAAGTGCTTGGGGGAATTCGAGCGACGTTTCAACATGGTGCCGTCGTGGGCAACCTAACCGGCAAGCTTTAACATCTTGGCTTGGAATGGCTTTGCATGTTTTGCGATGGGCGCAGAAAAAAAGCGTGGTTGAGCCCACGCCTCTTGATTCGGCCAATCCTGGACCCCAAGCCGTTGGATCACCAACTCGCTAGCTAGGGCCCGATTGGGACTTTTTCTTGAGCAGTTGGTCTGACCCCCGAATGTCCTTCAGGTGCAACCAATGCCCATGGGTCTTGGTGGTGCTCGAAACCATCGTCTCTGGAACGATCTCACCCTTCTGTATTTTTTTGACAAACACAGATTCGGCGATCGGTCCGACGGTCTTCGATCCACCAAAAAAACCCTTCTTCATGAAATACCAGTCAGCAGACATCGATCTTCTCCTAGTCAAAAAACCCGTCTAAAAACCCGACAAAAAACCGGATAGGGAATGACTGCAGATCGAAATCTCCTAGGGGGCATCGTTGCCTGCTCTTGGAATTCAACACTCCAACTCTATACGAAGTTTCGCCCGAAGGAAAACATAGATTGCCGGAGATTTTGAAAATGGCTTGGGAATATCCCGAACAAATCCCCAAGATAGGGGGTTTCTAATCTCTCCGATTACCCACCTCGAATTACCCGCGTCGAGACATTCGACAGGTTTGCGTCGGGTGGGTGCCCTCGGCTCTGCGGTACGCGCCGGAATTGATCTTGTCCCGCGCTATCGAATTGCCCTACAAGCTCAAGGCATTATGGCAAAACCCAAGAGAGTGACGAAAGCCTTAGACAAGTCCAATTCGCAGCGGATCATCGAGACACTGTTGATGTTCGCGCCGGCTCCGATCCGCGCCATCGCTTCGAGCCCCCTGGGCTCGCGCATCATCATGACCCTTGGGGCAGGTCTTTTGGCAACCGGCGCCATGTCGGTCGACTGGAAAAACGGGATTCCCCAACTCCAATTCCATAAAGACAAAATAGGCGATGCGACTCAGAATATCGCCGATGAAATGGACAAGCAGAGCTTTACTTGGTCAGCTCAGCAACAACCCAACTGGCCCCCTCCACCCCCCCAGCAAAACTGGCCCCAGCAAAACTACCCTCCGCAAAACTACCCTCCGCAAAACTGGCCGCCTCAAGTCCCTCAGCAGAATTACCCCCCGCAAAACTACCCGCCTCAAGTCCCCCAGCAAAATTACCCCCAGCAAAATTACCCACCGCAGAACTATCCGCCCCAGAACTATCCGCCTGTGTTTCCGCCCACCCAAAACGGCAGCACGCTGCCCCCAGGCTACGGATACGGCCAAGCGCAAAATCCAGCTTATCCGCCCAGCTACTATCGCTAGTCGATTACCAACGCTTTGCCGCCTGGGCTTGGACGAGCATCTGCATTGCTTCTTGGCTCAGTCCATAGCGGTCTGCGGGGGGATTGATTTCTAAATAAAAGGCGAACCTCGCGTTTGGGCTCGCCGATGTGACGACCGGAGCAGGGGCCACGTGCATGAAACTCGTCACGCGATTGTTCCAACGAGTCGTCAACAACTGCCCCCCAAGGCTTGGTTCAGGGCCGAGCCGGTAGTGCTGAACCATCAACTCGATGAGCCCGCGAGCATCTCCCGTTACCCCTTGCATCTGAATTCGCCGCAGCTTTTTGTTGATGTCGAAATAGTAAGTCAGCGAGCCGGCCACATCATAGGCCTGCGTACCGCTTACCAACGGGACCCGTAGGCCGTCCAAGCTCAGGTCCGAAAGAACGGTCGAGACCCTAGCGAAACGTCGATAGACAAAGTCCGGATCGATATCGAATCGAAGGACTTCTCGCAGGTCGATCGGGGGCTGGAGGTCGGAGGCAGGTCCAAGTGGATCAAGCCCGCTGAGTCGAACCGAAGGGGGTAAGACGGGATTTTGAAGGCTCTCGGCCCTAGGGCTCTGGAGCATAGGGATCTGGAGCATAGGGCTCTCAAGCAGGGCATTCTCTGGCAGAGTATCTTCGGGTAGGGCATTCATGGGCGACGTCGCCTCCAAAGCCACCGCGCGTCGGATCTGCTCGCCGGGTTCGGTCTCGAAGAGAATGTAAGGAGTCCCTAGGGCGGATCCTAAGAGCAGCGTCGCTCCAAGAGGTTTTTGAAAAAAGGTCATTTTTCGAGCCACCCATTCTGCGGTCCGCCAACTGTCCAATGATTCGATTCTGACGCTCAATCCCCCCCGAGGTTTCTCAATTTCAGTGGATCTTGGACCATCCTAGGTAACTTCGTTTGGTAAAATTCCTATTATTCCAAGTGTGACGCGTGTAGCTCCAAGCCCCAAGCGGTTGTGATCAACTCGGACTCGCTATCGATGGACTCCTTCTCCAGCTTACCTCGAAAAAGCCACCCTCGAATCCGACCTATTTGGATCGTTGCAAGCCTGTGCGCGATCCTTGCGGTATGGGGCTACTTCAGAGCCAATCCACCATCGATGCTCGCACCGGCAACGCAGAGTGCAAAGTCCTCTCGGGCTGTTCGGGAACTGGCCGTTCGGGAACTTCTTGAGAAACATCTTCATAAGTCCGAATCCGAAATCCAAGGGCTCGCAGAACAGGGTTATCCAGCCATTGAGATCATCTTTGGCAAAGCCTTCGACAATGTACCGGCCTTCGCCGACTCGATCCTTGGATTCCAAAGCAAGTGGAAATTGGTCTTGGACAAACTTCCATGGAACGACAAAGACCGCCACGACCGCTTCTTGAAGGATCAATTCGAGGAGCATCTTTTTTCTTCTGAGGAACTCGAATCGGCCGTTCGGCAAGCCGTCAAAGAGCGCCTCAATCAGGTCCGCGATATCGAAAGCCAAATGCTCATCGGCATCCGAGCCGACATCGAAGGGCTCCCAGAGCTTGCTCAAATCGAATCGCTCGATGCAAGCGAGCTTGAACTTCGATTCCAGCAGGCCATCGCACAAGCCTCCCAAGTGGTCTCTCAGGACCTCTCGTCGAATATCGAAAGCCAGTTGATTTCGTTGGTCGCCGGGGAAGTCATGGCCCAGGTGGCAATCCGCATGGGGGTTTCGGCTGGCATCCTCTCGACGGGGGCCGCAAGCGGCTGGGCGACTCTGGGCATTGGCCTAGTGGCTGGGATCCTTGTCGATCAGCTCGTCACGCGGATCTGGGACTGGTGGTCTGAGCCCGAGGTCGAGTTGCAGTACCAGGTCTCCAAGCAACTTTCCTTGGTCCACGATCTGATCTGCAAAGGGGAGCCGGGTACACCAGACACACCGGATCGACCCAGTGCTTCAGGGCTTGATGGTCGATTCGCCCTATGGATCAACGAACGAAATCAAATTCGACGCGACGCAATTTTCCGAGTCTTCCTACCCAACGAGGCCAAGCATGCCCATTCAACGACGAAGCTTTAACGCTGTACAGATCCTGCCGCTGCTCGTAGTCGCACTGGTCTTGAGCCAGAGCAACCTATGGGCACAAGGTTCCGTGACGGTGGCCAAGGAACTTGCCGAGCAACTCATTCGTCGCTTCTCGAAAGAAGTCGCCGACGAAGGGGTCGAGAAACTGACCACAAGGGTCCAAGCCGTCTTGGTGCAATCGGGTGACGATGCGCTCCGGGCGATCGAAAAAGGTGGACCGCGCGCGCTGCGAATTCTCGAAGGCTCCGGAGCCGATGCGGCTATCTCTGCTCGGCTTCTCTCGAAGTACGGCGACGAAGCGATCGGAGCACTGGAAAACCCCGTTCGACTCGGAATGGTCCGCCAATTCGGCCAAGAGGCCGGAGAGGTCCTGATCAAGCACGGGGTGGTCGCCGAAAAACTCATCGCTTCGGCCGGTTCTCCCGCCGTCGGAGCGATGCGTGAACTGACCGAGCAAAGCGCCCGTCGCTTGGCCATGCTAGCCGATGAGGTTCCCACTGCGAGCCTCGCGAAAAACAGCGATCTGCTCGGAGTCGTAGGCCGCTATGGCGATCGTGCGATGGACTTTGTCTGGAGAAATAAACTCGCCCTGACGGCCGGAACCGCCTTGGCTGTGTTCGTCGCCGACCCTGAACCATTTCTCGACGGAACCCGACAGCTCGTCGAAAACACGGTCGATACCGTAGCGACCAACATCGGCAAACCCATCGCCGAACAACTCGGGAATGCCACGGATTGGACGTGGAGAATCCTAGCCCTAGCCGCCATGCTCCTCGTGTTCTGGGCCTGGAAAACACGTGGATCTCGACAAGCGGCCAACAAGTAGCGCAAGCATTCCCGGAGAAAACTTGGCATAATACCCACCCCAAGCCCATCGGCTCCCGACTGGCATTACCCGACTGGCTTTACCCGATTGGCATTCCTGGTGGACCATCAGGGAGTGTTGTTTCCTTTCCAAGGATTTTTTTCGATGCATCGAACGCGAATATCACCGTTTTGGATCTGCCTGATTCTCGTGTCCGGACTCGGGTTGACCGTTCGAATCGCACCGAGCCTTGAGGCCCAGGAAATCTACGACAGCCAAAAGGAGACCATCCCCAAGATGACTCCCAAGGAGGTTGTCGAAACGGTCCGATTGCCCGAAGGCTTTTCGATCACTGCGGCTGCCTCAGAACCGAATGTCCAGCAACCGATCGCGATGGCATGGGATCCCTCGGGCCGACTCTGGATCGCTGAAAACTATACCTATGCCGAATCGGCCAAAAAAGTCGATGCCTCCCTTTCCGACCGCATCGTGATCCTTGAGGATGCCGACAACGACGGCGTGTTTGAAAAGCGCAAGGTCTTCGCCGAAGGCCTCAAAGGACTCACCAGCATCGAAATCGGAGGCTCCTCAACCCGCGGAGTTTGGGCTCTTGCCCCTCCCCATTTGCTTTACCTAAAAGACACAAACCTAGACGATGTCGCCGACTCGGAGCCACAAATTGTCCTGTCAGGTTTCAACGCCGATATCCGCCATAATTTCGCCAATGGCTTGCGATTCGGACCCGACGGGTGGCTCTATGGCCGACACGGGATCCTCGGTTCGAGCGAAGTCTACGCCCCAGGCCCCCCATTGCCACCCGGCGCCTTAGCACCCGGCGCCTTGGCACCACCGGCAATACCAAGAGCACTACCAATACCAACAGTAAAACCAATACCGCCAGTGAAAACCAAACTGACCTGTGGGATATGGCGCTACGAGCCTGCAAGCCAACGCGTCGAGATGGTCTGCGAGGGGACGACCAATCCATGGGGAATGGATTGGGACGATCACGGAAATCTATTCTTCATCAACACCGTCATCGGTCATCTTTGGCACGCGATCCCCAACGCGCACCTGCAGCGCATGTACGGGGAGGACTCGGACCCCTACGTCTATGAGCTTCTCCCGCAAATCGCTGACCACGTCCATTGGGACCAGAGCGCCGAAGACTGGCGAGAGACTCGCAAAGGTCCCCCGAGCAGTCGAACCGATGCGGCCGGCGGTGGTCATGCCCATAGCGGGTTGATGATCTATCAAGCCGACCAATGGCCCAAGGAGTACCATGGCAACGTCTATGCTCTGAACCTCCATGGCCGTCGGATCAATCGCGATTTCATCAAGCCGTCCGGGGCGGGCTTCCTGGCCTCCCATGGGCCGGACATGGTCTTTTGGCAAGACCCTTGGTTTCGAGGTTTGGACCTTACCCAATCCCCCGACGGAAGCGCCATCGTGATCGATTGGTCCGATATCGGGGAATGCCACGACGACGACGGGGTCCACCGTACCAGCGGCAGAATCTATAAGGTGTCTTATAACAATTCAGACCAAGTGCCCTACATCGATTTACTGAAAACACTCAGTGGTCTGTACCGAGCCGATCTCACTAAGCAACCGACCGTTACGGGCCAAGACGTCGTCTCGATCGTCTCGCATCCGAACGTCTGGTTCACCCAGCAGTTTTTCAAACACTACACCCTGAATGGATCTGCAAGCCCCGTGAAGGATCCCGGCCCCCTTGTTCAGATGGCCATCAACGCACCCAAGGAATTCCGTTCCCAGGAGGCTCGCTTCGAAGTGACCAAACAGCTTCGAGCCCTTTGGGCGTTGAAGGCCTGCAATTTGCTCGACAGAGAAAAACTTCTCCAGCTCCTCAAAACCAAACAGCATGAATCAGTCCGTAGCTGGGCCATCCGATTGCTTCTGGATCCTCTTTGGAAATCGGGCCCCATACCTACCAGCAACCCGGGCGATCGGGAAATCCAACTCGAAATTCTCGATTGTTTATTGGCCAACTCACAACCCTATGCCCCTCCTCATTTGCGACTGACCCTCGCTTCGCATTTGCCCAAACTTCCCGAAGTGTTTGAACCCATCGTGAACAAATTGCTCATGAGCGAGGATCTTGCCGACGATCTGACGTTCTCGCTGGTTCTTTGGTACGGGATCAAAGACCAAGTCGTCGAGAATCCCATGGCGATGGCCAAATCGATCCAGTCGAGCCCCTTGCATAAAGTTCAGGAGTTGGTCCTCAGGCGGCTTGCCTCGATGGTCACCGAAAAGCATCCCGATGGCCAACTGGCGGTCGATGCCCTCTCGTTCGTTTTTGCAGACGCCGTCCAAAGGGACAACCCCAAGCTGCATGCGGCTTGCATCCGGGCTCTTTGGGGGGCTTACCAAGGCCGCCAGCAGGTTGACAAGCCAGCCTACTGGGATCAGCTTAAATCCCTGGCAAGCAAACATCCAGACCCTGCCGTTACGCGATTGGCCGTCCTGGTCG
>Ga0164292_10005335_pt1 | contig 10519 bp, 4 predicted proteins | sample GEODES117metaG_FD_111486 | JGI IMG/M metagenome (GOLD analysis project Ga0164292, IMG submission 111486) | Eutrophic lake water microbial communities from Lake Mendota, Wisconsin, USA - GEODES117 metaG | ecosystem: Environmental > Aquatic > Freshwater > Lake | place: USA: Lake Mendota, Wisconsin... | reverse complement strand
TTCTGACGCTGGCTGGTGTTGCCAGCCAATCCGTTTCTGGAATCCCGGCAGGAGGGCTGCTCATCACAGGCGATCTCTGCCTGTGATGCAACCGGGAATCAAGCTGCCGTCAAGGGTTCAGCAGAGCTGGAGTTCGCGATGAGCCGTCCCGACCCCTGAACAGATACGGTTCGGGGCAAGCGGAGCCGCCGGCCTCCTACGACGCCTCGGCGCCTTCCTCCTGGCGTTCGTCGCCCCTGGCGACTACTCCTTCTGGGCACTTCTCAACCAGGTGATTCAGGAAGAGCCTTCCACCGGCTCAGACCCCACAACATTAGGACTCTTTGCTTCGATCGGCATTGTCAAAGGCAAACCCTTCAACCCCAATGAGCGCTCGCAGAAGATCCTCGCCGACGCCGCCAACATCGGAGCTGTGACGGCGCGAACCCTTGCCCTCAAGATTCGCGAACCGGAAGCCTACTTCTACCCCAACAGCTCCTGGCGGTTACCGTTCTTCGGTGGATACAAGTTTGAGGTGTCACCTGGTGTGGCCAATCTTGATGGCTCGATTTTCTATTACTACTTTGCCACCGGTGTCACGCCGGCGATGGAAGAAAAGATTGTCGGCAAGGGCTCCCAATATCCATGGGCTGCGCTGGATGCCAAGGGCGACCGCCTGGATGGCAGCAAAACCTATCGCTTGCGCCTGCCGCCCAACATCCCCGTGGCCGATTTCTGGTCGGTAATCGTCTATGACACCCAGACCCGCTCCATGCTGCAGACAGATCAGAAAGCCCCGAGTGTCAGCAGCCAGGACAAGGGCATCAAAACCAATGCTGACGGGTCCGTTGATATTTGGTTTGGCCCCAAGCCTCCTGTTGGATTCGAAAAGAACTGGGTCCAGACCATCCCTGGCAAGGGCTGGTTCACACTTCTGCGCCTCTATGGTCCTTTAGAGCCCTGGTTCAATAAATCCTGGCGGCCAGGTCTGATTGAATTGCAGAGCTCTAACTCTCCGCGGATCTCTCAGCCATAGCGCGAATGTTAAAGGGGTTGCCGCGAAGTTCTTCGGGAACAACTCAAGAGCTTCTCTGCGAGTCTTTGGAATTTCATCACCAGGAGGCGTTGCAGGTCGCTGGAGCAGGGGGTTGAGGGGCTTGCCTTGATTCTGTGAGCGACGAGATCTACTTCGTTCTCTCAGCCGTCATGGTCGCGAGCAGCTGAGCAAGAGCTGCAATCATCCCTGTTCATGATAGCGATCCCGCACTTTTGATGTGTATGCCAACAAGAAGATTGAGCCGAGAATCTGGGCCAAGCGGCAAGAAAGCCGCTCTCTGCGGGATCATGCTCGCCAAGGGATCCAAACAAGTTCTTAACCACTTGTTCGACTATTCATAACAATGGCCGCCAGTAACTCGCTCAGGATGGCGTCGATTCAGGTCGACTGAACCGTGCCCGTCAGCTTCGTTGACCTCTACCAGCAGAACTTCAACAGCCTCGCCTCGACAGGCACCTCTGCCGCCTGGGCCAATGATGTGACCTTGACGGGCTGGTTCCTCTTCCGCCAGCCCGCCAGCGCTCCGGTGGCCATCACCACCTACAGCGTCGATACCGGCTCATCCAGCACGGGCTCGTTTTACAGCTACGGCACCAGTGGCAGCGGCGACCGGGCCCTCGGCGGTCTCGGTTCTGGAGGCGGCTACTTCGGCACTCCAGCTCCAAACAGTGGAGCGGTGGCTGGCTGGATCGCCCTGGCCCTCACCAACAGCTCCGGCGCTGTGCTGGAGGCCCTCAACATCCAGTTCACCGGGGAGCAATGGCGCAATGGCGGCAACACCACTGCCCAGGCGATGACCTTGAGCTACGGCTTTGGTAGCTCTTTCGGTTCAGTCACCAGCTGGACCACCCCCGGTGACAGCTTTAACTGGTCGTCTCCGGTGGCCACCAGCACAGCGGCTGCCGTGAACGGCAACGTTGCGGGCACGGTGAGCAACGTGGGCGGCACGCTCAGCGGCCTCAGTTGGCAACCCGCCACCACCCTCTGGTTCCGCTGGACCGAGACCAATGACGCCGGCAATGATCACGGCCTGGCGATGGATGATCTGCAGATCAGCGCCGTCGCGCCTCTTCCTACCGTCAGCCTCGAAAGCACGGATGCCAGCGCTCATGAGGCCACGGCGGCTAACGACAACGCCCGTTTGCTGATTCGCCGCAGCGGCTCCACCAGCGCAGCCCTCGTCGTGAACCTCAGCCTGGCGGGCACGGCCGTGCGCAACAGCGACTACAGCCTCACGGCCCTCACGGCCGGCGCCAACCTCGGTGGCAACCTGCTCACGATTCCCGCCGGCACGGCGGCTGTGGAGCTGCTGTTCACACCCCTGGCCGACAGCCTGATCGAAGGTGAGGAGACCGCGCTGATCAGCCTGGCTTCCAGCTCCGCCTACGCAGGCGGCAGTCCTTCTTCCCTGGCGCTGACGATCAGCGACGACGATGAGGGATCAGGAGCGATCCAGATCAGCGAATATCTCTACGATGGCGCTGGTGGTGAATTCATCGAGTTCACCAATATCAGCGGCCAGCCCGTTGATTTCACGGGCTGGAGTTTCGATGACAACAGCCGCCAGCCCGGTTCCCAGGATCTCAGCGCATTTGGCGTGGTGGCACCCGCTGAATCGGTGATCCTCACCGAAGCCAATGCCAGCGCCTTTCGCAGCGCCTGGAGCTTGTCGCCTTCGCTGAAGGTGATCGGCGGCCTCACCAACAACCTGGGCCGCGCCGATGAAATCAACCTCTACGACAATGCTGGCGCGTTGGTGGATCGGCTCACCTACGGCGACGAGAGCTTCAGCGGCACGATCCGGGCCCAGAACGCCAGCGGCTGGGCCCCCGTCTCTGCCCTCGCCGCTCTCCAGATTCAACCCGCCTGGCGCCTGTCCACCGCAGGTGACGCCCAGAACAGCCGCGGCACCAGCGGCGGCAGCCTCGGCAGCCCCGGCTACTACAACGCCGGACAGCCCGGTGCGCTGGTGATCGAATCCGGTGGTGCCTCATCCGTGGAGGAGGGCGGCGGCGGCGACAGCCTCAGCCTGGCGCTGCGCAGCCAGCCCCTGGCCGATGTGGTGGTGGCGGTCGACAGCGGCGTCCAGCTCACAGCCGCTGTCTCCAACCTCCGCTTCACCCCCGCCAACTGGTCGATCCCCCAAACCCTCAACATCGCCGCCGTCGACGACCTTGCCGTGGAGGGCGCTCACAGCGGCCTGCTGCGCTTCTCCCTCAGCAGCGCCGATCCGGCCTACCAGGGGCTGGTGGTGCCCGACCGAACCGTCACCATCAGCGACAACGATCGACCGGGCCTGCCGCCAACCCTCCAGCTCCTGGCGCCCAAGCCCTGGATCGACCTGCCCGCCACCGGTTCGGGCGGCTTCCTCGGCGCGGTCATCAACGACCCCTCCGATCCGGCCCGCACCCTCGGCATCGCCATCCAGCTGGCAGACCCCGATACCGCTTCCGCCGGCTTGCAGCTGTCGGTGCAGAGCAGCAACGCCTCGGTGGTTGGTCCCTCCGGCCTGCAGCTCAGCGGCAGTGGTGCTGACCGCCTGCTGACCATCGCCCCCGCGGGCGTGGGCCTCACCACGATCACCCTCACGGTCAGCGACGGCGGCAGCAGCGCCAGCAGCAGCTTCACCTATGGCGCCTCCGCAGCCGCCGCGAGCCCGGCCGTCACCCGCTTTCACGGCGGCGCCAGCGATGCCTCCAGCGCCATCGCCATCGATGCCGACTGGATGCTGGTGGCCGACGATGAAGATCAAGTGCTGCGGTTGGTGAACCGTCAGCAGTCGGGATTGGCGGCGGCGAACTTCACGATGGAGGCCAGCCTTGGCCTGGTGGGCGCCTCCGAGGTGGATCTGGAAGCCTCCACCCGCAGCGGCGCCACCCTCTACTGGCTGGGATCCCACAGCAACAACGCCAGTGGCGACGACCGTCCCAACCGCGAGCGCCTGTTCGCCACGGCTCTCAGCGGTAGTGGCGCCGGCATCGGCCTGACGCCGCTCGGGTCTTACGCCTACTTGGAAGACGACCTCCTGGCCTGGGATCAGGCCATGGGCGGCAGCCTCGGCCTCGCCGCCAGCGCTGCCGCCGGGGTGCCCCCGGAGCAGCCGGGCGGTTTCAACATCGAAGGGCTCGCGATGGGCCCTGACGGCACCACCGCCTACCTCGGCTTCCGCGCCCCCACCCAGCCCACCAACAACCGCCAACAGGCGCTGATCGTGCCGTTGCTGAACATCGCGGAGCTGATCCGGCCCGGCGGTGGCTCAGCCGGCACGGCCCGCTTCGGCACGCCGATCCAACTCGATCTGGGCGGCCGGGGTATCCGCAGCATCGACCGCAACGCCGCTGGCGACTACCTGATCATCGCCGGGCCCAGCGGTGCCGCCAGCGGCGTGGCCCCCGACGATTTCCGGCTTTACCGCTGGAGTGGCGTCGCCACGGATGCGCCGCTGCTGCTCAGCGCCGACATCAACGCCCTTCTGGGGGGCAGCGGTAGTGCCGAGGCAATCGTGGACGTGCCCGCCAGCCTCACCGCCACCAGCAGCCTGCAGCTGCTGGTGGACGACGGCGACACGGTTTGGTACGGCAACGGCGTGATCTCCAAGGATCTGGAAAGCAATGCCGGTTATGGCAAGCCGCTGCAGAAGTTCCGCAGCCTTCAGCTCAGCCTCGGCACCCCCGTGCTTCCGGCCGGCGGCCTCTCCCTGGCCAGCGGCTACCAGCAGAACTTCAACAGCCTGATCAGCACGGGAACCACCACCTGGAGCGATGGCCTGCTGCCCGGCTGGTCGGTCCGTCGCACGGGCAGCGGCACCTCGCTGGCAGCCAGCACGGGCAGCAACACCGCCGGCAACCTCTACAGCTTCGGCTCCAGCGGCGCCAGCGACCGCGCCCTCGGCTCGATCGGCTCCGGTAATGCCACTGCCGGCAGCTTCAGCTGGGGGCTGCGCCTGTTCAACGACACCGGCTCACGTCTCGATCGCGTCTACCTGAGCTATCGGGGCGAACAGTGGCGCAACAGCGGCGCCCCTGCCCAGAGCCTCAACCTGGAGTGGCGGATCGGCGGCAGCGAGCTCAACGGCGGCAGCTGGAGCGCGGTGCCGTCCCTGGCCTTCAGCTCGCCGATCAGCGGCGGCAGCGCCGGCCTCCTGGATGGCAACCTCGCCGCCAACAGCCGCCTCCTCTCCGGCGTGATCGAGGGGCTCAACCTTCCCGCCGGCGCCGACCTCTGGCTGCGCTGGTCGGATCCCGACCACAGCGGCAGCGACCACGGGCTGGCGATCGACGATCTGACGATTGCCACCAGTCCGCTGCCCGCCCTGCAGGTGCTGCCCAGCGGCGGAGGTAGCGCCGTCGCTGAGGGCGATCGAACCGGCGACAGTGTCACGGTCTCCCTGGTCACCAACCCCAGCTCCCCTGTGACCATCAGCTTGAGCGGCGATGGCCAGGTTCAGCTCAGCAGCGATGGGGTCAGCTTCAGCAACAGCCTCACGCTGGTGCTCAACGACAGCCGCAGCCAGGCCATCGCGGTGCGGGCCGTGGATGATGACCTGGTGGAGGGTGACCACCTCAGCAGCGTCAGCTTCCTGCTCAGCAGCGCCGACCCGGCCTACAACGGCCTGGTGCTGCCCGATCTGTTGGTGTCGGTGAGCGACAACGACCGGGCGGTCCAGATCACACCCATCCACACGATCCAGGGCACCGGGGCCTCAAGCCCCCTCCAAGGGCAGACGGTCACAGTCGAGGGCATCGTGGTGGCCAGCTTCCCTGGCAGTGGCGGCCTGTCGGGCTTCTTCCTGCAGGAGGAGGACGGCGATGCCGACCAGGATTCCCGCTCCTCGGAAGGGATCTTCGTTTACGACCCCGCCGCTCTATTCGTCGGCGGCGTGGGTGAGCGCGTGCGCCTGAGCGGCACCGTGGCGGAATACCTCAGCAGCGCCACGGGCCTCAGCGGTGCCCCCGTGGCCAGCAGCCTCACCCAGATCACCGCCCTCACCGCCCTGGAGCGCAAGGGCAACGCCGCATTGCCGACGGCCGCCACCCTGCTCCTGCCCGTGGCTGAGGCGCTCGACTTGGAGGCGGTGGAGGGGATGGCCGTGACCGTCCTGGCGGCGAGCGGACCGTTGACGGTCACCAACACTTTCGGCCTTGGCCGCTATGGCCAGGTGGGGCTCTCATCGGATGGGCGGCTGAGCCAGTTCACCCAAATCAATGCCCCGGACGCGGCAGCCTATGGGACCTATCTGGAGGCCCTCAGCAAGCGCACCATCCAGCTGGATGACGGCAGCACCCGCCAGAACCCCGAGCCGGTGATCCACGGCCGCGGTGGCGAGCCGCTGAGCGCCCTGAATCCGTTGCGAGGGGGGGACACGATCGCCAGCATCAGCGGGGTGCTCGATCAGCGTTTCGACGGCTACCGCGTGCAGAGCGCCAGTGGCGCCAACTTCCAGGCCACCAACCCGCGCAGCTCCACGGCGCCTGCCGTGCAGGGCACGTTGAAGATCGCCGGCTTCAACCTGCTCAACTACTTCAATGGCAACGGCAGCGGTGCTGCCGATGCCGCCGGCGGTTTCCCCACCGCTCGCGGTGCCAACACGCTGGAGGAATTCGAACGGCAGCGGGCCAAAACAGTGGCCGCCATCCTGGGCCTGGAATCCGACATCATTGCCTACAACGAACTTGAAAATGATGGCTATGGCTCCAGCAGCGCCGCCCAGCAGCTTGTAGATGGCCTCAATCAGGCTGTCGGCGCCAATGTCTACAGTTTCATTAGGCCTGCGGCGGGCTTGCTTCAGGCCGATGGCCGCTTCGGTGCTGATGAGATCAGCGTTGGTTTCCTCTACCGCAGCGATCGTGTCCGCCAGGCAGCTGGCACCAGCGTCGCGGCGCTTCAGAGCGGCAGTTTCGACCAGGGCAGCAACCGCATTCAACGCCCCGCCCTGGCGGTCAGCTTCGAGCGCCTTGATGCCGGTGTGGCGACGGGCGAACAACTCACCACAGTCGTCACCCATCTCAAGTCGAAGGGCAGCAGCGCCGGTGGCAGCGGCGATGCCGATGCAGGCGACGGTCAAGGCCTCTCCAACGGCAGCCGCACCCGGGCCGCCGCGGAACTGGCTGATTGGCTGGCTTCCTCTCCCACCGGGCTCAACGATCCGGATGTGTTGATTCTGGGCGACCTGAATAGCTACCTGAAGGAAGATCCGATCACCGCACTGGCCGCTCGGGGGTACCAGAGCCTCTACGGGCCCGATTCATATTCGTATCAGTTCAATGGCCAGTGGGGATCGTTGGACCACATGCTGGCCAGCGCCAGCCTCGCTGCCCAACTGGGAAGCGCGCGAAAGTGGGCGATCAACAGCGATGAAGCGGTGGTGCTGGACTACAATACTGAGTTCAAATCCGCCTCACAAATCAATAGCTTCTACAACGCCGATCCCTTCCGCAGCTCCGACCACGATCCGCTCCTGGCTGGCTTTTTGCTCAACCCCTCCAATCGCGGTGTGGCCAGCTTCACCATCAATGGCACCTCGGCAGTGGGCCAAACCCTGATCGCTGCCCTGACGACTTCCGATCCCGATGGAGAAGGAGCGTTTGCTTACAGCTGGCAGTCCTCTCCAAATGGCAGGGACTGGACAGGGGTTGGCACCAACAGCAGCAGCTACAGCATCGCGCCAGCCGATGAGGGTAAACAGCTGCGGCTTGTGGTTTCCTACACCGATCTCAGGGGCTTTGCCGAAACCATCACCGTGGCGGCCAACCCCGTGCCGCTGATGCCCGATCTGGCGATATTCGCCCTCACGCCATCCCAAGGCGAAGGGTCTATCGGCTCCACCTCCTTTGCCTTCCAGATCAACCGTTCCGGAGATCTCAGCGCCAGCAGCCGCGTGTCCTGGGGTGTGGAGGGCAGCGGCAGCAATCCCACCAACAGCGCTGACTTCGCCCTCAATCAATCGCCCAGTGGAACCGCGACATTCGCCACTGGTCAAGACAGCCTCATCATCACCATCCCAGTGATTGGTGATAGCACGGTGGAGCCAGACGAGAGCTTTCGCGTGCTGCTCAGCTCCGCCAGCAATGGCCGGATCACGCCAGCGAACGCCAGCGCCACCAGCCTGATCCTCAACGATGATCTGCCCGCCCAGACCTTCAGCTTCACGGCTTCACCCACCACCGTGTTCGAAGGCAATGCCGTTGCCATCGGTGTGATCACCACCAACGTGCCAGCAGGCAGTCGGCTCTATTGGCAAGCCAGTGGCCCCGGCATCACCCCGTCCGACTTCGGCGGCGGGGGCCTCAATGGTGACGTGTTGATCGGTGGCGATGGACGTTCATCCTTCACCAGAACTATCGCGGCTGATGCGGTGGTCGATCCTGACGAAACCCTGGAGATCAGATTTTTCAGCGATATGGCCCGCAGCCTGCAGGTGGGCGCCCCCCTCAACCTCACGATCAAGGAACCGAGCGTTGGCCTGTCCACTGACAGCAACGACGTCATCACCGGCAGCGCTGCTGGCGAGCGCCTCAACGGGGTGCCGTCAGGTTCCATCCTGCGTGGTCGGGGCTCCCGTGATGAACTCACCGGCCAGGCTGGAGACGATGTTTTCGTGCTGGGTGATGCCAGCGGCCCCTACTACGACGATAACCAGCCTGCCAATCGCGGCACCACTGACATGGCCATCATCCGGGATTTCTCGGCTGGAGACAGGATTCAGCTCTGGGGCACCAGTTCCATGTATAGCCTCGTCTCAACACTTAATGCTGGAATCAGTGGTGTTCGCATCGATCTCAAGCCAATCAACTCCATAATCTCGGGCGTCCTTCCCGAAGCCATTGGCTTTGTCAGAGGTGCCACACTAGCATCGCTGAATCTGTCCAGTTCCACTCAGTTCCTCTATCAAAACCTTTGAATTAATGACAGCCGCGCCTCGCATCCAAGTCCTTGCTTTCATTGGAGCTTCCATGTTGCCGCTTGCTTTTCCGCTTGCGGCTCAGGCCTTGGCAATTACAGTCGGCGGAACCGATTATGAAGTCTCTTTCACCTCTACCTCTTATCAGGCCAACCCCGATCTTTTCGGGGCAGCAGCTCCTGGGCTAACACCCTGGTGGGGCAACCCTGGCCTCGCGGCCACATTCGCGTCCGAGGTGTATGACCAGCTGGGCGTGAATGTCTATCAAGCCGGCTATGGACCTGTCTTTGCTTATGATTACAGCTTGGCTGGTCTTGGGGAAGTTTATGGCATCGCTCAAAACACGCTTGACATCAACGATCAACTCATTCTTGACTCTCCCCCTCTCGCGGCCAACGCGACCCATCCCTATGCCTTGGCCACAGCCAGTACGTCTGTCCCTGCCCCTTTACCCCTGCTTGGGGCTGCGTTTGCGTTTGGCTGGGCCAGGCGGCTTCGCAAGAATCAACAAGCCCTCTGATCCTCGCGGAGGCGAATGGCTGGCGTGATTGATGAGCTGACAATCGACGCATTAGCAGAACGCTAGAGAATCGCCGGACCAAACTCTGCGTCACAGCCTTTCGAGTGGCGGCACGCCTGGGCAGGTGCCAACGCCGGCAGCTCCGCACCCATCGGAACATCATCTGATCTGAACATGATCATCCGTGAATTCAATCCAGTCCACCTAGCCAGATCAGGGCACCGAACACCACGAAGGCGATCGCCAGTGCGGTGATGACTAGCGGCTCGAAGGTCTCCCCGAAGCTGCGCATTGCGGCTGCACTTCGCTGCCGCAGGCCTCTGGGCAGCATCCCTAGATCTAGCACCAGAGGCCCACTACTCCACCCCTAGCAAGGATTGATTCACGCTTCTGCATCTCTATGCTCCGCTGGAGCCTTGATTCAATAGAGCCTAGCGTTCGGGCCTCATTAAATTCGGAGAATAAATAACGAGCTTTCCGCAGTTGTGCGATGGCGGCGCTAGATTACTGCGGCCTGCAAGAAGCGCAAGCATTGGCTTACTCGCGAGTAAATTACCACGCCAAAGATGAATGACGCGAAACCGAAGCAGACCCTTAAGAATATTCCAGACGCAGAAGATGCCAAGTGCTGGCAAATAGCCTTCTGGCAAGCCAGGATCACGATTGAGCGGTCGAGAACATGAATGCCTTGGCTGCTCTCGAAGATGGCGACGCCCAGCTTCCATGCGAAACGGGTGGCCAAGCTAGGAGCCCCCCTCCCCCGCAAACGGACTGCGCGCCACCAGCGCCGCGATCCCCAGCTGCTCCCGCCACTCCGCCAGCGGCCGCTGCCAGCCCTCCTCCCAGCGCTGGGCCAGCAGTGGCGCGCACACGGCGCCGAACTCCAAACCGAAGGCCGTCGTCAGTCCCACGTCGGGTTCGTCCGTCGCCGGTCCCGCCAGGCAGCGGTGCAGCAGGTCAGCGCCGAGCAGGATGGCGCTGCCGGGCCAGCGCAGCTGCATCACGTTGATGGCGCTCAGGGCCGCCTCGCCGGACGGCGTCGGCGGGCAGCCGCTCACCACAT
>Ga0164292_10005334_pt1 | contig 10519 bp, 10 predicted proteins | sample GEODES117metaG_FD_111486 | JGI IMG/M metagenome (GOLD analysis project Ga0164292, IMG submission 111486) | Eutrophic lake water microbial communities from Lake Mendota, Wisconsin, USA - GEODES117 metaG | ecosystem: Environmental > Aquatic > Freshwater > Lake | place: USA: Lake Mendota... | reverse complement strand
GGGGGGTCAAGCCGAGCCGAAACTTTGGTTTATATCGTATGGCGATGCAAGTTTGCAGGCAGCCAAACAGAGAATACGTAAAGAAGCTGAAGATATGGGATGCTTTCAAGGAGGAATAAAAATATATGGGCCAGAAGATCTGGGAGCAGATTTTAATACGGGAGAGGTTGCTAAGGTATTAAAGGAGCCGAGAGGTGGAGGATATTGGATATGGAAGCCCTATGTTATTATGAAAGCGCTCGAGATGATGAATGTGAATGATATTCTTTTATATGCTGATTCTGGGTGTACTTTACAACCAGCAGGATTACCTCGACTAAAAGAATATGTAAATATGATTTCTCTTGATACGGGGAAATCAGTATTAGTCATGCGTTTACGTGATCAAGTGGCTAAAAAATGGATTACTACTGAAATTCTTAATTATTTTGGTATACAAATGGATGATCCTATTTTAGATTTAAATCAAATAATAGGTGGTATAAATATGTTTAGAAAGTGTCCGGAATCGATACAGGTTGTTCAGCGATGGTTAGATACTGCAATGAAGCGTCCAGATTTATTTACAGATATACACAATGAAGCATCAAAAAAGACAAATCCCGATTTTATAGAGAACCGCCACGATCAATCGATTCTTACACCCATTGTGCAAACTCCGCCATCAGCAACGGCATGTGTTATCATTGATGAGGAAGTTGAGAAATTTACAAAACCAAAGCCGGAACGACCGGATGAATTTTTTGATGATAAACCTATATTAGCAGCAAGAAAATCTTCGGGTTAAATAGGATGAAACGCAAACAGATGCGTAATAAATCAAAAAAACAGCAACGGAAACGTGCCAAAACGCGCCGCCGTCATAGAGGGGGTCAATCGGCAATTCTATTGAGTGGAGAAGCATTTAAAGGCCTTTGTAAATATAATATTGATAGCCGTTATGAATTAATACCTATTGATACGAATGTCAAAGAGGGTGATCGTGTTTTCTTGAAGGCAAGTGATATTTCCAGCTTTGTAGCAAATAAACCTTCTGTGAAGGTTACTCTCGTTTCTGCAAATCACGATGAGACCTTTACAGATGATATGATGAAAATGGTTGCTCCCTATGTTACGAAGGTATATGCTGTGAATTGTAATGCAAAGGATGCAATCCAAATACCTATGGGATTTCGTGATGATCAATATACATCTCATAAAGTCTTAAAAGATGTTTTAGAAGATTCCAATAAATCTTCCAATAAAACAACCCTATGTTTAGTGAACTTTCTAGTGGCAAACAATGGAGACCAGCGATCAAAGGCGAGAGATGCATTTAAAGATGCCGCTTGGGCTACTAAATCGGAATATATGAATTATAATGCAGGAAAGGCGCTTGTGCATAATGATCCAGATGTTATGCAGAAACGTGTAGAATATTATACGCAATTAAAGATAACGAAATTTGTCATATGTCCTCCCGGCAATGGAATGGATACCCATCGTGTATATGAAACCCTCTATTTTGGAGGAATTCCTATTATAAAAACATCATTTTTAGATCCAATGTATAAAAAACTAGGTGGATGTTGGATAGTGAATGATTGGTCTGAAGTTACCGAGGAAGAATGTAATAAGAAATGGACAGAACGAGGCAAGCCGACCATATTATTCGAGCCGAGTGAATGGTTGAAATAAATGGCGGTAACGTCTAGTACTTAGCGGTAAATATTTATAATACGACTTATAAAGTTGTATTATAAATCCTATAATATAATAGAAATGCGACGTTATACAAAGATAAAGAAGCGTATAAAAAAATATAGATATTCCACTCGCAAAATAAAAGGGGGTTCGACCGATCTTATTAGTGTTATAATTCCGACATATAATCGGTTTAAATATCTTCTAGCCACTATTGAATCTATAAAAGCACAAACCTATAAAAATATAGAAATCATTGTTGTAAATGATAAATCTACACAACCTGAATATTATTCTCATGATTTTGGGAAGAATGTAAATGTTATTCATCTGGAGAAGAATAGTAGAGAAATTCATAATTTTCCCTGTGCAGGACACGTGCGAAATGAGGGTATTAAAGCTGCAAAGGGACGATTGATCGCTTTTTGCGATGATGATGATATCTGGATGCCTAATAAACTGAAATTACAAATGGAAGCAATGAAGGCTAGTGGGTGTAAAATGTCATGTACAGAAGGATTTATTGGAGATGGTATGTATGATCCTAATAAAACATATAAAAAATATAATTCAGAACATTTTATGGAATATTTAAAAAAAATTTTTAAAGATAAGGGTTCAGACAGATTAGATAAGGGATTCCCAAAGGTTTGGAAGTCAGATTTTCTTGAAATTCATAATTGTGCCATAACAAGTAGTGTTGTAATATATAAGGAAATACTCGATAAGATTGGAAATTTTAATATAATTCATACAGGGGAGGATTATGATTGTTGGAAACGCGCTCTAAAATATACAAATATGATATATGTAGAAGAACCATGCTTTTATTATGATGATTATCATGGAGATGGGCGGCAGTATGGCGGAAGTATAGATTCTAGTAAACCTGTTAAGATTTTCAATATGTGTTTACATATGAGTGTTATAGAAGATGTTAAAAATGTCCTTTCTCTATTATATGGTTCAAATATCCAGATTACAAATTGGAAGATGAATGATCATGGTGAAAAGATAAAGGGGTTAAATAATACACCACCTGCCGATATTAAGCATATAACAATTAATACATGGGAAAATATTGACATGGATATGATAAAACGATTTCAAGATGAATATGATAGTGTACTAAGCACATTTGATGCTTTTATTGTTACACATACACCTGTATTTGCAATGATTTTTGAGAAGTATGGTAAGCCAATTATAGTATTAAATTCATGTAGGTATGATCAACCCTTCTGTCGAAATAAAAATATGGATATGCTACAAAAGTTCAATGATGCTTTAAAACGAATGGAAGCAATGAAGCAACTTGTTATCATATCACATAATTTAGCGGATCAAGAATATCTAAAGGAACGTACAGGACTTAATAGTGTTTATATTCCGTGCTTATGTTTGTATACAAATGCAAAATATAATCCGAAGCATCAATCATATATTATATTTGAAACTCATGTAAAAGATAAGTTTCCAACTTCAGATAAAATAGTAAGTAAACCTTCCAATTATAAATTTTTAGAACTATTTGAATATAATGGTATTATCCATATGCCATATGATATTTCAACTATGGCATTATTCGAACAATATTTTGCAGGTATGCCACTATTTTTTCCAACGAAGGAATTCTATAAGAAATGTATAAATGATGGTGTTATAGGGTTTATTGTTAGATATGATAAACCAGGAGAGATACTCCCAGATGAGGAACTCGAAAAATGGTTGAAAAATGCAGACTATTATAATTTGAAATATATAAACTATTATTCATCCTTTGAAGATTGTGTATCAAAAGTAGAGGCATTTAAAGATACCGATAAAGATGCTAGATTACAGCATATCGAGGGTGTAAAAAAGGATTCCCTTGATAAATGGAAAAAAGTTATTGATGAATATTTAATGAATAAATAGTTTAAGAAAAATATACATATAAATAATATATTCTTATTATATGGAACAAACCCATTTAAAATATTTAAAGGTGTATCATTTTGATAATAAACTTAGGTTGGGGATTGATAAAGATGGTGGATATGTAATGGCAGACTTGAGTGGAACATATGATTGTTATATCTCTGGGGGGGTAGGAAGAGAAGAGTCATTTTCGAAGGAGTTTATTGAAAAATACACTATGAATGAGTTTAATAGTTTTGGAATTGATTCAAGTATTGAATCATATCCGATAGAGTATACGAACAATATTTCATTTATTAAGAAAAACATTTCCGGAGTAAATGATGAGGCAAACACAAACTTACATTATTTAATGAAACTATATAATAATATATTCTTAAAATTGGATATTGAAGGTGGAGAATACGGATGGATAATGTCATTGACTACAGATGATTTACGTTCTTTTAAACAGATTATAATAGAAGTTCATGGTATTAATAATGATTCATGGGGGACTACCTACAAAGTAAAACAGGAGTGTTTAAAACGTCTTTCAGAAACACACTATTTGGTTCATGCACATGGTAATAACGCCCGTTCTACAACAAACTATATACCAAATGTATTTGAACTTACATATATTCGTAAGAATGAAGTGCCTTCAGAGCCTCCTTTAAATACTAGACCTCTGCCAGATCCCACTATAGATTTTCCCAATAATATAAATCGTCCTGATCATATGCTGGGAATGTATCCCTTTATATATATAACTACTAAAAACTGATTACCGCTAAGTACTTAGATCTAATGGCTAGAATGAGAAGATAAAGTCACTCCAATGACATAAGGTCACTCTATGACATTATATATGGGGAGTAGTTAACTTCAGCACTAGACGTTAAATAGATAGTATTATATTTTCTAATTTATAAATATGGGAACCTCAAGAAAACATTTAAAGAAGCGACGTAAACATATAAAGTCATTAAGAAAGAAACGTGGTGGAAGTAAACCTACAATTGTTATTTTTGATTTAAATTCTAGTGCTGGGTTCTTTTCGCAGTTTTGGTATATGTGTAAGGCATATATATATGCAAAGAAGAGTAATTTCCCTTTTTTTGTAAATAGCTCAAATTGGAGTTATAAGTCAAAGGATGGTTGGCATGATTATTTTACATCACTGAATGAATATAAGGATGATGGAATTTCAAAGGATATACAGAATTTTGCTTATTATAATGATTCCGGTATACCAAAAAACTATACGATAATGGAATATATTGAAGTTCTTAAAGAAATTTATAAACTAAATGAGTATATTCGTGGAAAAATTAATGAGTATGTCGATAAACATAAACCATATAATTCAATATATATTCGTAGAGGGGATAAGGCTGCTGAAAGTCCCATGAATTCTATGGATGAAATTCTAGGATTTACAGATTTAAAGGATACAACCAAAAAACTTTTTGTCCAAACGGATGATTATAGTGTAATTGGAAAACTACAGGCATTACTACCATCAGTGGAAATGATAACGCTTACACCGGAAAAGAAGCTGGGTGCTCATTTTGGGGATATATTACAAATTGATAATGAAAAGCGTAAGGAAGAAACGGAGAATTTATTAATATCGATAGGTATATTTTTGCAAGGAGAAAAATGCTGGACAGATATACGTTCAAATATTGGTCGATTTCATAAATTTGCTGATTTTACTAAGGTAAAATTCTATCCAGATAATATGGATATTGATACAAATAGAGAAACTATGCCTGCGTTTGATATATATATAAGATCATTATATGAATAATATCTACCGCTAAGTACTTAAATTAAGTACTTAGCTTTAATGGCTAGAACGAGAAGATAAAGTCACTCCAATCACACAAGGCCACAGAGTGGCCTTATACATGGGGAGTACTTAACTTCAGTACTAGACGTTATTACTAAAATATATACACTATTTAGAGAATGAAAGGCACAAAAAAATATAGAAAAAGAAAGAAGATATCATTAAAACGGCGTAAGATGAAGGGTGGTGAACAAAAGCCTGCTGTATTTATTGATTTACATGATGAATCTGGACTTGGAAATCAACTATTTATCTATGCTGCAGGATTAGCTGAAAAAACCAAACGTAATACAGAATTATATATTCTTCCTGTAAAAAATAATATACACACTAAAACTGATTACAGGGGACTCCTTTTAAAGCAGGGTATTCCTGTTACTATAGGATCTGACATATATGAGCGCAGTTTAAAGGCAACTACAATATATGAGAATGTTCATTTGCTATATGGTGCTACTGATAAATCATTGGAACACCCTAATAAGGATGTGCTTCTAGCTAGAAAATTTTATCAACAATATGAACATATTGCTCATGTAATTCCACAAATACGGAAGGATTGCCTTGAATACTTTAAAAAAACATATCCCGATCAAAAATCGGTAATTTCATCCTCTGATACAGCATTTATGCATATACGACGAGGTGATTATTTGGTTCATGGCAATGAAACACAAGTAGACTACTATAAACGCGCTCTAGAAAAAATAGATGCAGATAAATCTATAAAATATTTATATATATTATCCGATGATTTAGAATGGTGTAAAAAAGAAAAATGGCAAACGAATAAGACAATTATAGGACTTGATCAAGAAAATAAGGATGAACTGCAGGCACTATATATAATGTCATTATGTTTAGCAGGGGCTATAATAGCTCCATCTACATTTAGCACTTGGGGGGCAATTTTAGGTGCAGACCAGAATTCAGCATCAACTATTATATACCCACTCGATTGGACAACAAATGTGTATGAACCTGGAAAGGGCAAACGATTAAAATTTCCGGAACGATGGAATGCATTATAAGATATTTTAAAAATTGATCGATCGAAACTACATTTATAGTAGAATGGGCAGTTGCTTTAGCAAGGAACTACGCATATCTATTGAGCAAAAAATGCTAATGACAGATCAACGATCACCAATAATAATACTCCCCGAGATCCCAGAATATGATGAAAATGGTAGGCCGAGACTCCGTATTAAAATTCCAGATGATACACATTAGTAGTATATTTCCGGAAGCTTATATAGGGATGAAGCTGGTGACAGTCGCCACACATAGTGAACGATATTTTCCGTATTTAAAACTGAGTGCCGAAAAATATGGACACGATCTGGTGATTCTCGGATGGGGCGAAAAGTGGCAGGGACTCACATGGAAATTCCAGTTGATGAAGGACTATTTAAAGAGCATTCCCAAAGATGAAATCGTCTGTTTTGTGGATGCATATGATGTGGTTGTATTACAGAATCCTGATAGTATCGAGGGCACATACTTGAAATGTGTAAATAATCATAGGGATAAAATACTCATTTCCAAAGAGCAGTATTCCTATGATGGACGTCAAAGCGATCTCTTGACCTATTTGGTTGGGCTTGTATTTACAAAGTGCCATGAGGAATATATCAATTCGGGAACGTATATTGGAACTGCTGGGGGCCTATCCTATGTGTTCGAGCAGCTGTGTAATGAATTTACATGTTCACCAAAGATGAATGATCAGCGCCTTTTACAGGATTATTGTGCAAAGCATGCTGATTTATTCGTAGTAGATAGTGAGTGTAAGGTATTTTTAGTGATTAATTCAACGCTGACCCCTATAAAAGAGGGCGAATATGATATTACTATCAAAGAGGGAAAGCTCGTATATAAAGGAGGCACGTATCCGGCATTTTTTCACGGAAATGGCTTTACCAACTTTGACTATATTATTCAAGAACTTGGATATGATCCAGATATATTTAGAGCATCGAATGAAAGCAACGCTAAATATATTTGGGATAGTTTGAAACATTATGTGCCGATGGCATTAAAAGGGCTATGGCTCTATATATTGATTATATGTATCGCGATACTCTATGTATATAGAAAGACCATCTTACGTTTCATGAAACGTCTAGCACGGAAGTTAAGTATTTGACGATAAAGCGTATTGTATGGATGGAATCATATGTAGAATAATAGATATACTAAATGTTAATATAATAGGAATAGGAACTCTATATATTGACATCATAACAAATATGTTATATAAATACAATAGAAGACCTAGCGTTTTTAAAAACCCCACTAATTTCTCTGGAAATATTGTTTTTAGAAATGGATTATGATATGGATTACTCTTGAGTATATATGTATCATCTAGCGACTTTTTTTCCCAATATGATAGTAAACATTCACCCAGTAAATCCCATGAAATAATAATGGAACTTATAACAAAAAAATATAACAGGTCATATGTTTTTGATTTTCGAACAAACACATAGAATGATATAAATAATACTATCATCCAATGTATTATGATTGATAAATAAAACCCGACCCTATTCATTCTAATTGAACGCGTATATTTATTTCGGTGATATCATATACACTAATGTTCCAAAGACGACACCCGTAATAGTCCCTGCAAGGATTTGTTGCCAATTATGACAATGTTTTGCCCAACGTGACCATGCCATCAATACTAACCAGGGGATACCGATCCATAGCACCCAGCGATTACGAAGATGTAGCCAAAGGGCCGTTACGAACATGGTGGATGCTGCCATGTGCCCCGATGGAAAGCCGGGCACACCGCCCACGGCTCCACCCATACACCATATATCACACCCTTTGGCTTCCAAGGGGCGTCCAAATGGCGGGCGTGATCCAAAGAACTTTTTCACCCGCTCAACAACAAATGTGAGTCCAAGAAGCCCTCCAAGGAGCCATATCCACCTGAGGTTTTCCTCATACACATACAATACAAGAGGGGCTACAAATGACACAATAAATGTTGTAGAAATGATATCGGCGAACATCCTATTGTTATGTAATAAGTTTTATTGCTGAAGGAATAATTGGCTTTATATATGAAATTAAAATGGTAATCATGATAGGTAGTGGCACATTATATAGCTTCATCATTCTAAACAGCGTATAAAGTGTAAATAATGTTATAAATGCAAATATAAATGGATGGGCTATAGCTGGAAATACATGCTCCATAAATGGGAGTCTTGTATCAGATTGGTATTTATATGAATGATCCAGGCATAACTTTTCCCAATATGAAATAATACATTCAGTGCCCGTAAAGAACCATGATACTATGATTGTGCATATTGCTAGAAAATATATGGTGTCAAACACTTTAGATTTTCGAATGAACACATAAAACATGGTAAATCCAACAAGAACCCAGTGTAAAAATACACAGAACCAGAACCCTATAAGAGTCATACTATATAGTGAAATATATTTAAAATAATATAAATGATATGTGAATGTTCAGGGGAGGTAATTGCTATTGGGCTTATATTTAAAAAGTGGGTAATAGTAGGAATGCCCTTGCGTAAAAAAATGCGTAAAACACGTAAAACACGTATTAACAAAAAAAGGGGGGGTAGTCAAACTACAAATAATAAATTTACAATATCTGTGGGTATATTAACATATTTTGCACCAAAAACATTAAGACATACATTAGAAATGTATAAAATAACAGGTTTTATTGATATTATTGATGATTTATTTGTAATCATTCAAAAATCAGATAGACAAGAACAAGAGCAGAGAGTATGTGAAGAATTTAATATACGATATGTTTTAATGCCCGAAAATGGTAATATTGCTTGGGGATTTAAAGCCATTTATGATAATGCGCGCAATGATATATTATTATTTCTGGAAAATGATTTTATTATAGATAAAAATACACCAAAGCATGTGATCGAAGAATTTTTGGTGAATTCACTGGATTTTTTATTAAAAAATAAATGCGATATCGTAAGAGGTCGCAGTCGAACAAATCCAGGGGAACCTAATCATGCATTTAGAACATTAAAGAATAAACCACCGGCAATACTTATAGATATACCCTTATTAAGTGAATCAATTTATTGGAATGAAAATCCTAATAAAACTTACCCATCAAAAATATCTAGAATTGAGCCTTTAAAGGGCGATGATTCATGGTATATTGCGTCATCTAAATCATGTAATTATACTAATAACCCATATATATGTAAGCGTGACTTCTTTAAGAAATCAATATACCCCCATCTAAAATTTGGTGAAAATATAGAGGATACATTTTCATCTATATGGACACAACATAACCATAGGTGTGTATTTGGTCCAGGCATATTTACTCACTATAGAAGTTATGATGGACACCATTAGATAATAATATTGTGAGTAAATAGATGAAGCGAAGTAGAAAAACAAAGATACGGCAAACACGAAGAACAAAAAAACAAAAAAAGCAAATCTTAAAGGGGGGTAGTAAGCCTGTTAAAATAGCATTTTATAGTAATCATCTAGGAGAAAGAGGGACAGAAATTGCTATGTATGATTATGCATATTATAACAAAAAATTATTAAATAATACCTCTATTGTAATTTATAATGGCAATAATGAAACAAATAATGCTAAAGTAATTGATAAATTTAAGAAGGAGTTTGATATATTTGGAATTTCGAGTAATATGAAAATAGATGAAATAGACAAAATATTAGAAGAACAGAAATGTGATATGATATATATGATTATTAGAGGTGATAAAACTGCTATTCCTACAAAGGCAAAAGTGTGTATTCATTGTGTATTTATCTGTGTAGACCCACCATTCGGCAATATATATGCGTCTATTTCACCCGATGTAGAGGGTAATAATGGTAAATACCCTGTAGTGCCACATATGATTAATTTACCATCACATAATCGAAATATGCGTGCAAAATTATCTATTCCTGAGGATGCAATAGTATTTGGACGTTATGGTGGTAAAGATACATTTGATATTGGCTATGTAAAAACAATAGTATGTGATATTGCAAAAACTAATAAAAATATATATTTTTTAT